>Ga0209400_1003976_pt1 | contig 10603 bp, 14 predicted proteins | sample M_130807_EF_Meta_FD_187313 | JGI IMG/M metagenome (GOLD analysis project Ga0209400, IMG submission 187313) | Freshwater microbial communities from Lake Montjoie, Canada to study carbon cycling - M_130807_EF_MetaG (SPAdes) (version 2) | ecosystem: Environmental > Aquatic > Freshwater > Lake... | reverse complement strand
CACTGCGGATGCGGGTTGCGACTGCGCAACCGTTCCGTAAAAAGCAATGAGAAGGGAAAGAGTGATTGAAATGATTTTTTTAGGCGCACGTGTCATGGACGAAACATTAAAGCAAATACAAGAAAGTGGAATTTCGGGTAAGCCTAATTATTCGGTTATTACTCGTTGCAAAAAATGTCGTTGTCGATAGAGGAATACTCTTCGTGGCATGCAAGGAAAAGTTTCGCGCACGTGGGTTGCTGCATTTGTATTTGCACTCAGCGCGCTCTTTGTTGGTCAATCCTTAGCTGATGATGTAATTCCGCCAGTTGCCGACCCTGTAGTTGCGCCTATTGATCCAACACCTACGCCTGATCCAACTCCGACTGCAGATGTAACTCCTACGCCTGATCCCACTCCAAGTGCTTCACCTACGCCTGATTCGACTCCCAGTGCTTCACCTACGCCTAGTGACTCCCCTTCTCCAACTCCATCTCCAACTCCAACGAAGTTGCCACCTCATGCGATTGCCAATCAAAACATGTTTGTGCGTGCAGCAAGTGCGGTTCACGCTGATCCCCGCGCGAATTCAGTATTCATCACACCTGTTGAGGTCTATGCGCCATCTCTGATTCTCGCGTGTATTTCATCCGGCGGTGCGATGCTGGATGTATCAGTCAAGAATTCCGTGAACAATATTGAGCCAAACACGCTCGTTGGTGATTACAGCAATTACATACGTATTTCAGGTTCAAGTGATCAAGTGATGAACATTATTAACTCATTTAATGGTTTGCGAGCGCTTTCATTTTCCCGTGGCATCGTTTACCAACACTTACTATTTAGATTTGTTGCTATTTCAGAACCAACTCTTGATGCAAAGTTATGTAATGACGGAAATCCAAGTAATAACCGCATAGTAAGCATCGTTCCTTTCGGAATTGATATAGACATGAAAAAAGCCGATGTTAGGCTGGCAAAATAATGAATGGATTAGATTCACCACTTAGTGGCAGCGTTAAGTCTCGCTTTGGTGGTGCCGGAAAGTATCGCAACAAGGTTGTGCTCGGCACAGCTGTCGTTGCCTTTGTTCCATTCCTGCTTTCTACCTTTGCTGCCAGCGTGACTGTGGGCACCGGGGCACTCGAATTCGGTCAGGGTTCTCAGCAAGCTATCGCGTGTGATGACACTGTGTATGTGGCTCTCGGGGAAGAGTGGCACGCAAACCCAACTCCCGAAGATCCTTCTGCTGGATACTTCCGCCTTCGTACGGCAACAATTTCAAACCTAAACTTAACGACATGCGCGGGCAAGAAGCTTCGCCTTCGGTTAATTGATGGCTCTAGCGCCGAAATCGTTCTGGGTTCACTACCTGATGCAAAGGTTCTTCAAGTAACTATTCCGCGCGATGTTCCGATTTCAAACGTCGGAGATCCAACAGCGCTTGGGCTTACATATCTAACAGGTGAAGGTCAACCAATTGCCGGTGCAATGGCTGCAAATGTTGGCATGAATGTCTCTGGCACATCTGTCTATGACGGCAGCGCACTTTCAAATATTTCTGCAGATGTCATGTTCTACCTTGACCCAACTGCAGCTCTTGTAAACATCGATGGCCAGCAAGTACGCCGTGCCACCGTCGAAACAGTTGCGAACCCAGGTTAAACGCTGATGATAAAACTCGTAATCGGTTTATTGCTCACAATCGCTACCGGTGTTGGTTCAATCTTCGCTGGAAACTTCTCAATGGGTGATGCAGCTGTAGCAGTTGAATATGGGCAAGGCGTCTACAAAATCGCAGCATGTGATGACTGGGTCCGTGTAAATATCATGGCCGGCGCCACAGGTGAACATGGGGCTCCAGAAGGTTTATCTGCACTGACCGGCGTAGTTGTTTCAAGTTTAGATACTCGCGCATGCGCAGGAACAGAGTTCACGATTTCGGCAGTCGATGAAGAAAACAATCCGCTTGCAATGTATCGCACGGGCGATCTCGTGGGACCTGCTGAAATTAAGTTACAGATTGATGCCGAAGGTAATTTAACTTCTTCAATCCCATCATCTGTTTATGTCATTGACCAAAATCCATTAAATGCTGATTTCGCAATTTCCTTTGTGAATCCAGCAATTTTGGCCAATTCTGTAGGGAGATTAAACATTCAGACCGCACCTTTGTAGACATTCGGGTATCCCCCACAATTCGCCAACTAGGCGACTTGCCAGGGTGACACGAGTTATACGAGGTGTTTCACTAACCACTTAGGAAAACAAGAGGAGCAACACAATGGAGATCTTAAAGTTCGACGAATCAGGTCCATCGTCGCCATCACGCAAGCCTTTCGGGCGCAGCGCGATTCTCGTTACCTTCGTTGCTCTTGTCTTCGGTGCAGGTACGGCACTTGCGTCTGGAACACTTGCGATTAATACAAATAATCAAATTGCCCTCGATCAAGGCGTTGCTCAGACAGTTCAATGTGACGAAGATGGAATAAATGTAGCTCTTGGTACTTTTTTGAATGGCACTCAATTTCAATTTTCCTCAGTGACCATTACAAATATAAGTACAAATTGTCGAGACAAGTATTTTACGTTAAAAGTTTATGACCAATCAGGCAACCCAACAGCATTCTGTGAAAATACAAGGGATTCCGCTACCTCCGAGGCACCCGATGCATTGTGTATCAGTCCTACCATTATGGAAAGAAAAGTTGCAGGAACTTCTCTTGTCTATAACTTCTCCTACGGAACTGAAACAGGTTCACTGGTCGGCGAACCTGGATCTGAAACACTCTTCGTCAGAGTAAAAACAGTTACTGTTGAATCTGCTGATGTATCAGCTGGCATAGGAGGCTAAGTTAAATGTCGATTCTTGATCTAGGTACAGGTCCTTCTCGCCCAACAGTGGGCAAGAAGTCCTCTCGCATATTCCTAGGGTTCGGATTACTGATTGCTGTAATCGGCATTGGCTCAACCTTCGCGTCAACGATTTCAATCAATTCGGGTCAAGATATTGAATTTGGTCAAGGTGTTCAGCAATCTATTTTCTGCGGTGGAACTAAATCAATCACTGTTACTCCGTTTTCTACCTACGCAAATAGAGATGACAATGACACGACTTTTGGTTTAACTGGAATCAAAGTTTCTGAGATCCCAGATGATTGTTCAGGTAAGAACTTTGTGATCAAGGTTTACGGTGCCAGTGGCAACGCATTACCGCTCATTCTTGCAAGTGATGGCGCAAGCCCAAACCCACTAAATGTGTCACTTGCCAACGTATGGTGGGCCAACGGATGTCCAGAATCAGATGCGCAGTGTGATCAACGCGATTACGTTCTAGATGATGGACAGGCATTCTTATCAATCAGCAGTGCGGATTATGCACCTGCTGGGCTTATTGCGCATGTGAACTTCTCACCAGATTCATTCACTGTATTTTTTGATAACCTTCCAGTATCAAGTAATTCTGTAAACAAAATTTCGATTGAAACTCAAGACGATGTATTCGGGCTTGAGCAATGTATTGCTCAGCAAGTTTGTGTTGCTGAAAACGGATAAGGGAAACCTTTAACTTCCCTACTGCTTTCTGGAGTACCTGATGACGAAAGATCGACGAGAAGTATTCTCTGAATCATCAGATAACCACGTGTGGATCGAAGGAAGAGCCAAGGATTTAGATTCCAAGGTTCTTCTAACAATCACCAATCAATCTGGCGAGCAAACTGCGCTGATTACTCCTGATGAAATCCTTTCGAGTAAAGCTAGCCTTTTTGTAGAAGCTCCTGCCGAGCGCGTGCAAGTAAAGGGTAAATCTACTTTTGCTCGTATCTATCACTACGTGCGCATGATTGGTTATGGACTTGTTGCAGTCGTCATTACTTTCTCCCTCTTCTCATTTACTGGCGCAGTTAAAGCCAGAATTGTTTTAACTGGTTCTATGTCACCGGCGATTAATCCTGGAGACATCATTATTACGACTCCCCCATCAAATAAGACTCCACAAAAGGGTGACATCGTGGCATATACCGCTCGTCGCTTTAATGGCGGCGAGGTGGGAATTTTCTCTCACAGAATTATTGGTGGAGATGCAAAGACTGGGTTCATTGTTAAAGGAGATAAGAACAAAGCTCCCGATGTGCAAAAGCCAATGCTCAATGACATTAACGGTGTGGTTATTGCCATCCTTCCATTTATCGGTAACTTCTTAACGCGCAAGGCACTCTTCTTGATTGTTCCAACAGTTATTGGTTTATGGCTCGTCATGGATGCGATGAAAAATGCTGAATAAATTCATCGCAATCTGTGTCGCTGGGTTCTCAATATTTATTGCAATTCCATCAGCTTCTGCAGCCTCTGATATTCCGCTGCTCTCATGGGAGCGTGGCAAAGAACAGAACATTGTTTTGGGTGGATATACCAACCAATCGAGTTGGAGTATTCAGTTGGTGGCTAATGGCCGAGAGCCAATTAAGTTCTCAAAGTCGACCGCAAATAAAGATGGCTACTTCGTTTATTCGATCTTCTTGCCAATGGATTTTCCAACAGGTGCTTATCGTGTTGAAAGTGTTGGGAAAACAGGTGATGTAACAGTTGTTGCAGGTGTACAAGTAGTTGAACTTATGTACTTTGACATTATTCGCGTGCCCTACCAATTGCTATTCTTACTTACAGTGCTCATCTTTTTAATTTCATCTCTTTCAACACTTCGTCTGCGCAGATACGAACAGATGTCTTATTTACAGAGCAAGTCTGAGGTTCATTTAGCTCCTGCCATCGCAAGTTTCTACCGCTTGCGTAGTAACGCGGTCGCGGGTGTGCAGCGATCACTCTTTAAGCATGTAATCAAAAAAGAGGGCGAGCTGCTGCACAAGATTAGCCCTGTGCTCTGGGCGATTACGCCGATAGCAACATTTATCTTTGGCTCTTACATAGGAATCGCAGCAGGTTCACAATTAGGTATTCCTAACATTCCAGTACTGCTATTTGTCATCGCAGCAATTATTGGCGTGCTCGATCCTTACTCAGGTTTTACAGCAGCAGTTGGTTTCTCAATCTTGCAAACAATGCAGGGACATATCTCGAGCATGCGCGCAGTTGGTGCGCTTATGGCAATTGCATTGGCTTGGGTCGCACCAGGATTAATTTCATCCATTTATCGCGAAATGATTGTCAAAGATAACTTGCCTAAGGTAATTCAACGAAGTCTGCCATCAATATTTTCAGCCTTCTTCGGAGCAGCAATTTTTTTCTCCTCCGAACTTCTGTTAGCAAGCTTGCTCGATCGCACGGGTCCAATTGTGAATTCACGATTTGATCTACCAATCGCAGCGGGGCTCTTTGTATTTGTGAAGCAACGTCTTGAAGTATTCGTGGATCGCCGTTCGTTACTTTCAGATGCCAATATAGAAGTGAAATCTATTCGCTTGTCTCGAATCATTTCTCCACGCGCCGTAGGGATCTTGGTGCTCTTCTTTGCCGGCGTTATGTACGTCTGGACTGAATCGGTCCTCTTCTCGCTGGTCACAGCCGTGGTCTTTGTGATTCCACTATTAATGCTTCAAGTGCGCTTTGCATCCCCTGTTATTGCCTTACTTGGCAAGGTGCGCAGAAATATTCTGGTTGAATCAACAATAGTTTCGGCTATCTCCTATGCAATCTTTACTTACATTCAAAGCACCCCGTTTGAAGTAATCCAGAAAGGAAAACTCATCATCGTGGGGGCTGCGATACCCTTGATTCTTCATGCGGTGTTTAGTTCACTCAGTGACACTCGCGAACGAGAATTGGTGGATGCGCTATGAAGAAAATGACTCTCTTCTTAGCCATACTTATTCTCTCTCGCGTTGGTATTGCATACGGTGCTGATACTGCGCCAAATGGTTTACAAAACTTCTTTCTCGGAACATCCAATGCCAATACTGCAAACATCAACCAAGTACTTGCGTTGCTTGTAGGACCAGCAGGTCCTCCCGGTGCAGCAGGTGTTGCAGGTCGAGACGGTTTCATGGGAATGAATGGTGTTGATGGAATGCCTGGTGCACCTGGTCCCGTCGGACAAACTGGTGCGCAAGGTATTCAAGGTTTGCAAGGTGTTGCAGGAGCTGCAGGAGCTGCAGGTGCACCTGGTCCTGCTGGTGCACAAGGGCCAGCTGGTCCTGCTGGTTCTGGTAGCGGAGGAACATTTGGAATTACGGGTGGAAAAGTCGGATTAACTGGATGTGATGGAGAAATTAAAATTGAAATTGGTCGTCAATTTACTTCGGATGGTTTTTATCTAAAGAAAATTACAATAACTGAAATTAATCCCACTGCGTGTGAAAATCAAAAAGTTTTCGTCTACGCAACCGCCGATATAACTGTCAGATGTGAAAAGACTTTAACTCCTGCAGTCGAATCAGTTACATTTGCGACCGGATCAACGTGCTTTAACGATTCAACCAACGCGGCATATGACCCGTTCTATGCCTCTGCAGCCAGTAAAGGTTTCTCAATCGATGCACTAGATCCAGCTATCGGTGTGGAAATAACTGAATGACAATAACAAGGAGAAATCATGGCTAAGAAAAAAGCTGCACCTAGCGCACCGGTGGTAACAAATCTGCCTCTGCCTATTTCTGATACTCCCCTAGTCATTGACTTGCCCGATGGTCAAAAACTTGTCATTGGCAAAATGTCACAAGGTTCTGTCATAGAAGTTGCAACATGGCGCGGTACTGGCCGGCCAGATTCTCGAACAAGTCGACTGATGTTAGGTATGAGCAGTGCTGCCGCAGCTGCGCAGGTTGCTGCAACTCAAAGTGTTGCGGCGCCAGCTACTGCAAAGGTATTTGCAAACAACAGAGTTGATATCCGTGCATTACTAAGTCGAATCAATCTTGCCCCTGTTATTAATGCACTCAAAGAGTTAAAAGCGAAGGGTCCCAAGCGCATTGAAATCGTGAAGAAGAATGAACCAGAAGAATTTACTTCAAGTGTGGATATTGAAGAGTGGTTAGCCAAAATCACCAGCAAAACGGAGGCCAAGCGCGTTTCGTCAGCCAAATCACCTACAAAAGCACTCACTAAAAAGGCTAGTCCGGCCAAGAAGAAGTAATGCCCCTTATGCTTTACTTCATGAGAAAACCAATAGGCATCGCAGCTCTGATTATCGTCTTAGCTTTTGCCTTTGGTATTCGTGTTGCACATCCGCACTCTGGTTTAAAGAATGCTCTGGGTTCTGCAAACTCTGGGTTAGTTGTCTATAAGAAAACCCATGATTTTTCTGTTGGAAACAAAATTCTGGCAACGACAAAGGATGAAACATCTAGTCCAGTACTCGCCATTGTGCGCTCTATTGATAAAGATGGCCTCGAAATTCAATCAGGAATCGCCACAGATAAAATTGATCCCGCTGCCGCATACGGCAAACTTATTGTGATGGTGCCTTTTATCGGCACTGTTGCTCAAGTACTTGGGCTTTAAGTTATTTAATCTTCGCCACGAACGTTAGGCGCAAAGCAATCTCATTTGGCTTTAAAACCAGATTTGTACCTAGATTTGTGGCAGCGTCTGCAAATAATTGAGGGTTATCTTTGGATAACTTAATACTAAATTCAAGGGCACGGAGTTTGCCGTCATCGGCGCTCTCTGTTTTTAAATCAAAACCGCCAAGAATCTGGGCGTAGATAATCTCAGCATCTTCAGGCAAGCCTTCTTTCACTTTAAAACTGGCAATATCGTCGGCAATTAGCTTGGAATCAAAGCCGTTATAAACCAGGGAAAGCCCTTTGTTGTAGTTATAACCAGATGAAATCTGCTTGATTTGTGTGGTTACCGAAGAGCTTGAATTCGAAAGATTTGGAACAAATGAGATGGTTGCAAGAAAGATAACCATCAAAGCGAGCAATAAGTCGGCATACATCCACCCAGCAAGAGGGGACGCGTCCTCTGATTCTGTGTGTGGAAGTCTTTTTCGCATTACATATTTCGCTTAAAGATTTGATTCTTAATTGCTTTTATTTCTTGCAAAAGGTCGCGATGCGTTGGAAGTTCTTTGAACTTCTTCTCAAGAATCCGTGTGCTCTTATCTAGCGCATCGGTTGCGTTGAGTAATTGGCGAAGTGCGGTTGCCATATTCGCATTCATAGTAAGTGGTGTAACTGCTTGCTTGGCAAATAAGTATGCTGAAATATCTAATGCCAGGGCTGTGCGCTCGTGATCTAACTCCCCGATTGCATCTTCGCGATTGTTTTGGTTGCGGCGACTTAGATATGCGGTTAATAGGGTTAGCACGATTACAAGAAGAATTAGCAGGAAGTCCAAGAAAGCGATGCGACCAATAGTCCATTCTTTAGCCAAAACTCCATAACCGTTCTGCCAGAATTCTAGGAAGTTAACCACGGCGATTGAGTTCTTACTTGTGTAAAGCGAGAATGCGGACGTTGCCTTGCTTACGGCAATCCATGTCAAGGCAACAGGTAAGAAAACGATGCTGTTACGAATGACAGAGAGAAAATGAACTAAGGATTCTGCCGAGCGCATCTTGTGAATCTCAGGGTTAGGCAAGAACTCCATCGGATTAAGCGATGCCCACATGGACAAATTACTTCGAGTGCGAAGGCTTTGTGCTAAACGAATGACATAAGGATCTTGTGCAACGCGATGTTTACCGGCCCATTGATCGAGGGAATCTGCAAGGATTACGTGCTCTTCAGACTTCTTCGCTTTAGCCATAGGTGCGAGGCTACTTTAGTAATGGCTCTGTTGCCATGTGAGCAAGCGCGATTCTTGTTCGGTATTTACCCAATTATTAACTCTTAAGGCTGAACCACAATTCGCACTACATCTTCAGGCGTTGCACTCCCCTTTAACTCTGCATCCACGTTCGTTGCGATTCCATTTATTTGCGCGGCTGCCAAAAATGTTAATTGCGATGCAATCTCGGTCATCCAGTAAAACGCGGCTGGTCCTGCTCGATCCAGGATTCTCTGGGCTGTTGCAATCTGGGCATCACTAAATTTCTCGCGATCATTTTTATCTTCATCGATAACAGAGAGTAAGAAGCGTTTGATGTCTAGACCGATGCCTGTGGGGTCGGTTGAGTTTTCGACTAGCTCTTTGAGCTCGGCATCGAGGCCGCGCGGTTTTTTCTTACGTTTCTTGCGGTTGAGAAATAGAAAGACGATCAGGGCTGTGGCTATGAATTCGAACATGAGCCAAAGTTACTGGCTGTGACTGACAAAGCCAGCCTAGACAGTGAGGCGCTTGCGCAATGTTTCTAGTTCGCCTTTATTTGTAGCGGCAACTCTTTGTGAGATAACGCCACGCTCAAGTAACAAGATCTGCGATGCCATACCAATCGTGAAATCTAGATTCTGCTCAACAATCAAAATAGCGTTGTTCTTGCCATAGGCAATTAATCGTTCCTGGATTTCATCAACCACACCATGCCACACACCCTCTGTTGGCTCATCCATAACCAATAACTTAGGTTGACCAATTAATGCCCGGGCAATGCCAACCATCTTTCGTTCGCCACCACTCATAGTTCCGGCCTTTTGATCTAGACGGTCTGCGAGTTTTGGGAAAATATCTAATACTGGCGTGAGATCGGTGCGCTCTTTTTTAGGCAGACGGGATGCACCAATTAATAAGTTTTCACGCACTGATAGTTCTGAAAATACTGGACGATCTTGCGGTACATAACCAATACCAAATCGGGTGCGTGTATATGTCGAAGCACTTGTAATCTCTTTATCTTCAAATGAAATCGAACCCGCAGTAGGTTTGATAAACCCCATAATTGTTTGGAGAAGAGTTGATTTTCCTGCGCCGTTTCTACCAACGATTGCAGTAACACCTGTTTTTGGTATCGCAAATGAAAGGTCGAAGAGGACTTGGCTAGCCTCATAACCACCACTTAAATTCTTAATCTCTAAGTAATTATTAGACACGGGTGAGGTACACCTCCTTCACCTTTGGATCATTTTCAATTTCTGTTGGTGTTCCGGTGGCAACAATGTTTCCGTGATGCAAGACAGAGATGCGATTGCACAGCTCTTTAATGAAATCTAAGTCATGTTCGACGATTAAGACGCCACATTTTTTGGATGCTTTCTTAATGAGCACAGCTGTGTCTGCACGTTCTTTCGGACTCATGCCAGCCGTTGGTTCGTCCAAAAGTAAAAGGATTGGATCAACTGCCATAGCCATCGCAATTTCAAGCCATTGTTGCTGACCGTGTGAGAGCGACTTGGCTGGCTCATTTAAATACTCTTCGAGTTGAAACTCTTTTGCTAACTCAACAATCTTTACTTCAAAAGCCTTCAAGGATGCGCTTCGAAGTTGTCGCCAAATGGATTCCTTGGCTTGCAGTGAAATCAAGAGATTTTCACGAACTGTTTTCTCCAGGTAAATACGTGCTAATTGAAATTTGATTGCCATTCCGGCTTTGGCTCTATTTTGCGGAGTCTTATTTGTGATGTCGCTTCCTTCAAGCAAGATCGAACCTTCGGTTGCGAATGTGCGACCACAAATTGTGTGAAGCAGGGTTGATTTACCCGAACCATTAGGGCCAATTAATCCAACAATTTCATTGTGATTAATAAACATCGACGCGTTATCCACCGCTACAAGTGGACCAAATTTC
>Ga0209400_1003975_pt1 | contig 10605 bp, 4 predicted proteins | sample M_130807_EF_Meta_FD_187313 | JGI IMG/M metagenome (GOLD analysis project Ga0209400, IMG submission 187313) | Freshwater microbial communities from Lake Montjoie, Canada to study carbon cycling - M_130807_EF_MetaG (SPAdes) (version 2) | ecosystem: Environmental > Aquatic > Freshwater > Lake... | reverse complement strand
CTGATGGACTTGCCTGTGTTGGTAAGCTTGTTAATGCTGATGGACTTGCCTGAGTTGGTAAGCTTGTCACCAAAGCCGAGGTAGTAGCTTGCGTTGGCCTTATAGGGGTTGTTAAGCCTGACGGAGTAACTTGTGTTGGTCTTACAGGGGTGGTTAAGTATGACGGAGTCGCTTGAGTCGGTAAGCTTGTTAACGCTGATGGAGTCGCTTGAGTCGGTAAGCTTGTTAACGCTGACGGACTTGCCTGTGTTGGTAAGCTTGTCACCAAAGCCGATGTAGTAGCTTGCGTTGGCCTTACAGGGGTTGTTAATGCTGATGGACTTGCCTGTGTTGGTAAGCTTGTTAATGCTGATGGACTTGCCTGAGTTGGTAAGCTTGTCACCAAAGCCGAGGTAGTAGCTTGCGTTGGCCTTATAGGGGTTGTTAAGCCTGACGGAGTCGCTTGAGTCGGTAAGCTTGTTACCGCTGATGGAATTGCCTGTGTTGGTAAGCTTGTTAACGCTGATGGACTTGCCTGTGTTGGTAAGCTTGTCATCAAAGCCGAGGTAGTAGCTTGAGTCGGTAAGCTTGTTACCGCTGATGGACTCGGTTGTGTTGGTAAGCTTGTTAACGCTGATGGACTTGCCTGTGTTGGTAAGCTTGTCACCAAAGCCGAGGTAGTAGCTTGTGTTGGCCTTACAGGGGTTGTTAAGCCTGACGGAGTCGCTTGAGTCGGAAAGCTTGTTAACGCTGACGGACTTGCCTGTGTTGGTAAGCTTGTCACCAAAGCCGAGGTAGTAGCTTGCGTTGGCCTTACAGGGGTTGTTAAGCCTGACGGAGTTGCCTGTGTTGGTAAGCTTGTTAATGCTGACGGACTTGCCTGTGTTGGTAAGCTTGTCACCAAAGCCGAGGTAGTAGCTTGCGTTGGCCTTACAGGGGTTGTTGTCAAAGCCGAGGTAGTAGCTTGTGTTGGCCTTACAGGGGTGGTTACTTTCCTCCTTTCACATGCTTTGCATTGGACTTTGGTTGATTTGGGTGTTGTTGTCACTAGTGTTGTCGTCACTTCAGGTGATACAGTCGTTCCACAGGTACTGCATTTCCTTTTTACAGTCTGTATTGGTACCGTTTCCACCGTAGGTGTTTTTTCCTTTTCCACCGTAGGTGATTTTTCCTTTTCCACCGTAGGTGATTTTTCCTTTTCCACCGTAGGTGTTTTTTCCTTTTCCACCGGTATGGTTGTTTCCTTCTTCTTGCCACATGCCAAACAATGTTTATTCAACGACTTTTGTCCACATGATTTGCATGTGCTTATCTCTTCCATACTACTACTGTTTCTTGTGATTCTTTTTGATTCACAAGAAATTAGATACACACATGTTTTTTAATATATTTCATTTTCTAATGTTTGACTTATAATATGTTACAAATCGACGTGTTTTTCCTATTCCAAATTTATTTTTTTTTATCATGGAATCCAGTACTTCACGAGTTAAATAGTCTTCTAATTTGATATACTTATCGTCCATCACATAATTGGACGGCAACATTTGCTTGTCACAATAAAATCCCTGATACTCCCCTTCCATATAAAAATAATTTTTGACCATGTTTTTCTTTTTTGTCAAACATACCACCTCCAGCAAATTCACCTTTTCGTTTATTCGTAGACCCAAAACATTCTCCAAACCCAACTTATTGGGCAAAAATTCTTCCATTATTTTGTCATCTCCGGCCTGTTCAGATAGAATTGCTTCTGTCGCTTCTGCATTTCCATCTGCTTGTTTTGGCTTATCCACAAGCTTTAATAATGCTTCTGAGGCTTCAGATTTATTTTCTATTTTTAAACTTAAACTTTCTTGACGTAAACAAAATGAATTCGATTTGTATTCAATCACAATAATACCATCTTCCGCAAAATATACTGAAATATTTTCATTCTTATACACTAAAATATGTCTATCGCCAATTTCAACACTATTAAAAAAACTCATTGCTCTTTGAGGTTTATACCCACCAAGATAATCATATAATTTTTGTTGTAAATGTTCATTAAAAAAATTTTTTGATTTTTTATTTCTAAAAATAATGTTATTTGGAAATGAGGAATTCCAAAATTTCAAATAAAGACTATTATTTTCGAAAATATATAATCCTAAGCCTACACTTATTTCTTTTTTTTTACTTCCATACAAAATATTACCAAATAATGGCGAAACTATATTAAACCTATTAATTGTATTGTTTGAATAATTATTATTATTTTTTAACATTTCAGAATTCCCCGCAAAAGACTTTGTATTTCCTTTCATGACGACAAGCACCATATCCGGCGCCAACATTCCCACCGCCAACAACGACTGTGCTCCATTTGCCTGTGTACTTTTGTTGTGAATCACTAACCTCGTCATCAATGACGAATACTGTCCGTTGCCACCATCCGTATTCACCTGAATGTAATACTCCGATTTTGTATTCTGGTCAAATATCGTATTCGATGGCGAACGACGCACATTCGCCTTCCATAAACTCAAATCCTTGGTCTTATTCGTACCTGTCAAACTCATACCAATCACCCCATTCTCCTTCAAACCTAAAGCACCCCATATAGCTTCGACATCACTACCATTTTTTGGCATTTTTTTTTCTGATGCATCTTGTTCTTCTTCTACTTTTGAAACTAGTTCTGTTTCGACTGTATTATGTGACAACAAACCTTCTTGCTGTCGAAAAAAAAGAAAAACAATTACCAATACAAGCAACAAGATACATCCTATCCATAGTTTCGACATCCTTCTTTCTTATTATCTATTCGAATTTTAATCGTCGCAGACAACGACGGGAAAATGATACGGCAACAATAACTTGCCATCTTCAAAAAAGAAATAAGTATCATCCCATTTGTCGTCCCAATGTTTTTTGTCTACATCCCACATTTCTGTGTAATTTGTTTCACCTACTTTCATGTTACTTTCTTTTATACCAAAATGTGCACCTTTAAATCCTGCTTGTCTTGCTTGTATTGCTACTGTTCCTTTTTGTAAGGATTTATTTGAATTACTAGATTCAGAATTATTTTTATTCAAGTGTTTGTACACATTCACCGATGCAAAATCCGTAACAAAACTAATCAGTTTGCCCTTGTGTACCACCAAAACTTCGAAATAACACGTCTTGTTCTTCCCTGGACCCATTCTGGTTCCACTTTTACTAGCGTTTTTACTACTTATTCCTGCCTGTTTTTTCACTATTGATGACTCATTTGAATATTCTTTGAAATATTCATTCACTTTGGCCGTGTTCACAAACCCTATACCCACCACCTTTGAAATTCCATATTTTCTACCTAAACTCTTGTTATTGAATTTTACTATCGAATATATATTATTGTAATACACATACAAATCATCCTTATCGTCACCTACCCCCCTGTCGATTCTGTATATCATCGCCTCCCCTTCATTTCCAAAAGTACCTAATAAAGTCAATTCTACGTTTTTTCTGTATAATGTCTCATCTCTCTTTATTTGATTCTCCAGTTTTATAAAATATTTCATAAAATCTTTTCCAAATTTTATGTAATCTTTCGCCATTATCATTTTCTCTACATTTGTAATGTCACTTCTTTTCGATTGCTCCTCTTCCCAATTCAAAAGTATCAAATCCTTTTCCAATTCTTCTACATTTTGACTGTTCAAATTATCTTCCAATCTTTTTCTCTCATCATAAAACATATTTATTACTCCCTCTTTGTAATTCCATGTTAAAATCACTATTACCAATGTTATTAACAAAAACATAAATATCCATACCTTTTTCATTATACTATTACCTCGTTAATTATTATCCCTTATTTACTCTTGTTTACAGCTTTCGCTTTTACTGCTGCTTGAACCGCTTTGAGCTTTTGTGCTGCGTCTGCTTTTGCTTTTGCTTTTGCTGCTGCCGCTGCGTCTGCTTTTGCTTTCGCCGCTGCATCTGCTTTTGCTTTCGCTGCTGCTGCTGCCGCTGCTTTTGCTTTCGCTGCTGCCGCTGCGTCTGCTTTTGCTTTCGCTGCTGCCGCTGCTGCATCTGCATTTACAGTTCCTTGTGATGCGTTAGAAAACCCTGGTTCTGTTTTCAAACCTTGCGGTGTAGTAGTAGATACCGTCGTGTACAAGGAAGTACTGTTCCATGGTGTCGTATAGGGCATTGTATTCGTTGCAGAATAGGTAGTGGGTCTTGATGTTGTTGTAGTGGGTCTTGTTGTTATACTAGGTCTTGTTGTTGTTATAGTGGGTCTTGATGTTGTTGTAGTGGGTCTTGATGTTGTTATAGTGGGTCTTGTGGTGGAATTGACGAAAGGTGTTGTGGTAGAATTGACGAAAGGTGTTGTGGTGGTTGTATGGGTAGTGGTAGTATATGGATTCGTTGTACTTGTGACAGGGATTGTTGGTTGTGTAACCATGACTACTTGTACATTTCGCAATTTCAAATTGATACGATTCATATTTCCTGTGAAATTCAATGTTTGTGAATTCATTGTTGGTCTGAATGTAGTTCTTATTCTTTCATAATTTTTGGGTCCACGAACAATGACAAGATTTCCTCTTTGTTCCGAAAATTTCACAGTGACCATGCAACTACTATCATACAAAAATACTTCGAAAGACAATTCATACTGTTGACCCACTGATAAATTGTTAATCACTTGACTCGCCATGGCATTGTCTTCTGAAAATATTATATCATTGTTTTGAAATGTTACACCGTTTTGACTAGTACTTGTCAAAGTCCACACATTCTGGCCTGGTGTTGCAAAATTTTTTACAAAATTCTGTGGCGTTGCTTTTTGCGTCGTTCTTACAGGTGTTGTTGTTATAATAGGTGTTGTTGTTGTCATAGGTGTTGTTATAGACTTATCCAAAGGAAAGGGTCCGTATGGATGCCCCAACGGATATAGTGATACACGCTCTTCAAAACCTACAGGTGTTGTTGTTGTCATAGGTGTTGTTATAGACTTATCCAAAGGAAAGGGTCCGTATGGATGCCCCAACGGATATAGTGATACACGCTCTTCAAAACCTACAGGTGTTGTTGTTATAATAGGTGTTGTTGTTGTCATAGGTGTTGTTATAGACTTATCCAAAGGAAAGGCAGGCCCCAATAGTGATACACGCTCTTCAAAACCTACAGGTGTTGTTGTTATAATAGGTGTTGACATAGGTGGAGTGAATGATGATGGCGTCGTAATCATTTGTTGTTCCATGGCACTCGGTGTCACGGAAAGGCGTGCTTGCGTCGTACTCATAGGATTTGTTGTTGTTGCTAATTTTGTCATACCTGACCATATTGAAGTCATCAAATTAGGTGTTGTTTTATCATTTGGTGTAGTCGTCAATGAAGTATCAGTATTATTGTTTGATTTTGTTATTTTAGTTGTAGTATCCTTTGGTATTGTTGTTGTATTGTTTGGTGTAGTCGTCAAAGTATCCTTTGTTATTTTTGTATACGAACTTGGGCTATTCAATGAAGTATCTTTTGGTATTGTTGTCGCATTATTGTTTGATTTTGTTATTTTAGTTGTAGTATCCTTTGGTATCGTTGTTGTATTGTTTGGTGTAGTCGTCAAAGTATCCTTTGGCGTCGTTGTTGTATTGTTTGGTGTAGTCGTTAAAGTATCTTTTGGCGTCGTTGTTGTATACGAACTTGGGCTATTTGACCCGCCAAAAAGATTGTCGTATATCTTTGAAAAAATACTTTGTGGTATTGTGGTACTCTGATTGTATGGAGTACTAACATTACTTGGCGTTGCTTGAAAATTCCTTACAGAGGGTGTTGATTGATTTCTTGCCAAGTTTGGCGTTGTCTGTGAACCTGCTTGATACGGGCTTGGCGTTGCTTGAGAATTCCTTACAGAGGGTGTTGATTGATTTCTTGCCAAGCTTGGTGTTGTCTGTGAACCTGCTTGATACGGGCTTGGCGTTGCTTGAAAATTCCTTACAGAGGGTGTTGATTGATTTCTTGCCAAGCTTGGTGTTGTCTGTGAACCTGCTTGATACGGGCTTGGCGTTGCTTGAGAATTCCTTACAGAGGGTGTTGATTGATTTCTTGCCAAGCTTGGCGTTGTCTGTGAACCTGCTTGATACGGGCTTGGCGTTGTCTGTGAAACTGCTTGATACGGGCTTGGCGTCGGTTGAGAATTTATTACAGAGGGTGTTGATTGATTTGTTGCCAAGCTTGGTGTTGTCTGTGAACCTGCTTGATACGGGCTTGGCGTTGCTTGAGAATTTATTACAGAGGGTGTTGATTGATTTGTTGCCAAGCTTGGCGTTGTCTGTGAACCTGCTTGATACGGGCTTGGCGTCGCTTGAGAATTCCTTACAGAGGGTGTTGATTGATTTGTTGCCAAGCTTGGCGTTGTCTGTGAACCTGCTTGATACGGGCTTGGCGTCGCTTGAGAATTCCTTACAGAGGGTGTTGATTGATTTCTTGCCAAGCTTGGCGTTGTCTGTGAACCTGCTTGATACGGGCTTGGCGTTGCTTGAGAATTCCTTACAGAGGGTGTTGATTGATTTGTTGCCAAGTTTGGCGTTGTCTGTGGACCTGCTTCATACTGGCTTGGCGTCGCTTGAGAATTCCTTACAGAGGGTGTTGATTGATTTGTTGCCAAGCTTGGTGTTGTCTGTGAACCTGCTTGATACGGGCTTGGCGTTGCTTGAAAATTCCTTACAGAGGGTGTTGATTGATTTGTTGCCAAGCTTGGCGTTGTGTTTGAAAACGTGGACCAGGAAGATGATGTATCGAATGTATTGTAACTGGATGGGTCTGGTAATCCTTCTATAGATGGTTCTATTGACCCCAACCAAAAAAGAGTCATTATGACACAAAAAAAGAATAAAGATAACCACACCATTACACTCGTTTTAGAAAATTAAATATAAATACTTATGAAATTCGTTTATTTAGGACCAATCTATTTTTATCATCATTTTGTTTACTCCTTGGCCTTTGTCTTCCCTAGAAACCTCTACTACAGCGTCGACAAACAATTCTCTAACACCCTTTTCCAACTTTTCACAATCTTTTTCTCTGTAAAAGTACCCCGGTGAAACATACGACGTACAACCTTCTTCGTTGGCTTGTAACACTCCTCGTAAAACAATTGTCACATCTGTTTTCATCTGTTCCTCTCTTTTCTTTCTTTCTTGTCCCTGTCTGTACAACTCTCGCAAACATTCTTTCGTATATGTGCCTTCGTTACTCATCTTTTGTTTTTTCCGTTTTTGACATCTTTATTTTCAATTTTTAGAAATAAATATTTATCTTTCTTCTACGCTATGCTTAGCCTTGCATTATCTTTCGTCTACCCTCTGCTTAACCTTGGCTTATCTTTCGTCTACGCTATGCTTAGCCTTGCATTATCTTTCTTCTACCCTCTGCTTAACCTTGGCTTATCTTTCTTCTACGCTATGCTTAGCCTTGCATTATCTTTCTTCTACCCTCTGCTTAACCTTGGCTTATCTTTCGTCTACGCTATGCTTAGCCTTGCATTATCTTTCTTCTACGCTATGCTTAGCCTTGGCTTATCTTTCTTCTACCCTAACCCTAAAGTTTGTACAGTCGTTGCACTGTCGCTTCGCTCCATACGGACCCCCTAGCCCTAACCCTATATCGAATACATATTCGTATACAGCTTAGACATACCTTACAGGGGGGTATTATACGTATGTACGGAAATGAGTGGGATATTGACTTTTGACGCCAGCAAAAGAGTTTACATACAATGTTCTTTCCTTGGATGACAAGGAATCTTTTGCTTTTGTTATTCGTATGCCCTAACATCAAAGTCTTTACAGAAAGGATATTGCTTTTCATGAAACCGTTTCACGAAAGTCTTACAGAAAGGATATTGCTTTTCATGAAACCGTTTCACGAAAGGATAATACAAATCAGTGAAACCGTTTCACAAAAGTCTTACAGAAAGGATAATACAAATCAGTGAAACCGTTTCACGAAAGAATATTGCTTGTCATACAACCGTTTCACGAAAGAATAATACAAATCAATGAAACCGTTTCATGGAAGTCTTACAGAAAGGATATTGCTTTTTCATACAACCGTTTCATGGAAGTCTTACAGAAAGGATAATACAAATCAATGAAACCGTTTCACCAAAGTCTTTACAGAAAGGTATTGCTTGTCATGAAACTTGTCTCAAGAAATGGTTTGCACAATGAATATTTCAAACAATGGATACTCTTGCCCTTGTACGGAAATGAGTCACATATTCGCAAATGAGTAGGATATTCGGTTTCTGGCCAGCAAAAGAATATAGATGCTTCGTTCCTTCCTTGCTTGTCAAGGACTCTTGCGCTTTTTTATCACCTCACAACTTTGTATCATCGTGAAGTGATAATTCAAACTGTTTTATTATTCTCTGTCATACTGAGAAACAAAATCTTACAGAAAGGATTTTGTTTTTTCATACAACCGTTTCACGAAAATCTTACAGAAAGAATTTTGTTTTTTCATACAACCGTTTCACGAAAATCTTACAGAAAGGATTTTGTTTTTTCATACAACCGTTTCACGAAAATCTTACAGAAAGGATGTTGCTTGTCATGAAACCGTTTCACGAAAATCTTACAGAAAGGATGTTGCTTGTCATGAAACCGTTTCAAGAAAATCTTACAGAAAGGATTGTATGTATTCAATGAAAATCTTACAGAAAGGATTGTTTGTATTCAATGAAAATCTTACAGAGGTTAATGAAACTATGCAACGAAAGATTCCATGAAACCGTTTCACGAAAATCTGACAGAAGGATTGTTTGTATTCCATGAAACCGTTTCACGAAAATCTTACAGAAGGATTGTTTGTATTCCATGAAACCGTTTCACGAAAATCTTACAGAAGGATTGTTTGTATTCCATGAAACCGTTTCACGAAAATCTTACAGAGGGTAATGAAACTATGCAACGAAAGATTTCATACAACCGTTTCACGAAAAATCTGACAGAAGGATTGTTTGTATTCCATGAAACCGTTTCAAGAAAATCTGACAGAGGGTAATGAAATGATTCAAGTATTACACAACGACGAGGAAACTGTTTTCAACCAATGATTCCATCCTTTTTATACAACCGTTTCTTACAGAGGGTAATGATTTTGTTTTTGCCATCCTTGTTCGGAAATGAGTGCGTTGTTCGGAAATGAGTAGGATATTTGGTAACCAGTTGGGTAGCAAAACAATATAAAACTTTCTTACTATTCTTGGCATGACAAGAAGGCTTCATTATATTCGACTCTTTCACACATGAATCATACCCCCTTCTGTAAGGTTTTATTCAACAAATGAATCGAACATTGTCATAGACCCCTTCTCTACCAGGCAGCAAAACAATATAAAACTTTCTTACTATTCTTGGCATGACAAGAAGGCTCTATTCTATACGGTTATTGCTGTAATAATGAATCAATTCAAACCACCTCTGTAAGGTTTTATTCAACAAAGGATATATCCTTCTCTAATGATGTTGGATAAATAAATCATACTTGTTGTTCAATACTTTTCTCTAACGATGTTGGATAAATAAATCATACTTGTTGTTCAATACTTTTCTGTAACGATGTTGGATAAATAAATCATACTTGTTGTTCAATACTTTTCTGTAACGATGTTGGATAAATAAATCATACTTTTCTGTAACGGTATTGGATGAATGAAACATACTTTTCTGTAACGGTATTGGATGAATGAAACATACTTTTCTGTAACGATGTTGAATAAATAAATGATACTTTTCTGTAAGAATTGTTTGGATGAATGAAACATACTTGTTGTTTGTTGTTTGTAATGGTTTTCTTGGATGAATGGATGATATATTCTTTTTCTGTAGAGAAAGAGTATACAAGTTATTTATTATTCTTGGTAAGACAAGAAGGTTTTTTATATTATATATTAAAAGGTATGTTCATGATGTGTCATACGAAGTGAGTTATGTTTATGTTTTCTTTGTTTATATTTACGAGTATACAAGTGACAGGGTGTCTGTAACATATTCGTTTTTTTTATATAATATTCTTGGATTTGACAATTTTCTGCAAATTCTTTATTATCTAGAAGAGGTAATCGTGTACACGAATGAACTTTTTCAGTTTCTATTCTTTGGAAATAGGAGTTGATTTTTTCTTTTTTTCTGATACATAACATCATCAAACTCAGTCGCATTCCCCAATATTCTATATAACTTTCAATCCCTCTTCCTCCTACACGATGCAACATCTCATGCATCAATACCTTCCCATTCTCCTCATCACGATATATCAATATCTCTCCAATATCATTCTCACCCACACACTCACTCGTCACTCCTCCATTCACCTGGAGCGGACCCAACACAGACGTATTGGCCTCTTTTACAAACGGTGTCAAATAAACCACAATACGCAAGGTATTACGACATGTTTGCTTACATTCATGCATCAACAAGGCCACAATGGATTTCACATAACGAATATAATTCTTCATCTTCTTCAACGAATATCCTGCAACATCAACTGTTACATGTACTGGAAATATTGGCGACTCTCCTGAAGCTGCATTCCATTCTTTTGTTTCATTTCCATACCATGGATGCTTTGAAA
>Ga0209400_1003969_pt1 | contig 10618 bp, 10 predicted proteins | sample M_130807_EF_Meta_FD_187313 | JGI IMG/M metagenome (GOLD analysis project Ga0209400, IMG submission 187313) | Freshwater microbial communities from Lake Montjoie, Canada to study carbon cycling - M_130807_EF_MetaG (SPAdes) (version 2) | ecosystem: Environmental > Aquatic > Freshwater > Lake... | reverse complement strand
CGAATCCAACGGCAATGTTGTCACGGCGCCCGACGCCGAGTCGGCGAGCCAGGCGTCCCACGAATTCATCCAGACCGTGATGCCATTGCCCAGATCTTGCGTCAACGGTGTCCCGCTGATCTGCACGACATCGCCCACGCTGGAACGATCGAACAACCACTGGGCATTGTCGGTGCCCATACCTATGCATCCGTGACTCACGTTGCGCTTGCCCTGCGCGTATACCGACCACGGCGCCGCATGCAGGAACTCACCGGACGACGTAATTCGCATGGCCCAGCGCACATCGATCCGGTAGTACTCGGGGTCGGTCGTGTCGGTTCCGCCCGTGGCCGCATCCATGGTCCGCTGTGGCTCCTTGGTCGTGATCACCACCGTGCCTGACCGGGTATCGAATCCCGGCTTGCCCGTGGTCACCGGGATGGTGCGGATCAACTCGCCATCGCGGAACACCTGGGCCTGATGCGTCAGAGCGTCAACCTTGGTGATCATGGCCGGACCGATGGCGAAATTGGCCGCCACATTGCCTGATCCCATCACGCCACCGGAGATCTGGACGCCTGTGAGGTTGGCCTGCACCTGCACCTGGGACTTGCCCGGCCAATAGTTCACCGGACGAAAGCGAACCTCGCGCGGGCCCGTCCACGACCACGCGCCCACCATCGGGGTGGCCGTGCGCACGACGAGAGCGTGCTCTATTGCGGCGCGGTCCTCGACGGAAATCTCGCGATCGAAACCCACGGTGATGGGCATGCCCATCCCCACGACCGATCCCTGCTGCGGGCTGATCCACGCCGAGAACACCTTCTCCGGCTTGGACGTCGTGAAGGTCACCTGGGTGGAGACAGGAACCCCGCGAGAGTCCACCGCAGTCGCCGCCACTGAGTACGTGCTCGCGTAATCCAACGTGGCCTGAGTCGCCGTCCATATGGCCCCGTCGGCAGAGAACCCACCCGGCACCGCTTCGCCCTTGGGTCCGGTCACCATGACGGACGCCAATTGCCCGTCCTTTGCCGTCACGATGACCCGCTGAGCCGGGGCTACCCGGCCCGGGCCGGACGGTTCGGCCATCACGGTGGCCATGCTGACGGTGTGTGCGGGAACAGTCTGGAGCTCGGCGCTGGAGGTGAGGGGGGAGCAGGCCGTGAGCGGTAGGCAGGCAAGACTGACGCCGGCTACCAGCCTGGGGACGAACATCGTGACGCTCCTTGGGGGGAAGAGGAACTCCCTCAGAGTACGTGGCTAGGCGACTTCGTTGCCAATCCACACCGGTCTTGCTACTGAGCGAACTCGCCCCGGTAGTACTCGAAGAGCCAACCGACGAGCGACAGCAACAGCATCGTGACGCCCAGGACAACGAGCCAAGCGGCGAAGACGAGGCCCAGAGCCACCAGCATCGCCGAGAAGGCCGGCAGCGGCCACCATGAGTGCGGGCTGAAGAAGCCGTACTCGGGGTCGGCCTCGTCAATTTCGGCGCTGTCCCGGTCCTCGGGGCGCGGGAACACGCGCTTGGAGGTGATCAGGACGTAGAAGCCCACCAAGAAGGCGAGCCCCGCCGACATGGCCAGACATGTCGTGCCGATCTGGTCGTGGCTGAGATACCAGTAGACGCCTGCGATCGCAGAGAAGATGACAAATCCGAGGGCGAAGAGCCAGCCTTCGATCTTCATGAGGTGCTCTCGTGTTGCCGCGCGGCCGCCTCAGCCATCTCAGGGTGGTGCAGTTCGAAGGCGGGACGCTCGGAGCGGATGCGGGGAAGGGACAGGAAGTTGTGTCGCGGGGGCGGGCAGGACGTGGCCCACTCCAGCGAATTACCCCAGCCCCACGGATCGTCAACGGTGACCTTGGGAGCACTGCGGGTCGTCTTGAGAACGTTCCAGATGAAGACGAGCGTCGACACGCCCAAGAGGGCCGCGCCGAGCGAGGAAATCTCATTCATGGTCTGGAATCCGTCAGACGGCAGGTAGTCGCCGTAGCGGCGAGGCATGCCCATGACACCAAGCCAGTGCTGGATGAGGAAGGTCACCTGAAAGCCGATGAAGAGCAGCCAGAAATGCAGCTTGCCCAGTCGCTCGTCGAGCATCTTGCCGGTCATCTTGGGCCACCAGAAGTACAGGCCCGCGAAGAACATGAAGACGACGGTGCCGAAGACCGTGTAGTGGAAGTGCGCCACGACGAAGTAGCTGTCGGACACATGGAAGTCCAGCGGCGGCGCCGCCAGGATGATGCCGGTCAGGCCGCCGAACAAGAAGGTGACCATGAAGCCCATGGTCCACAGCATCGGAGTGTCAAAACTGACCGAGCCCTTCCACATGGTGCCGATCCAGTTGAAGAACTTCACGCCTGTGGGCACCGCGATGAGCATTGTCATGAAGGCGAAGAATGGGAGGTAGACCGAGCCGGTGACGTACATGTGGTGTGCCCACACGGCAACCGACAGGGCGCCGATAGCCATCGTGGCGAAGACCAGACCCTTGTAGCCGAAGACTGGCTTGCGGGAGAAGACCGGGATGATTTCGCTGGCGATGCCGAAGAACGGTAGCGCGAGGATGTACACCTCGGGATGCCCGAAGAACCAGAACAAGTGCTGCCACAGGATCGCGCCGCCATTGCCCGGATCGAACACGACCGCTCCGAAATGGCGATCAATGAAGGCCACCACGAAGGCAGCTGCCAAGACCGGGAATGCGAGGAGCACAAGGATGCTGGTGACAAAGATCGACCACGTGAACAGCGGCATGCGGAACATCGTCATGCCCGGTGCCCGCATGCAGAAGATCGTGGTGATGAAGTTGACACCGCCAAGGATCGTGCCCAGACCGCTCATCGCCAGACCGAGGAACCACAGGTCGGCACCCACCTGCGGTGAGTTGATGGCGTTGCTCAGGGGCTCGTAGGCGAACCAGCCGAAGCCGGGTGCTCCACCCGGAGTGAAGAAACCGATCGCGACCGTGACGGCGCCGAACAGGAACAGCCAGTAGCCCAGCATGTTCAAGCGCGGGAAGGCAACGTCTGGGGCTCCGATCTGCAGCGGCATGATGACGTTGCCGTAGCCGACAAACAGCGGTGTCGCAAACATCAGCAGCATGATCGTGCCGTGCATGGTGAAGAGCTGGTTGTACTGCTCGAGTGACAGGAACTGCATGCCCGGTGCGGCCAACTCCGCGCGCATGGCCAGCGCCATCAGTCCCGCGATGAAGAACCAGATGGTCGCGGTGATGAGGTACATGTAGCCGATGACCTTGTGGTCAGTCGACGTCACCCAGCTGATGACCATGGAGCCCAGCGACTTCTGACGGTCGGGGCGCGGGGCGGGAGGAGTCGTGTCGATCGTGGGTCGATCATTGAGGATCGTCATAGCGTTGTTTGCTCCCCTATGGTCTGGCCGGTGTTGGTGACGCGACTGGAATTCACGACGCCGGTCTGGCCTTTGGCCTTCAGTCCGGCGAGGTACGCGTCGAAGTCAGGCTTGCTGACGACTTTGACGTTGAACAGCATCTTCGAGTGGTAGGTGCCACACAGTTCGGCACATTTTCCGACGTACTCCCCGATTTTGTTCGGGGTGAGTTCGAACACGTTGGTCTTGCCCGGAATGACGTCCATCTTGAACAGGAACGATGGCACCCAGAAGGAGTGGATGACGTCGGCCGAGGTGAGCTCGAAGCGCACCTTCTCGTTCACGGGCAGTACGAGTTCGGGCAGGTGATCGGGGGTGCCGGCATCCCAGACCTTCTGGTCGACATAGTTGAAGCCCCAGCTCCACTTCCAGCCGACCACGTTGACCGTTTGCTGCTGATCATTCTTGACCGTGAGGATTTCGGTCTGATCGCGCGCGGTGAACCAGAACAGGCCCAGGATCATGATGAGCGGGACGATCGTGTAGAGGACCTCGAGCGGCAGGTTGTACTTCGTTTGCGCGGGAGCGTCGTTCTTGTGTCGGCGGCGGTACACCACAGCCGCCCAGAACATCAGACCCCACGTGACCACACCCACGCCCCAGGCGGCGATCCACGACCCCTGCCACAGGTTGATCATGATGGGGCCCTGCTCCGTTGCCGGCTCGGGCTGGTTGAAGAAGAAGGCCTCGTTGGCGGTGCATCCCGTTGCGACCAGCGTCAGCGCCAGAGCACCGAACGCGAATCCTGCCCGACGCAGGCTGTGTGGGCTGACCATCGTGGTGTGCCGCACGGGATGTCTTTCCTTTCGAAAGTGAGTTTTTCACTCGAAACCGGCCGTATTCGCTGAACCGCACGCTACCGCACAGGCTCATTCATGCCAGTCCAGACCCCGGCCGACTTCGTGAGGCGTTCACCACTCCCGATAGCGTGCGAACGTGAAGTCTCCCCAGCCTCCGGCCGGCTACCTGGACGCGGTTGGCGGACAGCCACTCATCCCTGCTGCGCGTGACGCGTGGCTGTCCGCAATGGAGCAGGGCTGGGCCGACCCGGCCCGTCTGCACACCCGCGGACGACGCGCCGGCATGCTGCTCGATGCGGCCCGCGCCTCTCTTGCCATGTCGCTCGGGATACGTCCCGCGGAGGTATTTCTGGCCTCGTCCGGGTCAGCGGCCTTGGCCGCCGCTATCGCCGGTGTCCGGGAGGGACGACAGCGCGTGAGCCCGAGGGTCGTGGCCGCCAGCGTCGAGAGCATGGCCGTGCTCCAGGGGGCCGGGTGGACGCCCGAATCGGCAGGGGACGTCGACCTGATCGGCGTGGACACACTGGGCCGCGTGGATCTAGCGGACCTGGCGGCGGCGCTGGAATCTCCGACCGCCCTGGCGTGCGTGCAGGCCGCCAATGCCGAGGTCGGGACCCGTCAGCCCCTTGCCCTCGCCCACCGCATCACCCGTGCGGCAGGAGTTCCGCTTCTCGTAGACGCCACCCAGGTCATCGGTCGCGACCCCGCACCCAGCGATTGGGATGTGCTGACCGCGTCAGCCCGCGACTGGGGAGGGCCCGCGGGAGTGGCGATACTCGCGGTCCGCCCGGCTGTGCGCTGGGTGCCGCAGGAAGCACCGGATCGAGGCTGGGTGGGGGGGTTTCCCGACATCCCCGGGGCAGTGGCCGCCGCGACCGCCCTGGAGCACGTCAGCGCGATGCGCGAGGAGCAGGCGACTCTGGCCCGTCGCCTTATCGACGATCTACGCCGGGAGCTTCCCGCGCGCGTGGATGGCCTGACGCTGGCGGGCGACCCCGACGACCGACTTCCGCACATTCTCACCTTTGCCATCGCTGGTGTCGCCGGTGAAACGGTCGTGACCGAACTTTCCCGGCGCGACGTTCAGGTCGCCAGTGGCTCCGCATGCACATCGGATGCTCGGATGCCCAGCCACGTACTCGAGGCGATGGGTCTTCGGGCTGATGCAAGCGTGCGCGTGTCGCTACCTCTCGGTGTCAGCGAGGAGTCTGTGGCTCGCCTGATCCACGAGTTGCCCCTCGCTGTGGCTGCTGCGCACGCCGCGCACGGATGAGATTGCGCACCAATGCTGTCGGCAGCGGCTGTGCTGCACTGAAGTGCAGCGAACTCTTGGTCTGCTTGTAGCTCGCCACGTCGTCAATGCATTCCGCCAGGACAGATCCGCTGTGCGGGAAGTACGACAGATGGTGACGGAATGCCGCGTATCCCGCGACCACCTCACCGTCGATGCGAAAGCCCGGCATGCCGTACGACATCACCTCCTGCGCGTCAGGGATGATCGATCTAATCGTCTCGCGCAGGTGTTGAAGAGCCACTCGCTGCTCGTCGGACAGCGCTGCCAGGTAGTCGTCAACCTCACTCATGTGGGCCTCGTTCGGTGAAACTCGGTGGCAGCGTCAGCGCCTGACCAAGCGCACTCAGGTAGTCCTGCCGAGACACCTCGATGACACCCAGGCTGGCAAGGTGATCCGTGCGCCATTGCACGTCGAGAAGCCTCGGGCCACCGGCCGTGCTCAGTTGGTTCACGAGAGCTACTAACGCGGCCTTGGAGGCATCGCGCTCACGGTGAAACATCGACTCCCCCGCGAACAATCCACCGATCTCGACCCCGTAGAGGCCGCCGACCAATTCGTCATCGTCGTCCCACACGTCGACCGAATGCGCCCAACCCATGTCATGCAATGCCCGGTACGCCTCGACGAAATCCTCAGTGATCCACGCACCATCGCGGTCGGGGTCGCCACACGCGCGCATGACATCCACGAATGCCGTGTCGAACGTGATGGTGAAGCGCTTCATCGACTTGCGAAGTGACGTCGTGATCCGAAGGCCATCCAGCGGAAGGATGCCGCGCGGATCAGGCGACCACCACGCCAAATCGCCACTGCCGAGGTGCATCGGGAATAGCCCGAGCCGATAGGCGTACAGCACTGTTGACGGCGCAAGGTCGGCGCCGATGGCGATGACGTCGACCCCGGGCTCGGCCTGCGCCGGGTCCGGGAGGTCCCACTCACTTGGCGGCGGCGGGACCGGCACGACCTAAGGCCTCGGACAGGTGATGTGCGGTTCGACCTCCGCCGCAGCTTCATCACCATAGGTACGGGCCATGCGATCAAGGAAGTGCTTCTGTGCGAGCTCATATTCCTGCGTGCCCACGGTCTCGATGACATAAGTCGCCAGAAGTGCACCCACCTGCGCTGCACGCTCGTCTCCAAGTCCCCACGACTTGGTGGCGAGGAAGCCGGCACGAAACGCATCGCCCACGCCGGTGGGATCCGCCTTGCGATCCTCTTCTGCCACCGTGACCGTCACCGGCGCCTCTCCGCGACGTTCGACGCGAGCGCCCTCGGGCCCGAGCGTCGTCACGCGTGTTTCGACAATCGACGCGATGTCGGCTTCGCTCCAGCCGGTCTTTTGGTGGATAAGCGCGGATTCATACTCATTGGTGAAGAGATAGGCGGCGCCCTCGACGAGCGGCTTGATGTGTTCGCCTTCCATCCGCGCCAACTGCTGCGAGGGATCAGCTGCGAATGCGTAGCCGCGGAATCGGCATTCCTCGGTATGGCGGATCATGGCCTCTGGATCGTTGGCGCCAATCAAGACCACCTCGGGACTACCCACAACATCGACGATGGGCTTGAGTTCAATATTGCGCGCTTCGCTCATGGCACCCGGATAGAACGAGGCGATCTGGTTCTGCTCCAGGTCGGTGGTGCAGATGAAGCGTGCGGTGTGGCGGGTGCTCGAGACATGGACGCCGCGCGTGTCGACGCCATGGCGCTGCAGCCAGGACTCGTAATCAGCGAAGTCCGGTCCGACGGCGCCCACCAGCACCGGGCGGTGCCCCAGACAGCCCATGCCGAAAGCGATGTTGGGGGCCACTCCGCCGCGTCGCACCTCAAGGTCGTCGACAAGAAAGGACAGTGAGACCTTGTCGAGTTTGCCCTCGACGAAGGAGTCGGCGAACCGGCCCGGGAAGGTCATGAGGTGATCGGTTGCGATGGACCCGGTGATGAAGACAGCCACGAGGCAGGACCCTATACGCGCTGCGCCTCAGGCTTGGCGAAATGTTCGGTGCGGCCCGGTAACTCGAGTAGCCCTAGTGGAAAGAGTCTCCACAGGCGCAGGACCCGCCCGCGTTGGGGTTGTCGATGGTGAAGCCCTGCTTCTCGATGGTGTCGACGAAATCGATCGTGGCTCCCATGAGGTAGGGGGCACTCATGCGATCGGTGACGACGGCGACGCCACCGAAGTCCTTGACGATGTCGCCGTCCAGACTGCGGTCATCGAAGAAGAGCTGGTAGCGAAGTCCCGAGCATCCGCCCGGCTGCACTGCGATGCGCAGCGAGAGGTCGTCGCGACCCTCAGCGGCGAGCAGGGTCTGAACCTTGCCGGCGGCGGTGTCGGTGAGCAGGACACCGTCGGTCACGGGGGTCGTCACGGGGGTGGTGGTCTCGGTCGACATGAGGTTCCTCTCGGTTCGGGGAGTTCCACCCCGGGTAACAGGACTCAACAGTCTCACATTCCCGACGAAGCAGCGAGTACGGCCCGCGCGGCGGTATTCCGGGGTGCTGTCAGACTTAGGGCATGACCTTCGATGAGCCAGGGCGATCCCCTCTCGCCCTGCTGCTGCTGGGCCATGGATCCGACCCCGACTCCGAGCGCGGAGTGGAATGCCCCGGTGACCTCCCGGCGCCGTCCGACCCCGACCTCGTGGCTCGGGCCACCGCGGCCAAGGCCGCCCTGGGCGATCGGGTCTTCATCCTGGGCCACCATTATCAGCGTGATGAGGTCATCGCATTCGCCGATGTCACCGGCGACTCCTTCAAACTCGCCCAGCAGGCCGCCGCGCATCCCGAAGCGGAGTTCATCGTCTTCGAAGGCGTCCACTTCATGGCCGAGAGTGCGGACATCCTCACGTCCGCTGACCAGCAGGTGATCCTGCCCGACCTCGCCGCTGGCTGCTCCATGGCAGACATGGCCGAGATCCGACAGGTCGAAGATTGCTGGAGTGCCCTCGAAGATGCCGGCGTCGCCGATGTCACCGTGCCGATCACCTACATGAACTCCACCGCGGCGATCAAGGCCTTCACCGGACGACACGGGGGCGCTGTCTGCACATCCAGCAATGCTCAGCGCAGCCTGGAATGGGCGTTCGACCAGATGGGCGGCCGTGCCGGGGCAGGCAAGGTGCTCTTCCTGCCCGATCAGCATCTGGGACGCAACACCGCCGTTCGCGACCTGGGCCTGTCGCTGGACGACTGCGTCGTCTACAACCCCAACCGCCCTGGCGGTGGACTCACCGCGGCCCAACTGCAACGTGCCCGGGTGATCCTGTGGAAGGGGCACTGCTCGGTCCACGGTCGCTTCACGCCGGACTGTGTCGACGAAGTACGTGTGAAGGTGCCGGGAGTTCAGGTGATCGTGCACCCCGAGTGCCAGTACGAGGTGGTGGAGAAGGCCGATTCGGTGGGATCGACAGAGAAGATCATCGCGACGATCAACGAGGCACCGGCCGGAAGTGCATGGGCCGTCGGCACCGAACTCAACCTTGTTCGTCGACTGGCGCTGGCCAATCCGGACAAGGAGATCATTTACCTGGATCGCAACGTCTGCTTCTGCTCGACGATGAACCGCATCGACCTGCCCCATCTGGTGTGGGCACTTGAGTCACTGGCCGCCGGAACTGTCGTCAATCGCATCGAAGTGGATCCCGACACTGCCCACTGGGCGCGCGTGGCACTTGATCGCATGCTCGCCCTGCCGGGAGTCGCGCCATCGCGAGATTGACCGCTACCTACCTTCGATCGCCGGCTTCTCCGCGCTGCCCAGTTCAGCCTTGAGTGCCTGGAGCTGTGCGTTGACATCGTGCTCGCTGGCCATCTGCTCGAGCTCGGCGGTGATGTTGTCCTTGCCCATTCCGGTGCCGGAGTCGAGGGCACCTGACGCCATCAGCTCATCGAGTGCGCCCGCGCGCGCCTGCATCTGCGCGGTCTTGTCCTCAGCACGCTGAATGGCCATGCCCACGTCGCCCAGTTCGCTGCTGATTCCGGTGTAGGCCTCGGAGATCTTCGTCTGCGCCTCGGCCGCACTGTAGGTGGCCTTGATGGTTTCTTTCTTAGTGCGGAACGCTTCGACCTTCGCCTGAAGTTGCTGGGCGGTGACGGTGAGCTTCTCTTCCTGCGCCTGGAGCCCGGCCAGCTGCTCCTGCAGATCCGCAATCTGCTGGTGGAGTCCGCTCTTGCGAGTCAGGGCCTCACGGGCGAGGTCTTCGCGGCCCCCGGCGAGCGCGGCACGTGCCTGACCCTCCAGCTTGGACTCCTGCTGTGCCAGGTTTTGGATCTGCAGCTCCAATCGCTTGCGACTGGTGGCGACATCGGCCACACCGCGTCGCACCTGCTGCAGAAGCTCCATCTGCTTCTCGTAGGAGTAGTCCAGCGTCTGCCGCGGATCCTCCGCGGCATCGAGTGCCGCATTGGCCTTGGACTTGAAGATCAGGCTGAATCGCTGCCACAGGCCCATGGGTGTCTCGCCTCCCGATGCGCGACCCGTGCGGGTCGTCGCCCACAGCCTACGGGGAACTCCAACCGCTCGGTGAGACCGGAGCCACCCACTAGGCTCGCCAACCATGTTCGGCTTGTTCGGCCGCAAGGCTGATGCCCCCCAGCAGGAGCAGTCCGCCGCGTCCGAGACACCCTTCGACGCCACCGCAGGCAAGGGTCGCGCCACCCCCAGCCGCAAAGTCGCTCAGGCTGCGCGAAAGCAGAGACTCACCATCCCCAAGGACCCCAAGGAAGCCAAGAAGGCCACGCGGGAGCGCGATCGGGAGGATCGACAGCGGGCACGCTCCGGGATGCTGTCCGGCGACGAGCGCTACATGCCCGATCGCGACAAGGGTCCGGCCAAGGCTTTCACTCGCGACTTCATCGACGCCCGATTCACCTTGGCGGAGTACTTCATCTTCGTCGCCGTCGGCGTCATCATCGCCGGGTTCGTTCCCAACCTTGCCGTCAAGAGCTACTCCACGTTGGGGTTCTTCGCCTTCGGCGCACTCATCATCATCGATGAGATCTTTCTGCTGATCCAGCTGCGTGGCCGGACGAGTCGGCAATTCCCTGACGCGAAGGACCGCAAGGGACTGGCGCTCTACGCCATCCTGCGCTCGCTTCAACTTCGCCGCTTCCGGGTGCCGCCACCGCGA
>Ga0209400_1003968_pt1 | contig 10620 bp, 15 predicted proteins | sample M_130807_EF_Meta_FD_187313 | JGI IMG/M metagenome (GOLD analysis project Ga0209400, IMG submission 187313) | Freshwater microbial communities from Lake Montjoie, Canada to study carbon cycling - M_130807_EF_MetaG (SPAdes) (version 2) | ecosystem: Environmental > Aquatic > Freshwater > Lake... | reverse complement strand
GATTGCCCAAGCCAAGGGCCAAGCCTCTATCAAAGCGGGGTTTTTCTTTTGGCAGACCGCTAGGCTCGTCGGCGTGATACGGCAGGGGCTTGGGGATACGCGCACTGTGGGGTTAGGTCTGAGAAGCGCGGGGGGCGGCGAAGTTAGAACCCTTGACCGAACGTCTGACGGGTGCTGTGGCTCCGGCGTGGGTAAACAGTTTGAAGGCATCTAGGGATTAGGCTAGGTGCGTTCACCAGCATGGGTAGTTATATCTATATGAGTTTGCTTAGAAATCAGGACGCCCGACACATAGATTTTGAAGCGTTCGTCGGCATCATTCCGGACAATCCAAAACTACTTCCGTCTGACCTTGACATGGTCATCGAACGACGCGGATACTTCTTGTGCGCCGAATGGAAACGTCCTAATGAGAAGTTCAGTGTTGGTCAACGACTGATGCTGGAAGCTCTTTCGAGGAAGCCTGATTGGCGTGTTTTAATTGTTCACGGTGACACCGATGGTGGGTTGAACGTAACCGGAGTTTGGTTGCTTCAAGGAATTGAAACCATCCACCTTGGGTCTACTACTGAGCATCTAAAAGAAACCATTCGTTATTGGTATTCATGGGTCGAAAACAATGCCTTACGTCAACAAGAAGCGTCCGTATAAAAAAGAGTATGAACAACAAGTCGAGCGCGGAGAACATCCGGCTCGCATGAAACGTCAAACAGCACGACGTTTATACGACGCAGAGGGCATTGACCGTAAGGGAAAAGACATCGACCACGTTATCCCCTTGTCAAAAGGCGGCAGCAATCTGAAGTCAAACTTGCGGCTTTCTAAGCCCAGCACAAACCGTTCCAAGAAAAACAAATGATTGAAGACGAAGTCGTTGCGCTGCTAGGCCAGCGCGACCATGCCCGTACCATTTGTCCGTCCTGCTCGCCAACGCGACGCAAAGCAAAAGAAAATTGTTTAAACATTAACCGAGTATCCGAAGGCATTGTCTGGACTTGCCACCATTGTGGCTGGTCTGGAATCGCGCCCTACAAGAGATACGAAAAAAAGGAGCCGACCATGCAAGCAGTGCCGAAGGAAGTATTTGATGGAAAAGTATTGAATGTTGACGCAGTAACCTATTTGGTTAAGCGTGGCATTTCCGAGAACACGGCTAAAGCCGCAAATGTTTACTCTGCAAAAAGATACATTCAAAAGATTGGCGGGGAAACAGATTGTGTGGCATTCCCATACGAAAGAAACGGTCACATCGTAAACATTAAGTACCGTAGCCTGTCCCAAAAAGGGTTTTCGCAGGAATCGAACGGCGAGCAGTGCTTCTACCTCATCGAGCAGATTAAACAGGACGAACCCATCATCATCGTCGAGGGTGAGATTGATGCCCTGACCTGTATCGAAGTCGGCCTGACCAACGTCATTTCAGTGCCGAGCGGTGCGCCAATCAAAGTATCCGAGGGTAAGGTTGACCCGACCGAAGACCGCAAGTTTAGTTTTGTGTGGGACGCGCATAAGGTTTTAAACGCAACGCCTTATGTGATTCTGGCATCTGATGGTGACATCGCTGGCACGGCATTAAAAGAAGAACTGGCGCGACGCATTGGGAAGGCCCGCTGTCGCGTGGTCAACTACCCCGAAGGGTGCAAGGATTTAAACGACGTCCTAATGAAGCACGGCCCTGACAAGGTCAGGTCACTGGTATCAGAGGCTGAGTCGTATCCCATCGACGGCCTGTTCGGCGCGAACAACTACGAGGCCGAGGTCAGCGAACTCTATGAGAAGGGATTCGGTTCGGGCGAGTCATGCGGGTACACCAACGTCGATGAGCTGTACACCGTGGTCGCCGGTCAGGTCACCATCGTCACCGGCTACCCATCATCCGGCAAGTCAAACTTTGTTGACCAGATTATGATGAACCTTGCGATGGGCAAGGATTGGAAGTTTGCCATCTGTTCGTTTGAGAATCCCCCGCCATTACACATTGCCAAGCTGTGCGAGCTTCATCTGCGTAAACCATTCTTTGCCGGTCTTACACCGAGAATGAGTGCCGAAGACCGTTCGGAAGCGATGGGGTTTATCAACGAACACTTTGTATTCTTGGATTCGCAGAACAGCGATAACACCATCGAATCAATTCTTGACCGAGCGCAATCAGCAGTCCAACGATTGGGTGTGCGGGGATTAGTAATCGACCCATACAACTTTATTAATCTGGAACGCGAAGGCACCGAGACAGATGCCATTTCGCGGATGCTGACCAAGGTACAAGCCTTTGCCAAATCAGCGGGCATTCATGTCTGGTTTGTGGCGCACCCCGCCAAGATGCTGCGGCAGGGCGACGATATGCCTGTCCCCGATGGTATGAGTGTCGCAGGGTCGATGGCATGGTGGGCAAAAGCTGATTGCGGTATCACGGTTCACCGCAAGGAAGGTGTAAACGTATTGATTAAAGTCTGGAAGTGCCGCTGGCGCTGGGTCGGTAAGGTCGGCGAGACAACGCTGCAATACGATAAAGCCACGGGCACCTACTATCAGGATGTCACGTTCTAAGTTTAAACACTTTCATGCAGACAAAAAAACAGGGGGCCGAAGCCCCCTTGTTTTTACTTCCAGAACACAGTCTTGACATTGTCCTCGACGGTCTTCTCGGTCTTAATCCAAGCCTCAATCATCTGGTCATGAAACTTGTTAGCCAGTTCGCGGTAGGACTTAGACAGCGAAGTGAAAGCAGTGATGAAGTCAAATTGCATTTGAGTCTCCTAGGTTATGTTGCAGTGCAATAATAAACTTAGTGTCCCCAACGTGCAACAACCGCATATACCACCAAAATCAACGCAGCCAGCAAATGCGGCGTGATTGATTTTCTTTTCTGCCGTTTAAATGTAGTCATGCACCGTAGTTCTGATTTTCTTTTCTGCCGTTTAAATGTAGTCATGCACCGTAGTTCGGGTGGCATATCGTCAATGCCGGTCGCCTCTTTCATCGAGCGCGGTGTAAAAAAATCCTTGCGGCGGTAGTTGTCGGTCATGGTGCCTCCAAAAGTAGATGTTGCACGAGGTCGGGTGGGGCTACCCCCTTACCCCGCCCCATAGAATCGCTTACAGCGCGTCTGGTGAAGCCTAGGCCGCATCGTATGCGGCATCCCACTTGGCGAAGACGCGGGTAATGCCAGCATCAATCTGGTCGATGGTGACATCACCGTTATCCAACAATTCCTGCAACAAACTTTCATTGATGTTCAGCGTTGCAGCGCCACGGCAGAAAATAGTCTCGCGCACGGTATTGGGTTTGGCATCACACAAAACGCCACACAAAATCGCCGCGACATTTCCACTAATACTATAAGCATCAGACGCAATCAGAATCTGCCCATTCCAAGGCTTGTCATTGACCCATGAGTCAACGGTCACAAGAGAGTTTGCCTTGAAGGTCTTAATGCTTTCGATGCCGTACTTGCAACGCTTATCGTAAGACGGGTTCGGAACATCAACGGTGATGCGGTGAATCGAATTATGATTGCTCATTTAAACATCCTCCTTAATCCAAATCAGGGTGGTGGTCATCCAACAGGTCTGGATGAATGTGTTCGGGCTTGGCGGTGGTATGGACAACGGATTCCAAAATGAATTGCCGCGCAGCGTCAGCAAACGTGTCGGCAAGAACCCACTCAAGACTCCAATGGGGGGCGACTATTGCATGGGAAAGAACGTCCTCGTCTTCCCATTCTTCACGCTCTTCCCATTCAGAATCGGGAATGCGTTCGGTATTAAACGTGCGCTGATTACCTTCTTCAGTTACGGTCAGGTAATAACCAAAACCGTCACTGGAAAATCTAATTGTGAAAGGGTTGAGCAATCGATAACCCCGACGGAACCCATTCAAATAATCATGGGCGGGAAGGTTGTGGCAAACGTCAGCAATAATGTTGAGTTCGCGATAAGTAAATTGAGTATTCATTTAAATGTTCTCCAGAAAAATAATGGGGGCCGAAGCCCCCGTGGTTAAGCGGCCAGCTTGATTTGCTTAAGCGAGGCAGATGCAAGCTGCGAGATGTCACTGACATACACCGATTGCGGATAGACCGATGAAACATCGATGCCGATGCCAATGCCGATGATGGTAATGCCCGACTTGGTTGCAGCCTCGACCTTGCGGCGGGTTGCCGCAGGGTCTTCACCCTCACCGTCAGTCAGTACGATGACCACCTTGCGCTGTTCAGCACGGCGGTACAGGCGATTCACTACAAGTGTAATTGCAGCGAGGTCATCAGTGCCACCGCCAATCTCGACCTTGGTGATGCGGCGATTAAATACCGCAGAATTCTCACCAAAGTCGATGATGCGCTGAATGGAATCGGCATACGAAAAAGCGTGGGCATCAATTTGCACATTCGACCCACGCAGCGCATCGATGATTGCCTTAGCAGCAGCAAACTCGGCTTGCCACAAGTGGGTGCCATACTTGCGAACCCACCTTGGTTCTTTTGTCGAGTGCGATACATCGATGAGAATCGACAGGGCGGTATCGATACCTTCCTGTTCATAGCGGCGGCGGAAAATAGAATCATTAAACGAATGACGGTGCAGCGAACTTGCATTCACCTGACCGATTTTGAATCCGGCCTGATGTTCCTCGTGCGCTGAACCATCGAACAGACGATTCAATTCATACCGCAGTCGTGCTGGAGTTGCAATTGGTGTAAATAAGCTGGACTCATAAGGTCTGTTATTTACGCAAGTGACATCAATATTGCTGCGCTCCGCGCTTTCACCCCACTGCGAATCACGGGATGTTTCATATTCCCTTTTCTCGCGCTCGGTCGAGGATTCAATGCGACCATCAGGGGTCGGCTCGACAGCGGTCGGGTTTACCTTGTCGAGTTCTTTGCCAGTGCCAGAACCATTCGGCTCACCCGATTCGCCGGATTCACCCGATTCACCGGACTCGCCAGATTCACCAGACGCATCCGAATTATCGTCGTCACCCGATTCACCAGACTCACCCGATTCGCCAGACTCCCCCGATTCACCCTGCTCACCGGATTCACCCGATTCGCCAGACTCGCTAGAGTCACCATCGTCACCCTGCTCATCGTCAGGATTACTCGCAATCGCATTACAGAGTTGCTCATAAACCCAACCCGCGATGGCGGCATTATCTTCCGAATAGTTGACGTTGTTTTGGCGTTTAACCGCCTCATCAAAAATGGCGGCGATACCGGCTGGAACCGGAGGGCGAATGGTGATATACCGGCGCGACCAGAGAGCCAAAGCAAACGGCCACTGGCACGGGTCATCCCAACTGATATTCGCAGCGAGTGCCTCTCCGTGAATTTTATTCACCAACCGTGTAAATAGGTCAGTTGCATTGGTGACCCGACCATCCGCAATAACGCGACCTTCTATCCAACCATCCTCCAATGCATTCCAAAGTTGGTGCGCGTAACGACTATTGCGTGGCGCATCACCATTCGGCAGGCAGACGGTATTCGACGCGGTATATTGCAAATGCGCCCATTCATGCAGGACGTAAGCAGAATACGTCAGCAATTCTGCGCGGCCCAAAGAATCGTTATCCTCAATTGCCGGCAGGATAACCAGATTATTAAGATTAGTTGCCGCGCCGGTACCGGCATAACGAACCTCAATTACAGCACGACGATTAATTGAAATGGCGTTCAGCTTTTGAACGAACTCGGAAATGCCAAACTTGAAGTCATAACCCTTGTACATTTAAACCCCCTCAGAATGAAGAAAGAAACGATGCAGCAATTGCATCGAGTGCTGCGCGGGATTCAGCGGGCGACTTGTTAGCCACCGTAATCTCCCAAGCGGTTTGAACCGGCAAGCCCTCATGAATAAACGTGGCAAGCGAAAATGCCTGACGCAACGACGGGGCATCGATAATCTCACCCGACTCTGTTTCTCTGCGGGCAACATTAAGAACCTTCACGATGTTGTCAGCCAATTCTGCGGAGCAGCCAACACGCTTTTGAATCAGGTTGGATTCGACAGAGGCGGGCAGGAATTTGAAAATCACCGTCGAATTGAATCGGTCGAGCAGTGCGGGATTCTGTTCCTGAGTGCCCTTGAATCGACCCGTCTCATCGCGGTTACCGGTCGTGTTATCAGCAGCAAAAATAATCGTGCCACTGGCGCGGCGGTGGACAATGCCGCCGATATTCACGACAGACCACTTCTCTGCAATGCCTTGCAGCAGGGATGCATTACCGGCATGAACGAAACCAACCTCGTCTGCCAAAACGATATGTCCGACTCGCTTGATACCCGCGAGAATCGGGCCATCGACAAAACCAGTATTACCGTCAGTCAAACCGGTGCCACCGGCATAATCAGCCGCCTCAGTATGACGGTGGAAATTGAACCGAGTAAATCCGCGACCAGTAAGAGCGGCGAATTGCTCGGCTGCTTGAGTTTTACCCGTGCCCTTGTCACCCGCCAGCCAAACGTTGGGGTGAATCGCGGTATTGGGATTAATCGACGCATTCTGTACGGTATACAAAACCCGTATAAACGTCTCTTCCCAAATATAATCGGGGTCAACCTTGGGTGCGTCGGGGTCGTTGTAAATGTGAAACAACAGCGGCTCGCCATTTGCGCCGCGAACATCGATTCCAAAAACATCGACAGCAGGGCGCTGCTCGATAATCCGGACAGCAGTTGCCTCGGCCAGAGCCTCCGGCGCACCAGCCACCGAATCGACGATTGCTTTAAACGGTGCGAATGCTTTAGCCACCGCGTCAGCAACAGCGGCAGACGCATCGACGGTCGGGACAGCGGCGCGAATATCGGCGGACAGTTTAGACACAGCCGAATCAAGCCGTGAGTTCACATCCTTGATATTGTCGTTGACGTTGGACAGGTTATTGTTAATGTCGATGATGGCGTTGCTGCTATCCAACCTCAGGTTATCGAGTTTGGTTTCCAATGGCAGAACAGACCGCTCCAGAATCGACTGGGCAATAATCTCAGTCTGATTCGCGGTCAGTGTCGAAGGCGTTGAAACAGAATTAGTTGAAACAGAACCAATGGCGCGCCATTCTTTCGCCAAGTTTGCCTCGCGGTCGGCGATATATTCGGCGGTATAACCAGTCCGCTGCGCGGCATCGATTAGTTCAGACTTATTGAGCCGTGCTATAACATCAGCAGCGGCGGCGCGAATGCTAAAAAGAAAACCACGCAAAGCGTGGTCGTGAATGTCCTTGTAATCCATGATTTGAAACCCCCTTTTAAAATGGTGGAACCCACCATGCGGCGCACCGTAATGCGCCGACTGTTGGACTCAATGAATAGTCAGGTGAACATCACACACGCCGCATTTAAACCGTGCAGCAGTGGCGGCGGCGAGCGAGGCGCGGGCAACAGCACCGCATTTAGGACAGGATAATTTCCGCAGTCGCGTGGTTTGTTTTGTCTTGCCAGATACATCCAGTGCAGCGTGTGGATAATCACCCTCGATGGCGACCCACCGTTTAATTTTGGCCTCGAAAGCCGGAGAAGCCTCAGGAACGGTCAGCTTGCCCTGCAAGCCAATATTGCGGGCCACCCGACCGAATTCTGGGCCATGCCCCGCTGGAATACCGACAGCGGCGTGAACCAATTCGTGGGCCAATACTGCGGCGACAGTGACCGAATCGGCATTAACCGGCGAGATGAAAATCTCGTAATGCCCGTCAGCCGAATTAGCTTTGTCGTGAATCTCGCCAATAACACGCGGCGAACGGAGTCGAGTACCGCCACCTGATGGGAAACCACAGGTGACGCGAAAAGCCGGTAATGGAACGCCTAGGGCGTCGAATTCCGGAGCCAGATTATCTGAGATGGAACGCAGCCAGTTTTGTCGAGCGATATCACTCATGGTTTAAAACCCCCTTTGAACGGATAGCGAATCCGTGAAACCTCATCAGTGCGATAGCGAATCGCAGAACCCCCTCGCGGGGTTTTCGGTGGGTCAATATTCCAAATCCTCCCAATCGTCGTCGGCACTGTCGTATGCAATTGGGTCATCCGGCGCATACAACGGCAACGGAAAATCCCAAACAGGCAAACCGAATTCATCTAGTTCCATTTAAACCTCCCTAGGTTGAATGATGCCCTGCTCAATAAGATAGACAGCGGTGCGGCCAAAGTAGCCCTGCAATTGCCATGCAAGGCCGGTATCGACAAGGTGTTGCCATGCGGCTACGAATTGCTCGTCGTCGAAAAATTCGTCGAGAAAACCCTCGGCGATGCTAATCGCGGTGAAGTTATCCATTTAAACCTCCTGTTCAATTATTGTTTGCGCCACCGCAGGGAACTGCGGTCAATCACTTCAAGTTTATTCACGTTGCACAATTCGGCTTTCTGGTGCGGCTTGACACAAATCTCTGCCAACAAAGTGTCTGAACCTTCATGCACTGGATAAATGTTGCGGACGCTGCCAACAGTTTCCCCGTAAGTCCCTTTAAATCTGACCAAATCGCCAATTTTCACCAAATCCATTTAAACCCCCTATTGGAACGATATGCGACGGTGCATATCACTCAGCCGCCGATAACAGCGGCTGAATAGATGCACAATCAGTTTCTAAATTGTTGGGGGTTCACCCCTTACCGCTGGACTTTGCCCGTGCCTGTTAAAACAGGTCTCAGTGCCATCCTCCAGCACGACGATATAGCGCGCCGTTCGCTTGCTGCTGTGTTGCTCAAATTGTGTATTGCGAACCCTTTGTCTTATGTGATGAGTTCGAGTTCCACAATGTTTAAATTAAATTTTTATTACAGTAGGGAAATCAAGCACTTAGAGCAATCGTTTAGACGGAACTCGTGTTGCTGCACGGCTCCAGCTGGGGCTGGGGTGTCAGGTCAGAGCGTGGAGTAGCGGCTTCCCAGCTGTACGAAAACACCCTGTTTTTGACCCCTTTTTTGCGGTGTAAGCCTTTGATTGCGTTGAGGAATCGACCGTTTTTTTCTGAGCGTCGCCGCTCTGACATCGTCGGTTTGGTGTCGGCGGCGGGGCTGGCGAAGCCGAATAGCTTGTCTGGCGTATATGAGAACTTGCACCTAGTAATAAAACCACCTATATTCGGAGCCGTTTAATCAATTCCTATTTTGTACCCTATGACAACCCCAAAGAAACTGACTAGAAAACAGATAAGTGAGGCACTAGACCAGATGCCTATTGGACACCTGTTAGCTGGGTCGGCGGGGCGGGAATTAACTGCGAAGCAGAAACAGTTTGCGCGGTTAATAGCTCAAGGTAATACAGGGGCATCAGCATATCGTATGGCATATAACACTAAGATGACGCCAGAGTATCTGCTGAGATAGAACGTTTAAAGGCACTTCAAGAGATACGGGAATCGCAATCCCCTGCTCAGATACGTCAAACAGTGATTGAACGCTTACAGCTGGAAGCAACGGATTCAACGAATCCACCGGCTGCGCGTATCAGGGCATTAGAGCTATTGGGTAAGGTTACCGAGGTCGCTGCATTCACTGAGCGCAGAGAACAAACGGTGGTGCATTCCAGCGAAGCGATTAAGGCACAGATAATGGATAGGCTGAAAGCAATCACCATCGACGCAGTGCCAGTAGAGCAAAGCACCGAGGCATTATCCCTAGCGGCTGAATTAAACGCAGTGGACGACGCTACAGACAGCGACAGCGCCATTATGGATGACGGTTTAAATGGGCTGGACGGCGACCCCACCGTACCCGTACCCCCCGCTGGGGAGTTGGAGTCCCTGCCCGCCGGTATACATATCACTCCACACGAATCATCAGTCACTTCTCATGAATCATCATAGAAGTCTCCATATCACACAGTGTGATACCACCTGTAATAGATGAGGGGTACCCCATAACATGATTTATCTGACTATTGTTGTAGCTTTGTACTTACAGACCCACCCCCTTGCTTTTTGAAACAAAAAGGGCCGGGGGGTATATTTTTTAAAAATCACGCTATGAAAATTAAACTGTTTGGGCATAGGTTCATTTTGAAATGCAGGTTTGACAATCAACGAAAGATTCGCTGGTTGCCTTCTTTGTTCTTGTGTCACATCGTCAGGGTTGGACAATGACGCCCAGACAGAAGGAAGTTTTTTTGGTGATTGATGAATGGTGGAAAAAGTATGGGTATTCACCGTCTATCGATGAAATCATGTACGTCCTTGGCGCCAAAGGTCGAGGGAACATTCATCGCATCGTCAACCGTCTGGTGGCATTAGGTGCTGTACGAAAACAGAACAAGAAGCAAAGGACTGTTCGGCCTATTGGCGTTAAGTTCAGGAGTATTGAATGACTGACCTTAGTTCTATTGTTTCCCAGATAGGGCTACTCCCGCCCGACGAACAGGAAGCGATGTTGAAGATGCTTTCTGAGTACACGGATGCGGCTGAACGCGAAAGGTGTCAGAAGTCATATCTGACGTTTGTTGACAAAATGTGGCCCGGATTTATTTCTGGACGACATCACAAGTTGATGGCAGACAAGTTTGAACGAGTAGCTAGAGGCGAACTTAAACGACTCATCATCAATATGCCTCCTAGACATACTAAGTCTGAGTTTGCTTCATACCTGCTCCCGGCTTGGTTTTTGGGTAACTATCCAAACAAGAAAGT
>Ga0209400_1003967_pt1 | contig 10620 bp, 15 predicted proteins | sample M_130807_EF_Meta_FD_187313 | JGI IMG/M metagenome (GOLD analysis project Ga0209400, IMG submission 187313) | Freshwater microbial communities from Lake Montjoie, Canada to study carbon cycling - M_130807_EF_MetaG (SPAdes) (version 2) | ecosystem: Environmental > Aquatic > Freshwater > Lake... | reverse complement strand
GATTAAAGGACATCTTTTCATAAAGAGCACCATTAATCGCATGAATACCCACGGTACCAATCAGTAAGGTATATCCGTCAGGATCGCTCTTAGCAACTAAATCTGCACCAATATTGCCACCATAGCCTGGACGATTTTCAACGAGTACTGGCACACCAAGAGTTTGCTGCCAACTTTCAGCCAAGACGCGCGCCAAGATATCAGGTGCACCACCAGGTGTAAAGGTCACAATGATCCGAATTGCTTGCTTAGGCCAAGTCGTCTTTGTTTGTGAATGAGCAGTAGATATGCCAAGCCAGACAAACAGAAGAACAAAGAGGCTTTTCATGAGCCTAGAAAATAGCATCATTAACTTCGTTAAAAGCCGAAGCGGTTACGCAACCAGAGCCAGCCCTCATACTTCACAGGATCATCAGCGCATGGACCAACGCCGCACTCGAGTAAGGTAGATATCAGATTGCCTGCTACCAATAGAATAAATATCATCACCAAAAAATTGGCGAACAAAGAGCGAGAGCGAACATCGCGATTTGGCAGCATCAATAAAATTGCAAGGCCCAGTAAAAGCCCCACATAACCGATAAAGGCCCAGGTATAAAAATGCAACTCCAAAAAGGTTGAACCAAATCCCTTATCGCCAGGCAAGATGTGTAGCAGCACTTGACGCAAAGAAACCATCATTCCCACTAAGCCACCGATGATGCCCCAACCATAATGTGCCGCATGGGCGCCACAGCGGATATTCAAAACTAAGGCAAAGCCAATGATCACAAACCCAATACGCTGCATTAGACATAATGGGCAAGGCAATTCACCAAAATAAAGTTGACCCACAAAGGCATAGGACAAGACACTAATTACCGCAAGTAATGCCAGTTGATTGCCAAGCGCAGCTAGTGAGGGAAAAGAAGTATTACTCATAAGCTGATATTCAGATGAGTAGTTGCGTGAGAGTAAAACCAAACAACCAAGATTCCAACTGTAACGGCCAAAATGATTAGGCCAGCAAGGCGCTTATCAAACCATACCAAAGTCAACCCGATTAATGCCGTCAGAAAAGGCAGGAACATATACATACACAAATTCTAGCGCAGGATGTCGCTAAGACACTAAATTGGGGGGCTATTTAGTGCGCTAAATAACTTTAGTATTTAAATTAACTAAGCCTTCAACGCTTCCCTCAAGCACATCACCCTTCTTGACTGGGCCAACTCCAGCTGGGGTGCCTGAGTAGATCAAATCGCCTGGCTCTAAAGTAAATAAGGTAGAGAGATAGGCAATGGTGTCCGGCACATTCCAGATCAACTGATTCAAATCACCCTCTTGGCGCACTTCACCATTAACCAAAAGTTTGACAGTACCTTTTGTAGGATGGCCACATTGAGTTACAGGGGTAATTTCACCGCAAGGGGCTGCTTGATCAAATGCTTTTCCTGTATCCCAAGGACGACCCATCTTCTTCGCCTCACCTTGTAAATCACGTCTTGTCATGTCCAGGCCAACACCATAACCATAAACATGGTCTAGGGCTTTATCAGCAGAGATATTTGCGCCGCCTTTGCCAATAGCAACGACCATTTCAATTTCGTGATGTACATCTTTTGATAAATTGGGATAAGTCATATCTTTTCTATCGGTCACGATAGAGTTAGCTGGCTTCATAAAAAAGAATGGTGGCTCACGATCTGGATCATGACCCATCTCACGTGCATGATCTGCATAGTTCCGACCAACGCAATAAATCCGATTTACTGCAAAACGGCGAGTATCGCCAGTAACTGGTAAAGAAATCACTGCTGGTGGATCAATCACAAACGCTGAACTCATAAAACCCTTTCTATCAAATCTTGTGGATTAGTCTCTATTTCCGACGTGAATAAGTATGACGCAATTTTAGTAACAAGATACTCAGGGCCAAAGCAAAGGTAAAAGCATTCGCCAGTATCAGGGGCCACTTCTCAATAATGAGCCCATAAATCAGCCAGAGCCCTACTCCAGTTGTAAATAGGGAGTACATACCCAGAGATACGCCTGATAAATCCCGAGTTCGCCAAGACTGTATTGCCTGAGGCAAAAAGGCGAACGTGGTCAAGAATGCGGCACAATAACCAATGACTTCAATCTGGTGGGGCTCAAGGTTCATGAATCCATTGTAATTAATCAAAGGAAACATTCATTGATCTAGCGCAGGAACCCCAATTCTGGTCATAATACAAACTTGCCATACAAACCTATTCAAAATAAGCCATGAGACAACTAATCCAAAAAACCCTATTTATTGCGCTTTGCGCGACTGCTACTTTAGGTAATGCATATGCCTTAAGTGATGCAGCTATTAAGAATTACCCAGATAAACAAATTCGCATAGTCATTCCCTTCCCTCCCGGAGGTGCGACTGACGTGATTGGCCGCATCATGGCGCAAGAGCTATCCAAATCATTAGGTCAACAAGTGGTGCCTGATAATCGCTCGGGAGATAGTGGCAATATTGGCGCGGACTTAGTGGCCAAGTCTCCAGCCGATGGTTACACATTACTCATGGGTGCACTCACATCGCATGCCATTAATACCAATCTGAATAAGGATGGCATTAAGTACAACCTAGAAAAAGATTTCACACCCGTTGGTGTAGTTGGTGTAGTGCCACTAGTGTTTGTTGTTAACCCTTCGGTTCCTGTAAAGAATATGAAGGAATTTATTGCTTATGCTAAAGCTAACCCTGGCAAACTCACCTTCGCTTCTTCTGGTGCAGGAGCCCCACAACGCCTTGCAATGGAAATGTTTCGCGCGCAATTGGGCTTAGATCTATTACATGTGCCCTACAAAGGAAGCGGTCCTGCGATGACCGACCTGGTTGGCGGTCAAGTACTCACGATGTCTGAGACAGTGCCTGCAGCACTGCAATTTATTCAGGCTGGACAATTAAGAGCTTTAGCAGTCACAACTGCAAAACGGGTTAGTCAATTGCCAGATGTACCCACCGTTACTGAAGCTACTGGCTTGCCAAACTTTGATGTTGTGAGTATGTTCGGAATTTTGGCTCCTGCAGGTACACCAAAGCCCATTATTGACAAACTGAATACAGATATCAAAGTAATTTTGCAGCGCCCCGATGTGCAAGAACGCATGTTGGCTGCTGGTGTATATGTCAACTACCTAACACCCGCCGATTCTGCTAAGCGTATTCAAAGAGAGCTGAATATGTGGGGCAAGGTTATTAAAGATGCTGGAATTAAAGCAGACTAAATAATAAGATTTAGCTCCATGGATGATCCTTGGAGCTAAGTTTGTTTACTGCTTCTTGTTTAACCCTGCTTTACGAGCTTCCACTTCTTTATTAATTGCAGCAATGGTTTGGGTATTCGGTGACTTCCAGTTACCACCAGAGTTATTCACCATATAAACCAATGCATCGGCAAACCCCTCAATACTTAAATTAGGATTGCCCCCTTTAGCAGGCATTGAACGAACACCAACATACCCATGTGCAGTAAGGATGACTTGCCCCTCAGCAATGAGTGGAGCCCACTTTGCCTTATCACCAAGCTTCGGCGCATTTAGAACACCGGCTCCATGGCAGCTCATACAGACTTGTTTGTATGTAGTCTCACCAGATTGAGCAAACACTGTGCCAGAAAGAAAAATAACCAAGAAACTGGTTAGCAAAAATAAATTAGACTTGTACTTCATGGAAACATGCCCTTCAACGGTCGGATGTATAAGAATATAGCCTAAATTGAGAAAAACTACTGTGGGTCAGACTTAAGTTAAGGAGAACTATAGCCATACTTCTGAAGAATCGATTTGGCCGTCGGGCTTTGCATGAACTGATAAAGAGTGGTCGCCTCTCGTGGGGCGCCTTTGATTAAAACCATTCTCTGCCTAATTGGCTCATAGAGTTTGCTGTTGACCAAAATAAAATGGGTCTCTTTAGCCACTTCTGCAGACTTCGCTAAAGAGAGTGCAGTAAAACCCAAATCCGCTGCGCCCGTTACTACGTACATGGTTGCAATGCCAATATTGTCCCCATAGATCAATTTGTCTTTAGCAATATCCCAAAGCCCTTCCGCCTTCAAGAACTCAATGGCTGCCTTGCCATAAGGCGCTAACTCAGGCTTAGCAATAGCAATTTTATTAGCCTTCTTGATTGCTCTCATCAGATCAGTCTTATCAGTCGCCAAATCTATTCCAGCAGAATTCTTGGAGATGATGGCTAACTTACCAATAGCGTATACGATGCCCTCATCAATTGCCTTTCCTTTTTTATAGAGCTCAATTGGAAAATATTCATCAGCAGAAATCAATAAGTTAAATGGTGCGCCATTCATAATCTGCGCAGTGAAGTTCCCAGAGGATCCATACACAATCCGAATATCGGAATTACCTGCGGCTTTAAATACGCTATTAATCTCAGCAAAAGCATCCTTCATATTCGCGGCAACGGCGACAGTAGTCTGCTGAGCAAAAATGCTCTGCGAGAAGGTCAACAGGAAGGATAAGATAAATTGACGCAATTCAGTTCCAAAAAAAAGAGGGCTCAGCTCCAGTGTATATCAAGCCAAGTAGGACTAAAATAGATAACATGCGCCTTAAAATATTCGCAATATTTCTTGCAACAGCCTGAAAGTAATAATGAGATTTATATCTACCCCATTGCTAGCAATTATCTTAGCTAATGCAGTCTTCTTAATATCGCCTGCTATTGCCCAAGAAAAAAGTATTGTGGTGTCCTCTACTACCTCTACCGAACAATCTGGGCTATTTGAATTCATGCTCCCTATCTTCAAGATGAAGACCGGAATTAATGTCAAAGTTGTTGCAGTAGGGACGGGTCAAGCGCTGGATATCGGTCGTCGCGGAGATGCCGATGTCGTATTCGTTCATGACAAGCCAGCTGAAGAAAAGTTTGTTGAGGAAGGCTTCGCAACCAAACGTAATGAAGTCATGTACAACGACTTCGTACTCATTGGACCTAAGTCAGATCCTGCAAAAGTGGGTGGCGGTAAAGATATTCAGCTAGCTCTACAGAAAATTGCTACTGCACAAGCTCCTTTTATATCTCGTGGCGATAAGAGTGGCACACATGCAGCTGAATTGCGTTACTGGAAAGGTGCAGGCGTCACAGTATCACCAACTCAGAATTGGTATAAAGAAACCGGCTCCGGTATGGGCCCTGCTCTCAATACTGCGTCTGCTATGAATGGCTATATTCTTGCAGACCGCGCAACTTGGCTGAGCTTTAAGAATCGCGGTGATTTAGTCATCCTAATTCAAGGTGATCCTAAGCTCTTTAATCAATATGGTGTGATGCTAGTGAATCCAGCGAAGTTTCCTCATGTGAAAAAAGCTGAAGGACAAGCCTTTATTGATTGGTTAGTTTCTAAGAATGGTCAAGACGTGATTGCGAGCTACCAAATTGGTGGTGAGCAGCCCTTCTTTCCAAATGCTAAGAAGTAGCCAAATAAAAAGCCCGCATCTGCGGGCTTTTTATTAGCTCTGACACCTCTAGCCAGAGGAGCTTGATTACTTCTTAGGGGTTACGAAACCAATGGCTGTGTCGTCAACAAACTCAACCATGACGTCATCACCAACTTTAAATTTCTCAAGACCGAGAACAGCTTGGTCAACCTTAACCTTTTGCTTCTCGCCGCTTGGCAATGTGAAAGTCACGATACGTGTTTTTGCATCGATTGTTGAGATTTTCACAGTTGCATAAATAGTGTCGGTAATTTCTTCAAACGGCTTAGCAGAGCCCTTGCCTGCAACTGTTACAGAACGCACACCAGAAACACCTGGCTTAGCATCTTTACCGGCCGCCGTTAAACCAACCGCAATCGCTTGTGCATGCTCCACTACAAATACGTCACCCTTTTTAACTTTATCTAAATCATTGACTGCTTTAGAAACATTCATCTGTGCCAAATTACCATTAGCATCTTTTAATACAACAATGCGCTTTTTCACATCAACAGAATCAACAGTTGCAGTAAGCACAATCACTTCAGCTGCTAATGGCAACATTTTCGCGGGTGCCTGAGCAAAAGTAGCGCTTGCAAAAGCAAGTCCAGCTGTAATAAATAAACCAGTCAATAAAGATTTTTTCAAAATAACTCCTAGGTAAGTAAAGGGGTTCGAGCGAGTCCAAAGTAGGATCACAAATCATTGTAACCATGGGATATGACAGATCTGCCGCTTATTTTGTAAATTAAACCTATATCCCTACTAAAACTTACTATTAATTTCCAAACCCTTTGAATCCCTTAGAAATTCTCATTAAACCGTGGCATGAAGCCTCTAAGGAAGCTTTCTTGATACGACAGAAGGTGTTTATACAAGAGCAAGGGGTGCCTGAGGATCTTGAATTAGATGGGCTTGATCCCACTTCCAAGCATGCCTTAGCTTATGAGGACAAGCTATGTGTGGGCACTGGACGATTAGTTCACCTACATAGTCGTCGTGCGCAAATTGGCCGCATGGCCGTCTTAAGCGCTTTCCGAAACCGAGGCATTGGCACAGCAGTCTTGAGTCACTTGATTACTTTAGCGAGAGCAGAAGGAGTTTTAACCTTGATGCTGCATTCTCAAGTATCAGCGATTCCTTTTTATGCAAAACTTGGATTTATTACGGAGGGTGCCATCTATGATGAAGCAGGCATCCCTCATCGTAATATGATTCTGTCATTAACAAAAACTATCGAATAACTATTGAATAAGCGCATCACTTATGAGCAATGCCCACTCTTCCTTCCCATACATCCATCGTGTGTGTTACTCCGATACTGATGCCGCTGGCCTTGTATACCATGCGCGCTATTTAGATATTTTTGAGCGCAGTCGTGCAGAGTGGTTGGCTCAGCTTGACTTAAGCCCAAGTAAGCTGATTAATGACTTTGGAATACTGCTTCCCGTCCGAGATCTGCAAATGAATTTTCATAAGCCTGCTTACTTGGATGATCTGCTGCAGATTGATCAGATCATAGAGCGTCGTAGCAAAGCTCAAGTGAGTGTGAAGCAGACGGCCAAAAGAAAAACTCAGGATGGCAATGAGGCTGAAATGGAGCTCATCGTGAGCGCTTTAATTAATATTGTTTGCGTGGACACCACCACCCTTAAGCCCAAAGCGCTACCTGACTGGCTATTTTTAGCTGAATAAGGCTAATGACTTAAAATAAGGACTCTTACTGCAAACGCTCTAGCGTGGCAGCTCACCCCATTGACCGGGATAGTCGTTTAATTGAATACGGGTCAATACTTTATTGGCCCCTATGTTATTTACAGATCTTGGTTTATCAGAACCCATTCTTCGCGCTATTGCTGAAGAAGGCTATACCAGCCCCACACCGATTCAAGCTAAATCGATTCCTGCAGTACTTCAAGGCGGAGACCTCCTAGCAGCAGCACAAACCGGTACAGGCAAAACGGCAGGCTTTACGCTCCCCATTTTGCAACGCCTCAGCTCAACAAAAGCAAGTACAGGCAAGCGTCTCTTACGTGTATTAATTTTGACTCCTACTCGCGAACTAGCAGCCCAAGTTCAAGAGTTAGTTGAGACTTATGGTAAATATACTGGACTCAAATCAACTGTGATCTTTGGCGGCGTAGGTGCTAATCCACAAATTAAAGCGATTGCTGGTGGCTTAGATATTTTAGTTGCCACGCCAGGACGTTTGCTAGATTTGATGTCACAAAAATGCGTCTCACTCAATCACATCGAAATTCTGGTTTTAGATGAAGCTGATCGTATGCTTGATATGGGTTTCTTACGCGATATTAAAAAGATCTTGGCCGCCCTTCCCAAGCAACGACAAAATCTCTTATTTTCAGCAACCTTCTCTACTGAGATTAAAGCCTTAGCAGATGGCTTACTAAATTCACCAGCATTAATTGAAGTGGCTCAAAGTAATAGTGCTAATGAAGCGATTGCCCAGCTGATTCATCCTGTAGACAGAACCAAGAAACATCCTTTACTTGCCCATTTGATTAAAACCAATGCCTGGCAGCAAGTATTAGTCTTTACTCGCACCAAGCATGGCGCCAATAAATTGGTAACCCAATTAGAAAAGGATGGCATCACCAGCATGGCCATTCATGGGAATAAGAGTCAAACTGCGAGAACAAAGGCTTTAGCAGATTTCAAGGCAGGCAAGCTGACTGCGCTGGTAGCAACTGATATTGCTGCTCGCGGTATTGATATTGACCAACTGCCCCATGTGGTGAACTACGACTTACCAAACGTATCAGAAGATTATGTGCATCGGATCGGACGTACAGGTCGCGCAGGTTCTAATGGTGTCGCAGTCTCTTTAGTTTGCGTTGATGAACATCAGATGCTCAGGGATATCGAAAAGCTGATTAAACAAAAATTGCCTCAAGAAATCATTGCGGGATTCGAGCCAGACCCTAATGCCGTTGCTCAACCAATTCAGCTCCGTAGCCAACAACACCAACAATCTAGAAAACCTAAGGCTGTAGGTAATGGCGGCGGATCTGGTCGCGCCCCCGCCAAGCGAAGTAGCCCTCCTAAACGCAGCTTTAATCGATAGAGTTCCTTCGGATATAAAATATTTTCATGGCCCAAGATATTCAAACTAGTGAACCTCGTCTGACTTCCCTATCTCATGGTGGCGGCTGCGGGTGCAAGATTGCACCAAGCATTCTTTCTGAAATCCTCAAGAATGTTCCGCAACTACCGTTTCCTAAGGAGTTGCTCATTGGCATTGAGACCTCTGATGATGCTGCGGTCTATCAAATTAATGAGTCTCAAGCGATCGTAGCCACGACAGATTTCTTTATGCCAATCGTGGATGATCCATTTGATTTCGGAAGAATTGCAGCAACCAATGCCATTAGCGATATCTATGCCATGGGCGGCACACCTCTATTTGCGCTGGCCTTAGTAGGTATGCCAATCAAGGTTTTATCCAACAAGACCATTGCCCGAATTCTAGAAGGCGGCTCTGAAGTCTGTCGTAGCGCTGGTATTCCAATTGCGGGTGGTCACACTATTGATTCGGTTGAGCCAATTTATGGATTAGTGGCAATTGGCTTAGTGGATCCTAAGAGAGTCAAGAGCAACGCTGGCGCAAAGCCTGGCGATGTCTTGATATTAGGCAAGCCACTTGGCGTAGGCATCCTCTCAGCAGCTCTGAAAAAGGATTTGCTAGGCCCTGATGGTTATCGGGAGATGATTTCCAATACAACCAAGCTCAATGCCGCAGGACCTGAATTAGCAAAGCTAGCAGGTGTCCATGCCTTAACAGATGTCACTGGATTTGGATTGGCGGGTCACATGCTTGAATTTGCGAGAGGCTCTAACTGCACCGCGCATGTTGATTGGAGCCAGGTTCCATTACTTTCTAATGTACAGAAATTGGCCGATGATGGAATTATTACTGGAGCCTCTGATCGCAATTGGGAAAGCTATGGATCTGATGTTGGCATTCCTGTTAACTTTACGCCATCACAACTGGCTTTATTGACCGATCCGCAAACGAGCGGTGGCTTACTGGTTTCTTGTGCTCCTGAATGTGTTCAAGAAGTCCTAGATATCTTTAATCAATATCACTTCTTGGGTGCACGCGTCATTGGCCAGATGAGCAAACGACAAGAGAAACCTTTAGTGGTTTCTTGAAGCTAAATAGATCACCCCAGTAGGCCCATAAGCCTCAGAATGGGGCTCCTCAAACCCAAGCTGAAAGACGTCTCCAATGGAGTACGTCTCTTGATTACCCTGGATTGAGATATCGATACTTCCATCGATCACTAAAGCTTTAACTGCGAATGGATGACTATGCTCGCCCAAAGATCCATCGGGAGCTTGTCTTACTTCAACAGGAGCAGGGTAGCCTTCCCGCTGCAACATCTCAATAAACTGCGCCTCATTCATGCCACAACTATATCCTAGATATAAACTCTTCTCATTCACCACTAAAGGGAGCGTATATGACAGCAAAAGTAATTGGGCTGATGGAATTAACAGATCAAAATGCCTTTGAACAATATCGCAGTAAGGTCGGCCAGACGGTAGAACTCTACAAAGGGAGTATTCAAAACCGAGGAAGTGTCACCGAGATATTTTGGAACGAACTAAATTGCGCCAGATTTGGCGCGTTCGTAGAGCTTACTTTTCCGAACCAAGAAGATGCAAAAGCTTGGGCTCACAGCCCCGAGTATCAAGCCTTAGTTGCCATCCGTAATACAGCAATGAAGCTAACCCTCTTTGCAGTAACTATCTAGACATGAAAATAAAAAAGCCTAGCTGGTCAAGGCTAGGCTTAGGGATGAATGTGCTTGAGAATTACTTCTTAGCTTCCATCGCCTCTTTTGTAGCGGTGATTTCTTTACGACGCTCTTTGCATGCGCCAGCAATTTCTTGCAATGCCTTACGAGCACGCGCTGCAGATGCCTTAATACCTTTTTCAATGAATTTTTCGTTTTCAGCTTTATATGTTTCAAAAGCAGCTAACAATGAATCGTGTTGTGACATCATGTCTCCCGTTATCAAATAAATATTCATACCAACAACGAAATCAGTATATCCCCATAAAAACAGTCAGAAATGGCCTTTTTTATCAGGGATAACGCTTAGAAACAGCATTTCAGCCAAAATGATTCAATAACA
>Ga0209400_1003966_pt1 | contig 10620 bp, 9 predicted proteins | sample M_130807_EF_Meta_FD_187313 | JGI IMG/M metagenome (GOLD analysis project Ga0209400, IMG submission 187313) | Freshwater microbial communities from Lake Montjoie, Canada to study carbon cycling - M_130807_EF_MetaG (SPAdes) (version 2) | ecosystem: Environmental > Aquatic > Freshwater > Lake... | reverse complement strand
CTGGGCTCGAACCAGGGACCTACGGATTAACAGTCCGGCGCTCTACCGACTGAGCTATCGAGGAACAATACGTAAATTATAGCTTCAATTTTTGGCGTTTCTCGAATGATACGGAGATTTTTACAAACCCCAGGTCACTTATCAAAAGCTCAAGCGAACGCTCAGTCGGGCGGTTCTTGGTGCGCCAGGATACAGATAATAATGACCGAATTGTTTGGGTGATTCACGCCAGTAATGTTGGTCCATCAGGTTGTCGATGGCCAGAGTCCATTCAGTGCGAGTTCCCTGGATGCGGGTGTCGTAATGGGCTGCAGCATCCCATGTTGTCCATCCGGGTAAGTTGAGGTCGCCATTTTCTAAAACTCTTCTCTGGCCCTCATGGGTCAGACGCAGACTGGTGCGCAAACCAGGGATTTCAGACCAACGGTACTGGGCAAGGGCACGCAAGGTGAGCGCAGGAACGTTGAGGGGTTGGCCGCCATTCAAGTCGGTGTTCTGGGTCGCGCCAGAAATGCGCGCATGCAGCCATTGGGCTTGTCCTGAGACCAGCCATTGCTGTTGTGTCCACTGGAGTCCCGCATCCAGTCCTCGGTGAGTTTGTGTGCCGTCCACAATCCTGGCAGATGCATAGTCATAAGCCAGTGGTCTTTCGATACGAAAGAGCGCGGCACTCCAGCTCAATTCCTGGCTTGCCTTGCCCTTTGCGCCAACTTCGACTTGTTTACTTCGCTGAGCGCCGAGGAATTGACCTGCATTGGTGTAGTTGGCATTGTTGGGCGCTGCGAATAACTCAACGCCCTCGCCGTAAGAGGCGTACACAGTGGGGCCTGTGGTGTACTCATGGGACAGGGCTAGCCATGGCGTGGTAAATCCTGTTTGTTGTTTGACGGGGTTGGGGTTGGATGGATCGAGCGAAACCGTACTGCGATCGCTGCTGGTATGACGCAACCCTACCCAAGCCGCTGTTCGAGCAGAGAGTTCCACGCGATCCATGGCTGAAATTTCATGGCTGTACTCACTGCGGTTGGTGTTGAAGTACGTTTGATTCAGGACCTGAGCGGGAACAGAGCCTGCGAAGCCGGTGCTGGTGCCCGCATAACTGTAGAGCTGAGTGGGTTCAAGGCGGTCGAGTTGACGGCTGCGCATGATGCTGAATGCCAAGTGGTGTTTGATTCCTGCGATTTCTGTGATGCCATCGATGGTAGTTTGCAATGCATCCGTCAGGCGTCGCTCGTTATTGCTGCGGTAATCGTACAGATCAAAGCTGCCGTTGCTGGCAAAGCGGTCACCTAGATAGTCTCCCTTAGGCAGCGTGATGCCAAATGCGAAGGATAGTCGGTCATCTGTCTGTAAGCGCTGTGCGCCGTACTGGGTGGTCCAACGCCAGCCATCGCCCAAGTTTTGCTTGAAGCGCAGAGACCCTGTGCTTGAATTGAATACGCCAGGAACTGACCAAGCTTGACGGGTCAAGTTTTGTGTGCCATTCACAGTGGGAGGCAGGCTGGGAATACCTGCAAGGTTGACGGGATTGGCCAACAAACTGTAACCGTTGACACCCATCTGTTGTCGCTCGCTTTTTTCGAATTCAAAATCCAGTTTGCTGTCAGCGCTCAAGCGCCAATCCATGGCCAAGGACAGCAAGTTGCGGTGGCCTTGGGTATTTTGGATGTAGGGGTTCAGGTGTTCGTAGGCGGTATTGAAGCGGTAGCCAAATTCTTTGCTTTCACCGAAGCGGTTGCCTAAATCCAGTGCGATGCCGCTGCTTTTGCCATGGCCATAACTGGCTGTGACGGCACGTATGCTTTCGTCGTTGGCACTGGGAGCGCGTTTCACCACGTAATTGGCTAAACCGCCGGGCGAGCTGGTGCCGGCCTGGATGCCGCTGGTTCCTTTGAGCAGTTCAATGCGTTCTTTGTTCTCCAAGGGGATCATGGTTTCAGCATTGATAGGAAAACCTTCACGGCGATAGTTGTAACGGTTGTCCAGCGTGTAGCCGCGCACATTCAACATGTCCCAATAGGCCGGTGAGTTATAGCTGTCCGTCACGCTGGCGTCCAAACGCAGAGCGTCTGAGATGCGTGTGGCCCCAAGGTCGCGCAGTGTAGGGTTGTCGATGCTGATGGCACTGAACGGCGCTTTGCTGAGTGGCACATCACCAAAGCCGCTGATTTGTTGCGGCAACGGGCTGACGATGGTGATCTCTGGTGGCGTACTTTGAGCCAATGCACTGCTGAGTGAGGCAATGCAAAGCAAAGCAGCCGCATGCGTGCGGGTGCGCTTGATAATGAGCGAGTGGAAATTTGACGAATGATGTGCCATGACGTTGTCCTTTAACGTTATGGCAGGTCGGCTGGTTGCTAAAGCGAAGGCGCAGGTCAAATGAATGAAATGGCTGCGTTGCTGTATCAGACAAGCTTCCCTGCGCGAGGATTACCTCAATCAGGTTCAAAGGGACTTTCTCAGTCGCAGCTCTGATCGAACTGCAACACCCCTAGCGGATGCCACTCTTAAGGGAGTGACGGTTGTATTTTACTTGAGGCCCAGGCGTTGGTGCAGCAGGCTCGAAGTTGTCGTGTATTGCAGCAGGGTCTTTTGCTCAGGATTCAAAAGTGCAGCAGCACCAAACGCGGCCAGCGTGGCTTCATGAAAGCCACACACGATCAATTTTTTTTTGCCTGGGTAGGTGTTGATGTCACCCACTGCAAAAATGCCGCGTTCTTGGGTTGAAAATGTATCGGTTTGCACAAGAAGTTGTTTGCGTTCTAGGGCCAGCCCCCAGTCGGCCAATGGGCCGAGTCGGGGTGACAAGCCTAAACTGGCAATCACCAAGTCGACTGGCAAGATTTCGGTCAGACCCTCTGCGGTCAGGACTTGAAGCCCCGTCAGCTTGTCATTGCTGACCACACAAGCCGTGGGTTGGGCCGCCACAAAACGAACTTGGCTTTGGGCGCACAAGGCGTGAAAGGAGGCAATATTGTCTTCACTGGCTTGAAATCGGTCACGACGGTGCATCAAGGTGATGCTTGCCGGTTGGCCTTCAACCCGATGCGCCATTTGAATGGCTGTTTCCAAGGCCGCATCATTGTCGCCAGCCACCAGCACGTGTTGGTTGGCTAAATTCATATGGTCATCTAGCTGATGAAAAACCTGCTGACCATCAAAGGCATGCAAGCCTTCGACAGCCAATTTGCGCGGTAAAAAAGCCCCAACGCCAGCGGAAATGAAAACACACCGAGCTGAAAAAACTGTGCCATATGAAGTGGTTACCTTCAACCGCTCATCCGGCAGACGCTCCATTGCGTTAACCAACTGCCCAAGGTGGAAAGAGGCGCCAAAGGGCTTTATTTGTTGCGCAAGCTGGGCAATCAACTCGCTTCCCGTACAGACAGGAATGCCGGGAATGTCATAAATCGGTTTGTCGGCGTACAACGCCATGCATTGGCCGCCGATTTGAGGCAGGCTGTCCACCACATGACAGACCCTACCTTGAAGGCCTAATTGAAAGACCTGAAACAATCCCACTGGACCTGCACCAATCACCAAAGCATCGGTTTCGATGGGTGCATTCATGGAGTCATTACCGAATCAATTCGGACAACTTGCCCGTCTTGTCTTTCCAATCGTCAGCATCTGGTAGAGGTATTTTACGCTTGGTGATGCTCTTCCAGGTAGGCAATAAAGCCAACTCGGCATTGAGCTTGGTCATATGCTGCTGGTCTGCCGGCAAGTCTTCTTCGGCATAAATGGCGTTGACAGGGCATTCAGGGATGCACACTGCGCAGTCAATGCACTCATCAGGATCGATCGTCAGGAAATTAGGACCTTCGCGAAAGCAGTCCACGGGGCAAACATCCACACAGTCTGTAAATTTACACTTGATACAGGATTCGGAAACAACGTGGGTCATGACAATTCAATTAATTGGGGAGTATGGGATCGCGCAGCAACAAGCAACGGCAAGCAAAAGATTTTAAACGGGATTCAAATAAAGTATTTGAAGCAGATCAGTTCACCAACACTGCGCCAGAGGTTTTATGGGTGGCCGTGTCCACCAACACCAACGCGCCCAAGATGCGCGACCGGTTGAAAGGCAGAGTAAGCAAGGGTTCTTGCAGGGTCAGGGTGATGTGGCCAATGGCGTTGGGAGCGAGTTCGCTGGCTTCTTCTTCAGCCAAGGTGTTCACGTTCAGGCGGTGTACCACGTGTTGCACTTTGGCTTTGACCCAGCGATGTCCATGCAAAGCCCAGTACACACGGCCAGCCACCAACGGCTCGTCGTCCATCCACGCGATGGTGGTGTTGAGTTGGCGTTGGCCTGCGGGTGAGCCGTGTTCTGCCAACAGCCAGTCACCGCGCGAGACGTCGACTTCGCGGTCCAACACAATGCCAGCACTGTGGCCTGCTGCTTTGTTTTGCGGTTGTCGTGTGGCAGAGAGCACTTGCGACACCACAGCAATTTGCCCGCTTGGGTAGATCTGGATGGTTTGACCTGGCTCGACCGAACCGGTGGCCACTCTGCCCCAAAACACGCGACGTCCTTGGGTGGTGACGCCGGAGTCATGGAACTTCTCGACCCATTGCACGGGGAAGCTGAAGGCCACTTCGGTCTCAGCGGGGGTGTTGGGTAAGTCTTCTAAGAGGCTCAGCAGGCTTGGGCCTGTGTAGCCACACCATGCGGCTTGATCGTCGTTGGTGGTGTCAACTACATTCCAGCCTTTGAGGGCAGAGACCGGCACCATGGCGGTGATTGGGATACCAGCTTCTCGGGCGAATTTGCGCAATGCGCCTTCGATGTTTTTATAGGCAAGGGCGGCGTCATCTACAGCGTCGAGTTTGTTGATGGCAAAAACGATCGATGGCACGCGCAGCAGATTGACCAAAAGCGAGTGGCGTCGCGTTTGTGGCAACAACGCCATGGCAGGGTTTTTCCAGTCGAGCTTGATGGCGTCGACCAGCACCACAGCGGCGTCGGCGCTAGAGGCGGCGGTCACCATGTTGCGGGTGTATTGCTCGTGACCTGGGGCATCGCCAATGATGAACTTGCGCGCTTCGGTGTTGAAGTAGCGGTAGGCCACGTCGATGGTGATGCCTTGCTCGCGCTCAGCCGAGAGGCCATCGGTCAATAACGCGAGGTCGGTGTATTGACCATGTTGGCCCGAGCGTTGCACCCCAGCCAAGTGGTCTTGCAGCACGGCTTTGGTGTCGACCAGCAGGCGGCCAATCAGCGTGCTTTTGCCGTCGTCCACAGAGCCGCAAGTGATGAATTTAAGTGCGTTCATTAGAAGTACCCGTCTTTTTTGCGCTTCTCCATGGAAGCCTCTGAAGTCTTATCGTCCATGCGCGTTGCGCCGCGCTCGCTCACGTCGGCAGCCAAGGTCTCGATGACGATGTGTTCAGGTGTTGAGGCCGTGCTTTCGACAGGGCAGGTGCAGGTGATGTCACCCACGGTGCGAAAGCGCACATCACGGATGACAACTTTTTCGCCATCTTTGGGTGGCGTCAGCTCAGTCACTGGCACGAGCAGGCCGCGGCGGTCCACGACTTCGCGCTTGTGCGTGAAGTAGATCGAAGGCAAACCGATGTTCTCGCGGGCTATGTACTGCCACACGTCGAGCTCGGTCCAGTTAGAGATGGGGAACACGCGGAAGTGTTCGCCTTGCTGTAATTTGTGGTTGAACAAGGTCCACAGCTCCGGGCGTTGGGCCTTGGGCTGCCATTGGCCAAAGCTGTCGCGGTGGCTGAAGATGCGTTCTTTGGCGCGGGCTTTTTCTTCGTCACGTCGAGCGCCGCCGATGAGAGCGTCAAATCCGAATTCTTCGATGGCTTCGAGCAGCGTGACCGATTGGTGCACATTGCGGCTCTCGCCGGGGTGGGCCAAACGCACCGTGCCTTTTTTCATCGAGTCTTCGACTTTGCGCACGATCAACTCTGCCCCGAGTTCTTTGGCGCGCGCGTCGCGGAAGTCCGTCACTTCTTTGAAGTTGTGACCGGTATCAATCATCAACAAAGGGTAAGGAATGCGGCCGCTTCCTGAGGGGCTACTTTTGCCTCCAAAGGCTTTCTCGGCGCACTTGAGCATGACCAACGAGTCTTTGCCACCCGAGAAAAGCAAGGTCGGGCGCTCAAAGGCTGCGGCGACTTCGCGCAGGATGAAGATGGTCTCTTCTTCCAGCGCATCCAGATGGGTGTTGCTGAGGCTGTGGAACTCGGTTTGTGTGATGGCGGTCATATCGATCTCTGTGTTTGTAGGAGCCAGCCTGCTGGCGATTGCTTCGTATTTGTAGGATCCAGCCAGCTGGCGATTGCGGGGTGAGCGATGTTTGGGATGGTTGCAATCGTTATGTTGGGTGGACATCGCTTGCAGGCAAGCTCCTACGGGGCCAATTTGTGAGCTTGGTATTCATTTCTTGACGTGCAAACCACATTCCTTGGCTGCCTCGTCTTCCCACCACCAGCGGCCGGCGCGAAACTCTTCGCCCAGGCTGATGGCGCGGGTGCAAGGGGCGCAGCCAATGCTCGGGAAAAATTGATCATGCAAGGGGTTGTAGTCCACTGCGTTGGTGGCGATGTAGTGCCACACGTCACCCCAAGTCCATTGGGCCAACGGATTGAATTTGCTGATCTTCTTGGTGGCGAGTTCAGCATCGTCTTGTAACGGCACATCGGCGCGGGCGTTGGACTGTTCTTGACGCAAACCGGTGATCCACGCACGCTGCCCCTGGAGAGCTCGGTCCAGTGGCGCCATCTTGCGCAAGCCGCAGCACTCCTTGCGCAGTTCGATGGATTTGTAAATCGCATCCTGGCCCTTGTTGCGCACGAACTGCATCACCGATGCCTGTTCGGGCCGGTACACCACGATGGGTGCTTGCGAATGAGCCTGTGTGCGTTCCAGCAGGGCCAAGGTCTCGGTGTGCAAAGCCCCGGTTTCCAGCACAAAGACAGGAATGTCCAACTGCAGGCTGTTGATCAAGTGGGTGATCACCATGTCTTCGGCGCCCAGACTGGAGGCTTGGGTCACAGGAGCGTATTCGGCCGCTGCGCGTTGCAGCAGTGTTTTCGTTTGGGCCAACTTGGCTGAAAATTCAGCGCTGGCTTTGGCCAGCAGCTCGGAGGCTTTGCCATGTGCGATGCGAGAAGAGATAAGGCTTGAGGTCATTTGAATTTTTTGTAGGAGCCAGCCTGCTGACGAATCGGATTTGCAAGAGGCGAAGTTATTGCAGGCAAGCTCCTACAGATCTCTTAGTAGGAGCCAGCCTGCTGGCGAATCGGATTTTCAAGGGGCGAAGTTCCTGCAGGCAAGCTCCTATTGATTTTTTGAGACAGATTTCGAAAATTGAGGTTGGGTGTCAATGGCCGAGCCTTGGTAGAAACCGGCAAAGCGATCGAATTGGCGTTGGGCGGCAGAAGCATCGAGGCCTTCACGCAAGACGGCCACGTCAAAACCTGTGCGTTGCATTTGCACGAGCTGGTCGATCAGCACATCACCCGTGGCACGCAGCTCGCCCTTAAAGCCAAGCCGGCGGCGCAGTAAAAAAGCCTGGCTGTAAGCGCGACCATCTGTGAATTTAGGAAAAGCCAGGTCAATGCGCGTGACACCCTTCAGGTCCAGCGTGCGCGGATCGATGTCGTTGGTCACCGCCAGCACAGCGGGCGACTCAGCAACTTGGTGTTCTGGGGCGGTGATGATTTTCATGGTCTTTTTGTGTGATGTAGGAGCCAGCCTGCTGGCGATGTCCGGCGATGTCTGCATTGGCGATTTGCGCTGGCAATCGCTTGCAGGCAAGCTCCTACGGGTTGTGTTGTAAGGCGGCTTGTGTTGTCATGCAAGTTGTGCTTGCGTTGGATGACGCGCACTGTTGGCAGCGGACTTGAACGGCTCCTGTCCAACACGCCGCAGGGTTTGGATGAAGTACTCATGTCGGCCTGGCACTGGCAGGCGCAGTTCTTTGTAGGTGTTCAAAATCGCTTCGATTACATCCGGCACTTCAAACGATGAAAACGAAGGACCAACCACTTTGCCCGGGACCGCAGCGCCCGACAGGACTTTGCCGTCAGAGCCGCCCAGTGTGATCTGGTACCACTCTTTGCCGTCTTTATCGACACCCAAAATCCCGATGTGACCACTGTGGTGATGGCCGCAGGAGTTGATACAACCACTGATATGAAAATCAATGTGACCCAGGTCGTTCAGTTCGTCCAGGTCCTGATAGCGTTCCGTGATGGCGGCAGCCAATGGCAGCGAACGGGCATTGGCCAATGCGCAGTAGTCGCCGCCGGGGCAAGCAATCATGTCGGTCAACAAACCAATGTTCGGTTGGGCCAGGCCCAAGGCTTTGGCTTCTTGCCACAGGGCATGCAGCGCATCTAGACGCACCCAAGGCAGTAACAAGTTTTGGGTGTGCGTTACGCGGGCTTCACCGGCAGAAAATTGGCTCACCAAGGCGGCTGCAGCGTCCAGCTGATCTGCCGTGGCGTCTCCGGGGGCTTGGCCCATGCGCTTAAAGGACAGCTTGACAGCGCGAAGCGCAGGGTTCTTGTGCAAAACAACGTTTTGCACCATCCAGCGGGCAAATGCACTGTTTTTGGCGGCTTCTATACTGATGTCGGCTTCTGCCTTGGCCAGCCACTCGTCGGTCATGCTGGGCAAATCGAGTGCGGGGGTCACAAAGCAGGCGTTGATGCGATCAAACTCGGCTTGCGAAATGGTGTGCAGGCCGCCGTCTTGGCTCAGAATTTCCTGGTATTCGGTCTCGACTTCATCGAAATAACGCTGGCCTTCAGCCTTCACCAAAATCTTGATGCGTGCTTTGTAGAGGTTATCGCGGCGGCCCCAGCGGTTGTAGACACGGACCACGGCCTCGAGGTAGTTCATGATTTGATTCCAGGGCAAAAACGCACGGATCTGCGAGCCAATCACCGGGGTCCGGCCCATGCCACCCCCTACCAACACCTTGAAACCGACTTCGCCATCCGAATTTTTGACCATCTGAAGTCCCACATCGTGCCAGCCAATGGCGGCCCGATCTTCGCTTGCACCTGTGATGGCAATTTTGAATTTGCGCGGCAAAAAAGCGAACTCGGGATGCAGCGTGCTCCACTGGCGGATCAACTCCGCATAGGGGCGGGGGTCCACCACTTCGTCCACCGCCACACCGGCCAACTCGTCTGTGGTGGTGTTGCGGATGCAATTGCCGCTGGTCTGTATGCCGTGCATGCTCACTGTGGCCAACAGGTCCATCACCTGCGCCGACTTGGACAGGGGAATCCAGTTGTATTGCACGTTTTGGCGGGTGGTGAAGTGACCGTAGTTGGTTGTTAACGCAGGCGCCAAACCGACAATCTTGTTTTGCGTGGCTTGGGCCTGTGCCAACAGCGCTGGATCGGGTGTGTCAAATTCGCGCGCAATCCTAGCCAGCACTTGAAGTTGAGGAGCCGAGATTTCGCCATAAGGCACGGCTACACGCAGCATAGGAGCATAGCGCTGAACGTACCAGCCATTTTGCAGTCGCAATGGCTTGAACTCATCATCGGTCAGTTGACCCGCCTGCCAGCGTTCGAGTTGGTCGCGGTGTTGCGCGGCGCGGGCACGGACGAATTGCTTGTCAAATTCTGTGTATTGGTACATGGTGGATCGTTAAATCAGAACAAGTTTGGTGCCGGCCCAGGCCAGCAACACGGAAAGCATAGAGCGGATCACGCGGTCAGGCGTGTGCTGGGCCAGGCGCGAGCCTAACCAAATACCGGGTAAAGAACCCATGAGCAACTTGGCCAGCAGCAGCCAATCAACCGAACCCAGAGAGGCGTGGCCCAAGCCTGCCACCAAGGTCAGGGGCACGGCATAAGCAATGTCTGCAGCCACAATCCGCGGCAATGGCAGTAGCGGATACAAAATCAGAAGCACCGTCACGCCGATGGCACCTGCGCCGACCGAAGTCAATGTGACCAAGATCCCGATCAGGGCCCCAAACAAAACGGGCAAGCTCCAGTGACGTGGCGTGCCGGCACGGGCTTCATCCTCGGCGGCCAATTCGCGCGGCACTTGTTTGCCGCGAACCGCTTTGTAAAGCATGGCAGCAGCTGTCAATATCAGGGCAGCGCCCAGAGTGGAGGTCATCAGGGACTGCACTTGGGGGTCAGCAGGACCGGCCCAGCGCAAGATGACAATGGTCGCAAGGCAAGCCGGAATACTGCCGGCACTGAGCAAACCCACCACGCGCCAAGGCACGATGCGTTGGCGCGCAAAGCTGAGGGTGCCGCCTAACTTGGTGAAAGCTGCAAACAGCAAGTCGGTCCCAACCGCCATATAGGGTTTGACGCCAAAAAAGAAAATCAGCAGGGGCGTCATCAAGGAGCCACCGCCCACCCCGGTCAAGCCCACAATGGTGCCTACAAAAAAACCCGCAAAGACATAGCCCAAATCAATCATGGGCGCGACTTTAACGCTGCTTTATATCAAAACAAACGATTTTTTGGTTGTACTTATATGCTCACAGAGCATAAGAGCCCTGGTCAGGCCGCCACAGGTGGCGTGCGTTCGGCCTGAATTCGCTCAGATGGCTGAATATTCATGGTCATTTGAAACAGACCGGCCGCCAGACCAATGGCCACCGAGCCCTGCCA
>Ga0209400_1003961_pt1 | contig 10624 bp, 8 predicted proteins | sample M_130807_EF_Meta_FD_187313 | JGI IMG/M metagenome (GOLD analysis project Ga0209400, IMG submission 187313) | Freshwater microbial communities from Lake Montjoie, Canada to study carbon cycling - M_130807_EF_MetaG (SPAdes) (version 2) | ecosystem: Environmental > Aquatic > Freshwater > Lake... | reverse complement strand
ACGTGTTTGATTCCCAATCCTAAAGCGAAAGTTTTCCATTCAGCAAACTCATCGGGATGCACCCAGCGATCAATCGGGGCATGTTCTTTGCTCGGGGACAAGTATTGTCCAATCGTGATAATATCAACGCCCGCAGCGGCGATATCTTTTAAAAGTTGAGCGACTTCTTCTTTCTTTTCTCCAATGCCCAGCATGAGTCCCGTTTTGGTAATGAATCCGCGGGATTTAGCGTGTTTAAGAACCCAGAAAGAACGGTCGTAGCGAGCGGTTTTGCGGACGGGACGTTGGAGACGTTCGACCGTTTCGAGGTTGTGATTCAAGATGTCGGGCTGAGCGTCTAAAAGTGTATCGAGGTGAATTTGTTCACCGCGAAAATCGGCGGGCAGAACTTCGATGGTGGTGTTTGGGTTTCTGTGGCGGGTGGCACGGATGGTGGCGGCCCAGACGGAAGCGCCGCCGTCTTTTAAATCATCGCGAGCGACGGAGGTGATGACTACGTGCCGCAGTTTCATTTGCGAAATGGATTCAGCGACGCGGGCTGGTTCGCCGAGATCTAATTCACTGGGTCGACCCGAAAGGACTGCGCAGAAAGTGCAGGAGCGGGTGCAAATATTTCCAAGGATCATCACGGTGGCGGTGCCGCGTGACCAACATTCGCCGAGGTTGGGGCATTGGGCGGACTGACAAACCGTGTGGAGTTTGTTTTTGTCTACGTTTTCACGAGTCTCAAGATAGTCAGGCCCGGAGGGTAGAGGGGCGCGGAGCCAATCTGGTTTGCGGGCGGACTCAATCATTGGACATTTAACATTATCGATTCTGGCAGGTTTTCAACCCTACAAAAGAAAAGGGGCGTTCTCCTATCCGAGAACGCCCCCTTGCTATAAAGACTTAATTAAACCTTAGAAGGTTTTCTTAAGTGAGAGGCTGTAGAGGTCGCCGTTGATCTTGCTTGATGCAGAAGCACCGCTGAATACTGCGAGAGCACCAGGGGTGTTGCTGTAAGCAGCAGTTGCAACGAAACCAGCTACAGGGTAGCTAAGAGAAACTGAGTAATCTTCGGTGTCAGCTGAAGTAGTTTTGTCAGCCCAACCGTAGTGAAGACCGAGGTCGAGACCTTTAACAGCAGGGATGCTGTAGGTGTAACCGAGTTCGTAGTAGTAACCGTAGTCAGTGAAACCAGCACCAGCTGCGGCGTGGGTGATTTCCTTTGAAACTTTAGCAGTTACGCCAGCGTAGGTTGCTGAAACGTTAACTTCTGAGAAGTTAGCGTAGCTACCACCTTGGTATACGTAAGCGATGTAACCAACAGAGAGATCAACGCCAGAAACTTTGAAACCGTAGTTAGCGTAGAGGTCGAGCTCGGTGTTGTATTCGGAGTTGTAACCGTCGCCAGCTGAGGCGAGCCAAGCACCAGCCGAGAGGCCGGAGGTGTGTGCTACATCGTAACCACCAGAGATGGCAACAGTGTTAGCATTTTGTGAAACGCCACGCCAGATGTAGTTGCTGGAGATAGCGAGGTTACCGGACTGTGTCCAAGCTGAAGCAGGAGCAACAGCAGGAGCAGCGTCTGCCATAGCGGCAGCGGCAACGAGGGTGAGGGTTGTGATGGATGCGATATGTTTCATAGCGTTTTCTTAAGTACTATGAATTTTTTGAATGTCCAATCTTATTTTTACTTCGTTAACATTGAATAAAATTAAGATTTCAGAGTCAAAATATGCCTAAAATAAGGCATTTGCTGTTAGTTTTTAGACTTAAATGACTAGGCTGCGGGCACTTGTGCGGCTTTATATATGCGCAAGTATTCTTTCGCAGCAGTATTCCAGGAGAATTCTGAAGCCATCGCGGTTTTTTGAACGGATTTGAAATCTTTTTCTAAACTGTAAAGTTTGAGCGCTTGATTGATCGCCCATTCAATCGCGGGGCTATCGGAATTATTAAAAACAATTCCGCTGCCTTCACCTGTTTTTTCATTCCAAGTTTTAACGGTGTCAGCTAATCCGCCAGTCGCACGCACAATCGGAATTGTGCCGTAGGCCATCGAGTAAAGTTGATTAAGTCCGCACGGTTCAAAGCGACTCGGCATTAAAAAGAAATCACAGCCCGCTTCGATTTGGTGCGCAAGTGCATTATTGTATCCGATGCGTACAGCGGCAGAACTCGAAAAATCTTCCGCCAGTTTCTTATAATTATTTTCTAATGTCGGATCACCGCTACCGAGTAGGACGAATTGAATTTTTCCAGCCCGTAAAAACTTAGGTAAGACGGGGAGGGCTAAATCTAGGCCTTTTTGTTCCCATAATCGCGAAACGACACCGATCAGTGGAATATCTTTTTGAGGGCTGAGGTTTAATTGTTTTTGTAGGTCTAATTTACAGGCGGCTTTGCCTGAGAGCTTTTTTGAACTAAAACTTGCGGCTAGGTTTTTATCGGTAGACGGATTCCACTCTTCCATGTCGACGCCATTGAGGATGCCTGTGAGATCGGCTTTTCGACGTCGCAGAAATTCATCGAGTCCAAATCCATATTCCTCAGTGAGAATTTCTTGAGCATAGGTCGGGCTCACGGTGGTCACCTTCGTGGCGTGGAGTATTCCACCTTTTAAAAAATTCACTCCGCCGTAGCATTCAATCTGGTCGGGGTGAAATAACTTTTCGGGTAAATCCAGGAAGGGTATGACTCGTTTACTGAGGAGACCTTGGTGTTGCAGGTTATGAATGGTGAGAATTGATTTTGCTTTTCCGAGTAAGGTTTCTTTGGCGGTGGTGTTGAGTAGCACGGGAATCAGACCGGTCGTCCAATCATGACAGTGCACAATATCGGGTATCCAGTTTAGCGCCAGGCAGGCATCGAGGGCGGCGCGACCAAAGAAGCAGGAACGTTCGGCGGTGTTTTCCTGTTCGGGATAAATTTCACGGGCACCATAGTATTCATTGTGTTCGATGAACCAAGCTTGGGCCTTAGGTGCTAAATCAATTTTTCTGACGCGACAGGTGGCGCGGAGTGGGTCCCCGGCGACATTTACTTTCAATGATTCAATCAGGGTTCCTAATTTTTCCTGATCGGGGACGGAACCGTAAAGGGGGGAAACGACGCGCACCTCATGTCCCTCGGCGGCTAACGCTTTGACTAATCCGGCAACCGCATCACCCAGCCCACCAGCCTTGGACCACGGGGTGAGCTCAGGACTGATGTGCAGAATCTTCATCCAAAATTATTTTGCCGGTTTTGTACTGCGACCAATCCAATTAATTAAGGGCACGCACGCTAAAAGTATAACGAAGGCAATCACCATGGAAAAGTTACCGGCAAAATCGTGAACGGTGCCTAAGAAGGAAAAATCTTTTGCCCCCATCTCGACGCCCCAGAAATCTCGATCGAGTGAAGCGGAGCGATGTTCGAGTGCGTAGAAGGCGAGGTAGGTATTGCGTAAAATATTGATCACAATTGCCACCGCTCCAGAAACGATAATTAATAAGACACGACGAACAAGGGATCCAGGGAAACCGCCTTCAATAAAGATAGCGCCTAAAAAGGCTCCTACGAATACGCAGGCGGAGAGTGAACGAATACCCGAGCAAGCATCGGCAATGCCGACGGCATCTTTATTGGCAAACTCGATGGTGTTGCCGTTTACTTTGATCGTTTCGCCGGAGAGTCTTAAGATACCTGAAACGAATTCGGTCACGTTGGTCAGGAGTTCGCCTTTGATACGATTATCGACGAGGTAGAGGAACGGACCGGAAATAATCCAAACACAGGCCGGGAAGAGGAGGAGTCCGACGATGCTCCAGCGTACGGCGTTGGAGGGTATCGAACCTTCGGGCCCTTGGGCTGCAATAAATCCGAAACTCAATACTGTACCGACTAGTCCAAAAGAAATCGCAACGGTAGGTCCGACGCCGGTGCCGTAAATGGCACGGATAGCGCCACCACCGACGAAGGTAAGTATTGAAAATAATGCGATGAAATTAACCACACCGAGGACCCAACGCGGAGTGGGATTTCCGATGATGGTTTTTTGTCCGGTTAAATAAGCATAGAGATCATCCCAGCGCTCATAGAGCACATAGGCGGAAAAGAAGGGGACGAGATAGCCGAAGGAGTAGTCGTCTTTGGTGCTCCAGATATTCCACTGATCCCAACAAGTGAGCGTGGCCATACCGACGATGATGCCGATGAGACCAAGGGTCGTTTTATCCAATCGGGCTTTGTCGGGAGTACTCATGAAAGTTTAGGTACGGCGGCGAGAAGGGTTTTGGTGTATTCCTCTTGGGGGTTCTGCAGAATTTGTGCAGGAGCGCCAGCCTCAACAATTTTGCCTTTCGACATCACGAGAATATGGTCGCTGATGTGTTCGACCACGGCGAGGTCGTGTGCGATGAAAAGGTAGGTTAATTCGAGTTGTTCTTGGAGGTCTTGTAAGAGATTTACCACTTCGGCCTGCACGGAAACATCGAGTGCTGAGACCGGTTCGTCACAGATGATTAAAGACGGTTCAACGGCTAAGGCCCTGGCGATCCCGATACGTTGACGCTGTCCGCCCGAAAACTCGTGCGGATAGCGATAGAGATATTCAGCTGGTAGTTTTACTTTTTTTAATAAATCCACGCAGCGCGCTTCGCGGTCGGCTTTGCTCAGTTGAGGAAAATGTATCTCGAGTGGCTCCGATAAAATTCCTAAAACATCAGAGCGCGGATCGAGTGAGTTATACGGATCCTGAAAAATCATCTGAATCTTTTTACGCCACGGTAAAAAATCACGATTCGATTTATTTCCGATGTCGACCCCTTCGTATAAAATTTGTCCTTCGGTGCAGGGGGCGAGACGAATGATTGATTTACCGGTGGTGCTTTTACCTGAGCCCGATTCACCCACGAGACCAACGGTTTTGCCTTTAGGAATGGTGAATGAGACATTATCTACTGCGCGCTTCGGGATATTTTTTTGAAAAAACCAATGAGCACGACCAGGATAATCGACGGAGAGGTTTCTGACTTCTAAAAGAAGAGTAGGCATTTTAGGAGAGGTCTGAAGGTAGGGTGGTGAGGCGATGACGCTTTTGTCCGAGTCGAGGAATGCATGCGATGAGTCCTTGAGTGTAAGGGTGGGTAGGATTCTCGAGGACATGCTGAGCACTACCTGTTTCGACTACTTTTCCGTGTCGCATGACAATCACGCGATTGGCGAAATTTGCTACAATGCCGAAGTTGTGAGTGATCAGTAAAATGCTCATGCCGCGTTCGCGACAAAGGTGGGCGAGTAGATCGATGATTTCTTTTTGAATGGTGACGTCGAGTGCCGTAGTGGGTTCGTCGGCGACCAAGATACGAGGATTACAAGCTAAGGCCATGGCGATCATGACGCGTTGTTGCATCCCTCCGGAGAGTTCATGCGGGTATTGTTGAGCGACTTTCTCGGGCTCATGGATACGTACCTCGTTCAGTGACTGGATGACCGCCGCGTGCACATCGGAGATTTCGGGTCGATGGATTTTAATCGCTTCGGCAATTTGAAATTCGACGGAATAAACTGGATTTAAAGAAGTGCCCGGATCTTGGAAAATATAGGCGATGACTTTTCCTCGATACCGTGAAATCTCTTTTTCGGATAAACTTAAGAGATTAATTCCTTCGAGAATAATTTTTCCGCTGACTACGCAGGTGGGGGCACTGGGTAAAAGCTGAGTGAGGGCGAGGGCGGAGACGGATTTGCCTGAGCCTGATTCGCCGACGACCGCGAGAACTTCTCCGCTGTTGAGTTCATAGGATACGCCCGATGCCGCCACGGTTGCTTTTTCATGGGCATGAAAAGTAACCGTTAGGTCTTCAACTTTTAATAAAGGTGTAGCCGGCATTGTTTTGAGTATGAAAGTTTAAAGAGAGAAGGGGAAGGCAGAAGATTGGTTATTCAGTCCGCCACTGGTCATAAATTTGCGTGGTGGGTGGAAGTTTATCCTCCTTTTTCAGTGATTGAAACCACTGGGGACGTTTTAAGAGAGATTGGATGCGTGATTTTTCAGCGGGCTCTAACCAAAAGAGGCCGGCGCTCAGTGGATCATCGCTGGTGCGTACATCAAAATGCGCCGGCCACTTTAGCCAGTTCCAATAAGCCAAGCGATAACTCGGAATGCAGAAGCCAGGAATGAAACTCGCTTCATCGTGGATGAGTTGTTGGGCTTTGAAACTCAGTTGAATCATTTCGGATTTATCGGTCGAAGCTCGGAAGCGATCAATGATGTTGGAAAGTTCCGGAATGTGTGTGCTAGTGATATTATTCGTTTGTCGTTTCGCGATGAGTTGTCCGTCGACGGTTTTTTCCACTGCATTGTCGCCGTGATGTGACTGCCAGAGCTCGGGTTGCAGTCCTGTTGCACCCCAGGCCCAAAAACACAGTTCATGATTTTTCTCCATGACTTTGCGGTACATCGTGGTGTGTTCGAGGACTTCAGGGCGATATTCGAGTCCGCAAAGTTTGGCTGATTCAATGAGTGTGGGGAGGAATTTTCTGCGTTCGCTATCGTCCATCGTTAAGCGAATCGAGAGACGAGTGCCATCGGGCTTACGCAGAATGCCGTCAGATCCCATTTCAGTAAATCCTGCTCGGGCGAAAGCGGCTTTGGCGAGGGTTGGACTAAATTTACGAGCTTTAATGTTAGGATTAGTAAACTCGCCGTAGCCTTGGCTGAATTGATTGAGACGTTCGTAATCGCCGCGATAGAAGGTATCGATGACTCTTTGGAAATCCGTCGCATGTTGTAATCCGATGCGAATATTTAAATCGGACAGCAATGGCTTTAGTGTATTAATATATAAACCGAAGGGTGGGCGAGGTGTGTCATTAAAGAAGCGAGCCTTTTGAATAAATCCTGCTTGGTAAGGTTCGGTTAAATTAGCACCGTACCAAAACTTCGGTGTGCCCATGAAGAATAAATCACATTCTCCCTGCAGAAAAATTTGGTGAGCTTTATCCATTTCACGAATGACTTTAAATTCGATGGCGTCGACGTTGTAGCGATGGGCGGTGTAGCGTTCGTCATCGCCCCACCATTTTGGAATGCGGCGCAGCGTTACACGTTGTCCGCGAACAAAATCTGTATCGGGAATCGTGTAGGCGCCAGTGGTGGGCTGGAATCGATCGCCGTATACTTTGCAGTAATCGGGTCCGAAGTTTTTATAAAACTGCCGAGGGGTGGGACTGATGGATCCGATGACAAAAAGTGGGTCGGGTTTCTTAGACGGTAGATGAATGGCGATGGTGTAGTCGTCATACTTGGTGATCCCGGCAAATTCCTTGGTGTAGAAATCGTTATACCAAGGTGCATTAATCCAGGGTGATTGGTAGAAGTAGAAGGTATAAAGGTAGTCATCGGCACTGACGGGTTGGCCGTCGGTGAACTTTGCTCGGGGATTGAGTTTAAAGTAAACGGTGAGGCCGTCGTCAGAGATAGCCCAGCTTTGGGCGAGGCACGGAATCGGTTTTAACGAATTTGGATGGAGGGTAATGAGTGAGAAATCATTTCCGTCATAAGCGATACCCCGAAAACTATTATTCGAATTGGGGCCGACTCGGCGCAAGACCGGTGGCGTACTGTTGATAAAATAATTTAATTCTCCGCCGCGTTTGGCTTGGGGTGACGCAAAAATGGGTTCTTGGGGGTCGGTCACCCATTGCAAATTCTTCGGAAGATTATCAAGCGAGCTCAATTTAAAGAAGCTGGATTTTTCTTGGTAATACTTTTGAGCCTGCGGATCTTGATGTACTTCGTTTGCATAGGTTTGGGGGCAGACGACTAACAATAGAGAATAGATTACCGTGATGAGTCGGTGTTTGTTCATTAAGAGTTATCCTTTCCATGGAAGGCTTCGCGAAGTCCTTCGCCGATAAAATTAACCATGATTAAAAAAGAAACCATACAGGTGACCGTTGAGGTCATGATCCACCAGGCGTTCCAATTTTCTTTACCTTGACGCAGTAAATCTCCCCACGAAGGGGTCGTGGGTGGAAGTCCAAAACCTAAATAATCTAGGGAAGCTAATGACGCTACCACGGCGGCGATACTGAACGGAGCCATCGTAATGATGACAGACATCGAGTTGGGTAAGATGTGTCGGGTGAGAATTCTCCAGTCCGACGCACCCAGTGCGCGGGCGGCAGCGACGTAATCGCGGGCGGCTTCACGATAGGCTGCTGCGCGCATTTGATGGGCGATACCGATCCAGGAAAATGCGACGAGGATTAAGACCAGAATAAATAAATTGGGTTCAAAGAGCGTCGCGAGAAAAACGATGATATAGAGAAACGGAATATTGGACCAGATCTCGATGAAGCGTTGCATGACTAGGTCGAACCAACCTGCCCAATAGCCCATGGCTGCGCCTAGGATGAGTCCGATGGCGTAACTCGCGATCATGTAGATGAGTGAAGCAATCAGTAGGATTTGAAAGCCTCCGAAAAGTCGGGCCAGCACATCATGTCCAGATTCATCCGTTCCTAAAATATGTCCGTCGAGTCCGGGTGGACTCGGGTAGGGGACAAAACTATAAAGATGATGGGGTGGAATCTCTTGCTTATTGGGAAGGGTTTTCTCGGCGACGTTGTTGATATATTTACTGAGCAGGACAGTTCCACCGTTTTCATTCCGGATGCGAAATTCACCATCGAGTTTGCCGTTTTGCACTGACCAAGTGCTGCCGCGAGTGCCATCGGGATTTAATATAAAAATACGACTGTCGATAATCGGTTCGTCGAAGGTGGAATAAAGGTAAACCGTATTCTCGCCGTCATCTTTAGTTCTCACTGGCAAATAGACTTCGGAAACTTCGGTAGGGGAGAATGGAATGAGCGGTAATAGGACCCAATCTCCTTTTACTTTTTCATTAAAAAGATTTTTAAGTCTTCGATAGTTTGGCTCGCTCTCTTGTGCTAAGCCAAATTCACGTCCGCTGATATTTCCCTCAATGAAGGGGAATCGATACTCATTTTGGTATTTAACAACTAAGGCTCGTGAGCCGACCAATAAAGGTCCGAGTAGGGCCAAGAGGCATAATGTGCCGATAATGATGAGTGATAACCACGCCCGTTTGATGGAGCGGAATTTCGCTAAGCGACGTTGGGTGATTGGACTGAACGTAATCATTTTTGGAAACGAATGCGTGGGTCCACTGCGGCCACGCAGAGGTCGGAAAGAATATTTCCAATGAGGAGCACGATGCTCGAAATAGTTAGGAGGCCGAGAAAGACGGGGAAGTCGCGATGGACGAGAGCGTCGTAACTGAGGAGTCCGATGCCATCGATATCGAACGTGTATTCAATGAGGAACGAGCCCGTAAGAAAAAAGCCTATGTTTTGTCCGAACGAAGCCGCCAAGGGGATGATCGAGTTTCTTAGAGCGTGTACGTATAATGCGCGTCGAGAGCTGACCCCTTTAGCTTTGGCCGTGCGCATATAATCCGCGGTCAGATTATCGAGCAGGCTATTTTTCATGAACATTGTCATGGCGGCAAAAGCTCCGGCGCTTTGACAGGCGAGGGGAAGAATCGTCGACTTAATGGGCTCGCTCCAATTAAATCCGGAGTGTGGAAGTAGAGAAAAATGGAAGCAGAATAAATACAAGCCACTGAGAGCCAGGACAAATCCTGGAATGGCGAAACCGAAAAATATTAAAACAGAAGAAGCGCTGTCGAAGAGGGAACCATGGCGAAGGGCTTTGCTGATACCGAGAGGGACGGCGACAAAGTAGGCGATGAGCATTCCCCAAAAACCGAACCAGATAGAGAGTGGAAGTTTTTGGAGTATGAGGTCGAGTGCGGGCTTATCGCTTGCGGTGGAGTATCCGAAATTACCTTGGAGGATGCCATTGAACTGGGACTGAAAGACAACCACCCGTAAGTTTTTGTCGGTGTCATTGGCTAGAGGTGCCTCAGTGACCTTCCACTGACTTATATCCGCTGGTTCTTTTGTGTTTAAGAATAATTCACCCTGAGGATTTTTCTGAATGATTAATTTTTGCGTTGAGGAGGAGTTTGATGAAAGCACTTCAACTTCACCACGACCCTCTGGGGAAAGTCGTGTGATAGCCCAGTTGTTTTGGCCTCTTATGATACCGAGCCAGACTCCGTAGGCTTCGAGAACCGGGCGATCGAAACCATACTGTCTTTTTAAGTTGTCGAGTTCCTCGGGTGAGGCTGGGCCGCTGGCGGATAGGCCAACTCTGACGTTCATTTTCTGTTGGGCTTGAACTTTCTCGGCCATCGCACGTTCGATCGGTCCACCGGGTACCAGTCGCGTCATCAGAAAAGCAACCAAAGTAATCCCCAAGAATGTTAGGGGAATTAAGAGTAGCCGCCTGAGGACGTAGTCGCGCATGCGAGAAGATTAAAGCCAACGTTTAATGGGGAGGGGTCAATCTCGAAAGGACTCGGCTTGCACCGTAACTCAAGTTATCTTATCGGTGGGGGGTGCCAGTATTTTTGTTTATCACTTTTTTGTTCGGATTACTCACGCTCGCGTTGGGACTGGTTGCGCTATTTGTCATTTTTTCGTTTTGGCGTGGTAAAAATAAACACCCGTCGATGTGGTGGTTTTATTTTTTGTTACAAAACGCACTCTTAATTTTAGTCCG
>Ga0209400_1003958_pt1 | contig 10625 bp, 10 predicted proteins | sample M_130807_EF_Meta_FD_187313 | JGI IMG/M metagenome (GOLD analysis project Ga0209400, IMG submission 187313) | Freshwater microbial communities from Lake Montjoie, Canada to study carbon cycling - M_130807_EF_MetaG (SPAdes) (version 2) | ecosystem: Environmental > Aquatic > Freshwater > Lake... | reverse complement strand
CATAACCCACACACCCAACTGGTAAATAGGCTTTCCAAACCCTGCATCCAATCGTTCGTGAAAGGAGGGAGCTGATGAGCGAAAAGACCAAACCTGGGCAGCCTGCACCAGCTGCTACGTCCCAAGTCTCCCAAATTTTTGGGCCAATGCGTTTGTTGCCAGGCGAGTCAGAGGCCATCTACCGCGCCGGGCTCATTGGCACGATAAAAGAGTTGGGCGCCAAGACCCACCTGCAGACCTACATCGCGGAAAAGATCTTCCAGTGCCTGTGGTGGATGCGCCGTTATGAGACCCAAAAGCACCTGGCCATCATCAATGCGATGGTCCATAAGCTGGTGAAGTCCGACACCCCCAACGCCCAGCGCCACGCCCTCACATTGCTCATGCAAGGGCAGGAGTGGGGTGACCCGTCCCTGAAGAAAGTCATCGAGGCAGGCGGCCACACACCAGAGAGCCTGATGGCCAGTGCGGTGGTGTTTTCTCGAGGGAACATTGAAAAAATAGACCAGCTTATCGCCCTCAGGGTAAAAACCCTTGCCCAGCTGCAGCAGTCCTACGAGGCGCTGGTGAACCGGTCGGTGGTGCGGGAGCGCATGAAGCTGCAAAACGAGCTCCTGAGGCGCGACCTGAAGGCCATCGATGTCCCGTCGGTTGAGTTTGATGAGGGTGTAGTGGGAAAGAGCCGTGACAAGCCCAAGGCAAAGAGCGGCCAATAGGGCGAACGCGCTCAAGTCCACGGGCCCACGGTCCGCGCGGGGCAAGGTTCGCGCAAGGCTCAACGCCACCAAGCACGGTCTGAGCCTGCCGGTGGATGGGCGCGTGTTTGCGGATCAGATCCGGAAGGTATATGCCCTGGTCCGCGACGACTGCGACACCGAGCAGCAGGCCAACGAGCTCGCCAAGCGGATCATCGACTTTGAGAGGAACGAGGCGTTCCTGCAGGACTTCGATGAGGAGGCGCTGCACGATGAGATCAGGGCATGGGCGGCTGATCCGCACCGCATCGCCCTGGCCCAGCTCGCGCAGGCCAGCCGCAACAAGCAGCCAGTTCCGACCACCTTCACGCTGCGCCAGAGGGACCACCCCGTCAGATTGAAGGGCAAGGAGAGGACGGAGGAGATCAAGTTCATTGAGGGCTTCTTGGGGCTCGTCGGCACGGCGATGGTGGGCAGGGTGCGTGCCGTTAAGGAGAGCCGGGCTGCGGCCTTGAGGTACCAGAGGCGGGCCATCAACCAGCTGGTCAAGGGCATCCGAGCAGTTGCCAAAGGAGAAAATTTTTAATTTTTACAAATCGAACCCAAATTACATCGCCCTGTTGCGTCTCTCGCCTCCTCGGTACCCACACACATCCACCACCCCACACCCCCCACACAGCGGCTTGCGCGCCTGGCACACATAGCGCCCGTGCAATATCAGCCAATGGTGCGCGTCCACCAAGAACTCGGCCGGAATCCGTTTGAGCAGCTTGCGCTCCACCTCCAGCGGCGTCTTGCCCGGGGCCAGGCCGGTGCGGTTGCCCAGCCGGAAGATATGGGTGTCCACGGCCATGGTCGGTTCGCCGAAGGCGACGTTCAGCACCACATTGGCGGTCTTGCGGCCCACGCCGGGCAGGGCCTCCAGGGCCTCGCGGCTGCGCGGCACCTGGCCGCCGTGCTGCGCCACCAGTATTTCGCAGGTCTGCATCAGGTGGCGGGCTTTGCTGCGAAACAGGCCAATGGTCTGTATGTGCCGCTCCAGGGCAGCAAGCCCCAGATGGATGATTTTTTGCGGGGTGTTGGCCACCACAAACAGGCGCGCGGTGGCCTTGTTCACGCCCACGTCGGTGGCCTGCGCCGAGAGCAGCACGGCGGCCAGCAACTCAAACACGCTGGCGTAGTGCAGCTCCGTTTGCGGGTGCGGGTTGGCGTCGCGCAGGCGGCTGAAAAAAGTGTGGATCTGGGCGGGTTTCATGGGGCGCAGGCCTCTCAGGCGGGTTCACAATAGGCGTTTTGCCTTTGGAAGATACCGCACATGTCCAGCCCCAGCGCTCTGCCACCCGCCGCCAAACCAGGCCTGCCATTCGCCGACCGCCTGCAAAACGTAGAAACCTCCGCCATCCGCGAGCTGTTCAAGCTCTTGGGCAAGCCCGGCATCATCAGCTTTGCCGGGGGCTTTCCCGATCCGGCGCTGTTTGACGTCGAAGGCATCCAGATGGCCACGGACGCGGTGTTCTCCGGCAATCCGGGCGCGGTGCTGCAATACGGCGCCACCGAAGGCTGGGGCCCGCTGCGCGAGCAGATCAGCCACTTTATGGGGGGCAAGGGCGCAACGGTCGCGCCCGACGGCCTGATCGTCACCACCGGCAGCCAGCAGGCGCTGGACCTGATTGGCAAAACCATGATCTCGCCCGGCGACAAGGTGATTGTCGAAGCGCCCACATTTTTGGCCACCATCCAGTGCTTTCGCCTGTACGGCGCGCATTTGATTGGTGCGCCGATTGACGCCAATGGCGTGGACGTGGACCGGCTGGAGCAGCTCATTGCCGAACACAAGCCAAAGCTGGTTTACCTGATTCCCACCTTTGGCAACCCCAGCGGTGCGACGCTCAGCCTGGAGCGCCGCCTGCGCGTGCTGGAGATCGCTGCGCGCACCCACACCCTGATCGTGGAAGACGACCCCTACGGCGAGCTGTACTTTGACCAGGCGCCCCCGCCCAGCTTGCTGGCGTTAAGCGACCAGGTGCCGGGCAGCCGCGAATACCTGGTGCACTGCGGCAGCCTGAGCAAGATTGTGAGCCCGGGCCTGCGCGTGGGCTGGATGATTGCGCCGCCCGAGCTGCTGGCGCGCGCCACCATGTGCAAGCAGTTCAGCGACGCCCACACCAGCAACCTCACCCAAGCCATTGGCGCGCACTACCTCACCCTGGGCCGCTTGGACGGCGCGCTGGGGGCCGTGCGCCGCACCTACGCCGAGCGCGCCCGCGTGATGGCGGCGAGCCTGCAGCGCACGCTGGGCGAGGCCATTGCTTTTGACGCACCGCAGGGCGGCATGTTTTTTTGGGCGCGTTTGACCGGGGCCCACGGCGGCCCAGCCAAGGCCGCTGAATTTGCCCAGCGTGCCATTGACCGTTTGGTGGCTTTTGTGCCCGGCGCGCCGTTTTACGCGCACGACGCGGATCCGGCCACCCTGCGCCTGAGCTTCGCCACTGCCGACGTGGCCAAAATCGAGGAAGGCGTGGCACGCCTCGGTGCGGCCCTGTGAGCGAGCTGCCCGCGGCCGCGCCTGAAGAGGAGCTGCTCTCGCCCGTGGAATTGGGCGCGGTGCTCTGCTTTGTGGCCGGGGCGATCAACGCTGGGGGATTTCTGGCGGTGGGCATGTACACCTCGCATATGAGCGGCGTGGTCTCGTCCATGGCGGATAACGCGGTGCTGGGGCAGGGCTTATTGGTCTGGATTGGCCTGTGGTCATTGTTGGCGTTCATAGGCGGTGCCATGGCAACTGCGTTGATGGTGCGCTGGGCGCTGCGGCGCAATTTGCGCAGTGCCTACAGCCGCCCGCTGCTGCTGGAGGCGATTTTGCTGCTGGTGTTCGGGGTGTTTGGTGCGGCCATCGATGCCCGCAGCCTGGCCCTGGTGCCGTACACGGTGGTGCTGCTGTGCTTCATCATGGGCTTGCAGAACGCCTTGATCACCAAGCGCTCTAATGCGGAAATCCGTACCACGCACATCACGGGTCTGGTCACCGATCTGGGAATTGAACTGGGCAACCTGGTCTATATCAACCGCAGTTTTCCGCAGGCGCCCCGCGTGCGGGCCAACCGCGCCAAGATGCGCGTTCACCTGAAACTTCTGGCCAGTTTTATCTTGGGTGCCTTGTGCGGTGCCTGGGGTTTCAAGACCCTGGGCTACATCGCCACCGTCCCCTTGTCGCTGGTGCTGGTGGCGCTGGTGGCGCGGCCGGTGCTGTTTGATTTCCGGGCCTGGCGCATGCGGGGGCGTTAAACCAATATTTCCAGCAAGCGGTTCAGTCCGCCTTCGTTGATCGCCACCATCGCCTTCTCGCGCACCGCTGGTTTGGCATGAAAAGCCACTGACAGGCCGGCTGCGCCCATCATCGGCAAGTCATTGGCGCCGTCGCCCATGGCAATAGCTTGGGCGGGCGCGATGCCCATCTCGGCGCAGGTTTGCAGCAGCATGCGCCGCTTTTCTTCGCCGTCGCAAATGTCGCCCCAGGGCTGATCGACCATGTGCCCGGTGAGCGTGCCGTTAGCGATCTCCAGCACGTTGGAGCGCGTCCAGTCGATGCGCAAGCGGTCGCGCACGGCGTCCGTAAAGAAGGTAAATCCGCCGCTGACCAGCAAGGTTTTAAGGCCAGCGGCCTGGCAGGCGCGCACCAAATCCAAGGCGCCGGGGTTGAGTTGCAGGCGGTGGTTCAGAACCTGCTGCATCTGATCCACGGTAACCCCGCTCAGCAGCCGCACCCGCTGGCGCAGGCTTTCTTTGTAGTCGGCAATCTCGCCACGCATGGCGGCCTCGGTAATCGCTGCCACCTCGGCCTTGCGCCCGGCGGCATCGGCAATCTCGTCCACACACTCGATGTTGATCAGCGTGGAGTCCATGTCAAAGGCGATCAGCTTGAAGTCGCGCAGGCGCAGGGGCGGGGTGAAGACTTGCTGGACCAAGCCAGGGGTCGCTTCAATCCGCGCGTTCATGCCGGGACTCCCTGTGTCACCGGCTGCCCCAGGCTGCGCAACAAGTCGCGCACCATCTGCGCCCGGGCTTTGGGCTCGGGCAGTTCGCGCTCGATGCGCAGCTTCTCATTCCCGACCAGCTTGATGTGCTTGTTCTTCTGGATCAGCGCAATGATTTTCAGGGGCTCAATCGGCGCGTCCTTTTTGAAGCTGATCGTGATCACGCCGGGCGCCGCGTCCACCTTGGCCACGCCGTAAGGTTTGGCCAGCACGCGCAGGCGGTGCACATCGATCAGGGTCTGGCCCTGGGCGGGGAGCTTGCCGAAGCGGTCCACGATTTCTTCGAGCAGCGCGTCGATCTGGTCGGCGTTGTGGGCGGTGGCCAGTTTTTTGTAAAAACTCAGGCGCAGGTGCACGTCGCCGCAGTAGTCGTCGGGCAGCAGCGCCGGCGCGTGCAGGTTGATTTCGGTGGTGGCGTTGAGCGGGCTGAGTAGGTCGGGCTCGATGCCGGCCTTGAGGCAGCGCACCGCCTCGGACAGCATCTCGTTGTAGAGCTGAAAGCCCACCTCCAGCATATTGCCGCTCTGGTTGTCGCCCAGCACCTCGCCCGCACCGCGGATCTCCAGGTCGTGCATGGCCAGGTAAAAGCCGCTGCCAAGTTCTTCCATCTGCTGGATGGCATCCAGCCGCTGGCTGGCGTTTTTGCTCAGGCCTTCCAGGTCGGGCACCATGAGGTAGGCGTAGGCCTGGTGGTGGCTGCGGCCCACGCGCCCGCGCAGCTGGTGCAGCTGCGCCAGGCCGAACTTGTCGGCCCGGCTCATGACGATGGTGTTGGCCGTGGGCACATCGATACCCGTCTCAATGATGGTGGAACACAGCAGGATGTTGTAGCGCTGGGCCACAAAATCGCGCATCACGGCCTCCAGCTGCCGCTCGGGCATCTGGCCATGGGCCACGGCAATGCGGGCCTCGGGCAGCAACTCCTCCAATGCAGCGCGCCGGTTTTCAATCGTCTCGACCTCGTTGTGCAAAAAGTAAACCTGCCCGCCGCGCTTGAGCTCGCGCAGCACGGCCTCGCGGATCACGCCCGCGCCCTCGGTGCGCACAAAGGTTTTGATCGCCAGCCTGCGCTGCGGCGCGGTCGCAATCACCGACAAATCGCGTAGCCCCTCGAGGGCCATGCCCATGGTGCGCGGGATCGGCGTGGCAGTGAGCGTGAGCACGTCGACCTCGGCGCGCATGGCCTTCATGGCCTCTTTGTGGCGCACGCCAAAGCGGTGTTCCTCGTCGATGATGAGCAGCCCCAGGTCTTTGAAATGCGTGTCCGGGCTCAGCAGCTTGTGCGTGCCCACGACGATGTCAATCGTTCCATCGGCCACGCCTTTGAGCGAGGCGCTGACCTCCTTGCCCGAGCGAAAGCGGCTCACCTCGGCGACCTTCACCGGCCACTTGCTGAAGCGGTCCACCAGTGTCTGGTAATGCTGCTCGGCCAGGAGCGTGGTGGGGGCCAATACGGCCACTTGTTTGCCCCCGGTGATGGCGATAAAGGCCGCGCGCAAAGCCACCTCGGTCTTGCCAAAGCCCACGTCGCCGCAAACCAGCCGGTCCATGGGGCGCGGGCTGATCATGTCCTGGATCACCGCATGGATGGCGGCGCGCTGGTCGGCGGTTTCCTCAAAGCCGAAGTCGTTGGCAAAAGTTTCGTAGTCCTGCGCCGAATAGCGGAACGCGTGGCCCTCGCGCAGCGCCCGGCGGGCGTAGATATTGAGCAGCTCGGCCGCCGCGTCGCGCACCTGCTCGGCCGCTTTGCGCTTGGCCTTTTCCCACTGGCCGCTGCCCAGGCGGTGCAGTGGGGCCTCATCCGCACTCACGCCGGTGTAGCGGCTGATCAGCTGCAACTGGCTGACCGGCACGTACAAGGTGGCCACGTCGGCATATTCGAGCTTCAGGAACTCCTGCATCTGCGGCGCACCCTGGTCATCGGTCTGGCCCATGTCCATGTTGACCAGCCCCAGGTAGCGGCCAATGCCGTGCGCCGCATGCACCACCGGGTCACCCACGCGCAGCTCGCTCAGGTCTTTGATCAGCGCCTCAACGTCGCTGACCTGCTCCTGCTTTTTGCGCCGTCTCGTGGTGGGGCCTGCTGCGAACAACTCGGTCTCGGTGACAAAGTCCACGCCGCGCGCCAGCCAGCGAAAGCCCACATTGAGCGCGGCCGTGGCCATGCCCAGGGGCTCGTCGCTGGCCAAAAAATCCTCCAGCGTGTCAAAGGCCGGGGGCGACAGGCGGCTGGCGTGCACAAAGTCCATCAGGCTGCTTTGCCGCCCGGCGCTTTCGGCCAGCACCAGCACGCGCTGCCCTTGCACTGCGGCCTGCGCCATGTGGGCTTTGAGTTGCACCAGCGGGTCTTCGGCCCCGCGCACCGCCGCCACCATGGGCATGGGCGCCAGTTCCGCAAAAGCGGCTTCGGTGGCTTCGGCGGGCGCGCGCAAGGCCAGTTGCGCATAGTCTTTGGCACGGGCGTAAAACTGCTCGGCGCTCAAAAACAGGGCCTCGGGCGGCAGGGCGGAGCGCTCGGGGTCGGTGCGCACCAGGCGGTAGCGGTCCCGGGTGTCCTGCCAAAAGCGGTGGAAAGACGCCTCGAGGTCGCCGTGCAGCACGATGGTGGCCGCGGTGCCCAGGTAGTCGAAAACGGTGGCGGTCTCGTCAAAAAACAGCGGCAGGTAGTACTCGATGCCCGCCGTCGCCACGCCAGTGCCCATGTCTTTGTAGACGCGGCTTTTGGTCGGGTCCCCTTCCAGCAGCTCCCGCCAGCGGCTGCGGAATTTGGCGCGCGCCGCCTCGTCCATGGGGAACTCGCGCCCGGGCAGCAGCCGCACCTCGGGCACCGGGTACAGGCTGCGCTGGCTGTCGGGGTCAAAGGTGCGGATGCTGTCGATCTCGTCGTCAAACAAGTCCACCCGGAAGGGCACCTGCGAACCCATGGGAAAGAGGTCGATCAACCCGCCGCGCACGGCGTATTCGCCGGGGCTGACCACCTGCGTCACGTGGCTGTAGCCGGCCAGGGTGAGTTGGGCCTTGAGCTTGGCCTCATCCAGTTTTTGCCGGGTCTTGAAGGCAAAGGTGTAACCGGCCATGAAGGCGGGCGGTGCCAAGCGGTACAGCGCCGTGGTCGCCGGGACCAGCACCACGTCCACGCCCTGCGCCTGGTCGCGCTGGCTGATGCGCCACAAGGTGGCCAGGCGCTCGCTGATCAGGTCCTGGTGCGGCGAAAAGGTGTCGTAGGGCAGCGTTTCCCAATCGGGAAAGAGCGCGCAGCGCAGTTCGGGCGCGAAGAAGGTGATTTCATCGAGCAGCCGCTGCGCATCGGACGCGTCCGCCGTCACGATGGCCGTGATGCGTCCGGCGGCTTTTTCGCGCTGCGCCAATTGGGCCAGCACCAGCGCGTCCGCCGATCCCGGCGGGCGCGGCAGTGTGAAACGTTTTCCAAGGGCCAGGGCGGGGAGGGTCATACGGCAACAACAATACAAAAACCCCCGGCCAGCGGGTGGACGGGGGCGGGTGATCAGGCAGGCCAGATTCTAGAATGCCCATCAACCCGCTGAATATCCCCCATGTCCGCCGCTACACCCCACCCAGAACCCGCCGCCAAGCCTGCGCGCTTTGCCTGCGCCGACCCGGCCGCCCCCGCCCGCTACTTTGCACTGGTGCCTTGCGCGGGCAGCGGCAGCCGGGCGGGAACCGCCCAGCCCAAGCAGTACCAATCCATCGCCGGCCAGGCCCTGGTGATGCACACCCTGCGGGCGTTAGCGGGGGTGGCGCGTCTGCAAGGCGGTCTGGTGGTGCTGACGCCAGGGGATGACTTCGCCTGGCCTGCTGGCGTGCAGTGGCCCGGCCTGTTTGTGCGCCAGGCCTGTGGCGGCGCGACCCGCGCCCACAGCGTGTTCCAGGGCTTGCAGGCCTTGACCGAGCTGGGCGCGCGGGACATCGACTGGGTGCTGGTGCACGACGCCGCCCGCTGCCTGGTCACGCCGCAGATGGTGGACGCCCTGATCGACGCCTGTGCCGATGACCCGGTGGGCGGCCTGCTGGCGCTGCCGCTGCCCGACACCCTGAAGCAGGAAGTGGACGGCCGCTCGCACACCACCGTGCCGCGCGCCGGCAAATGGCTGGCCCAAACCCCGCAGATGTTCCGCCTGGGCGCATTGCGCGCCGCCCTGGCTTCAAGGGCGGCAGACAGTTTTGCGGGCATCACCGACGAGGCCAGCGCCATGGAGTTGGCGGGCCATGCCCCTTTGCTGGTGGCGGGCAGCGCGCACAACTTCAAGGTGACCTATCCGCAGGACTTTGCGCTAGCGCAGGCTATCCTTCAGGCCCGCACGACTGAAAGCTCCGAATGAACGCCGGCTCTATGGTTCCCAATATCCGCATCGGCGAGGGCTGGGACACCCACGCGCTTGTGGAAGGGCGGCCCTTGATCCTGGGCGGCGTACCGATTCCCTTTGCCAAGGGCTTGCTAGGGCATTCGGACGCGGACGCGCTCTTGCATGCCATCACCGACGCCCTGTTCGGCGCGGCCGCCATGGGCGACATTGGCACGCATTTCCCGGATACCGACGCCGCATTCAAGGGCGCGGATTCTCTGGCGCTGCTGCGCGAGGCAGCACGCCTGGTGCGCGCCAAGGGCTACGCGATTGGAAATATAGACAGTACTGTAATAGCGCAAGCCCCCAAACTCGCTGCGCATATCGCGGCCATGCGCGAGAACATCGCGCAAGCGCTGGGCGTTGACATGGATTGCGTGAATGTGAAGGCGAAGACCGCTGAAAAAATGGGTCCGGTGGGAGAGGGGCGGGCGATGGAGGCGCGGGCGGTGGTGCTTTTATTTGCGCTGGATTCCCAAACCCCTTAGAACGAAAACAGTAGGGGACCAATATGAAGAAGACTGCGCTGATAACAGGGATCACCGGGCAGGACGGTGCATACCTGGCCCATCTGCTGATCGACAAGGGTTACACGGTTGTGGGTACCTCTCGCGATGCGCAGATGGCGCACTTGCACGGACTCGACGCGCTAGGCATCAGGGACCGGGTACGGATTGAGTCCATGGCGCTCAACGACTTTCGTAGCGTGCTGCAGGTCTTGCGCAAGGTGGTGCCCGATGAGATCTACAACCTAGCGGGTCAAAGTTCGGTGAGCCTGTCTTTTGAGCTGCCGGTGGAAACCCTGGAGAGCGTGAGTGTCGGCACCCTGAACCTGTTGGAGGCCGTTCGCTTCATGGATCGGCCGGTCCGTATTTACAACGCTGGGTCCAGCGAGTGCTTCGGCGACACGGGCCCGGTAGCAGCCGACGAGGACACGCCGTTTCGCCCGCGCAGCCCTTACGCCGTAGCAAAGGCCGCTGCGTTCTGGCAGGTCGCTAACTACCGGGAGGCGTATGGGCTGTACGCTTGTTCTGGCATCCTGTTCAACCATGAGTCACCCTTGCGGCCGGAGCGCTTTGTGACTCAAAAGATCGTTGCTGCGGCCCGACGCATTGCAGCTGGCAGCAAAGAGCGGCTTGAGCTTGGCGACACCTCCATCGAGCGCGACTGGGGCTGGGCACCTGAGTACGTGGAGGCCATGTGGGCCATGCTGCAGCAAGAACGGGCCGAGGACTTCGTGATCGCTACTGGTGAAACCCGACCCCTGACGTACTTTGTGGAGCAGGCATTTGCGTGCCTAGGCTTAGATTCACGCCAACACGTCAGCAGCAACCCCGCGCTGCGACGTCCGACCGACATCCCTGTGAGCCGCGCCAACCCCGCTAAAGCGCAGCAGGGTCTGGGGTGGAAGGCACGCCACCCTATCGACGCCGTGGTGCGCATGATGGTCGAGGGCTTCAGGAGCTGAGGTTTCTGCCTACTGCGCCGCCCAGCCCCCGTCCATATTCCAGGCCACGCCGCGCACATTGTCG
>Ga0209400_1003951_pt1 | contig 10640 bp, 10 predicted proteins | sample M_130807_EF_Meta_FD_187313 | JGI IMG/M metagenome (GOLD analysis project Ga0209400, IMG submission 187313) | Freshwater microbial communities from Lake Montjoie, Canada to study carbon cycling - M_130807_EF_MetaG (SPAdes) (version 2) | ecosystem: Environmental > Aquatic > Freshwater > Lake... | reverse complement strand
AGCAGATACTTCTGTAGGTTCTTTTGCAGTATCAGTTGTGGGTGTTTCTTGAGAACCAGATACTTCTGTAGGTTCTTTTGCAGTATCAGTTGTGGTTGTTTCTTGAGCACCAGATACTTCTGTAGGGTTTTCTTCTGTAGCAGGTGCAGCTACAGGTGGTTCTTCTGTAGCAGCTGCAGGTTTTGTTTCTGTAGAAGATGTGCCAGATTCACTACTTTTTTCAGAAGTAACATGTGTTGAAGGTTCTACTTTTGCAACAGGTTTTTCGGGTTCTACAACAGGTTTTTCGGGTTCTGCAACAGGTTTTTTGGGTTCTACATAATTGTGACTTACTGCACGGTTAGAATGTCCACGTCGATTCCTCCCACCAGCTTTATAATTTTTTAAAGTTTTTCTAGCTAAATTTAGACCTTTTTTCTTTCCAGCTGTTTGCCCTTTTACTAAATTCATTTTTTTATTTTTTTTTATTTTTCTTAATGATTGTTTTTTTTTATTATATAATTTTGATATTTTGCCTTTAGTTAATTTCATTTCTATATAAATAAATATATATTTTTATTTATATAGTTATATTAATGAGTCAACCAAATTTAAATCTGAATATTAGTCAACAAAGTGTTACGGGTGCATGTAATTACAAATGTAGTTATACTTTCAAATATCCTGAAAGTAGTTCAACTGCAACAAATGGTGGTTCTTATATTAGTTTAACATATGATAATGGTACCACACCTCCAGTTTTATTCAATTCACAACAATACAATGTTGGCACAATATCAATTTCTTGTCCTTCTGTACATTTATTTAACAATAATCAAACAGCAGGAGAATTAATAATTGAACATTCTCCTGTTTCTGGCGGGCAACCATTGATTGTTTCGATTCCTTTGACTTCTTCTGCAAATTCTTCTACATCTTCGGATTTGGTGACCCAAATTATTCAAGCAGTTATTAACAATGCACCAAGTTCAGGCGAAACCACAAATCTAAACATTTCAGGATTTACTTTAGACAATATTGTCCCTAAAAAGCCTTATTATAATTATGTAGATCCAGAAAAAGCAAATTGGATTGTATTTGACATTATGAACGCAATTCCAATTAATAGTTCTATTCTAAATTCATTAAGTCAAATAATTCAACCTTTTCCTTATCAATTTATAGCGGATATTTCTAACAACGATTTATTTTATAATTCACATGGACCAAATAGTAGTGGTTCCGCAGTTAGTGAAGGTATATATATTTCATGCCAACCAACTGGTTCTTCAGAAGAAGAAACAAATGTTTCTTATAATAAAAATCAAACAGTCTATGATTTACAAAATATTTTAAATAATCCAACATTTATACTTGTTCTTGAAATAATCGCTGCATGTATTGTGTTTATAATATTAATATTTATTGTTAATTTTTTGTATAATACATATATAAATTACGGCAATAAGACCAGTCCTCCAAACACTAAAACTAGTTAAAAATAAGATGAAAAATAATGTGTGAATATCTAATGCAAAGGTGTTGCGCCATATAAATTATCTAACGTTGGTTTATAACTTGCTTTTGTTAAAGAAGAACCATTACGAACAATAGGTGCCATTTTTTTCACAACTTCTTGTTCTAAAGTATAAGGGAATTGATTAAAAGCGGTAAATTGTGATGATTTTGTCTCTTCACATGGCGTGTATTTCATAAGCGCAGTTGATCCAGTTGCGGCAGTAGAACGTCTTATTAAATCAAAAGCTACAAAAACGGAAAGAACGGCTAAAATAGAATTTGAATATAAAAACAAATAAATTACAACACTAAATATAACCAATTTACCAATCAATGTGTCTACCATATTTGCAACGGGTTGTGGCGTGTTATATCCCATAATTAAATAAATAATAAACAAAATAACTAAAATTAATTGACCAATATATTCTTTTTTAAATAAATCAGTAAAAGTGTTCATATATCATATGAATAGATTTTATTTATTCATATTTTATAAAAAGTAAAGCAAAAGGATATAAATATATTTTACTAAATAAACATAGCTTAAAATATAAAAAAGATGGAAAAGAATGGAAATAATGAAAAGAATGAAAAGAATGAAAGAATATATAATACATACTTGGGACAAAAGGGGTTTACCCTACATAAGAAGGAATTGACAATGGAACAACAACAAAAAATCCGTACGGATTTAACAATTAAACCTTTTGTAATGGGTTCTCCTATGACAAACAATACTACTTCTTTTCCTGTATACCGCGAGTCAAATAATAAAATGTATGTTCCGCACTATTATGGTATAGAACATTACGGCACCCCAAAAGAAATAAATATAAAGGATGGCGAAAATATTCATCTTGATTTTAATGGAACACTTAGAGATTATCAAACCCCTGTAGTAAATAAGTTTATTCAACATTGTACAGAGAGAAAATATGGAGGTGGATTACTAGAACTTCCTTGTGCATGGGGAAAAACATCTGCATCATTGTATATTATTTCACAATTACAAAAGAAAACGATTGTAATTGTTCATAAAGAATTTTTAATGAATCAATGGATAGAAAGAATACAACAATTTTTACCAAAAGCACGCATCGGAAAAATTCAAGGACAAATTATTGATATTGATAATAAAGATATTGTCATAGGTATGCTTCAAAGTCTCTCTATGAAAGATTATCCATCTTCTATTTTTGAAAGTTTTGGATTTACAATCATTGATGAAGTTCATCATATTTCAAGCGAAGTTTTTTCAAATTCGCTTTTCAAAATTATTACTAAATTTATGCTTGGTCTATCCGCCACAATGAACCGTAAAGATGGAACTACTCCAGTATTTAAAATGTTTTTAGGAGATGTTATTTTTAAAGGTAAACGAGACGAAGAGAGAAATGTAACAGTAAGAGCAATAGAATATAAAGTAAAAGATGATGAATTTAACGAAATAAAATTAGATTTTAGGGGTAATCCTGCGTATAGTTCTATGATTAGTAAATTATGTGAATATAACCGTCGAACAGAATTTATTTTAACAATAGTAGCTGATATGTTTCAAGAAAATCCAAACCAACAAATTATGATTTTAGCACATAATAAAAATGTGCTTACCTATTTACACGACGCAATCGCACATCGAAATATAGCTACGGTTGGTTATTATGTAGGTGGTATGAAAGAAAAAGCATTGAAAGAAACAGAAACAAAACAAGTTGTCATTGCAACCTATTCTATGGCTTCCGAAGCATTAGATATTAAATCATTAACAACGTTAATTATGGCTACGCCAAAAACAGATATTGAACAAAGTGTAGGTCGTATTTTAAGAGAAAAACATAGTGAGCCTATTGTTGTAGATATTATTGATTCACATGATCTTTTCAAAAATCAATGGAGGAAACGTAAAACATTTTATAAAAAAGAAAATTATAAAATTATTTATACAAGTAGTCCAAATTATACGCCAGATACAAGTAATTGGGAAACTCTTTTTTTACCGAATAAAATACAAAATAAAAATAAAAATAATACAGATAATTGTACAAAGACAATTATTTCTACCAATGACTCTGAAGAAGAAATCGATAATTTGTTGCAAGGAATGTGCTTACTTACATATAAAAAATAAAAATAATATAAATATAAATATAAAAATAAAAATAATAAAGTGAAAGATTAAATATATTTTTATTTTACACCTTTTATCATTTCAAATGTCGAATTCTATTACAAAATTATTATGTGATATATCACACCAAATCATACAATTTTCCTTATTCTCAATAGATTTACAATTTCTATATATTTTAAGTTTTACATTTTTTTTACTATTTTCATCTAAATTTGCATAAAATACCTTTACTTCTTCCATCATTTCATGACTCATTAATGTATTTAGTTTTTGTGTAAATAAAATTGTACATTCTTTATTAATGTAAGTATATATTTTTACTCCATAAATACCTCTTGTTGTATAATAAATATCATTGTTCAACATAATATATAATTATAATATTTTTCTAATACTTATTATATTCTTTATTTTGTATATTTACGTCTTCTCGTAAATAAAGATTTACGTTTTTTTGATTTTTTATTGTATTTATGTTTTGTTTTATTATGTGTTTTTTTTCTTCCGCCTTGTGTTTTTTCTTCACTCGAAATCTGATATGGATCATCAAATAATCTTAATGGTTTTGGCATATTAAGCTTATTATTCACATTATTATAATTATTTTGAAGTGGGGAATTTATTACATCCGTAATGCTTGATGGAGAATCAGATGACATTTGTTCTTGTTTTATACGAATTGGTGTTTGACTTTGTGATACATTACTTACATCACTTACATCACTTGATACAAAAGTGAGATCATTGGTTTGTATAGGAGGCGGAGTCTCATTTTGAATTCTGTTATTTATATCACAAATTTGTTGAAAACTATCTACAAAATCTGTATTCAAATTTGCAGGATCTAATTCTTGTTCCTTTTGAAAAAAATACGTATTACAAAAATTATTAAACAATATAATATCTTCATTATGTACTTTAAATAAAACGCAATTATTGAAAAATGTGTATAGCATTTTATAAATAAAATCAATATCTAAATTCAATCCACCACCATATTTTTTGTTTTTACCGCCAGAAATGCGACGTCTTACTTTTCTTGTTTGTACAGGAACTTCCGTTATTTTCCCATACTTATTACCAAACACAAAACTATGAATTTGACTTGTTGCATAAACCGTATGAGAAAAATCATTTACATTATTATTTGGAATACAATTGAGTAACCATAAGTTTAATGCTGCAGCAGGTTGATCACCGTGTAAAGATACGAATGGATATGCATTTTTGACTCCTGGTGTTATGGATATATCTGGATGAAAAGTATTTGGACACCATAATAATTTATAATAACCACCTTTTAATAAAACACCGTTTAGATATTGTCCAAAATCACATAATGATTTTCTAACTAAATTGATTACATCAAATGTTGGTGGCAATGAATTTGTTGCATTTTGTTGAACCAATTTACCAAAATTATTATTGTCTTCTGTAACAGACATAGGAGTATAATATCCTGCTAATTCATTATCAACAGATACTTTTGGTAAAGTATCTACTGAAATAATTGGATAGATATATTCTGTAGTATATTGTCTTCCATTACATACTCTTTTAATTTCTATAACTTGACAGACAACTTCCACCTGATTTTGATTTTTCAAAATCATTTTTGAAAAAAATTGCACATAATTATTTGCATTGTATGCAAATTTTATATTGTACCAACCAAATTCAAACCCACCGTCCCGATCTATGCATGTTTTTAAATTACCACATATACCTTCTGATTGACTACCGTCATAATAACTTGCAGGATATGATTTACATGCAGTACGTATCGTTTCATTAAATGATAAATGTAAGTCTTCTATTGTAAGTACTTCATTATGTGTCATTGCAGTTATTGCATTATTTGAAATAAAACGTGTTTTCGTCACTTCATTCTGTATTTTTTCTTGAGTTTCTGAGTACAACTCATAAGCCTGCGTATTATTTTTAGTTATTTTATTTTCGATGAAGAAAAGCATATTTCTTTCCAAATCAGAACTTTTTTTTTCTTGTCTTGTATCAAGCATAAACAATTGTAATATTTCTCTGTTATTTGGATTTATTTGGGTTTGGTCATTTAACCCATTATATAATTCTTTCCATTCCCGTAATAATTTATCAAACCCTTTTGTTTTTAATAACTTTATAACATCACCTATAATTTTTAGTTTTTCATTTTCACTTCTACAATATGTTGAACACTTCTTTTTATCACGAAACCCAAGTCCGAAATCATGCAATGGGTCTAAAGTAAATAAATAAATAATAAAAATATAATATTCATCCAATTTTAAATTTATTTGTGTAACTGCTGTATTTTCCATTGTTTCATTTAGATGAATCATATTTCGAAGCCTATTAATCAATTCTTCAATTTTATAATTTACAAATGTAATATTTTTGGTTTGGAATTTTATACTAGAACTAGTATTTTGAATAATGAATTCATTCGATTTTTCATTATCAGACTCATTTAAAAAAGTACGTAACTCATCATATGTAATATTGCATATATTTTTAGTATCAAATACATAATTACTAGAACGTGTAATTATTGTTCGTAATACTGGTATTTTTACAATAAAAATATAATTTTGACTTAGTGCTTTACTTATATTTTTTTTTAAATCTTGTAGATTATTATATGACCTTCCCAATGATGTTTCATTGATATTTTGTAAAAGGGCAGTAAACGTCATATCTTTCATATTTGGATTTAATTGAATTACAGATTCCCAATAATCCATTAAATTGCGTAAAACATCATTATTATATATAACATCCGACATAATGTGATTTATATGTTATTATAAATATATATTATATTTTATAAATGATACTAAATATAATATGAATGATTAATGACCTCTACTATCAAATGAATTACCAGTAAAATGATTGTAATTATCGTTACATGTAGCACAATTTGGGTATACTGATATAGGAGGTGGATTTGCTAATGCTGAATTATTTGGGGACAAATTACCACCTAAAGCATAAGATGGAGTCATTGGTAAATTATTATGATACTGACTATATCCACCCCCACCGCGTTGACGTCTGGTTCTTCTAGACTTTGATCTGGATGACTTTGATCTAGATATTTTGGAACGAATACGCTTTTTCATACTTCTCAATCTTCTTTTTCCACCTTTCATTTTCTTATAATGTCTAGTGATATTTTTTATTTTTCTTTTTATAGAAGATCCGCCCTTAAAATTTATTCCTGGTACTTTTCCCATTGCAGCATCTACATTGCTTTTTGCACCGGCTAAACCAGGTAAACCAGGTAAACCTGGAATTTCATTACTACTAAATTTTGCAGGATTATTTGAATTATCTACATTCACAAAATTACCATTGATATTGCTTAAAGGAGCAAACTTTCCATATCCAAGCATAGATGCATCTGTACCTGCCGACATATATGATTATATATTAGGGATAGAAAAGGTTTCTTATTTAATGGCTTGTATATTTATTTATTTATACATTTATTTATTGATTAACTCTTTTTCTTGGACAATCTTTGCACTATTATTCGCTACTTTCAATGGAAACCATTTTTTAAATTTGTAGTTAAAACCACACACCATATTATACGTTTTGTCTAAAAATACAAATCGATCTGATTTTTCATTTTCAAATTCAGATTCATCATCACTTTCTTCCAATTTGTCTAAATCTTCATTTTCCTTTATATTTCTAAATAATTTATTCATCATAACACTCGTTTTAAAATCTGGTATGCATGCAGTATCAAATAATTTTTCTTTATTATTATCGTCTAACAAATACAAATGATAAATATCATTTTGTATGTCTGGAATTATTTTAAAAACGATTTCTCTCTTATTTGAATTTGCAAAAGATTTTTTATTATGTGTATTATTGTTTGCATGTATATTATTGGTTGTATGTGTATTATTGGTTGTATGTGTATTATTGGTTGTATGTGTATTATTTTGTATATTTTCCTGTTTGAGTTGATTAGAATACTCTGGTTTATTCGAAACCATTTTTTGGTATGTAGTAAATAAATACATGTTTACTTTATTGCACATACGAAATTGAAATGTATCAATTCGATAATGTACTTCTTTTGTTTTTACGATTATATCATCACAACTATTACTAAACAATGGAACACCAAAAAACAAAAAGGATGCATTATTCGTTTGTTTATTGAGATCATTTTGCATCATTTTTAATATGATGGAAAATTTATCTATCCAGTTACTTTGTGTAACATTTTGTCCTTTGTAATAAAAAATATCTTCTATAGAAAAAAGACGTTTCTTCTTTTCATAAAAAAGAGTTCCATAAAAAATCGTATTGTATACAAGTTCTACATTATACGCAACTTGAATACTTTGAATTTTTTGTATTGTATTGTTATTCCCAATTTCCATTAAAAAGCATACATTTTGATCATTGTATTCTGTAAACCAAACAAAACATTTATTACCGCATGGAATCGCAAATATCATGTCAGAATTATAAACTTTCTTATGTGTTATATTTTCATAAGAAAGTTTGATATTTTTTGGGAAATCGGATAAAATAGTTTCTTTTTCTTCGTTTTGCACTATCATTGTTTTCTGTATAATATACCACACAAAAAATCTTTATATTATTTACGTATTATATTGTAGATAAAACGATGATTAAAGCCCAACTATTTTTTTTGTTAATTGAATCAGTTCATCTTCTTCATCATATTTGGATAAAGGATAAATTATATTGATATGAATATTTACTCCAAATACAAAATTTGCTATTTCTTGAAACATTTGTTCAATTTCTTTTTCAGACTTTTTTAATTTGTACATTTTTGTAAAAGGAATAAATATCTTGTAAATATTATCAGTCATTAATTTGTTACAAACAAGTTTATATGAAAAAAATGTATCAAATGAAAAATGAAGTGGATCTTTTAGTTCTAGAAACCCATCTGCGTTTTTGAAAAAATCAACAAATTCTCTTATCGAATCAATAAAAGTAGAAGGAAGTTTTCTTATTATAATTGGATGTTCATTCATAATTTCTTTCACTAATGAATTTTTCAAAGAACTATAATGCAAAGAATAAGTTGAATACTCTTTTGCTAAATTTGCTAAGTTATATATATTTTCTACAGTTATGAATTTGTAATGATGCATGCAATTATCAAATAATTCAGATTTCACTTTTAAGAATTCATTTGATAAACTAGGTTGAAATTTGTATGTAGTCATAATTAATTATGTATATTATATATTACATATGATTTATGCTTTATGTATTTTATAGATAATATTAGATGAATGTAATATTATGTGATTATGAGTATGATTATACGAAAGAATAAGATTCTATTTCTTTTACAGTTTCTAAACTAGAAATATTTGTCGAATCATTATTGATCTGTGTTTTTAAAAAGTTTTTTAACTCGTCTTTCATATTCGTTTCATTTTTTGGCAACAAGTCTTCAATAGAATAATTCATTTCATTATTATTATTATTATTGTAACTACTATTATTATTGTAACTGCTATTATTATTGTTATTATCATTATTTATGATATTGTACATTTCTTCATATTTTTGGTTTCTAGTATTCACTAAATCTTTTACTTTTGTAACTGTAAGTGTAGATTTTAAAAAATGAATAATATGATGGATCAATAAAATAAATATCACTGAACAAAAAATTACTTGAATAATCCAATATAACATATTATAGTATAGTATTTCTTTACAAAACTCTAAACACAAAAATTACAGATAATATATAATATAATCGATTACGTTATTATTATATTATAATTCATTTTCAAACAATTATTTATTCGATCAAAACCATATCAGACAACTCTTTCAAATATCTCTTTGAGCAAGTTTCAACGAGAAGTCCATTTGCATAAATTCCGTAATTCATGTAATAATCATCATTCTCTAAAGCCAAGTGATAGATTGTATGAAGACCGGCTTTTTCATAGACAGAGGTTCTATCGTCAGCACAAGCAGGAAGACGGTATTTTTTATCAGTGACGTATGTATCACCATTTACTTCAATCACTTTTTGTCTTTGTTTTTCAGAGGCAAATTTGTTTACTAAAATAGAATGGCATCCAGTAATAACCAAATCTTCAAATACTTCTTCGAATTTATCCTTTGAACATTTATATAATTGATGTTTAATGCGTTCATTCGAAGCAATATGGTAAATTTCTTTTTTACCGATCATATCAATAGGAACATAATCGTGTAACAATGTTTTCACTAAATCTCCTTTTCTTAGATTTTGGACACTTTTGTATCCTTTATTTGTAAGAATTTTACTGTCTTCTTTGAAACAAACTATGGGTCCAGTAACAGTAACTTGTTGTCTATGAAGTAAAAAAGTAGTCTCAATTGCTGCGACATATCCATATACAAGTAAATATGTTGGTAGTGAAGGGTTATAGGAAACAGTTGGAAGACCTTGTGGTGTAAAATTTGTAATATAATCTGGGAAATAAAAAGTTTGTGAAACAATAGAATTCACAGGATCAGGTGTGTTATTTCCATAACCATTACTATTATCACTTGTCCAATAATCAATCAAATTAGATGATGTTGGGCCATATGGTCCAACTATGACTCCGTCACCTTCAATTGCATCATTAGTAAACATAAACCAATATGCATTAGCAGGGTGTGGCGTTACATCAAAAGAAATAGTATGATTTTCATTAGTAGTAATTGTAGTTACAACATCTGCAGGGTTAGAGCCATAATAAATCGACATTTATTATATATAACATATATATATATAATATAATCAATACCAATGTTATTATATTATATTATAATTCATTTTCAAACAATTATTTATTCGATCAAAACCATATCAGACAATTCTTTCAAATATCTCTTTGAGCAAGTTTCAACGAGAAGTCCATTTGCATAAATTCCGTAATTCATGTAATAATCATCATTCTCTAAAGCCAAGTGATAGATTGTATGAATACCGGCTTTTTCATAGACAGAT
>Ga0209400_1003949_pt1 | contig 10642 bp, 16 predicted proteins | sample M_130807_EF_Meta_FD_187313 | JGI IMG/M metagenome (GOLD analysis project Ga0209400, IMG submission 187313) | Freshwater microbial communities from Lake Montjoie, Canada to study carbon cycling - M_130807_EF_MetaG (SPAdes) (version 2) | ecosystem: Environmental > Aquatic > Freshwater > Lake... | reverse complement strand
GCTATGGTGTCGAGACACTAGAAAACTTTGCCAATATCGCAAATGTAGCTACTATCAGCATACCCAGTGGTGTCACTCAATTAGAATACAGACTTAGCACAGTAGATTGTGGTAATACGATAACAATCGAACCTTTCAATCGCCCAAGACAAACTTCGCAAATAGTACAGCGAGCCCCTTCTCCAATTGGTCAACCAGGCGACACCAATGGTGCTGTATCTGTAGATCCTAGCACCGCACTTGCATTTGCTACATGTACTGCAACTGAGGACACATATGATGTTATTACATGTGATAGTACTGCTGGCTTCTACTTAGATATGCCAGCAGAGTTTAACGGCGTTGTATTTGGTGGAGTAACTGCAGGAACAACTTATTATGTAAGAACGATACCCTCACCTACTACTTTTACTATTTCAACTCAACCTGGAACAGTGTCAGGTCCTAGCAGCGCAGTAAACTTATCTACAGCTTCAGGAACAATGACTGTTTCACCTATTAGTTACATTTATGTAGCATCAGGTGCATATGATGCTAATACTCTCACCAGAATAGCCACTACAACTACCCAAGTACTAACTACTACAACAGCGAGTAATACTACATCAACTGGTAATGTAATTACAGTAGGTAGTACTACTAATTTAGTTTCTGGGTATCCAGTTACATTCTCAGGATCTAGTTCAAATTCTTATATAACCGCTACTTATACTGGTGCAGATGTGGTAACTGTTTCAACTACCACTAATATGGTAGTGGGTGGTAGTATTAGATTATCAGGAACAACTTTTGGTGGACTAACTCCAACTACTTATTATATAACAAATATCTACCCAGGTAATTCAAATATAACACTAAGTACTACATTTGGTGGCGGTAATGTAACTCTTTCAAGTGCTTCAGGAAATTGTGTGGGTACATTTGGCGGTGTATTTGGAAATATTAGTGCAAATACAACTTACTATGTTAAGGATATATTCACTGGAAACTCAAGAATAACCGTTTCAACTACTACAGGTGGAGCAAATACAGCACTAACTACAGAAAATGGGTTAATGACTGTTAGCGCAACAACAGACTATGTAGTTACACTAAACAGTACAACCAGTATAGCAAATAATGACCCAATCATATTTACTGGTACTATGTTTGGTGGGCTAGTAGCAAACACGGTTTATTATGTAGAGAATGTTGCTAGCCCAAATATTTCAATTTCACTAACAAGATATAATGGTGTAGCTGGACAAAAAACGGCACTGACCACTGGTTCAGGAAACGCTATAGCAACCATTTATCAAGGCACTAGTATTTGGAAAAGAACGCAGCTAAGTTCTTGGTAATAAATAACTCATATGTCGCATCCTTTTATATCAGATTTATCAGAAAAGAGTTTAGAAGAGTTACAAACTACCATAACTCAATTATTGGGCAAGCTTACTTTTGCCCAGCGAATGCAAAATCGAGTTATGATAAATCAATTATATATGGTTATAGATAGTTATAAAACAGAATATAATAAAAGAATGGATGAGTTATTGAATAAGAATAATGCAAATAGTAAAATCAATGTTAAAAAAGAAGGCTAACCGTGTCTACTAGAATTCAACGAGAATTTAATTTTACTGCTGGAATATATTTTTCAGGTAAATTTTTTATGACAATGTACACTGCCACATTGTTCATGGAACTAGTAACTGAGGATCACGATGATCAGCAGATTGGGTTAGAAAGAATAAAATACTTGTTTGAGAATTGTTTTTCAGATTCAATTTTTATCAAAGATACTGAACACAAAGCTATAGAAACTTTGGTTAATATAGGAATGAAAGTTAGCACATTACCAGTTGAACCGTATGATCAGGTAGTTGCAATGGCCATCTTTTCCAAAGTAAATGCAATAACAGAAAGCAAGTACTATCTAACCGATATTCAATTTGGTTCACATCTTAGTGATGGTGTAACTTATATGATTGACTTTGATGATAATTTTGGTCCACTAGAAGCAGATGGGTTTTGGTGGAAAAATTCAAACATGCATGTATCAGATGTAAAAAAATCTACCAAAAAAGATAAGATTGTAAAACTACATAAGCTAAATTCTAATTGGAGCGATGTAGAATTGGGTTGGAAAATTAACCCAGAATCAACTGAGCTAGCCAATACTATACCCATAAATAAAAATAGTGAAGTTTTATTTCTTATCGACACTGAAAACAATACCCAAAAGGTTTGACATCACCCAACAATAATGTTATCATCTCTCAATGAGAAGTGATATCTACGGTCAACAAATTTTTACAGAGTTGGATCTATGCTCGCTGTATTTGCAAGATCCAAAACGCACCATTAAAAATATGTTGGTTGAAACGCAAATTCAATTTAATAACACTCTTCAACTTGAAAGCTTGCCCAAACTTATACCATATAAAAGCAGTGAGCTAACAGTCGAAGAATTTGACGAACGAGCACAACAAACATGGTATATCCCCAAACAATATGTAGATATGGATATTGCAAAATGGGTATTAGATCAATGCAAAACTCAAGCAGAATTGCAGCGAGCAGGTGCAGAATTAATTAAATTCCAAGAACGCGATTTGTTTATTTTGCTAAAATACTTAAAGTATTTGGTAGATACGATGCGTAGTAATAAGATAGTATGGGGAGTGGGTAGAGGAAGTAGCGTGTCAAGTTATGTTTTATTTTTGATAGGCATCCATAGAATCAACAGCCTTTATTTTGATTTATCAATTGATGAGTTTTTAAAGTAATAAATATTAGTAACAAGGAGAAAACCATGAAAAGTTACAGATCAGCAATGGGCAAGACCATTGATATGGGCGCATTAGCCGCTAAGAACGAAGATGTTAGGGCAGTAGGTAATTCTAAATTAAACGCTAGGGGTGATACTATAGATGCTACTGGTAAAGTTATAAAACCAGTTACTGCTAAAGTTAACGAAATGTATGCTAATACAGTGGGCAATAGGTCAGCACATGCAAGACGCAGGCCAACTCAAGAAGTTAAAAAATCAGAAATTATCCCCGATTTAACTGAATTCGAACGCGAAATAGAAGATAGCCAAGAAGAAGATATCGAAGTCGAAAAGATTAAGCAAGCTGAGATTGAAAAAACTACTAAAAAGGAAAGTAAAAAATAATATGGAAAAAACTCTAGCATTTCAAGCACATAAAATTAAAAGTTTTCAACCAATCAAAGACAGTATCATTGTTTCTGATATGGTGTTTGACGAACGGATTAGTCATGGTGGAATCGTTTTAATGAGCGACGACATGAAGAGTGCAGGTATTAGACCGCGTTGGGCTAAAGTATATGCAGTTGGTCCCGAACAAGTAGATATTAAAGTTGGGCAATATGTCCTAATCTCTCACGGTCGATGGACTCGTGGTGTTAAAATAGAAGATAGCGAAGGCGAAAAGACTATTCGTAAGGTAGATTACAATGATATCTTACTAGTTAGCGATGAGCCAATGAGCGATCACACAATGGGCGAAAAGGTATATTAAAATGTTTACATGGTTAAATGCACGATTTCATAAATGGTTTTACAAACATGTAAAAAACGCTTGGGATAATAAACATATCTATGAAGCAGAAGAATTACAGGGATATATGGGCATGAATCAACAAAAGAAAAAAAGTTTCAATATTATGAATGGTAACGCTGGTGCATATATAACAACTGAGCCATCAATGCCTTCATTGCACTCAGAAGCTACTTTGACTTTTACACTACATCCTGCAACTGGTGGTTATATTTTACAATTTTCTACTTACAATTCACTAAAAGATGAACGCCAATCTAAGTTGCATATTATCACATCGGATCAAGACTTGGGCGAACGAATTGGTCAAATCATTACATTGGAATGTTTAACACGATGATTAATAATCTTTGGGTCGAAAAGTGGCGACCTAAGTCAATTGAAGAATATGTCTTTGTTGACGATAGGCAAAAGCAACAAGTACAGCAATGGGTAAAAGATGGTAGCATTCCACATTTGCTACTGTCTGGTGATCCAGGTACTGGTAAGACTACACTAGCTAAGGTTCTTATAAATGAACTTGGAGTAGAAGATTATGACGTTTTAGAAATCAATGCTAGTAGGGATAATGGTATTGATCATATGCGAGAAAAGATCAATGGGTTTGTTAGCACAATGCCTTTTGGTGAGTTTAAAGTTGTGCTACTAGACGAAGCAGACTACTTAACTCCACCATCACAAGCCGCGCTAAGAAATGATATGGAAGCATATCATCAAACAGTTAGATATATTCTTACTTGCAATTATCAAAATAGAATTATCCCCGCGCTTAAATCACGTTGCCATGAGTTCCATATCGCTAAAACTGATATGGTAGAATTTACAGCCAGAGCAGCAACAGTACTAGCTACTGAAGAAATAGATTTTGATTTAGATACACTGGATACTTATGTAAGAGCCACATATCCTGATTTACGCAAATGCTTAAATCAGCTTCAGGTAAATAGCAATACGGGCAAGCTATTGTCTATACAAAATACTAACACTGATGATAACGAACTTCTACTAGAAGCAGTTAAATTATTTAAATCTGGTAAAATTATAGAAGGTAGACAGCAATTAGTTCAATATATTGGAATGTATCCAAATAACTTAGAAATTATGTATACATGGGCATATAACAACTTAGACTTATGGGGAAATACACAAGAAAAGCGTGATGCTAGTATTGTTATTATTCGTAATTCTATGGCAGCACTTTCAACCGTTGCTATCCCTGAACTAAGTTTATCAGCAATGTTAGTGGAGTTAACAGCATGAGATTTTTACTTATTACCTTTTATAGAAAGCCAGGTGGTCAGATTGACGAACAAGTTGCGATTTCAAAGAAAGTAAAGAAATCTGACAACCAAACTTGTAATGTTATCTTAGATTTTGCTGAGAAAAAAGTACAAAGATGTATCATTGAAGGCAAAGTAGTAGATACTGATTGGGTAAGATTAGTTGATTATTATAGACAGATTTACCCACAACTCATTGAACAATTAGAACGAGAAGCACCTATCACAGCAAAAGAGAAATAAAAACGGGGCTATGCCCCGTTTTTTTATTGAGCATATAATTTTAGAACGTGCTCGATTATTTGGTGCCTCTGTATGTCTCTTAAATCGAATTTACATGACTGAAGCCCAGGAATCACCCCCTTTTCTAATTTATGTAATAAGTCAAGTAAACCATTATCACTAGTTCGTCTATCTGTTTGTTCGATATCCCCAGTGATTACTATCTTACTGCCCACTCCAATTCTAGTCATTATCATTTTTAACTGACTTGGAGTAGCATTTTGTGCTTCATCAAGTACTATCCAGCTATTCTTGAAATTTCGGCCTCTACAAAATGCTAGCGGTGCAATTTCCACCACCTGTTCTTCTAGCATGTAAGCAATTTCCTTAACTGTATAATACTCTTTTAACACATCCAATAATGGTCTTGTCCATGGTTCCATTTTTTGATTAATGTCACCTGGTAAGAATCCATGCTTTTCATCATCTACCCCAACCGCTGGGCGAGTTAAAATAATACGATCACACTCACCTGCTTTCATGGCTTTAATAGCCGCTTGCATAGCTAAGTAAGTTTTTCCCGTACCAGCAGGCCCCGAAACAACCACAATATCAGTATCATAGTCTAGCAGTGCTAGAATATATTTTTCCTGATTTAAAGTTTTTGGGATTAATTCTATAGGCCTAGTGTTAAGCTTAGGCTTTGCAGGGGGAAGTGCGGTTTGTGCTTGATGAAAATTTATGGTTTTATTTTCGTTAGTATAGTATGTTTTTGTGTCTACCTTTCTGTTATATGAAAATCTTGAATCTTGATTTCTTAATTCACCAGTTTTTCTTTTGCCCAAGTTGTTCTCCTTTGTTAAGAGTACTCAAAGTGACGCATCACTCATAACTATTTAAGGCTTATTGTTTACTATATAGTAGCACACTTTTAGACGGCTGAAAGGTGATAAATATTAGGCTAACTGGTACACTTTTTAAAATCCCATAATAGTTATATTCACAAATCAATGATAAATACTTATTATGAAGAAAATACCTACCGCAGACAAATTTTTCGACACCGTCGATTATGTAAGTATTATTGATACCGTCAAAGGCATTTTTACCAGTGACGGCAGTATGGCTTTATTACTAGACTATGAACGAGTTCTAGATGAGGCAGACTTATACGCATTCAGAAATTGGGAGCTAGGTGAACTAGTTCAAGGCCCCACAGCTAAACGATATAGTGTTGGGTGTATCTTTTTATGGCCTTATAAGCTAATGCCTGACCCGCGTGGTGCAAAAAGATTAGTTAAAATAGGGTGTAAAGTTAGATTTAAATTAACTAAAATTCGAGTTCCAGTTATCGTTAAAGACTATGATGACTTTGTACCAGGTACTAGATATCCTAAAATGGAAGAGCGTAAAGTTTGGTTAGTCTCTGTTGAAATGCCCAGAGAATTAATGGATGACATTAAAGAAGGATCAATCGATTTGGCCGGCCAAACAATTGACTTACAAGACTTAGAGGATTCATACGAGGATGATCTTCAAAAAGAAGATAGTGATGGTACTGAAGATGGTGGACAAGGACAACAACAAACACCAGGAATGACTGATCTAGGTGGCGCACCCCCAGCAATGTAAATATTATGACTAAAATACTTAATGAAGGTTTAGATTATCACGATTTAGAAGGTCAAATGATACCTATTGTATCAGTTGATGAATACTCAGCCAAAATGGGCAAAGACAGCGAAATAGTTACACTAGCGTTTACTATTAAGAATAAACAAGCAGGTAAAGATTTAAGTGACTGGTTTGAGCGTGGTTATGATTTTGTATTAGATGCTCAGGTAAGTGATGGTGAAGTAAGTTATGGTAAATATTTAGTTTTTGTGGAAATGAATCGTAGAAGTAGTGTACCTTCTAGAATCATCGAGCTACTATCTGACTTAGAAACTTTAACGGATATCCCAGTTAAAGATTGGACTATTGTAGTGGATGAGGAAGAATATGAACCTGTTGAAAATATACTAGCACAGGTTATAACCATATCTCCCCATGAATACAGAATAGAAAAAGAACAGGCAGAAGAATTAAACGAACTAAGGGAAATGGCAGGTTTAGAAACTAAAAATATTTACGATACTGATGAATCCGACGAGGAATTAAAAAAATTTAAAACTATTGCAGGATTATAAAATACCTAAAAAATAATGGAGAAAATCCAGTTGCAATTAACGATGTAGCCGAAAGTTATGTTTTTAACTAAATATATTGTAAACTATAACATTACCAAATTAGGTAATAAATTTATGCTAGAGAATAAAGGTCATGCAATTATAATGGAGAAATTACAATGAGTTTTACTTTTAATTTTACACGCAACCAGTTAGCACAAATGATTCCTGGAAATCCTTATATTGATCACTGGTTCCACGCATTAGATGAAATTTTACCTGAATATGGAATTAACACTCCGCAACGGGTAGCGGCCTTTCTAGCACAATGCGCTCACGAAAGTGGTAACTTTAAATTCTTAAAAGAAAATTTAAATTACAAAGCCGAAAGTTTGCTTAAAGTTTTTCCTAAGTATTTTAAAACAATAGACGAAGCACGAGCATATGAAAAAAAGCCAGAAAAAATTGCTAACAGAATTTACGGCAATCGAATGGGCAACGGTGATGAATCATCTGGCGATGGTTTCCGTTATTGTGGTCGTGGTCTTATTCAACTTACTGGCAAAGAAAACTATAGTTGGTTTGCCGCCAGTCTCGAAATCCCCGTCGAAGAAGCATCAGAATATCTAGAAACATTTGAAGGTGCGGTACAAAGCGCCTGTTGGTTCTGGGAAACTAATAATCTTAATGTACAAGCAGATGCTGGAGACATTAAATTAATGACTAGAAAAATCAATGGCGGATACATTGGTTTAGAAGACCGTATTAAACATTATAACCACGCACTACATATCTTCGGAGCGCAACAATGAACGTAGTGGATACAGTTTTAAAAATTTTTACAAAAGAAGCAAAAGACCCTAACGCACCTAAGCCAGCACCAGGATCACGAAGCGAACGCGAAGCAAAAATTAAAGACAAGGCAGGTATGGTAATTTCCGTATTTGCGTTGTTCCTAGCCGTAAATGCATGGTATGGTGGAAAATTAAGTTCAACAGTTCTTAACAATACACTAGGTGCTAATAATACATGGGCGCAGTATCAAGCTAAAGCAAGTCGTGGGGTTAGTTATGAACTTGCAGCTAAGACAACTGCTGATCCAAAACTAAAAGCAGAGTTTATGGCAGAGAAAGAGCGCATGGACACTGACAAGAAAGAAATTGCTATCAAAGCAAGAGAAATGGAAGCCGCTCGTGAAGAGGCTAAAAAGTCTAGTCCATGGATTGGTTATGCAAGTACCGCATACCAATTAGCCATTGTTGTTCTATCAGCAAGTATTCTTGCAGTTAGCATGGCTATGTTCTGGGGTAGTTTTGTAGTAGCAGGAGTAGGTATAGTATTAAGCCTCAACGGCATAATTCTTTGGTTCTAAAAATACAATAGGAGCGCGAAATGTCAGAAAAAGTTAAAAGCGAAAGCGAAAAGAAAAAAGAAGATTGGATGAACAGCAAATGGCGTCCAATGATGGGCTGGATGTACATGTTAGTATGTATGTTTGATATGATTATATTTCCAGTACTGTGGAGTCTACTACAAACAGTAACTCAAACCCCTATTACTCAATGGAATCCATTAACATTGCAAGGCGCCGGATTATTCCACATTGCAATGGGAGCGGTTCTTGGTATTGCGGTATTTGGTCGAACACAAGAAAAATTAAACGGAGCAAACAATGGCGGAGCACAATTACCATCAAGCAACTTTACATCACCTAGCATACCGTCAGCAGGATTTGGTTCCGCACCCGGGGGATTCGGTTCGTTCGGATCACAACCCTTGGCAAGCGGCAGCGGGTTTGGAGGCGTACCTAAGTCAACAGCGCCAACAATAATGACTAGCAGTACTGGCAAACCAATGCCAGTACAACCAGAACAACCAGAACTATAAAGGAGAGTTCAATATGAAAAATTTAATTTTTATAGCAGGATTAATTTTTGCGGTGCCGGCAATGGCCGCAGACGAAGCACCAAAAACCAAAAAAGTCTGCGTAATGCAGAAAGATGCAAAAACAGGCAAAGAAAAAGAAGTTTGTAAAAATGTAAAGGTACATAAGAAGCACGAAGGTACCCAAGTTGAAGGTACAAAACCAGAAAATAAAAAATAAAATCTTGACTAACTAAGAAAGGTATAGTATAATAATTTATTATACTATACCTTTTTCATCATATACTATGGATTATTATTCAATATTAGGAGTTTCAAAATCTGCCACTCCCGAAGATATAAAAAAAGCCTATCGTAAGTTGGCAAGTCAACACCATCCCGATAAGGGTGGTAATACCCAAAAATTCCAAGAAATCCAAGCTGCTTACGATACTCTTTCCGATCCAAATAAACGCAGACAATATGATTCACCTGCTCCTAAGGGATTCACCGAAGGCTTCCCTGCTGGTATGCATGGCTTTAATTTTAATGTAAATGGGTTTGATGTAAACTCTATATTTGACCAAATGTTTAGGCAACATACTGGTCAGCAAACTAGACAGCGGCCAGTTTATAGAACACAAATTGTAATAACATTAGAGCAAGCATATAGTGGTGGAGAACAATCACTAAGATTACAAACACCAACTGATACTAGAATGGTTAACATAACTATTCCCAAAGGTGTTCCAGATGGTGGGCAACTTAGGTTTGAAGACTTACTACCTGATGCTACGCTTATGGTTGAATTTAGAATACATAACCATTTGAAATTTGAGCGCAGGGGAGACGATCTTACCTGTAACCACCCAATTTCTGTATTTGACTTAATAACTGGTACTGAATTTGAGTTTACCAACATTTCGGGAAAAACTTTAGCAGTAAAAGTACCTCCCAAAACACAACCTAATATGTATTTAAAAATAGCAGGTCAAGGTATGCCCAGAATGAATTCTTCACACTACGGAGACCAAATCATTTTACTTAAGGCCTTCATTCCTGATATAATTGACGAAGATATTACTAATAGCATTTTACGCAGTAAAGAAAAATAAATAAATCAAAAGGAAATCACTAGTGAATAACTCACCCGAAATTGAAAGTATCATTGAAGAAGCGATTGTTTTTGCCAAAGAACGTAGGCATCAGTACTGCACAGTAGAACATCTTCTGCTTGCACTTATTTCTTTCCCTGCATTTAAAAAATGCTTAGATAGTTTCAACGTAGATATTGATTTGATGATTAGTGAAGTTACCGCGTATATCAATAGCCTACATGCGATTGAAGTTACTGCTAATCCACAGTTTGAAGTTCATCCAAAGAAAACCAACGCACTTGAGCGTGTAATGAACCGTACAGTTACACAGGTTCTATTTACTGGCCGCAGACAAGTAACTACTATTGATTTATATCTTAGTATTGCAGCAGAAGGCAACAGTCACGCACACTATTTTCTGCTAAAGTATGGCGTTAATAAAACAG
>Ga0209400_1003948_pt1 | contig 10642 bp, 6 predicted proteins | sample M_130807_EF_Meta_FD_187313 | JGI IMG/M metagenome (GOLD analysis project Ga0209400, IMG submission 187313) | Freshwater microbial communities from Lake Montjoie, Canada to study carbon cycling - M_130807_EF_MetaG (SPAdes) (version 2) | ecosystem: Environmental > Aquatic > Freshwater > Lake... | reverse complement strand
AGTTTCTACATAACCATGTTCACTAAAGAATAACCATCTATGAGCAATATAATCACTCATTTTCTTGAAATATGGTATTTCTAATAGTTCAACTGGAATATTACCATACATACATTGAAAAGTAAGGTTCTTTGACGCTTTGATTTCTTCATCCGTCAAAGTTTCTTTACCATAATACAACTTACCAAGATATTCATAAGCATTTGTCGGTAAGTTATAATTGATTAACTTTGCAACTATGTGGGGGTGGTAGGCACTATAATCAATCATAAACAACATACCTTCATCACCATATCTACTAATTAACGATGCCCTACATCCATTTTCTTTGTTTAATGCACTATAGTTAACGTTACCAAACCTATTACTAGGTCGTCCTGTTGCGGTATATAGGTTATATTGAGTATAAACAAACCCATTCCTATCTTTGCTGGTTTTGTTTTCAAAATGCCTATTAAACAATTCTACATCAACTTTCAAACCGTTGTATTCAAGAATTTTAAGATTGTCTGTAATGGTACTATTGATACTATGAAAACTATCATCAATTTTAATAGATTTAAGTCTAATCAACACCGCATCATACATGTTTTCAAACTTTTCCAAATGTTTTACCATTGGAATTGCTTTATTCAATTCACCATATTTTTGAAATCTGGTTTTGATTACATTATGCGCAGTTGTATCAAATTCACTATAATCATCAACTTTACCGTCACTAATAAAGAAAATGATGTTGATATCATACAGATTATTGATAGAAAATAGATGTAAACACTTTTTCTTGTCAAATACCCATTTCTTACCCTTAAGTTTATTAAAATCTTTGATTAATGTTTCTTTATTGATAAAAACATTACAATCTGGGTGAGTAAGATTGATGACATAGGTAGTTTTGGATTTGAGTATATGAATCAAAACCATGCACAATTCATCTACACAAGGATGTACTTTTTCATCTGATTGTATACATTCAAGAATAAAATCAGATGAAATATGCGATTCTAAGAAGTTAGAATACGATTGTTTGTCCAGACACACCATTGACACAATGTAACAGTATAACAAATCAAAGTCAATTATTTACCGCCCCAAAATTCAAGGGGGTTATTTAAATAATTTTTTATACCCATCATTTTATTTTCACTTACATTCAATATTTTAACATTTTGTTCTGTAACTCCTATTCTATTCAATATTTTATTTTTATAAACATTATTTTTTGGACCGGATATTATCCATCGGATAGAAAGTTTATTATAAACTGTAGATGAAATTTCGTTGTATTTGTTTTTATTCACTTCAGTTATTATCAAATCGTTTATTTTTTGAACAAAATAACGATTGATATATCCCAGTGAATAATCTTTAGTTTTTGGAAAAGGTTTAAAATAAACAGGATATACTTGATTATCTAATATAGTACCCCCAATATTTTGATATGTTTTTATATTTATCATATTAATTTACACCTTTAATTGTATATACATTTACACCATCAGTTGTAAAATTTAATGTTTGTCCTCTAATTGAACGAATACCTGCTTTAATTACCGTTGTCCAATTGCCAGCATCTACCTTATGCGAAACATCAATTATTTGACACAAAATTTCTCTTTCTGAATATGGACTTGGTAAATTTTTTAAACTAAATAATTGAAATGTTCTTAATCCAGATATACCTTGTAATGTCATTTCTACTGTAAATCCTGGTTGTTGTCCTCCATAAACATTAGTATTATTACTATAATCCAAATCATTTAATAAACCCAATAATAATGTTTGACTTGATAAAACTAAGTTTACTATATTAAATCCCGTTTCTTTTGACGGCGTAGCTGCGACAAATCCACCGCCACCTGCGGCGGCAGCTCCTCTTGCATAATTTGGAGATGCTTCAAATGTTTTAAAAGACATTATCAAAGAATTAGATCCTTTTGCTGGGTTGGATTGTAATTGTTTAATTGTTTCTAAATTACCATCAATTGCTCTATTTGTCTTGGCTTTGGGATCGTCTGGATTAAATCTGTCACCATATGGAAAATTAAGAATTTCATTTGATGTTATTTCCCCAGTTGGTGATTTATTTTCTTGATTTGACGGACTTGATCCTGCAGATGACAATACTTGATTTGCTGCTACATTTGATAATTGCGCAGTAAAATTAATAGATTTAATAAATGTATTTGAAGAACCAATATCAAATTGATAAATATTCATCTTTTTTGCATTTATAAATTTTTTATCTATTATTTTTAAATGTTTTCCTTCTTCTACTACGGAAAAATCCCAAAAATTAGCAGCAGATGTACTAATCTTATTTAATAAATTAGTATAAAAATTCTCTACAGTATCAGACGATTTTGCAACATCAATTATAACATTTTTATTTATATATAAATCTTTCAAATATCCCCAATGTCCTGCATCTGTTCCTGTGTCATTGGTATCATCCACCATTTGTGGAAACGCAAAATCTCCCTTTTTAACTTTATTTGATCTATATCTAAATCTATTTATAATACCATCTAAATTGTCTCTATATACGGCTAACGGTGGTAATGCTGTTTTAGCAGAAGAAATAACTTGTCCCGCATCTGTACCAAAAAATTCAGATGCATATGATGTTATTCCTTCGTATATTTTTTTAGCATCGCCAAAATTAAAAATTGAAACTGCATCACCAACTGTTTCATTGGTAGAAAAAGAATTTTCAAAATATGATGCGGATCCTGACTGAGCACCAGATGGTCTAATATTAGAACCTTTCACAGGTTCAATTTTTTGATCATCTACTTTTTTTATTTTTGCTTGTTTTCCCGTTTTAAAAATTTTAAATAATGTTCTATTTTTTGGTTCTAAATCTTTTATTTTCCCAACTGTAAAAGTATTTACACTTGATCTAAATATATTAGGATTTGCGTCCTCCGTTTGTTTTTGATAATCATTGTCATTTGGAAATGTTGTTGGATAAATAAATCCGATATTAAATTTAGGAGCTTCGGCATTTGGTATTAATAATACATTACCGTCAGTAGATATCAAATTAGGATGTCCACCAATTTTTACATCATCAATATTTATGTTATATAAAGAAAACAATTCTTTTTGTTTTTCATCATCATCTTTATATTTTATTGAAATTTCTCTTTCAAAAAATATATTTGCGAGTTCTACAACAAATCCCATTGTAACCCATACATCTTTTTGATCTTTTGCATCCCAATCATACTCTTTAACTTCTTGCATCAAATCCGAATCTCCGTAGTCACTTTTTCTTCCTGTAAAAATTCTGTCTTCTGGTTTAGCAACTGGTGTGCTGCCACTAGTTTCCATATAAAATGGAAATCTATTAAAAAAGAAAGTTGCATCACTACCTATTGCTGCTTTTTCTTCTTCTGTGTCCAATGGATCTCTAAAACTTTTTTTCTGGACAATACAGTTTGGTAACTTGGTGAGTCTTTTTTCTAAAAATTCAAAAAAAGATGATTGTATTATAGATTTATTTTGGTCAGATGAAATATTAGCAGAATTTTTTATTTGTACACCTGAATAGTTTGCATGCTTAGACATTATTTCAGTCTTACAATCAAATGTAATACCGTCTTGACTTGAAAAGTCAAAACCACTTATAATACCCATAGTCACATCATATAATCCATATGATTCTTTAATATTTTTATCATACAACAAATATCCCGTGTTTAAAAACAATTGTTTTAATTTTTCAAGATTATCACCTTCATCTTTTAAAAATAACAAAGATTCTGGATTAAAATGATTCCATCCGAATTCAACTATCATGCTAATCTTCGGTGTAAGAAAATAAGGAGTCATATACTCCAATTGAGCAAACCCATAACATTTCCAATTAACAGTAACTTTTCTTATTCTTTCTTTTTGTATTACCGCATCAATTGAAACTATACCCGGTGCAGGTAAATATTTTTGCGTAGTTCTTTGGTCATTAATTAACTTATTAGGAAATGATACTAAATTACCGTCATTTGTCAAATCAAGTGTATGAGGACTTCCTTTTGAATCGTATCCAAGTATAGTTTGATTTGAAATATTACCACTTGAATTGTTATAAAATCCAAAAGCTTCTGCAAATCCTTGTCCACCGTACATTGCAAATCCATCTCGTCTCGGCGATCTTGAATTGTAAGCAACCTTTCCCGTACCATTTGAAAACAATCTTACCCAAGGAGTCATTGGGCCTTTATAATTTTGCCAAGTACCATTTTCACTCCATGTAACAGTATTATTCGCAGCAGTATATTCAAAACCAATATCTTTTTGTCTTCTTGTAAATTCTTTAATCAACCAAGATGGTATTGGGTGTGGTGCCCACGGTCTATTATCTGGTGTTGTTGCCATAACTTATGAATTTAATAACTTAAAATCTCCTATAATATTATAAATATTTTGCGGTATTCGTAATTGAATGCCTGCTGGTACACTCAATCTACCATTACCCAAATTATTAGATTGGGCCAATATCCACCATAATGTAGAATCTTTATAATACTTATTAGCCAAAGCATCAAAAGTAGATACTTCATTTGTTATAACATATAAATCATTATAAGCAACAGGTATCACAGGATATAATAATGACTTATATACCCGTTTTCCATCCCATCTCTTATCTTGTTGTGCAAATGTATATCTATTCATAAATTATTATGGTCTTTGATTTGGTGCCGTTGGAACAAGATTTGGTCTGGCAGGTACCAAATTTTGTCTGGGTTTATCGGGAACCATTATTTTATCAGAAAATGAATTTGGTTTTGATACGGATAATCCTTCTTGTTGATTTAAATCAATGCCATTAATATAATCTCCGTTCTTATCTAATACTCTCCAAGCGTCACCGAAATTATTTCCACCTACAATTGGTCTTTCTTTTTCTAGTAAATCCATACTTAAAATCAATTCACATTCTCTTGGAAATTGTGCATATTTTCCTTTGCTGTTATTCCATTGAATTACGCCATTCAAATAACTCCAATCGTTTTTTTCAGCATATTCTTCACTCAATGTTTCCCATACACAATTATCCGGTATGTTCATACCAATACTTTTAATTACTCCGGGTTGATTTTTGTATATATCCCCAATAGTAAATTTAACCAACGGTGGTATAATAAATTTAGAATATATATTACTAGGACTATTTTGATTCCCACTAGTATAATTAGCCGGTTTAGTTAAACCTACTAAGTAATTAATTCTTTGCCACATTGGTAATAGTTCTTTTATACTATTCGCAACAACATTAAATTTAAAACTTAATGTTCGTGAAAATCCTTTGTATGATTGCAATTTATCGGCTCTTCCAATATATTCAATTGCAGTCCAGTCTGCATTTAAGTTTTCATTCAATCCAGTAACAGTAGCTCTAAAAGGAATATATTTGTCATTTACAAGGTCATGAAAATAAAATTTTATTAAATCACTGTCTTCTGAATATTCTTTTTCAAAATTATTTCCAGATAAAACAGTTAACTCATTAATTTTGTCACTGTATTTCGCACCAGAAAATCCTTTTCCTTTTGGATCATCCAATAATTGTTTTCTTTTATCTCCTCTAAATTTTGTTAAATATCCACCATCTTTATAATTAAATGGATCTACTTTTTGTTTTTGTGCATCTGGATTTTTTGTTGATTGATAGATATAATCCATTCCTATAAAAGATTGATTTGAAAACTGTGGATTAATTACATCCGTATTGGATTCTCCAACAAATGTATATCCTGCACTTTTAATGTTATCAATTACTTGTTTTAAATTATCTTCTATAGATTTTACAACATCAGAATTCTTGTCGGTAAATTTAGTGGATTGTTTTGTTGATGTACTAGATTCAATATCAGTTGTAAGATAAACACTATATATAGATAATATATCAGAATATGTATATACAGACTGATTTCCGTCTTTTCTTATCGGTATAATACCAACATTATCACCATATTTACGATATCTATTTACATCTTTTGGATCATATCCGGTCTGGACATTCAACAAATCAGATGTAAAAGGTACAGTTTTATTAAAAATAAAAATTTTCTTACTGCTATCGGGAGCAGAAGTTTCTCCTTTTTTCTTAATTAATTCTTTTGCATTTCCAGAATTAGCACCAGCATCCCATCTTTGATAAAAATTATCTCCCCATTTATAAACAGTTCCAGTGGAACCATAATAATCAAACTTTCCTCTAGAACCTAACATTGTTCCATAAGAACCTTCACTAACATTATAAGTTTCATTTAATGGTTGTTTAATCGCTGAAAAAGCGCCAAATAATGTATTAGCTTTAAAAAAATCTCCAATAGCAGATAAACCAAAACTAAATCCTTTTTTGGAACTTCCTTGCCATTTACTTTGAAAATTCTTATTTGCTTGTGACGCAGTTGAACCACGTATCAATCCTTTACCACCGTCACCAGCATTAATTGGTAATGCACCAGCACCAACAGTTCCTTTTGGTGGAGTTGGTTTATTTAAACCCAAAGCATTTGATACTGCACCAAGTCCTAAAGCACCAAGAACGCCACCCAAATTTGGTTCAATGTGTCTAGTAGGAGGGGTAATCAAACCAAATGAAGCAATACTTGTTGATGCCAAAATAGGCATCAATGGATTATATAACTTAGTTTCATTAAATGAATTTAATCCTTGTAGTATTAATTGTTTACCCAAGAAAATTATACCGTTACCACTAACACTAAATTTTGATATTCTAACTACATCTTGTAATGCAGAACCAATCGGTAAAGATCTACTTTCATATCTTTTTAATCCATTTACACCTTTTCTTGCATTATTGGGATTAACTGTAATAAATGGTTGTTTAGGACCAAATCGTAATAAACCACTGTTATTTGTTTCTAGTTTATACTTGTTATAAATTGCATCACTATTTTGAGCATATAATACACTCAATTCACCTGGTTGTCTTAAATTGTTAAATCCAGATGGCAATGTATATCCAGCACCAATAATTTGTGTATTGGTAGTGGATAACGGAGCAGGTGATTCTAAATTGTTAAGGTTTGCCATATATTATAAATATCAAGTTATTTAACTTGCACCTCTAAATTTTGTAGCAACTCCAACAGCAGTACTTACTTTAGTACCATCTATATTAACCGCAATAGCTCCACTCTGCATCAATCCTATTAACTCATCTAATTTTGCAACAACTTCTCCATTTGCACTTTGTTCATTTTTTGATTTATTAATTTCAGCCAACGCTGGTAAATTTGTTCCTAATGCAGATAATTGAGTGTTTAAAAATGCTATAGCAAAACCCATAGAATAAATCCCCGCAATCAATTCTTGATCTTTAAATATAGAAAGCGTTTCTTCTAAAGAAGCTATCTGTGATATATTTGCCGCAATATCTTTAACACCGGCTCCAAAATTTTTCATTCCTTCACCTGCTAATTTAGCTGCCATAGCAAGAGGTAACATTGCAACTCCTAAAGCAGCAATACCAATTACACCCGCACCAAATAGTATAGCACCAGGTCCAGCTAATAATGCACCCAATCCAAAAGCAGCAGCAGCAAATATAACCAATGCTGCAGCTCCAGCAATAACTCCAGTCCAATTAACACCGGAAAATAATGTCATAGCAAATGCAAATGGTATTATTGACAACCCTAAAGCGGCTATTCCCAATAAACCTTTACCTATTGCGCTAATATCCATCATTTTTATTCCTGTAGATAATGCTGTAAATCCACCAACAATTAACGGTCCCATTGCGCCGACGGCAGCCATTGCTAATATACCAGGAACCGCTAACAAAAATGCCACGAATGCGGGACCACTAAGAGTAATTCCAAGTAATCCTTTTAATATTTCACCCAGTGGATTAAATGATTTAATACCATCCGCAAGATTCTTCAAGAAATCTTTTATATTTTGACCTGCAGTTTTATTTGCGGTTGGTGGAACAGGTGGTATTCCACCAGCCGTACCAGCCGCACCAGGTATAGCAGGTGTACCACCAGCCGCACCAGGTATAGCAGGTGTACCGCCAGTTGATGTAATATTTTTTGCAGCATCAACTGCACCTTTTGCGGCATCAACTGCACCTTTTGCGGCATCTTTTAAACCTCCTTTAAAATAATTTGGTATCAATTTAAGAGCTAATTTAAATGGTGAAGTTATCATTCTTATTATTGTCCCTACAAGTGTATTTGATCCTGTTACAGAAAACGCCAAAACAATAGCAGCAATTACTGCTGTTCCAATTTTGGCTGCCCAGGAACCCACGCCTTCAGGTGGAGTAGAAAAAAAAGAAGAAATTTTATTTAAACCATCTTCTATAAGTTTTAATACATCTATATAAGGTTTTAAAGCTTTTAAACCAGCATCAATCAAATCAACAATAAGTCTAAATGGTGCCAATATAAATTTAGTAATAATCATACTCATCTTAAACAAGATTCCAACAATAGGAACCAAAGTGTTTATTATTGGTAAAAATGTTTCAGCCAATTCAGTTGTTATGCTTTGAATTGACATCATTATCTTTTCTTGTTGACTTGCTAATTGTTGAGATAACAATTCTTTTTTATATTTTTCGGATAAACTTTCTTTTGTTTTATCCATTACTTTTTGTTTAGCCGTCAATTTTTCATAAGTTTCTGGATCTTCTAAACGTAATTGATTTAATTCTTGTTGTTTTGCGTTCATCTTATCCATTTCTTCAACAGACATACCTAACGCTTTTGCAATACCTATTCTTTGGAAATAATCCATCTTAGATACATCTCCTGCTTCTTTTAATAATCTAGATTGCTCTTTTGCTAAATTTTCTAAATCGCCTGCATATGCTAGTTCTCTTGCTTTTTGTAAATTAACATCTCTACCAAATAAAACACTTGCTTCCATTTCATCATTAATAGAAGATTGAAAATCTAACATTCCTGCAGCTGCTTTGCCTACTGATTCTAATGAAGTGCCTAATCTTTTTGCTTCAATTGCACCTTTTATTAAGCCATCAACACTGCCCCTAATTAATGATCTAACAGTTTCTGATGGCTTTGCAACTTCTTGCATTACTTTACTAAATGGTACACCTGCAGCTTTTGCCATACTTGCTGCAGCACCAGCAGTTTCTCTAGCAACTTTTGATGACATTCCACCGATTCCCATGAAATTTTGCATTATTGCGGTAGAATCTTCTGCACTAACACCCAAATTCTGTTTCATCAAAGAAACATATTCTATATTTTCTTTGTTTGCAATAGAAGTATCACCAAAAGCGTTTGCCAATTGTTGTGCAGATTCACCTGCTAATTCTGCGGTAACTCCAAATTGTGATAAATCTCTACTAGCAATTCTTATATTCGATTCTACTTCTCCCGTTTGACTTGCCAAAAATCCAGTGGTTTCTCTAAACTTTTGAGCTGCGTTATCTAATGCTATAAATCTTTCGACAGACAGTTTTAATAATTCATATCCGGCAGAGAGTGGATTATTTAACTTTGTTAAACTTTTATATAAATCGCCAGCTTTATCATTTACTGGTGCAAATGCTCTAAACATATCATCAAATGATTCTGCCATTTTACCTTCAATTTGTAATGATTTTTGAAGATAAGACGATAAATCTTTAACACTACTTATCTGTTGTGCATAACGTTCATTTGCTGCGTCTAACAAATCTAACTGTTCTTTTTGTTGATCGTTAATACTCTCACCTAATGCACGTAATCTTTCAGCTTCTGCGAGTCTCTGTTGTGGTGTCGCCATATGTATTATAAATATAGTACCTATGGATTTTTATATCATTTTCCTCTAGAAATATTCGGTCTAGAATTTGGTTTAGAAGAAGACTTTGATCCTTTTTCCATAGCTTCTTTTTCTTTTTCTTTTGTTTCTATTAGTTTCTTTAAATAGAAAATCCTCAAGAACACAGGTAATTTATATGCAATATCCTGTGTAAATGCACCTTGAGAATGATATGCCAAACTAAATATCTGTTCGTGAATCAACAACTTATCTTCCGGAGTCAGGCCAAAAAAACTGTACCGTTAGCGGTACACCTATCCTTTCGTCGTGATTACATTGTTCACATTTGAAATCAAAATTTAAATCAATATCAGGAGTTCTTTCTTTAATCAACTTTCTTAATTCAAAACTGTCTCTGGATGTCAATTCATTTTCAACAAATTTCTTTACTTCTGCCTTGTCTGAATTTCCATTTACTGCTACAATTATATATCTTAATCTGGTAGTTACATCTGATGTATTACCATTTTTAATCTTTTGTAACATCTTGGTTTCATTTTCAATCTGTCTTTCATCACCTGATGTAAGCAACTTACAAGTTACTGTTTTCTTACAATATGACAATTCAACATCAAATTGATTTGATCCTGGTGGATACTTTGTTACATCTACATCTTTATATTTTAATTCACCTAAATTGAATGTACATTCATTATTTTCTCTACATGACGGACATTTAATTTGAAGCGGACCATAACTATCACCATAAGCAAATCTTCGGGTAGCTACAAATATTGCATTTTTATCACCCAACAACAAATCATCCAATTTTATATCTTTATCCACTATAAGTGATTCAATCAACTTATCCAACACAATACCT
>Ga0209400_1003940_pt1 | contig 10650 bp, 11 predicted proteins | sample M_130807_EF_Meta_FD_187313 | JGI IMG/M metagenome (GOLD analysis project Ga0209400, IMG submission 187313) | Freshwater microbial communities from Lake Montjoie, Canada to study carbon cycling - M_130807_EF_MetaG (SPAdes) (version 2) | ecosystem: Environmental > Aquatic > Freshwater > Lake... | reverse complement strand
GAACAACTAGGTATGGCAGCTAAACCAATTAGGGTTATTCGAGTTGATAGGTTGCCAAGACTTAGTAATGGCAAGACAGATTTGATTGCTTTGAAACAACTATTTAGTGAAGGTATCTAATGAGTTCAGTGAAGTTATGGGTCAAGGGAGCAAGGCTTCGCACCTTGCCACTAGCGGTTGCACCAATTCTTATTGGTGCTGGAACTGCTCAGTTGTCAGGCAAGTTCAACTTAGGTTTGGTACTACTAGCTCTATTGGTTGCGCTCTTCTTGCAAATAGGTGTCAACTACTCAAATGATTACAGTGATGGAATTAGGGGAACAGATAAAAACCGAGTTGGCCCAGCAAGGCTTACCGGTGGTGGCTTTGTTGAACCTAAGAAGGTGAGAACTGCTGCCTTCCTAAGCTTTGCTTTAGCCGGTGTCTTTGGATTAGCTGTAACGGTAATTACTAGCCAGTGGTGGTTTATCTTGGTTGGTATTGTTTGTATTTTGGCTGCTTGGTTTTATACCGGAGGTAAGAAACCCTATGGCTACGCAGGTTTAGGTGAAGTAATTGTATTTATCTTCTTTGGTTTGGTTGCAACTATTGGAACTGATTACATTCAAACTTTGGAGATAAACCTATGGAGTGTTTTAGGTGGTTGTGCTGCTGGTTCATTTGCAACCGCTGTATTGCTTGTGAATAACATCAGAGATATCGATACTGATCGTCTAAGTGGTAAAAAGACTCTTTCGACTCGGATAGGTAAAAAAGCTTCACTAGTGCTTTTTGCATTCTTAACGTTGGCACCTTTTGTGATCATGGCTCCGATTTGGTTGGTAGCACCAGCGGCATTCCTGATAAACCTTTTGATTCTGCCAGCTCTGATAATCAACGTCATAGCCATTAGTGCTAAGACTCCTAAGGAACTTATTCTTGCTTTGCAGCTGACTAGCTTTACTAGTTTGTTATTCGCTGCCGCGCTTTGTTGGGGACTTTTTACTGTCATCTTCTAGTTTGTCGACAAGCTCATTCTCCAAATCACTTTCAGCATCTCCTGAGCCAAGTGAATTGGTACGTCTTTCATGAACCTGCCTACTAAGCTCATCTCTTAGCTTGCTTAGAAAGAACACTGAAAAAGCAAATGAGAGCATGGCAGCTAGTAAGACGCTGAAGAACCAAGGTAGGCCCGTTGCTCTGAGTCCAACGGTGAGTAAAACAAATAAGCCAAGCCTGTATACGGTGTATTTGAGCCATGCATTCTTCATGCTTTTAGTCTATGTTTCCTAATTGGTTAGAATTGGGCTATGAACAGAATTGAATTAGCTCTAATCGTTGCGGTAGCAATCTTCACGATATTCACAACTGTTTACGCAGCTAGTGCTAACCCTAGGCAGGTAAGGGTACTTCCTAAGTTTGCTTGGGTTCTAATGTGCCTGTTCATCCCTATTATCGGTGGCCTTTTGTATGTCACTATTGGTAGGCCAATTGATGGCGATTCAGGCCAAGGTGCTAAACGAGGCAGGCCTATTGCACCTGACGATGATGCAGATTTCCTTAGAGATCTAGGTAATCGTTTCAAAAACGACAATGACAACTAGCATGGCTAATCCAGCCCAAATCTTTTCAGCCCACATCATCGCTGAACTAGCCGCCTGGGGTAGAGACTTTTGGCTGTCACCGGGAGCTAGATCTCAAGCACTGGCTATTGCGGCAGCTCAACTAAGTGAAGCTGGCAAAGCCAACCTTCATGTTCGTATCGATGAAAGATCTCTTGGCTTTAGTGCCCTTGGTGCAGCTGTTTATGGTGGGCCACAGGTGATCATCACTACTTCAGGAACTGCGGTAGCTAATTTGCATCCTGCTGTTTTAGAGGCACATCATTCAGGGCTAGGCCTTATCTTGCTAACTGCGGACAGACCTGCATCACTTCGCGACAGAGGTGCTAACCAGACTACGAACCAGGTTGGAATCTTTGCAGATGCAGTTATTGAATGCATAGATGTTCCTGCCCCAACAGAAAAAGATGTTCCTAACCTTCCTGCACTTGCAAAAGAATTAGTGGAGAAAGCAGTGTTGTTAGCTTGGGGTAAAAGAGCCCAACCAGTTCAATTGAACTTGCAGTTCATCGAACCACTTTCTTCAACTGAACCTGATGCTGCAGAAATATTAGAAGAGATTCTAGATGCTCAAGAACACACCCTAGACAAAGAGCAGTCTTTCGAAACCTATAAATTAGACCTAACTCAGCCAACTATTGTGGTGGCCGGTGCCAACTCGCAAACCAATCGATATGAAATAGCAGAACTTGGGCTACCGGTCTTTGCAGAGCCAACATCTGGAGTTAGGGATTTAGAGAACTCCATTCTCAACTACCGTGCACTGCTGCGTGATGGCAATTCATTAGTAAGTGAGATCAAACAGATCATTGTTTACGGCAAACCAACACTCAGTAGACCGGTGATTGCACTTCTGCAAAGAATTGATGTGAAGGTGTTCGTTAGAGAATCTCAAATGGGACCGTTTGCTATTGGTAATCAGATTGAACAAGTCCAAGGAATCACCGAGGGCAGCGGCGATAATTCTTGGCTCTCTTCCTGGCTTGAGGCATCTGTTGCACTAAATCTTTCAGAAAGCTCAGAACTAGATAGAAAAGCAATTATCGAAAAAACCTGGGCAGCATCTCCAAGTGATGAGTTCATTCTTGTTCTAGGGGCATCTCAGCTAATTCGTGAAGCTGATTTCTATGCTCCTAGGACTTCAGTTAGAGCCTGGGCCAACCGAGGTTTATCTGGAATTGACGGAACTATTGCAACGGCAACTGGTATCGCAATTCAAGAACCAGATAAGACTGTTAGGGCTCTAATGGGTGATCTAACCTTCCTGCACGATGTTGGCTCACTATTAATAGATCAGGAAGACGGATATCTGAATCTGCAAGTGATTGTTGTGAATGATAACGGCGGCAAGATCTTCAGCAACCTAGAGGTAGCGCAGAGCGTATCTAAAACTACATTCAAGCGAATCTTCCAAACCCCACAGAATGTTGACATTAGTAAATTAGCCGAAGGCTACGGTTGGCAATACGTAAACCCTAAGAACCTAAAAGACTATGTCTTGTCCCTTGCTATTCCGGGACGAGTAATTATTGAAGTGAACTTGGACTAGCTAAGCGCGTCAACTATCGGCTTGAACTTCAAGATTGCTTCATCTAGTTCTGCTTGAGGATCAGAGCCAGCAACAATTCCACAACCAGCAAACGCAGTCAGTTTCTGCCCATCCAACTGAGCACCTCTTAGTGCTATTGCCCAAACCCCGTCACCATCGGCTCCTAGCCAACCAACCGGCCCTGCGTAACGGCCTCTATCAATGCCTTCAATCTCTTGAATAAGTTCTAAAGCTTTGTCCTTCGGTGTACCGGCAACAGCAGCACTTGGGTGAAGGGCACTAACAACCTGCAATGAACTCGCATCTGCTTTCAGCGTTGCTTTTACATCGCTAGCTAGATGCCAGAGGTTCGGAAGTTTGATACTGAAAGGCTCTGCATCAACAGTCACTTCTTCACAAAGTGGTTCCAAAGATTCAACCAAGGAATCAATTGCAAACTTGTGCTCCACTCGATTCTTTGGTGATTCATTCAAGGCAGCACCAATAGCTGCATCCACACCTGGATCTGTTCCACGTCCTGCTGTTCCAGCTAACACCCGTGCGGTAACTTGCGAGGAAGCAACGCTAACCAACAGTTCAGGACTTGCTCCAAACATTCCAGCTACGCAGTAGATGTAACAGGAATCAAACTTGGCTTCTAGTTTCTTCAGAGCTGGGTTGATGTTGAAATCTTCAGGAACAGTTGCAACAAGGTCTCTGGCTAAAACAACTTTTTCAACTTCATGTGAAGAGATTGCATCAAGCGCTTTGTTTACATTGTCTTTGTACTGCTCAGTTGAGATTGTGCCTGGCTCAAATTGTGCAGATACGAAATCACTCTCTGAATGGATCATTCCCAGAGCTTGTTCTTCGCTCACATTGATTGTGGTTAGCCAGAGGATTCCATCTCGTAAACCAATAACCACATTAGGAATGATCAGTACGCTCTTAGTTTTGCTTTGGCTTGCAAAGGTAATAGAACCAAAGGAAATCAGTCCTGTGCCGGGAAGATTTACTGGGTCTGCTATCTCTGCTTGGCTAACTAGCTCACGCCAAGCTTGATCTAATTCGAGAATGCGGTTAGGGCCGGTGGCTTCCAGTCTTTGTGCTTCACCCCAGCCAATAAGGCCTTCATGGTCATGAATGAAGGCTGCTGAATTTGAGCCAAGTAGTTCAGAGAAGGAGAAGTTTTCGCCTAGGGCTAGTTCCTTGGCAGTTATTTGCCTGGAGAGTACCTTTAAGGTCAACTGATTCTTCCGTTTTCTTAGACTCTGTATGTTTTCTGTGAAAGCCCCAGCGAGCCTTAGAGTCTCTCATTTGACTGGGATATCCTAAATACAGACCACTTAAATACTAAGTCAGTGCGAGGAGCCTTGAATGCGTAAAGCGATAAAAACTCTCGCTACCGCACTGCTACTGACCTCACTAGCCTTGCCGACCATTGGTTTTGCAGACGATGAAGATCATTCAAGTTCGACAGATGATATCGACAGCACACACATCGAAATTGAAGAAATCTATGAGAACCACGATGGCGTTGTTATTCCTCCTGTGGCCATTGAGGTGGAGAGCATAAAAAACCCGGACATCTATGTCTTGCCTATGAAGCCAATTGAGGACTCCAACACAAAAGACCCAAGCACCTCCGTTGCAGGATCACACTCCCCTTTTACCTCTGATTTGAATAAGAAACCAGAGCTCATGAAAACAAACACTTCTCGACATGAGCCAATACCGGTAAACGCCATCAATCTTTCCGAGGTGACCCCTGCTGATGAGTTTGTCTCTAGCGTGAGAATGTTTGGCGGCACTTTGGCTATTGCAGCAGTTCTGCTGTTCGGTCTGATTGGAGCTAATACGTTCATAGCCCAAAGAAAGCTCAAATCTGCTTCATCTAAGTCCAGCAAGTCCTAGATACTGAACTTGCCAAAGATTAGACTTGGCTAGTGAATAAAGCAGATATGGCCAAAAAGCCGGCAGAAGTCGCGGCCATGTTTGATTCGGTTGCGGAGAGCTACGACCGTACCAACGACCTGCTTTCATTCGGCCAAGACCGCCTTTGGCGTAAAAAAGTACTCAAGGCAGTAAACCCAGTAAGCGGTCAAACCGTTCTAGATCTTGCTGCTGGTACCGGTTCCTCATCAATCGTCTTTGCTAAAGCCGGGGTCAAAGTTATAGCCAGTGACTTTAGTGAGGGAATGCTCGCGGTTGGCAGAACTCGTCACCCAGAACTTGAATTTGTTTATGCCGACGCAACCAAATTGCCTTTCGGAGACAGCACTATGGATGCGGTGACCATTTCTTTTGGTCTAAGAAACGTAGTTGACCCAAAGAAGGCACTAGCTGAAATGTTCAGAGTGCTAAAGCCAGGTGGGGTTGTGGTTATCTGTGAGTTCTCTCATGTTAGAACCCCTGTAATCGGAGCTCTCTATCGCTGGTATTTAGCAAACATCCTGCCATCCCTTAGCAAGTTACTGGCTAAGAACAAAGGTGCCTACGACTACCTTTCAGAATCTATCGCTGCATGGCCTAAGCAAGAGGTATTAGTTCAGTGGCTTGTCGATGCTGGATTTAGCGATGCTAAGTTCAAGAACTCTAGCCTTGGTATTGTCGCAATTCATAGCGCTAAGAAAGCAGCTAAATGAGCAAAATAGTCCTACCTCCGCAACTGCGCAAAGTAGTGGATAAAAACTTACTCAAGAAAATACAATCTGGTTTAGAGCAAGTAGAGATTCAACTACTAGAAGCTGTAACTCACACTGATCCAGTTGCGAATGTGACTTCAAGGCATTTACTTGAAGCAGGTGGCAAGAGACTACGACCAGTTCTAGTTCTTCTGGGTGCTGCTCTTGGTGATGACAGCAAAGATGAAGTCATTAAAGCAGCAGTCGTTGTTGAACTCACTCACCTAGCAACCTTGTATCACGATGATGTGATGGACCGAGCTCCAATGCGCAGGGGTGTCCCAACAGCTCATGAAGTTTGGGGTAACAGCGTTGCAATCTTGACTGGTGATCTGCTCTTTGCAAGAGCATCACAAATAGTTAGCCGACTTGGCGGCAAAGCACTTTCATTGCAAGCGGATACCTTTGAAAGACTTTGTTTAGGCCAGCTCCATGAAACCTTAGGTCCACAAAACAACGAAGACCCAATCGAGCACTACCTAAACGTATTAGCTGATAAGACCGGCTCACTAATTGCAGCCAGTGCTGAGCTTGGTGTTGTCTACGGCGATGGCCCTGATGAATACCGTGAACCAATGAGAATCTATGGTGAGAAAGTCGGCGTAGCCTTCCAACTTATTGACGATGTGATTGACATCTCATCTGATGAATCAGGTAAAACTCCTGGTACTGACCTTCGAGCAGGTGTGCCAACCATGCCTATTCTGCTGCTCAGAGCGCAGGCAGCTACCGACCCTAAAGCCCAAGAACTACTTGAGATAATTGATGCTGGACTTGAAAGCGACGAGCAGCTAGCGCTAGCAGTTAGCATGCTTCGTGAGCACCCTGCTCTAGAAGAGGCTTATCAGATAGCCAGAACCTGGGCTGCCGAGGCTGTCGCAGCACTGGCACCACTACCGGATTCACCTGTCAAAGACGCTTTGCGAGTATTCGCTGAAGCAGTTGTTGACCGCGAACAGTAAAAAGGATTTGAACTAAGTTGAGCAAAATGCGTTTAGCAATAGTTGGAGCAGGACCTGCTGGTATTTATGCAGCAGATCTAATCATCAAAGCTGAAAGAGACTTTGATGTCAGCATCGACCTCTTCGATCTATTGCCAGCACCATATGGTTTAGTGCGTTACGGAGTTGCTCCTGATCACCCGAGAATCAAGGGAATCATTAGAGCACTTTACGAAGTCTTAGATCGTGGAGATATTAGATTCTTCGGTAACGTTCGTTACGGAACGGACATCACATTAGATGAACTCAAAGAGCATTACAACGCAGTCATATTTTCTACCGGTGCTATCAAAGATGCAGAACTAAACATTCAAGGTGTTGAACTAGACGGTAGCTACGGGGCAGCCGATTTTGTGAACTGGTATGACGCTCATCCAGATTTCCCTAGAACCTGGCCACTGCACGCTAAAGAAGTAGCTGTTCTAGGAAACGGTAACGTAGCTCTCGATGTTGCAAGAATTCTAGCTAAGCAACCACAGGATCTACTAAGCACTGATATTCCAGACAACGTTTATCAAGGACTACTAGCATCCCCAGTTACCGATGTGCATGTCTTTGGTAGACGTGGTCCAGCTCAGGTGAAGTTCACTCCACTAGAGCTTCGTGAAGCATGTCACATCGAAGGTGTTGACACCATCGTCTATGACGAAGACTTCCAATACGATGCTGGTTCTCAAGAAGCAATTGACACTAACAACCAGACCAGAGTTATGGTCAACACCCTAGAAGGAATTAGGGGAGCAGAACTTACTGGAGCATCCAAGAGGCTTCACCTGCATTTCTTTAGTTCACCTAAAGAAATACTGGGTGAAGATGGCAGAGTAACTGGACTGCGAATTGAAAGAACTAAGCTCGATGGCAATGCTGGAGTAACCAACACTGGTGAGACTAGAGAGTATTCAGTTCAAGCTGTCTATAGAGCTATTGGTTATTTTGGTTCTGAACTTTTCGGAATACCGTTTGATCACAAGCACGGGGTTATTACTAATGACAAGGGTCGAGTTCTAGATTCCGAGGGTAAGCCAATTCCTGGCATCTATGCAACCGGTTGGATTAAACGTGGACCGGTTGGTTTGATTGGCCATACCAAGAGTGATGCAATGGAAACTATCGCCTGCGTTATTGAAGATAGAGATTCTTGGTGGCAACCAGCTCACAGCCATGAGCATGACATTGTTGAACTACTGAACTCAAAGAATGTTCAGTTTCTTGGTTGGCCGCAGTGGCTAAAGATTGATGCAACCGAGAAAGCTCTTGGAGCTGCTCAAGAGCGTGAACGAATCAAACTTGTTGATCGTGAAGATTTCTTAGAGGCAGCATTTAAGAATTACCAGGCATGAGTCAAAAAACAGGAATCACTGACAAAAGAGCAGAGACTGCCCAGTTTGCACTGATGGTGATTTTCTTCACCCAAGGTTTTGCTACTTTGTCTTGGATGCCTAGAATCCCTGAATTCATTGAGCACATCAATGTCTCTAAAGAACTTTGGGGAATAATCATTGGTTTCGGTGGTGCCGGCGCAATCCTGCCACTGATCTTTACCAGCCGACTGGTAGTTAGATTTGGCACAACACCTGTCATCAAGTATTCAAGTTATGCATTGGTAGCCATACTTCTAGCTATGCCATATCCAACCCAGTGGTGGATATTTCTTGTTCTGAACTTCATGCTTTCTTTCTCGGTAAATGTTTTCAACATCGCTCTAAACTCGCAAGCTGTTATGTTCCAGAAGCGAGTGGACAAAGTATTACTGGGTAGCTTCCATGGCTCTTGGAGTATCGGCGCTGCAACAGCGGCTGCAGTATCAAGTGTTATTGCAGCTTTTACTCCGCTAAAACTTCACATGTTTTTACTGCCCATGATTTGCCTAGTGCTATTCCAGTGGGCTTCTAGGCACATGTTGCAACCAGCCGAGAGTGACGCGGTTGATAAAGATGTTCCAGAGGAACGCACCTCTTGGCTCAAGACCCCTAGGTTTGTTTGGCTCTTAGCTGTTTGTGGGTTTATGGGAATGTGGCCTGAGTTGGTAGTAATGGACTGGGCAAGCGTCTACGGCAGAGAAGTCCTAAACCTAGATCCATCCAGAGCGGCCTGGCCATACACGATATTCGTAGCTGCCATGATTTTAGGAAGATTCTCTATCGGTAAACTTACCGAGAAATACGACGTCGTCAGACTCTCACAGATAGGCGGGCTATTTGGTTCAGTGGCTCTAGCTATTGCGGTCTTTGCCTCTGCAAGCCTTGCTGAAGCAAATCAAGGTCTTGCACTGTTTGTGTTGTGTTTCTTCTTTGCCCTTGCAGGCTTAGGTATTTCATCAATGGTGCCAGGGCTCTTTAGTGTTGCCGGAACTGTTGAAGGACTTTCAACTGCTCAAGCACTAAGTCGAATCTTGCTGTTCAATACCATTGTGGTGATATTTGCCAAGATGTTGATGGGCTCACTAATTGATGCTTCATCACTACCATTAGCAATGCTTTTCCCAATCGCTACTTTTGCTATTGCCGGTGTAATCAGTGGAATGATTGCTAAAACTAGAAAGCACACAGCGTTAAATAGAGATTTTATTCCTAGCGATAGTTAACAAACTGAACGTCAATATCAAGATCACTTGAACGCAGTAGGTTCATTACTTCTTGCAGATCATCACGGCTCTTACTAACAACTCTTAGCTCATCACCTTGAATGTTTGCTTTGACCGACTTAGGTCCCTGTTCGCGAATGATTGCTGAAATCTTTTTAGCCTCAGGCTGTTCGATGCCATCTTTCAGGGTGGCTTCGATGCGGAATTCTTTACCAGAGGCATAAGGCTTGCCATCGTCAAGGCTCTTGAGTGAGATACCACGCTTGACCAACTTGCTCTGGAATACATCCAGCACAGCCTTGACGCGCTCTTCGCTGTTGGCTTTCATCAGGATCTTCTCTCCTGACCATTCAATTGATGCGCCAACACCTTTGAAGTCGTAGCGCTGTTCAATTTCTTTTTCAGCCTGGGTTAGAGCGTTAGACGCTTCTTGCTTGTCAACTTTGCTGACTATGTCGAATGAGGAATCTGCCATAACAGTGATTCTAACCAACTAAGTCTGAGATGGAGCTCTTGATGTGCTGGATCGGACTATTAATTCAATTGGCCACTCGGTAATCTCCGGCACACCCCGCTCTGGGTGATCCAATAAATCCAGCATTGTTTTGGCTAGTAGTTCACCTTGCCCCACAACATTCTGGTTGATAGTTGTAATTCCAAAGAACTCAGCTAACTCGTGATTGTCCACCCCAACAATAGAAAGATCGCTTGGCACATTCAGCCCAAGATCTTTAGCGGCTAGCAATACTCCAACAGCTAGTTCGTCGGAGGATGCAAAGATTGCAGTCGGGGCGTTGTGTGGATCGCCTAGAAGATTCTTGGCAGCAGCGTAACCCTCGCTAATTGCATAGCGAGGAACGGCTCGATACCAACCAGCTCTAGGTTCAATTCCGGCAGCTTTCATAGCTGATTCGTAAGCAAATCTTCTAACATCAAATACCCCATAGAAGTTATCGCTCGCTTCGCTCTGGCCAATCATGGCAATGCGAGTGTGACCCATAGATAAGAGGTGGTTAGTAGCTAATGCTCCAGCTGCGGTGTCATTGATTCTGATGGTTTTAGCACCTTGAATGGAACCACCTAGAGAGACCAAAGGTTTATTTACTTTAGTTAGTGCAGAAATCTCTTCTTCACTCATCTTCACTGAAACACAGATAACAGCATCCACTCGCTTACGAGGAAGTGATTTAGTGAAGATTGACTTACGGTGATCATCTCCAGAAGAGAGGTTATATAAAGTAACGTCATAGCC
>Ga0209400_1003939_pt1 | contig 10650 bp, 8 predicted proteins | sample M_130807_EF_Meta_FD_187313 | JGI IMG/M metagenome (GOLD analysis project Ga0209400, IMG submission 187313) | Freshwater microbial communities from Lake Montjoie, Canada to study carbon cycling - M_130807_EF_MetaG (SPAdes) (version 2) | ecosystem: Environmental > Aquatic > Freshwater > Lake... | reverse complement strand
CCACCCCCCGCAATCGGAGATCCGGGAATCTCCCCGCCCTCAATCTCTCCCAAACCCGAATCAACCTCCCTAAATTTTTCCTCGGATGAATCGCGCTGACAAACAAAAGCGTCGGGGGGCCCGAGGCCCTCTTTTTTACAGGTCGATAGACTTTTCTCGCCGCCTCATATGTCGCCTCCACCTGATCCGCAGGCAAATCCCATCTCTCCATAATCTCTGCCCGACAAAACTCAGACACCGTAATCACCTTTCGCGCCCTCTCCGCCGCTCTCCGCACCATCCTCGTGTAAAACATCGCCTCACCCGGACGAAACCACTCTGGATGCACCGCAAAGGAAATGTCGTGCACCGTGAGAACATAAGCCCCTTTCTCCCACGGCCTCATCCAGTACACCCCGTGATACAAGTCCGCTTTCAGCTCCGCCCGGGCCTGGGGCAGATCGCATAAATGTCTTTTGAAGAACCCCGACTTCGCAATCTGCTTGGATTGAGTTTGTCCACCCTTCGACATGTCATCCGAAGCCTTGTCGAAGGAGGGCTCTCTCACGATTGGCATCAGCTCAATCCCCTCTGGCCGTACCTGACCCCACCCCTCCAACAACCCCCTTAAATACGTTTCGTTCCCCGTCTTGCCTCTCCCAATCGCTGTCGCGTCTAGCGCCACCCGAATGCTTTTATATCCCACCTGCTCAAATTGCCTTTTTCACTACTCGGCATCAAGCTCTGCAAGCGGGTTTGCGACCTAGTTAGAGGTTTTTCCTGATCTGCAAGCCGAAGTTTACGCCAGTGTATTAATTTGGAATGAAACGGATCACACGCGGATGAAGTAGCCCGTAAAGCGAGGCCGCCTAGCTGCCCAACGTGCTGGATTCAGGCAATAACGCGGAATTGTGCCCAACAAATCTGTCAAAACCCATGGTGAACTCGCCTGTACGATTCGAAACAGAACACAGCTTGAAGCCAAAGGGAACGAGTTTTTTTACTCTGTCGTCCGAAAGGCTTATGTGCTCAAAAAAAACCATGGGCTTGAGGTTGGCAATTGTGCGTGCAAGACCGGTCAAAACATCAGCTTCATGGCCTTCCGTGTCGATTTTGATCGTGTTTGGTGCTGGCAAGCCTACCTGCTCGACCAACCGGTCTCCAGCATCTAAAGCAACGTGCAGGGTGTAGTTGCCTTCACCTAAAACTTGTGGCTCTACGGTTCCTACGGCGCTCCCACCCGATGGAACGACGAGGGGTACATGATCCTGTTTGCGGCAAGAAAGGCCGATATTTATACCGCTGACCTGGCTAAAGGGCTGGAGGGCCGCACAGGCGATCTCGTACACCGCGCGGTTGGGCTCGAAAAAGATGATGCGACAGTCGGGCAATCTGCGAGCCAGAAGATAGCTGAATAGCCCGCAGTTTGCGCCGACATCCCAGATCACATCACCGGGCTTACTAGCGCGACAAACAGCCTCCACAAGACCGGCCTCCTCCAACTTATCGCCTAAAACGTACTTTATCCAATACCATGCAGACACATCACGGAAGTCCAATCGGAGAATTTGGCCTTCAGGAAGTAATAGAGGAAAGCTCTGGAGGGACCCAAAATAAGGCGCGAGCAAACGAACGATCAGTCCCGCTCCCTTTAGCCTGAGGCGCCCATGCCAGAAGCGATAAAATGATATCAACACTTAGTTCATTCAATAATAGCTTTGCCGTTTTGTCAAAAGTGGCTTCGGATAATTAAGAGTCTCCTAAGGCCGTGGCTCCAGCAGAGCAAGACTTGCAAATATATTCCTGATGCCATGAGCACTATTTTACAGGAGCTTGTGTTTCTGCCGCTAAGGAATCCACCAATTTCTACCCCGAGTTGACTGGGGTAAGAGACAATATACCGTCATCATCTTTTGTGGCCAACTTGAGCTCCAGCCCGAACTCGGAGAACTTCACTGATCTTAGGCCTCCCATCTCCAGTTAAAACCTCCATCATCGACTTGTGGAGAACTCCCCATCCATCGTTGCCCTAGTCGCTACCCGCTACCGCGCTTCACTCCTTACCCGCCTTCTCAACTCCCTCGCCTCTCAGTCCCTTCGCCCAACTGCCGCCGTTATATGCGATAACGGGCCCGACCCCGCTACCGCCGAGGCGGTAAAAAATTCCCCCCTTCCTTCTCACTACCTTTCTTCAGGAAAAAACCTCGGCTTTGGTGGCGGTCTCGCCCTTGCTGGCCAACACGCGCTCGAAAAGTTTCCCTCCCTCACCCACCTCCTCATTGTTGATGACGACGCCATTCTCTCTCCCTCCGACCTCACCACTCTCCTCTCCTCCAAGAAAAAGCACTCCGCCGGATCGATTGCTCCTTTCCTCGTTGATTCCGAAGGAAAACTTCAAGAAGTTCCCGAACCCGTCTCTTGGTCACTCGCCCGCGCCTTTCGCGCTGTGAGCCAAAACCTTTCCGCCGCCCGTGCGCTCGCCCCTTCAGGCTACGCTATGGCCTGGTGCATCGGCCCCTGCCTCCTTATCGATCGCTCCACTTGGCTTCGAGCCGGCCCTCCCCGCTCCGATATGATCGCCTACGGGGACGACGTTGAATTTTCACTCCGCCTCTCCGCCGCCGCCCCCGCCTGGGCTGAAGCCTCCGTTGCCGTCATTCACGCTCCGCCGGCCGCTTCCACCTCAGGCCTTCCACCTCCCGCCGACACCGCCCACTACAAGAAGTTCGGAATACTTTTGCAAAACTTGGCGTTCACCTGCGTTACCTCTCCTCGTCCTCGTCACCTCCCCCTCTACCTTCCAGGTAACGCTCGTCGGTTCCTACGCACCTTTGGCTTCACTCCAGCGAATATCCTAGAACTCATCCGTCGCTACGCCCTAGGTCTCCTCGGCTTGCCCCCATCAAAAATCCAAAATTAAAAACCGCCCGCCACCCCCTTACCCCCATTCTGTATTCCTTTGCCTCCTTAGCGGCCTTGGCGTGAGTTTTTCTCACATTCGTACTTTCACTCCTTAATACCTCTTTAACCCCCTAATCCCTTAACCCCATTACCCCTAATTGCCCCCCCCACATCTTAATCTTTCCACCTACCGCTAATCTTCCATACTCAATTCATGCTCGACGGCCTCAAATTCCTGCCCCTCACGCAACACTGCGACGATCGCGGCCGCGTCATGGAAATCCTCCGCAAAGACGACCCCCACTTTGTTGGCTTCGGCCAAGCCTACTTTAGCTCCATCTACCCAGGCGTCATCAAAGCCTGGCACGCACACGAAAAACAGACCGACTGCATGTCCATCATTCACGGAATGGCCAAAATCGGCTTCTACGATTCTCGCCCAAAAAGCCCCACCCATGGAAAGACCCACAGCATCGTCGTCGGCGAACACCATCGGGTCCTCATCCATATCCCGCCGGGAATCTTTCACGGATTCAAAGCCATTTCCCCCAATGAAGTTCTCCTCATCAACCTCCCTTCCGAACCCTACAATCGCAAAAATCCTGACGAAGTACGCCGCCCTTGGAACGATCCTGCTATCGGTTTTAATTGGGACACCGAATTCCGCTAGTCTAACCCTGCGACGCTCAGCGAGCCTGCCGAGACTGAACGTAGCAGGGCCCTAACCCCTCAATCCCTGTCTGCCTTTTGCGTCCTTAGCGACCTTTGCGTGAGGTATCCGCCAGCTCCTTCAAAATCTCCTCGTACCGATCCGTCACCTTTTCCCAACTATAAATTTTCTCCGCTCTCTCCCGCGCCGCCTTCCGCAATCTTTCCCTCTCTCCAGAACTCCCGATCAGCCCATTCAACTTCTCCGCCAGATCTTTTTCCGGATCCACGCCACCGAACGCCACCCCTGCCTCCCCGATCACTTCCCGCGTTGCCGGACAGTCGTGATAGACGATTGCACTTCCAAACCCCATCTGGTCCAACAGCACCAACCGCGTCGCCTCCACCACTCCGGGCAAAACAAAAATCCCGCAGTTTGCGCTCAACTCTTCATACCCCTTCCCATACACAGGTCCCACCAACTTTACCTTGGGCCCCGCCAATCTATGGAGTTTGATCCCATACTCCACCTCGTACCCCGCCGGCCCCACCACCACACACGGCCAATCTCCCTTCACCTTCCCATACGCACGCACCAGCAGATCGACTAGATTTTCAGGAGTCAACCTTCCCACATACAACACATACTCTCCCGCCTTCAATCCTAACAGCTCCAGCGCCCCCTTCCCCACCTCCTTCGGCTTTTCAGGAGTTCCATACGAAAGATACGTTGCCTCAAAACCGTAATCCCTCCGATACCTCTCCACCACCGTCTGATTATCTGCGATCACCACATCGCTCAGTTTGGTTGCCCACCGCTCGCTCCACTTCAGCCACGCACGAGCGAACGGATGCCACTTCTGCCTCCGAAAATCGTCCCCGTCCACATTCACAATTACCCTGCTGCCCGCCAGTTTTAGGATGCCTGCCAAAATCGAGTTGCCGACTCCGCACAGATACACCACGTCGAACTTTCGTACGGCTGCATGAATTACCGCCAGCAACGTGTGAGTGATCGTCTCCGTGCTCTTCGTCCTCAAGCTGGGCAGGTAGGCGACCTTCATTCCTCTCACTTCTTTTGGACGATCTGGATACAGGTGCGAACGATTGTAAACCGTCACGGCATGCCCCCTGCCCGCCAACCTCACCCCCAACTCTTCCACTAGCGTCTCAAACCCCGAATACCGTGCGGGCACTCCACGACATCCCAAAAACGCGATTCTCGCTTTCCCGGGTAGTGGCCCGTCCGACGGCCTTGGAGTAACTCCCAGCACCCGATCCAGCAAGGTGTAGTAAAGAAACAGGCTGTTATATTTAAAGTACCGAGGAAACAACCGCCTCGGCTCCTGCCACAAGCGGTACAGCCAGGTCAGTCCCGCCTTCTGCATCCACCGAGGAGCAAAAGCCCTTCTTCCCGCCAAAAGTTCAAACGCGTCCCCTACCGCCAAGAAAACGCCTTTCTTATGTCGCTGAAGATTCTTTTGAATCCACCGCTCCTGACGACCGCCCCCTAAAGCAACCCAGACAAAGTCGGCTCCTGACTTAGCTATGGTTTTTGCAAAATCTTCCTCATCCTTCTCCGTCCAAGCCCGAAACGGCGGGGACAGAGTTCCCGCAATCTCCACATCGGGTTGAGCCTGACGAGCTGCCGCCGACAACTCCGCCAGACAGCTTTCCGTTCCGCCGAAAAAGAAGTGCTTCCAAGGCCGCGGCAATCTCTTCAGTGCCTCCAGCATGAAGTATGGGCCGTACACCCGATCCTTTAGATCCGCTCCTTTTCTTCGCATCGACCAGATCAGGGGCATTCCGTCGGGGAGAAGCAGATCGAACTCAGCCAAAACCCTCCCATAATCAGGCCGATGCCGGGCCAGTGCCACCAAGTGAGTGTTACAGGCCGCCACCATTCCCGGCTTTTGCCGTTGCACCAACTCCTCCAGCAATTTTACCCCGCCCGCGTAATCGGTTGCCTGCAACCCCATTCCCAACACCTCCACTCGGTTACTCTCCATCGCCATATTTTTATTTTGCCTAGACTCGCGCCCTTGAGCCAGCCCCATCCCATCACCCCTTAATGCCTTAAACCCTAATATCCTCTATTGAAAAATCCCCTTCCCTACCCCCACCTATCTCACCCATAAATTATAAGCGTGAAGCTCCTCGTCACAGGCTCCTCCGGTCTAATTGGATCTGAAGTCGTCACCTTCTTTGCCTCCCGTGGCGAAGAGGTCCATGGGGTCGACAATAACCAACGAGCCGACTTCTTTGGCCCAGGTGGAGACACCCGCTGGAATCAACAACGCCTCGCCAAGGCCTTCCCCTCCTTCCGCCATCATGAGCTCGATATTCGGGACCGCTCCTCGGTCCTCGCCTTCATCGAAAAAATCAAACCCACCGCCATCGTCCACACCGCCGCCCAACCCAGCCACGACCTCGCCGCCTCCCGCCCTTTCGACGATTTCGACGTCAACGCCACAGGCACCTTAAACCTCCTCGAAGCCACCCGCCGCTCCTGCATCACCAGCCCCTTTATCCATATGTCGACCAACAAGGTCTATGGGGACAAGCCAAACTCGATTCGCCTCAAGGAGCTGGAAACTCGCTGGGACTACGAGGACTCGACCTATACCAACGGCATCACTGAAACCTTCTCAATCGACGCCAGTAAACACTCCCTCTTCGGTGCCTCGAAAGTCGCCGCCGACATCATGGTTCAGGAGTACGGTCGCTACTTCGGGATGAAAACCTGCTGCCTCCGCGGCGGTTGTCTCACCGGCCCTAACCACAGCGGGGTCGAACTACACGGCTTTCTTTCCTACCTCGTGAAATGCAATCTCGAGGGCAAGACCTACAACGTCTACGGCTACAAAGGAAAGCAGGTCCGGGACAACATCCACTCGCTGGATGTAGCGCGCTTTATCGCAGCATTTCTTGAAAAACCTCGCTCGGGCGAGATCTATAACCTCGGCGGAGGCCGAGCCAACAGCTGCTCCATCATGGAAGCCTTTGCTCGGGTCGAAAAACTTACGGGCAAGAAAATGCTCTCCACCTACGTCGATAAAAACCGCGAAGGGGACCATATCTGCTACATTTCCGATCTCTCCAAAATGCGCTCCCACTATCCTTCCTGGGATCTAACGAAGAGCCTCGATGACATTTTTTCCGAAATTGTCCAAGCCTGGAAAGCTCGGTGAAGATTCTCATTACAGGCGCCTGTGGCTTTGTCGGCTCCTGCTTAGCTCGAGAGCTGCCATCCGTCCTCCCCGGAATCGAAATCTGGGGCTTGGATAACTTTTTGCGGGAAGGCAGTCGAGCCAATCTCCCCAATCTCAAATCCCTAGGCGTTAAAATGGTGGAGGGCGACATCCGGCGTCCTGCGGATCTTGCCAAAATTCCAAAGGTCGACTGGGTCATCGACTGCGCCGCCGAACCCAGTGTCCTCGCAGGAACCAGCGGGAAGATGTCCTCCCTCGATTTGCTGGATCACAATTTGATCGGAACGATTCAGATGCTTGAATTTTGCAAGCAGCACAGTGCGAGATTCATTCTGATGAGCACAAGCCGGGTCTACTCCATCCCTCCCCTCGCATCTTTGCCAGTCGAGTCGCTACAAGGCGCCTACCGCCCCAAATCCTTTCGACCAGAAATCGGCCTAACTAGTACGGGGATTTCAGAAATCTTCCCTACTACACCACCTGCATCGCTCTACGGAACCTCGAAGCGCTGCTCGGAGCTTCTTGCCTTGGAGTACGCCGAAGCTTTCGGGTTTCCTGTTTGGATCAACCGCTGCGGCGTTTTGGCGGGCGCAGGCCAGTTTGGTCGAGCCGATCAGGGGATCTTCTCGTTTTGGATCCGATCCTGGAAAGAAAAGAAGCCCCTAAAATATATCGGCTTCGATGGTCGTGGTTCTCAAGTTCGAGACTGCCTTCATCCGCGAGACCTGCTTCCCCTCCTCCAAAAACAGATCCAAGGGGACAAGCCCTCCGACCCTAGGGATGGAATCGATGTGCGGGTCTGCAACTTTTCCGGAGGTGCCCAGAATTCTATCTCTTTGTCGCAACTGAGTGACTGGTGCCGCTCCCGATTCGGTCCGCACGAAGTCGCCTCCGATCCACAACCCCGTCCTTACGATCTCCCTTGGGTCGTTCTTGATTCTTCCCGTGCTGCCCAACTTTGGAACTGGCATCCTAAAACATCCTTGGAGAGAATCTTCTCGGAGATATCTGATGGATAAAGCCTCAAGCACACTATTGCAGAAACTTTCGATCGTAATCCCCGCAAGGGACGAAGAGGGTTGTATTGCCTCCACGGTCCACCATCTCCACCTCGAGCTTGAGCTCAACAAAGTCCCCCATGAAATTATCGTCGTCGACGATGGCAGCACCGACCGAACCTTGGCCATCCTCCAAGCGATCGCCAAAACCAGCCCCTACCTTCGACCCGTACAAAACCCCTCACCACACGGTTTTGGACGTGCAATTATTCGTGGCTTGGACGAAATGAAGGGGGATGCCGCAGTGATCATGATGGCGGATGAGTCAGACGACTGTCGGGATGTCGCCCGCTACTGGAGCAAGCTCAACGAGGGATACGATTGTGTCTTTGGCAGCCGGTTTATGAAAGGCGGCGGAACAATCGACTACCCGCCGATTAAGTGGGTGGTGAATCGACTAGCAAACTTTTACATTCGCTTGCTCTTTCGCCACGGCCTGAATGATACAACCAATGCCTTCAAGGCTTACCGCAAAACTTGCTTGGATGGCCTCCGGCCTTTTCTCTCTCCCCACTTCAACCTCACGGTGGAAGTGCCCCTCAAAGCTATCATTCGCGGCTACTCCTTTGCTGTCATTCCCATCACTTGGCGCAATCGCCGCCACGGAATCGCGAAATTGAAGATCAGGGAAATGGGAAGCCGCTACCTCTTTATTGTTCTCTACCTCTGGCTGGAGAAATACTTCTCGCGAGGCGATTATAGAAAAACCACAAATTAATGACCCTCAAATCTAACAGCTTCGCTGAGTTTGTAGCCTCTAATCGCAACGCAATTTTACGCCTATCGATCGTCCTCATTGCAGTAGGCACATTAATGCAGGTATCCTACATCTTTGCTCCAGCGGGGTCGCTTCCCCACAGGCCATTCGAGGAGGACACTTTTTTTCACCTATCGGTTTGCCGCAATCTGGCGACTGGAAAGGGCCTTACCATAGATGGCGTAACACCTACCTCCGGAGCTCAGCCAGGAACTCTAGTCTACACATTGGCCTACCTTCTTGCTGACGACCCATGGTCTCTCGGGTCTCTACGAGTTGTGCGCGCCTTGGGCTTCATCGGTTCACTTCTCTCGACCCTTGCGATTTTCGTCTGCGCCCTTGCCCTGCTCAAGGGAGACAAGAACAATCGATTTGCTCTAGCCATGCTCTCCTGTGCGCTTTGGACCGTTTCATATCAGGCATTCAGAACCAATCTTAATGGCTATGAGACCGTTTTTGCGGCCTCAGCTCTGCTTCTATCGGTTGCAGCTTACATCTGGACAGCTACTGCAATCCATAGCAACTGGAAGCGCGACGCCATATTTGGAATATCTCTGGCAATCGCGATCTATGCCCGAATCGATCTGGGCCTCTGGGCGCTATGCGCTGCGCTCGGCTATTTGTTTTTGTCACTCCGCCCGTTCAAGCAGCGGCTTGTCAGCGTTTGCGCCTGGGCCATTACCGCGGCAATATTCACTTCGCCATTTTGGTATCACAATCTTACAGTCGGGGGCTCCGTGATGCCGATATCTGGTAGGGCATCTGCCTTTCAGATGTCCTTCCACGGCTTCTGGACGAGCGTCGGCAGCTGCCTTGTTCACGGATTCAACTCGCTAGGGGAGATAGGCTATTTGTCGTTGTATTTGCCTTACTCGATAAACGGAAACGCCATCGGTGCAGCTGCCGCGGTGCTCGGCGTGTCTATCATTGCGGCCGCCCTCATTTTTTATCGACCTGTGCGTGGGTATCTGGCGCACTGCGTCCCTCAAAATGTCGCTGTCCCCATCCTGGCGTTTGCCTGCGTTTTATTTGCCTACTACGTTGTCGCCCATGGCTCATGGTGGTTCATGAGGCGCTATGTTCATCCGGAACGCGCGCTTTTCTTCACGATCTCTGGAGTGTATCTATGCAGTTTGGCCTTCTTCATTTCTCGCTGCGCCCCCTTACAATGGCTGCGCAAATATTCCATTCTTATAGTCGGCGCGCTGATTGCAGTCGTTTCCCTTGGACAATTCTTATCGACTTGGGGAGATATCACTTCGAATCAGATGTATGCGCCTTCTAAATGGATCAACGAAAATATCGAAACATCTTCGAAAATAGGCGCCTTTCAAAGTGGTACAATGGGCTATTTCTGCGCCAACGTAGTGAATCTAGACGGCAAGAACAACCCCGATGCACTTCGAGCAATGACGACTGGCAAAGGTTTAGAATTTATCAAGAGCCAAAACATCAAGTTCGTCGTAGATTGGCCATCGCAGATCGCGAAATATGTGAATTTCGACAGATTTTGTGAGGAGTTCGAGCCAATTGCGACCGTTGGCGCTTTTACAATCTACCAACGGAAGTAGGGCGCAGAGCACTTTTATAGTGAAACAGATTTTCACGATGAGCCGCTTGGCACTTGTCTTAAGCCTTGTGGGTATTGCTATCTGTATTACTGTGGCGCCTTCCTCGGTCGATAAATGTCTATGTAATGCACAAACAGCGGAAATTATTGCGAGAGGTCAATAACCAATGGGTGCCATTTCGCCCTGGCGAGGAAAACAGCGTAATGGATTTGCCAAACTATAGATTATGGAAATAGGAAGCCGCCATCTCTTTATTGTTTCCTGCCTCTGGCTGGAGAAATATTTCAGCCGAGGTGACTATCAAAAGTCCTGACGAATTTTATGGTTTCCCATCTTCCCTACCACATCAACCCTCTTCTCAACCGCCATCATTTCTACGAAGAAAACTGGAAACACTCCGCCGCCAAACTCTTGCTTCAACAGGGCCGTACCCAAGGCAAACTTTTGGACTGGGGTTGCGGCCGTGGTGAGGCCTTATCAATTTTTTCGAAGATGGGATTCGAATGTCATGGCGCTGACATGTA
>Ga0209400_1003938_pt1 | contig 10651 bp, 19 predicted proteins | sample M_130807_EF_Meta_FD_187313 | JGI IMG/M metagenome (GOLD analysis project Ga0209400, IMG submission 187313) | Freshwater microbial communities from Lake Montjoie, Canada to study carbon cycling - M_130807_EF_MetaG (SPAdes) (version 2) | ecosystem: Environmental > Aquatic > Freshwater > Lake... | reverse complement strand
ACTACTTAGACGAATGTCTTTTATCTATAGCTGGAGAGAATCTTCCAGCAAAGCAATTGTGGCACAAAGCCAAGGAGGCCAAGCCGTGAGCGATACCCCAATATCAGACAGCACTCCTCACAACGTAGCCGAGCTGGGTATGCTGTGCAGGAAACTCGAACGTGACGTCAACGACGGCATAGACCGTATCAAACGACTGTTAGCCGAACGCGACACCGCACGACAACAAGCCGATCAAAAAGTTGACCTTCGCAAGGAGTTCCGCCATCTACTCGGAACCGATGACGTTCAGGAGGGCATTACTGTTGTGCGTGATTTGAAACAACTCGCAGCAGTACGACTGGCTTACATCACGCAACTCGAAACCGAGAACGACGCAATGAGAGCGGATCTGCTGCTGTGGAATGAGAAGGAGTCCAAATGAAAGACAGCCCCGCATTCATCTACGTCCACGCATGGAACGGCATTGTCCGCGTAGAGAGTCTGGACACAGCCAAGCACATCGACGGCAATCCAGAATGGAAGCACGTTAGCACAGTGAATCCTCACGTTATTCTGGAGAATATTCTGCGAGCGAAGGGTAAAGAGCGAAATCAGATCATCAAACACCTACTGACATGAGCGTCCGAATCAAAATCGAAAACCAAACCGAAGTCCCCGTCCTTGTTGCTCTTTTTGAGCAGCCCAAATGCAACGACCATCCTACTAGGAGCGCGGTCCTCAAACCCGGCGAGAGCTGCGACTGGGGCAGTGGCTCCGTACCGCTTGGCAACTACCAGTGCTATGCTGTTATGAGCGGTGATGCATCATCCCATGACGAGTGGGTGTGGCACTTCCCCGGTATTGCAGAGGTTGTCGCACCGCTGGAGCTAGGCTTCAAGTTGTGGCATGCAGGCGATCTTGATTGGGCAAATGTTAAAGCGATGAGCAGTGACGACTTGAACGCTACGTTTGGATCTGCCTACACATCAGCCAAATCATCTACGAAATCATGGAACGGAATGTCTTCCTGCATATTCCATATTCGCGGTGGCCCTTCATGGGTCGAAGAAACCGAACAGGTGGGCATCTATCGACCAAAGACAGTGGCCTACAATGGCGTTCAGTCCACGCCGATGAAGAGCGAGTAGATTGAAAATGAGTCTACTGCAAGAATTAGGGTTGACGAAGGAGTCAATGGCGAAGATGTTGGGACCAGTTCCCGCCTTCAAAGCCCCTGATCCATTGATCTACCGGCGGTGGGAAGCTGTTCCAGTAAAGATCAGAGAATCGATTCTCAGGGATAACTCAACATTCACCTACAGGGAGTTGGCCAAGAAATACGGTATCTCGCATTCATGCGTATGGAACATAAAGAACAAACAACCAAACAAACAATAGAGGAACTACAACGATGGAAACTGTTATGTCACGAATTGGCCGCATGCTTGGGATGCGGATGCACAACACAAAGCGACCTGTGTGTCCAGTGCCACAAAGCATACAAACGGTATCGAGCGATCCAGATACCGTTGCAATAGATAAAGTACCTAAACGCAAAACAAGAAAGCATCTCAAGTCAACATACATGAAAACCAGCGACTCAATAGATAAGGTAAACGCACTAAGAGCTGATGGACTCACATACAAGGGTATCGGTCATGTTATGAACATCTCAAAGCAACGGGTGTTCCAGATCATCGCCGCCGGCAAGAAGCGGGATGCCTCGAATAACAAATGGACCGCGGGTCTCAGCTCTCGTAACGCCAACCTGATGGAGAAGCTTGGCATCAAAGACAAGGAGACCGCCATCCATGCAATCCATAACCGTGACATCGTACCGTTCAAGTGGCCGAACTTCGGTGTTCGATCCTACCACGATCTGTGCTCGTGGCTTGGTACTCTACCCGCCGATCCCGGCTTAGGCCGGCACTGCCCCCATTGCGGCAAAACTTCCAAGCAATGAGCCGTCACGCATTCCCACTCGTCGAATCCATCAAGGTGGTCCATCTCTCAGATGGAAGAACCATCCGAGTGGTGCGTGATCGAACCGAAGAGAATCTAAAGACCAACTACGGAGATGGTGATATCCACCTCACTTGCGTGTCCCAAGCCCATGATCCCATCGAGATGATCAAGACCTTGGCCCGCTTGGAGAGCGTTCGATCCGTAGAACTGGTTGATTCAAAGGGCAATGGAATCGTAGTCCACAAACAAAAATGAAAACGTCCTCAACACACGACCTCGTCAACGCGCTCAATATCCTTTCAGCCGAACTAGATACCCAAGATGGAATCCCCAATGCGCTCTGTGCAGAAGCATCCACTCGTCTCCTTGAGCTGGTCCAGCTCACGAGCGACCTCACTACCCACATCGTATCCAACCCTGTGCATCATGGTAGATGTAACGCCAAGACCAAGGGTTCCTACTGCAACTGTATCTTGGCGCGCCTCATCACCCCATGAAGACCCCAAGGCAAGAGCAACCCTGGTACGAATCCCGCCTCTCAAATAACAAGAAACCCGGCCCCATAACCGAAGATGAACGAACCATCATCACCGATGAGAACCGCCGGCTCATTGAGCAGTCCGCTCAGATAATTGCTTGGGGAATCGCTAAAGGCTGGATCGCTTACCCCGAACCAATAGAACGTCGCATATGGAAAATCCCTCAGCTCTCCCACCCTCCCGGTTCGTCAATCGATCCAACTCTGGAGTCATAGTCACGGTCCTTCATGTTGGCCAATATCGGCTCGCAGAACTCAAAGCACCCGTCATCATCTACCAGAGAGACAACAGGATTTATGTTCGCCTCACCTCGGAATTCCACACCAAGTTCAAACCCTATGAAGAAAGCTAAAGTCAAGCCCGCCGCCCCCTACGCCGCCAAGCCCAGCACTAAAAAGACCGGAACCTATTCCCCCAAAACTCAAGCCATCAAACGGTTGATGAAGATAGACAAAATGAAGTAGCCCCCAACGATCAGTCCCAAACAAACAACGATATGACACCGCACCAACGTGCGGCCCTTTGGCTTTCCAAGGTGCCGCCAGCCGTCTCTGGCCAGTCCGGACACTCAACTACCTACACTGCCGCCGTCGGCCTCGTACACGGCTTCCAGCTCTCGGAGGGCGATGCTCTGGCCCTGCTCTCTAACTGGAATCAATACTGCCAACCACCTTGGTCCGATCGCGAACTGACTCACAAACTCCGCGAGGCCGCTTCCAAGTCTCACTCCAAACCAGCCGGCCATCTCCTTCAGTCAGGGGTCTCCCCCTCAACCGCCCCCTTCGATATCACCAAGGTATCATTCAAGAGGCCGGTGACGGCCTCACCAACCACACCGCCCGATCCTCAAGCCAGCGAGTTCAAGCGGTTCCTTCAAGCCGCCTTCGCTGCCACCGAGGTGGTCTGCATCTGTGACGCGGTCGAAGATGGTAGGCCAGTCACTGCTGGATCATTCATCCCCGTTGAAGATTGGATCGCCCGATTCGATGATCCGGCATCCCGCATCCTATCACCGGAACGCGAGGGGATCTTCGTTCGCATCAATCCTTTCCGGCCCAACCTCTACAGCGGCTCCGACAACGATGTCAGCGCGTATCGCCATGTCCTGGTGGAGTTCGATGACAAGCCCAAGGCTGAACAGGAGAAGCTATTCCGCGATTCGGGCCTCCCGATCACCGTACTCATCGATAGCGGTGGTAAGTCCATCCATGCCTGGGTCCGCGTAGATGCGCCCAATCGCAAGGAGTGGGACATCCGCCGGGATATCATCTACAGCAGCATCCCGGGCATCGATGCCAAGAACAAGAACCCCTCGCGCTACTCCCGGCTCCCGGGCGCATGGCGTAGCCCTACCTCCCAACAGAAGCTGTTGGCCACTAACCTCGGCTCCGCTTCATGGGAGGATTACCTCACCTCCCGGGAAACCGATGATGATCAATCCACGGTGGTCTCGATCAAGGATCTCATATCCTTCGATTCATCCAACGATCCGGACAACCTGATCGGCCAACGCTGGCTTACCCGCGGCTCCTCCATGATCGTCAGCGGTGGTACCGGGATCGGGAAGTCCAGCCTGATGATGCAGATCGTCATCCAGTGGGCACTCGGCAAGGACTTCTTCGGTATCGCCCCGGTGAAGCCCCTCAAGATCGGAGTCATCCAAGCCGAGAACGACAAGGGCGACCTCGCCGAGGCATTCCAAGGCGTAGGGTTCGGTCTCAACCTTAGCGGGGGCGACATGAAGATGCTCCAGCAACAGCTAGAGTTTAGGACCGAGGCCGTCCGTACCGGCGACCAGTTCCTCGCCTACGCCCGCCGCTTCATCCACAAATCCAAGCTCGATGTCATCGTGGCCGATCCTTTGTTCAGTTACTTCGGCGGTGATCTCAGCGACCAGGGCGAGGTCAGCGTGTTCTTGCGTAACAAACTCCAGCCCATCCTTCAAGAAACCAAGGTCGCTTGGATCTGGATGCATCACATCTCCAAAGCCCAGCGCAAGGACGGTGAACCCATGACCACTATGGAACTCGCTCACGCCGGCTTCGGATCCTCGGAGCTTGCCAATTGGGCGCGTGAGATCGCGGTTCTGGCAGAGGTAGGCCAGTTCAAGCCTCGACGCTTCCAGCTAGCCTTCTGCAAGCGTGGAGGGCGGCTTCCCAAACCCATCATCAACCTCCAGCACGGTACCGATCGAATCAAGTGGGAGGAATACAACCCGCTAGTCATCACCGGTGCCCAGCTCAAGGAGAAGAAACCGTTCAACAACAAGGCCAAGAGGAAAGACAGTATATGAAATACCGCGATCAGTTCGGGAAGATGCCGCCGCTTAAGCATGATAAGATCATTGCTTCCAGCGAGGTGGTTATGCACATAGCCAGTGGGATATCATGCGATATCGAGCGGGCCAATAAGTTGTTCAATGAGCTTCGCAAGCGTCGGATCATCGTCTTCGATAGGCTCGACCGGACATGGCACGGCATCGACAACCGCTCCATCCGCCACACCGATTCGGATCGTATCCGGATGCTGGAGATCCGGCTGGAGACCCTCGAAAACAAGCACCGGAAGCTCCTCGCCGCCTACCGCGCCCACATCGACCTAATTCCCAACTAGGGGTAGTCCCTAGGGGGTAGTCTATCGGCCTATGTGGCCCCCCTTTCTAAGAATTTACTCCCCCCTAGGAACGCCCCCACTAACCCCTCTCAATAGGGGTATGGTTGCTCCCCCTTAATTGCTTTGAAGGCAATGGGGGGCAACCACAGTAAACTAAACTCAACTACGAAATCGCTCATTCGCTTGGACCCCCTATTTGGATTTTCTATTTTCTTCTCCTCGCCGGGGTCAGGGTACGGGGTGGTGGTTGGATGGATGGAAGCGAATGCCCCGCGCTGGAGTCTGGAGGGGTCTAGGAGAGCGTTTGATGCTCGGATGGAGTGTAGGGAGCGGAACCCCATTGATCGGCCATGGCGCGGGCGATGCCGGGATAGGTCTTGGAACGCTCCTTCCAGCGGGTTGGACTGGGACCGAGTTTGTTCTGGCCACTAGGGGTTTGATTGGCCCACCTACCGGATGGCGGTAGCGGCAGGATGTCGGTGGGAACCAGCGGTGGAAGGTTCTTGAGCCAGAGACAGGTGCGCTTGCTCGCGTCATCTCCGAACTGATACGGCTGGATTATCTGAGTGGGTTTGCATATACGAGTGTTGATAGCACCTATTGGGTTCTCTATTGCTATACAGGGGACACCACTATTCATTAACAGATGGACGAATGCCAGTGCTTCCTCGGTCAGCTTGGGGTCGCGAAGCCCCCGGGTAGTCCAGTGCATGCCGCTTCCACAGAGGTAGGTGCATGGCGGAAACGCGATCAACATATCCCAGTGCTGCTTGAGAAGATCCCGCACATCACCGCGGTAATGCTGGCCCACCGTGTCCGACTCCTCGAAATCGCAGCTCCACGCATCCCAGCCTCGGGCCGCGAACTCATCGCGAACCCGGCCACTGTACTCACACGCAACAAGAACTCGGGGTTTCATTGAACCTCCTCCGCTACCTCCACACTCAGGAACTCCCACCCGTAGCGATGAGCATCCTCCTCAGCAGCCTCGCGGGCCTCGCTGATCGGTTCATGGTAGCTGAAGTCCTTCTCGATCTCTCCATCCGGCTTGCGGAACGTGGCGACAATGCTGATCACAGCGCACCTCCCTTGGAGGCCACTGCCTTCCATCCCGTGTACCGGGCATCGCAGTACACCAAGACATCGCAGACCGAAACACCGGGCACCCGCACCACAACACCGAACGGACGCTTCTGGGTCCGAACCGCCACCATCCCAGCAGTCTCCGCAGACTTCCGCAGGTACTCGTCATACCCACTCCAGTCCTCGTACTCACGCTCGTCCATCCACCTAGACTTGGCCTGCTGCACAGAACCGTTGATCTTGCTCGCGTAATCGCTGATCAGCGCGATCAGCTCTTCCTTGGTTTGTTTCATATCGTTCGTTGATTTACCACCGCTCCATGCGGCGATGGGGTGAACCTACCGCACCATGATCCTCCTCGTCAAGGGGGAATCTTTCATGGCATGGAGAAATCGCTGTACCCCGATTCCCGATTCTGGGATTCCGAATTCCGAATTCCGTATGGCGTATGGAGAATCTGGAATACCGCACCATGAGGTTCCGGGGTTGGGGGGCGCACATGGGCTTCGCGTGGGCGGCACATGAGGTCCGCGGGCGGGCGACGGGGGGGGGCGGACACGGGATGTCCAATGCCAATAGAGGGGTCGGACATTCGATGTCCTAGGGGGGATCCTGGTGGGCTAGTGTTAAATCGAAAGTGACCAGTGACAAGGAAGGAAGGAACCACACACAAGGGGATCGATTGGCCAACTAGGAAGGAAAGCGGCAAGCGGGGTGTCCACACCCTCGGGGCAACAAAAAGCCCGTAGGGGTGAACCTACGGGGCGGGGTGAGTGGATTGGGATTATCTACCGTTTCCTGCGAGGGCCGAGAGGACTAAGAGCAAAGTAAACAGCAGGCAAAGTCCGAGGTAACCTAGGACGCGAAGGAGGGGTTTCAAAGCTTCCTCCCATCGATGACGTCCACCCGATACTTCATACCGGGCTTTGTGACCAACTCACGCACACCGTCCCAGCATGGCGCACACATCGCCCGCACGGTGGCGCATTTTCCCGTCTCGTTTTCCCACACGGAAAATTCAACGGCGCGACGATAGTCCATAAGGTTTTCACAGCGTGGGCAAAAAATCGCCCGCCCCACGGATGCTTTCAGGCTTTGCTTGTCGGAGCTGCGTTTAAAGGTTTCTATAATGTCTCTCATAAGCTTAAAAATTACGGATGATCACGCCGTTTTCCCACACCCGAACGCAGTCCGTGCGGTTCATGAGCCATTCAATTGGGTGCTCATCTTTGGAGTCCACACCGTCAATGAAACCGTAATCCGTTGCCGCGGCAAGGGCCGTGGGATACTCGGCCCACTCACAGCACAGGGCTATGGGGTCAAGGGTGAGTTCCGTGTCCGTGTCATCCTCCACCCTTTCAAGGTGCTCGAAGAGTGCCCGCAGGGCGTGGTAGCTAAACTGCGATTCCCGCCCGCAGGCACGGAAAGCTTCAACGAATGAGTTCTGTGTGATGATGGTTTTCATGATGGTTTGTGAGGGCATCAATTGCCCGTGCAACCTACCGTTTCCGATAGGCTGACCGGAGAATTCAGGCTTCAATGAAATGGACTGAACCGTTTCCGTGGGGTGGAATGTAAACGGACTCGAGACCATTACGGTTCCCGGCGCATAGTTGACACACGGAACATGGGGTACCGATGCGATCGCTGGCGCAAAGGGATTCACCAACGGAAGCCTCGGAACCCACGCGAAAGGTTGACCAGCCCATTGACCGAGCGATGACTAGTTGCGCCACCGAGTCAACGCTGGCCATCAAAAGCGAACGCCACGCTTGGAGTGATGGCTTGCGCCATTGGTGTGTGTAGCCGGTGTGACCGGAAGCCACACCAGCGATCGCAAGCGCAAGGGGAAGGGGGATCCATGTGGGATCGCCGTAGGCTCCGAAGCGGACTTTCCTACCAACGAAGCATTCAAGGGATCGAAGCAAGGGGTAGTTGCCCGCTTTCCATGCCCTCCAGATTCCCTGCGGAGCCTGCCCGGGATTCACATAGCATGTCCTTTCCACACCGTGTTTGCCGTCAACCTCGTGACCGCGATGCATGCAGTTGCCGCAGATAAGCCGATCCAAGCCCGTGCGGATTGCTTCGGTAGGGCTCACAGAACGGACTAGAATCCAGATCTGGATCATGTCGCCGGTTTTCCGGTTGTCGCTGGGGTGATTGAAGCCCGTGGCGATGATAACGCGGTGCTGGTCTTCGTGGAGGATGAAACCGTTGTTCATAGAACACCCCCGACGATGAATTCGGCGACGATGAGCGCAAATACTGAGATTACGAGTGCCGCGCCGATTAAGAGCGCGAGGGCGGTTAGGAAGGGTTTTAGGGATTTCATGATTTGAGAGGGAACCAATGATCGGTTCACGGGAGGAGAGTGCAACGGTTCACGAGAGGAGTCAACGCTGGAATACAAGAGAATGAGAAAATGCTATCGGGGGTGATGAAAGCGAAAGGGAGCGGTGACCTGGTGAAGGTGAGGATGAGGGCAAAGCCTGAGAGGGGCACTAAAATGGTCCTGTCACCCGATACAAAAAACAAGGCGATGGAAGCGGCCAGGTACGGCATGCCGCTTGAACGCATCGCGATGCTGTGCGGGTTTTCGTCAAGCGAGACACAATGGTCCAGGTGGATTAACGCCAACCCGGCGTTCAGGAAGGAGCTTGATCAAGCGAGGGCTGAGGGTGAGTTGCTGCTGCAAAGGAAGATCATGAGCGGTGAAGCCAATTGGCAAGCGGCGGGGTGGATGCTCGAACGCACCCGCGGTTACGTAGCAAGGGCTTCACTCGAACATACAGGTAAAGGTGGCAAAGAGTTATCGGTTAGTGGCAATCTCCTTGGTGCCTTTGGTGGGCAATCTAAATAGGATAGGGAATAGGAATAGCGTAGTAGGATAGCGGCTATGGTAATAGGACGACGGGGGCGGGGGACCACCCAGCAGGGGGTGGGTGATACCTTATACCCCCCATCCGTACCCAACCCAATTTTATGAGTGTCAAGCAAATTAAACGGAAGAAATCCCCTTCACTAGGAATGGGTTCGCATATCCCTGCATGGAAGCAGCGTAAGCTCCTTGAGGAGGCACAACATTTGGCCAACTTCCCTAAGATGATGCTAGGGCTTCGCGATGTGTACCCGTGGCAGGAGAAGGTGCTGGGAGCGTTGAACGAGAAGCATTCCAAGGTAGCACTCAAGGCCGCGAATGGATCTGGAAAGACGAGCATGGTAGCCGCATCTGCCGTTGTCTGGCACATGCTCCGCTGGCCTGGGAGCCTTGTGGTATGTACGGCGGGTGTGTACCGACAGGTGGCCGATGCTCTGTGGCCGCATCTTCGGAAGATGATCAATGGATTGGGAGGCGAGGAGAATGGGTTCTCGATCAAGGACGGTGAGATCCGATATGTGTACCCGAAGAAGGTAGATGGCCAGGAGTTAGTGAGTAGGTGCATAGGGTTCAGCGCGAGCAATCCTGAGAAGGCGGAGGGCTGGCATGTGCAGGGGCCGAGCAATGATTTGCTGTATATTGTGGATGAGGCGAAGGCGGTACCGGACGGGATATTCCAGTCGATGGAACGGTGCCAGCCAACGCGGACTTTGTTGATGAGTAGCCCCGGTGGCTCCTCCGGCTATTTCTACGATGTGTTCCGGCGCAATGACGGGAAGTGGAATACCTTTACGGTGACGGCGTTTGATTGTCCGCATATCCGGAAGGAGTGGATTGATGATCAGTTCGCCAGATGGGGCGAGGGGCATCCGCTTGTGAGATCGATGATCTATGCGGAGTTCATGGAGGACGACGGGAGTTTGACGGCGGTGAAGACGATCGATTGGCAGAGGGTGGTAAGTGGCCCACCTAAAGAGGATACGGAGGGTCAGCCGTTGACCGCGGGTTGTGACTTCTCAGCGGGCGGCGATGAGAGTGTCCTCGTCATTCGCCAGGGTAATACCGTTAAGGGGTTGGTGCGGTGGCGGGACAAGGACACGATGGCCAGTGTGGGTAGGTTCATAGCGGAGTTCAGGAAGTGGAATCTGAAGGCTGCGGATATCTATGCGGATGTGGGCGGTATGGGGGTTGTGATGTGCGATGCCCTCCGGTCTGAGGGTTGGGATGTGCGGCGGGTGAACTTTGGGGAGCGGGCCATTCGGGATGATCAGTTCGTGAATAGGGCGGCGGAGATGTGGATCGAGTTCGGGCGTATGGTGGAGGAAGCGAAGGTGAATCTGGGGCCGGTGGGAACGGACGAGATTCTATTGCAGCAGTTTGTGAGTAGGAAGGTGCGGACTAATGGTAAGGGGAAGCTGACTCTGGAGGGTAAGGACGAGCTACGATCCCGCGGGGTGAATAGTCCGGATCGGGCGGATGCGATGGTACTGGCGTTTTGCGGTGGTGGCGGGAAGCGGATGGATGAGTACCTGAAAGCGTTGGGCGAGGATGGAAGGAGCTTGCTTGAAAGGATGGAGGATGAGATAGGTCA
>Ga0209400_1003931_pt1 | contig 10666 bp, 8 predicted proteins | sample M_130807_EF_Meta_FD_187313 | JGI IMG/M metagenome (GOLD analysis project Ga0209400, IMG submission 187313) | Freshwater microbial communities from Lake Montjoie, Canada to study carbon cycling - M_130807_EF_MetaG (SPAdes) (version 2) | ecosystem: Environmental > Aquatic > Freshwater > Lake... | reverse complement strand
AAGATCCAGAAGTGAATTCTGGTTGGTCGGAGGATCTGCTTCGGTTGGCAGGGAGGCTCTGCTAGTTCTAACTAATCCGACTAGGGTCGATGCGACGGTGGACTTAGAAATCTTCACTGAGAATGGCCTTTCACACAGTGCGGGCCTGTCCGGTATTTCAGTCCGAGCAGGCAGAAGTGCTGTTTTGCCATTAGCATCCTTTGTTTTTAGGTCTGAATCTCTTACTGTCCACGTGCTTAGTCACGGCGGTTCAATAACTGCTCTGATCCAACAAAAAGCAGTACGCGGCTTGAGTGCAGCAGGAGCTGACTATATCGCACCCGCTGGTGAGGCTGTTTTGCAAAGTGTGTTCCCCGGTATTTTGGTTAGAGGATCTGCAGATTCTGAGAAATTGAGTTCTGCAAACGATAACTACTCCGATGTTCAGCAGCTCCTGAGAGTATTTGTGCCTGGGACAAAGGACGCCAAGTTGACTTTCGAAGTTAACGGTTCAAACGATAAGACATTTGGGACAGTACTATCCGTCACAGCGCCCGCAGGCAAAGTCAGTGACTTCAAAGTATCTGGTTTAGCAGATGGTGATTATGTTGGATTCCTAAAATCGAATGTGCCGGTGCTCAGTGGTTTTAGGTTGGTAAGAAGCAAAATTTCTGCTGCTTCGTATACGGACTTCGCCTGGCTCAACCCAGCTGAGAGTTTTAGTTCAACTCGTTACATTTCTGTTCCAGCAGCTGGAATCAGCAAACTCTCACTCGTGAATCCAGGTAAGGTCCCAGTTCAAGTTTTACTGACGAGCGGAAGTTTGACTTTCAAACACTTGGTAACTGCAGGAGCAGAAGTGGTTGTATTAGCGCCAGCAGGGCAAGCTATCGGAATCAATCCAAGCGGGGGATCAATTCAATCTAATTTGATTGTCGACATTGATGGCAGGATTGCAGCGATTCCAGTTCTGGATGAGAAGAACATTGGCGGAAAAGTAGAAGTGAGCGTCTTCTAAGTTTCTTTACTCGTTACCAAAAATAAGTTCCCAAGGTTCTTTCCCAATGAGTTCAGCAGCAGCTTCAAAGACATAGTGCTCAATTCGCACTCGATCTTCAACAGGGTGAGTCCCAGTGAGATTATCTAATCGAAGGATTGGCAATCGATAGATAACTATGGTCATTGTCTCCACTCGTGCACTCCATCGCTTGACCCGAGTTGAGTTTGCTCCTAAAACTGGAGCATCCATGATTTTCCAGCTTAAATTTCCTAATTCCTTTGGCCAGGTTTCCCGGAGATACTCGCAGGTGCTGGAGATGATGCCAGAGAACTGGTCTTGGTTGGATGCGCCAGTTTTATAGAGCGAACCGGATAGGGAATGCCTGATACCCCGCCCGTGGCGGTCCCTGGAAAGGTGGGCTCTGGCTCGCTCTGGCATGGTGCCATTGTATTCTTGACTAGTTGATAGAAGGGTAATTGTGAGCGTAAATTGGGATGCCATTGTCAAGACATACGATGTCCGTGGCTTAGTAAATGTTGATCTAACTGCCGATGTAGTGGAAGCCTTAGCTGCTGGCTTCATTGATGAGTTAGAGGCTGCAGGGCAGTCAGTCATTGTTGGCCACGATATGCGAGACTCTTCTCCACTATTTGCAGATGCTTTTGCTAGAGGCGCTCAGAAGCGCGGAGCAAATGTTATTTCTATCGGGCTCTGTTCAACCGATGAATCTTATTTCGCATCAGGTATTTTGAATCTTCCTGCTGCCATGTTTACGGCAAGTCACAATCCAGCAACCTATAACGGTATTAAGTTCTCAAGAGCAGGAGCTAGAGGTATTAGTTTGGATACCGGACTGGCAGCCATTCGAGACAGAGCAAAGATTTATCTAGTCGAAGGAGTAACCGAAGTTGCTAGCCCTGGTGGTTTTGAGCGACGTGATGTGTTAGCCGAGTATGCCGGTTACTTGCGGGAGCTAGTTGATCTGAGCAATGTCAAACCGATGCGCGTTGTTGTAGATGCGGCCAATGGAATGGGTGGTCTGACAGTTCCTGCGGTGCTTTCAACCGCTGCTGGATTAGCTGCCCTTCCAATCGAAATTATTGACATGTATTTCGAACTAGATGGTACTTTCCCAAATCATGAGGCCAACCCACTTGAACCGGCAAACTTAGTTGATCTTCAGAAGGCTGTTGTTCAACATAAGGCGGATCTAGGGCTGGCCTTTGATGGTGACGCTGACCGTTGCTTCGTGATTGATGAAAATGGAGATCCGGTAAACCCAAGTGCTGTTGCTGCGATGGTAGCCAGGCGAGAGATTGCAAGAGTCAAAGCTCTTGGCGAAGATACAGACATTACCGTGCTCTATAACCTCATAACTTCCAAAGTGGTAGCCGAGGTTATTGTCGCTGACGGGGCTAAGGCTGAAAGAACAAAGGTCGGTCACTCCCTAATCAAGGACCGAATGGCTGAGACCAATGCAATATTTGGTGGTGAGCATTCGGCTCACTACTACTTCAGAGATTTCTGGGGAGCAGATAACGGCATGTTGGCTGCCATGCATGTCTTAGCCGAGTTTGGATCCCAACCTGAGAAGCTCTCAGCGATCGCCAAGCAATACAACCCTTATTTCCTAAGCGGCGAGATCAACTCTCGAGTTGAGGATGTCCCAGCAGCCAGAGCAAGGGTTGAAGCGGCTTTTGCTGGCCGAGGGGAGATTGAACACTTTGATGGAATCACCATCTCAGGAGCTACCGAGAACGGCTCCTGGTGGTGGTTCAACGTAAGATCTTCCAATACCGAACCGCTACTTAGACTCAATGTTGAGGCTCAAGAGCAGGCAACCATGGCCCTACTGAGGGATGAAGTTCTAGCTTTGATACTTGGCACATAATTGGTTTTATAACGAACCGGAAACGGGGATAATAGAGACAATGAAGCCTGTAATGAACTCCACCGATACCCGTGTCGACTACAAAGTCGCAGACATAGCATTAGCTGACTACGGGCGGAAACAGATCCAGTTGGCTGAAAATGAGATGCCAGGATTGATTGCTCTTCGTGAAGAGTTCGGTCCAATTCAGCCGCTTCGTGGTGCCCGTATCGCCGGTTCACTGCACATGACCATTCAGACCGCAATTCTGATTGAGACTCTGGTCTCACTCGGTGCAAAGGTGCGTTGGGCATCCTGCAATATTTTCTCAACTCAGGACGAGGCAGCAGCTGCTGCCGTGGTTGGTCCGCATGGAACGGTTCAAGCCCCTAAAGGTGTTCCTGTTTTTGCTTGGAAAGGTGAAAGCCTAGAAGAGTACTGGTGGTGCACTGAGCGTATTTTCGATTGGACTGAAGAAGCACTGGCTGAAGGTGCCGATTACATCGGTCCGAACATGATTCTTGATGATGGTGGCGATGCCACTCTTTTGGTTCATAAGGGCCGTGAATTCGAGTTAGCTGGTTCAGTGCCACCTGCAGGTGTGGAAGACAACGAAGAATACCGAGTGATTCTTAATCTGCTTGCTGAACAATTCAAGCTTTCAAATAATCGTTTCACTCGCATCGCTGATGCTATCTACGGTGTGACTGAAGAAACTACCACCGGTGTTAAGCGTCTCTACGAGATGTTGAAGCGAGGAGAGCTTTTATTCCCTGGCATCAACGTAAACGACTCGGTTACTAAATCTAAATTTGATAATAAATATGGAATTCGCCACTCACTACCTGATGGTCTAAACCGTGCCACCGATATTCTCATTGGTGGTAAGACTGTGTTCATTGCCGGTTATGGTGATGTCGGTAAAGGTGCGGCTGAGGCCATGCGTGGGCAAGGTGCCCGAGTAATCATTTCTGAGGTTGATCCAATTTGTGCACTGCAGGCGGCCATGGATGGCTTTCAGGTAACAACAATCGACCGAGTTGTTTCTGAGATTGATTTCTTTATTACCGGCACTGGTAACGCTGGAATAATCAGACCAGAACACATTGAGAAGATGAAGCACCTTGCAGTAATTGCCAACATTGGTCACTTTGATAATGAGATTGACATGGATGGCATCGCTCGCATGTCAGGCATCAAGAAGATTGAAGTCAAGCCTCAGGTTCACCAGTGGGAATTGCCTAATGGCAAATCTGTCCTTATCCTTTCAGAAGGAAGATTGATGAACCTAGGTAATGCCACAGGTCACCCATCTTTTGTCATGAGCACATCGTTTAGCAACCAGGTACTAGCTCAGATCGAGCTTTTCACCAAGAGGTCGGAATACCCAATCGGCGTCTATATCTTGCCTAAACACCTAGATGAGAAAGTTGCTCGTCTACACCTTGATGCCCTTGGAGTTGAATTGACCCAACTCTCAAGTGATCAGGGAAGATACATCGGAGTGGAGCCACAGGGCCCATTCAAGCCGGATCACTACAGATACTAGAAAGTGCATTGGATGTCTAAAATCCTTATCGTCGAAGACGATGACGCTTTACGCGAGACTCTTGAAATTGGCTTACGTTCAAATGGGTTTGATGTTTGCCAAGCTGCTACTGGTTTAGAAGCTATTCCAGTCTTTGAAAAGAACAAGCCAGACCTAATCTTGTTGGACCTGATGCTACCGGGTAAAAACGGTATTGAAATCTGCCGCGAGATTAGACAGAGCTCAGGTGTTCCAATCATTATGCTCACTGCAAGAACCGATGACAATGACATGATTCGTGGTCTTGAAGCAGGTGCCGATGACTATGTCACCAAGCCATACAAGATTGAAGTATTAGTCTCAAGAATCAAGGCTCGTCTTCGCCCAATCAAGCAGGTTCAACACACCATCATCAAGCTCGGTCCAGTCGAACTAGACACTCTGAGCCATGAAGTTCTAAAAAATGGCAAGAAGGTTTCGCTGACTCCACTCGAGTTCAAGTTATTGCTGACATTGGCTTCGCACCCGAACGAAGTTTTCTCTCGGGAGATGCTGTTGGAACAGGTTTGGGAATACACATACAAAGCTGATACTCGATTGGTGAACGTTCACGTTCAAAGACTTCGTTCCAAGATTGAAGAAGATCAGGAAGATCCAAAGCTCGTCATAACAGTGCGTGGCTGGGGCTATAAAGCAGGGCCTGAGTAAATGTTTATTGGCCGCATCTATAAGGCGGCTTTAGGCCGGTTTAGGTCTTCGCTGCAGCTTAGAGCTCTTGCATACACCGTTACGCTCTCTGGTTCCGCTCTGGTGCTCTTAGGTGGAGTCCTCAGTGTTTCTATTGGTAATGGTCTATTTAGCACCCGTACCGAACAAGCCATTCTTGAAAGTAATCGAGCCACCTTTGCAGTCTCTCGAATTTTCTCTGGAGTTTCAGGAGCAGATAAGACCGAATTAGATGAAGCTCTCAAACAGGTAGTTCCAGAACTTGAATCTATTGGTGTCTCCCAATCTCGTCAGGTTGCTTTTCTCTATTCAGCTGGGCAATCTAATCAAATAAAGCTCAATAGCCCGAAATCAAAAACTTTGGATAAAAATCTGATCACTGCTGAATTTAGACAAAAAGTTTTGGCTAGTAAAACTGTTGAGAGCCAAACCATCCAGATCGCAATCATGGGGGAGTCGACTCCAGCGATTTTGATTGGACAAAAATTTGTTCTGCCCGGTGGAATTCACTACGAACTGTATTTGGTCTATGACATGCACAATGAACAGCAAACACTTGGTTTTGTGCAGCGAACTCTGGTCTTGGGTGGACTAGTCACACTTATCATCATCGGCTTCTTCTCGTTCTTGGTTACCAGCTGGCTGGTTAGGCCGGTTCGTGATGCGGCTGAAGTGAGTGAGTTCATTGCAGGTGGAGATTTAGACAGAAGATTACCGGTGCGTGGAACTGACGTGATTTCAGTTCTTGCCACTTCCTTTAATCACATGGCCGATAGCCTGCAAGAGAAGATCAAAGCTATGGGACAGCTTTCAACAATGCAGCAGCGTTTTGTTTCAGATGTCTCCCACGAACTTAGAACTCCGCTGACCACAATGAAATTGACTGCAGATTTCTTGTATTCGCAAAAAGATAACTTCGATGATTTGAGTAAGAGATCTGCCGAGATAATGCATTCCCAGGTAGATAGGTTCGACAAACTTCTTGCCGACCTGCTAGAAATTTCTCGTTATGACGCAGCTGGAGTGAAACCTCAGTATGAGATTCATGATCTAAATGGGATTGTCGGTTCGGCATTGGAGTCAATTCAGCAATTCGCTGACTCTAAGCAGGTTTATCTTGAGGTTGATATTCCATCTGGTGCAGTTCAATGTGAGGTCGATGTGATCCGAATCGAAAGAATCCTGAATAATCTCCTCACCAACGCAATCGAGCACAGTGAGGGAAAGCCGGTAAAGATTCGAGTTGCCCAAAACGATACCGCGGTAGCGGTAAGCGTTACCGATCAAGGTATTGGAATGACCGAAGCCGAATTAGAACAAGCTTTTGAAAGATTCTGGAGAGCAGATCCATCAAGAAAGAGAACCACCGGAGGCACCGGCCTAGGGCTCGCTATCTCGATTGAAGATGCTCAGCTGCATAATGGCTTACTAGAGGTCACAGCTGCTCCAAATCTGGGAGCTTGTTTTAGATTGACTTTGCCTAAGCGTCAGGATCTGGCAATCGGGGTCTCTCCACTACCTCTGGTGCTTGGAACTGAATCCTAGTTATCCACAGTTAGAAAGATTTCCTAAAGACTTTTAGCAAATCGGCTCAGGCTGTTTGGATGATGAAATTACTGGATCTCTTTCTGCCGACTGGCTGTATTGGTTGCAAAAACCTCGGCAGTCCGTTCTGTTCGGATTGCCAGCCACTTTTGGCCTTGCAAGCGAGAGAGGTCTCAAGAGGGCAAGCCCAAGGTTTTGCTTTCTGTGATTATGAGGGCATCTCGGCTGGGATCATCAATGCCATCAAAGAAAGCGGTCAAACTAGCCTCATCGGTCCGGTGGCTGATCTCATGGCTAAGAGCTGGCCGTCAGCCCTTTATGCTCCAGTTCTAGTGCCGATTCCTTCCTCGCCTGCCAACTACAAGCGCCGAGGCTACCAACATGTGAGCAAGTTGGCCTACGCCCTAGAAAGGAGAATCCCCGGTAGCAGCACTCGCTTACTGCTGCGCTCAGCGACCAACCGGCTGGATCAGTCAACTCTTAGCCCGGCTCAGCGGTTAGGTAACGTATCTGGGGCGTTTCAGGCAGATTTGAGGGGGTTTCAGAGCAAAGGTAGAGCGATAGTTCTTTTAGATGATGTTCTGACCACTGGAGCTACTATGGCTGCCGCTAAGTATGCTCTAGAGCAGGCTGGTCTGGGGGAATCAGTCTTTTGCGTATTGGCTGAAACAAGGTCAAAATCAAGCAAGGCTGGCTCAGTCTAAGATGGTAAGGCATACCTGAAAAGCGTTTGGAGTTCATTTTGGCATCAATTATCGATCGTCTGCTTCGTGCCGGTGAAGGCAAAGTTCTAGCAAAGCTTCGCACCATAGTGACTCAGGTGAACGCTTTGGAATCAAGTTTCGAATCACTCACCGATGAAGACTTACTTCATGAGACCGCAACTCTGCGCGATCGATACATCGCTGGCGAAACTCTTGACGAATTACTGCCAGAGGCATTTGCTGCAGTCCGCGAAGCTTCTAAACGAACACTTGGTATGCGTCACTTTGATGTTCAAATCATGGGTGGCGCAGCACTTCACCTAGGTAACATCGCTGAAATGAAAACCGGTGAAGGTAAAACTTTGGTCGCAACTTTGCCGGCATACCTAAATGCAATCGCTGGCCGCGGAGTCCACGTTATTACTACAAATGATTACCTAGCCCAGTATCAGGGTGAGCTAATGGGTCGCGTCTACCGTGCTCTTGGTATGAGCACCGGAATTATTCTTTCTGGCCAGAATCCAGAGAACCGTAGAGAACAATATCTTGCAGATATCACCTATGGAACAAATAACGAATACGGTTTTGATTACCTGCGCGATAACATGGCGCAGAGTTCCGGCGATTTAGTTCAAAGAGAGCACTTCTTTGCAATCGTTGACGAAGTTGACTCGATTCTTATCGATGAAGCTAGAACACCTTTGATTATTTCTGGACCAGCATCTGGCGAGGCTAACCGTTGGTTCAATGAGTTCTCAAAAATCGCAGAGAAATTACAGCCAGTAATCGACTACGAAGTTGATGAGAAGAAGCGCACAGTTGGAATTTTAGAACCAGGCATCTCGAAGGTTGAAGATTACTTGGGTATCACCAATCTTTACGAATCTGCTAACACTCCTTTGATTTCCTTCTTGAACAACTCGATCAAAGCGAAAGCTCTATTCAAGAAAGACAAAGATTACGTTGTCATGAATGGTGAAGTTCTAATCGTTGATGAGCACACCGGTCGTATTCTTGATGGTCGTCGCTATAGCGAAGGTATACATCAGGCCATCGAAGCTAAAGAGGGAGTTCAGGTAAAGGCTGAGAACCAAACTTTGGCTACCGTGACTCTGCAGAACTATTTCAGGCTGTATAAGAAGCTCTCAGGTATGACTGGAACAGCGGCTACCGAAGCTGCCGAATTCATGGGGACATACAAACTTGGTGTCGTTCCGATCCCGACTAACAAACCAATGGTTCGAATTGACCAGAGCGATCTGATATACAAGAACGAGCAGGTCAAATTTGCCATGGTAGTCGAAGACATCGCAGCAAGACATGCAACTGGTCAGCCGGTTTTGGTTGGAACCACCAGCGTTGAAAAGAGCGAGTATCTTTCTAAGTTGCTTGCCAAGCGCGGCATCAGACATGAAGTGCTAAACGCCAAGAACCATGCCCGTGAAGCTTCAATTGTTGCTCAGGCTGGTCGCCTCGGTGCGGTAACCGTCGCTACCAACATGGCTGGTCGAGGAACTGACGTAATGCTAGGTGGTAACTCTGAGCACCTGACCTTCGAAGTTCTTGAAAAGCGAGGCTTGGATTCAGTTGAGAACCCAGAAGAGTATGAAGCTGCTTGGGCAATCGAATACCCGAAGGTAAAAGACCAGGTTGCTGAAGAAGCGGCAAAAGTGGTCGCTGTTGGTGGCCTATATGTTTTGGGAACTGAGCGTCACGAATCTCGCCGCATCGATAATCAGCTACGTGGACGCGCCGGTCGTCAAGGTGATCCAGGTGAGTCCCGTTTCTATCTATCGCTAACCGATGATCTAATGCGCCTATTCAACTCAGGAGCAGCAGCTGCTCTGATGAACAGGGGAAATGTCCCTGAGGATATCGCAATTGAATCAGGCATTGTTAGCAAAGCAATTGCATCAGCCCAGTCTCAAGTTGAGGGGCGTAATGCTGAGATTCGTAAGAATGTTTTGAAATATGACGATGTGCTAAACCGTCAACGTGAGGCTATCTATACCGACCGTAGACACATTCTTGCCGGTGATGATCTAACCGGTCGCGTTGATACTTTCCTAGAGGATGTGATTACCGCGGTGGTGGATGGTCAAATCTTTGAGAACAGCGGAACCGATTGGGATCTTGATTCACTTTGGAAGGAACTCAAGACCATTTATCCAGTTGGAATCACAGTTGACGAGGTTCTAACTGAAGCGGGAACTAGGTCTAAGTTGACCAAGGTTTGGTTGACCAGAGAAATCCTTGCTGATGCTCGAATTGCATACTCAAAGCGCGCAGAGACTGTTGGCGAAGCGCCAATGCATGAGCTCGAGAGAAGAGTAGTTCTCTCCGTTCTAGACCGTAAGTGGAGAGATCACTTATACGAGATGGACTATCTCAAAGAAGGTATTGGACTCAGGGCGATGGCTCAGCGTGACCCACTGGTTGAGTATCAGCGCGAAGGTTTCAATATGTTCACCCAGATGATGGGCTCGATCAAGGAAGAGTCAATCGGTTTCTTGTTCAACCTAGATGTTCAGGTTGAAGGAGCAGTTCAAGAAGCTCCACCGGCTCAAGCGAACCTAACCTTCAGTGCTCCTAGTGAATCAGGGAACACAGAAGTCAAGGAGACAAAGCCACAACGTCCAGACAATGGCGAAGGAAGCTCTTTCTTCAAGAAATAGTCAGAGCACTGCAACGCTCTTAGCTCGCCAGCGACCGTTATAGCCTTCAAGACGAATAGCAACAGCTCTTGCTCTGTCTCGATTGTGAACGATTACTACGCCTTCGACAACTCCATCTCTGGGGCTAAAGCTAGATATTTTGCCAATCACCAGGTTGGGCCGCATTGCCGATTGATTCTTATCCAGCCGCGATCTCTTACTTGCTAATGAGCGTTGGCGCAGTTGTTGATAGACGCTATCGCTTAGCCACCTCGCCGACTGGTCAATATCTCGCACCCCGGCAAGAGTCTCTATAACGGCCTGTGCTAGAAATGCTAAGACTGGCTTGGGGTCTCCGAGTTGAGACATCTCTGCAAACTGATTTCCAAAGTATTCATCAGTTTCAGTTGCTGCGCTTTTCGTTCTTCGATTATTGGTTTTCTTTGAGGTCTTGAAGTTTGGTTCCATGAAACATCTGACTTCCCCCCTGCATGAATAAGGCAAAGGTATCAAAGAACCGAGTCACATTGATTTGGGAACACGGGTTGTGGATAACAAGATTTACCTGATTAAGAGAAACCACAATTTAGCAATGGACATTGAAGCAACCATTGAAGATTTAGAAGCTCAGGCTTACTTTGCATCCCTTGGACTGCCGCA
>Ga0209400_1003930_pt1 | contig 10666 bp, 10 predicted proteins | sample M_130807_EF_Meta_FD_187313 | JGI IMG/M metagenome (GOLD analysis project Ga0209400, IMG submission 187313) | Freshwater microbial communities from Lake Montjoie, Canada to study carbon cycling - M_130807_EF_MetaG (SPAdes) (version 2) | ecosystem: Environmental > Aquatic > Freshwater > Lake... | reverse complement strand
GTGGTATTTACTCTTAATTACTTATCAAAGTAAAAAATAGATCTCTACACTTTCCTAGGGTGTAGCAGTGTAAATATCCCCGGAGTCAACCCTTCCTGACTCTGGGAATATTTTATTTTTACATTAAAGCGCACCTGGCAGTAATCAAAGCTGCGACCTACTTCTTAGAGTTAGATGACGCAGCTTCAAGCCTAAAGGTTTGGCTTCATCATCTAACTACCGATATCACTTACGCAATACCGGTAGGTATAACTCTCATTAACTTACTTCTTGTTATCTATATAGGTGACAAAAGCTCTTTTTACTAAAAACCCTAAGGCTATACTTTATAGTGCTGACTTTTTTCAGATTTCCCAGAAAGCTCTCAAAGCAGAGGCTCTCTCTCCTTGGCGTACTAAAGTCAAACACAATTGATTTATTTTCAAAAAAAGATTTTCTAATAATTGCCTTCTTCACCCTCTTAGGAGCAGGTGGAGTATTTGCCGCCACCCTAATTACTATCACCACCCCAGATTCCCAAGGTGCTGCTTATCTTAGAGCAACCGCCTGCGATGAGAATGTGACTGTCACAGCACTGACCGCATCAGATGCTGCAACTGGGCAGTTGTATGTGGCAACAATTGCATTAAGTGATGTTGACCAAACTCCGTCAACCGGATGTGGTTATGCAAATGCTGAGATTGCGCTAAAGATTAATGGCCAGATGACCTACGCCTCTTGGACAATTATTCCATCTGCTACTAATGACACATTTAGCTTTACGGGAGCAACATTTAGTATAAATAATAAGTATGCGAATACATTGCTCACACCATTTCAAGCAGATGGACTTACCAATGTGGCGGTAAAGATGAGTGGCGGCTACAAGGTTGGCGATACGGGCCCAGGGGGCGGGGTAATATTTTATGCATCAACTACTGGATTTAACTGTGGACCAAGCTACACCGCAACAGGTAGTCCATATAATTACCTTTGTTACTACTTAGAGCTTGCTCCTGCTGGATGGAATAATAATGGTACTCCGGCGGTGGATGTTGGCAATAAAGCTTATTCTAGTAATGAAAGTACTGTTTCTGGACAGGATAGAACCACAGTAACTACAGAGGGCTATTCATCTTCTGAAAAGGCTAACTGGAGAGTTGGTATGGGCCAAGCAAATACTGCAATAATGAAAGTATCTGGTGCAACATCCACTGCTCAAGATGCGGTGCTGGCATATGCTGGCAGGTTAACTGCAGGCTCTTGGTATCTACCATCTATGAATGAGCTAAATGAACTTTGCAAATGGGCACGAGGTCAATTAACTGGAAATCTAAAAACTGCGTGTGATAGCACTGGCAATTTAAAAACTAGTACAAGTGCAGGTGAAGGATTTTTGTCAGGCGCTGTTTATTACTGGTCTTCTACTGAATTTAGTGCAATGGATGCCTGGAGTCAATTATTTACAGAGCGACCTGGATACGGGCAGTATCCCGGATTACTATCATCACGTCATAAGTCTGATTCTTTCCTCGCAGTCCGTCCAATTCGCGCCTTTTAACTCTTTACCTATTCAGGTATTTAAATTTTTTAATTTAAATACCTTGGGATAAAAAATTTAACGAGTTATGTGCAAAATTAACCACTAGAGCCTCTGATAATTACCTTCAAAGCGCGCCTGGCAGGAATCGAACCTGCGACCTAATGCTTAGAAGGCATTCGCTCTATCCGACTGAGCTACAGGCGCATTTATGTGGATTTGTAGGGATAAGTCTACCGATTACAACAGGTAAGGTTTGCACCTATGGCTGAGTTTATTTACACGATGAAAAAGGCGCGTAAGGCCCATGGCGACAAAGTAATTCTTGATGATGTCACCTTGATGTTCTTGCCCGGCGCCAAGATTGGTGTGCTCGGACCAAATGGTGCGGGTAAATCAACGGTGCTACAAATTATGGCCGGCCTTCAACAACCATCAAATGGTGAGGCGTATCTAACCCCTGGTTACAGCGTCGGTATTTTGCTGCAGGAGCCATCACTTAATGAGGATAAAAATGTATTAGAGAATGTGCAAGAGGGTGTTTCAGAGACTATTGGTTTATTAAATAGATTTAACGCGATCAGTGAAGAGATGGCAAACCCTGCGGCAGATTATGACAAATTACTTGCTGAGATGGGAGCGCTACAAGAACAATTAGATCACCGAAATGCTTGGGATTTAGATTCCCAATTAGAGCAGGCAATGGACGCGCTGCGTTGTCCACCCCCTGAGGCGGATGTAAAAGTATTGTCCGGTGGAGAGCGCAGGCGGGTTGCACTATGCAAACTATTACTTCAAAAACCTGATCTATTACTACTTGATGAGCCAACTAATCATTTAGATGCTGAATCTGTTTTATGGCTTGAGCAACATTTAAGTAAGTATGAAGGAACAGTTGTCGCTATTACACATGATAGATACTTCCTAGACAATGTTGCCCAGTGGATCTTGGAGTTAGATCGAGGACGTGCTTATCCATATGAAGGAAATTACACAACCTATTTAGAGACAAAAGAGGCACGTATGAAGGTTGAGGGACAAAAAGATGTTAAGCGAGCAAAGAGATTAAAAGAGGAGCTTGAGTGGGTAAGAATGAATGCCAAGGGCAGACAGGTAAAGTCAAAGGCACGTCTTGCTCGTTATGAAGAGATGGCAGCGGAAGCTGATAAAACTCGTAAGTTAGATTTTGAAGAGATTCAAATTCCACCAGGGCCTCGGTTAGGTGATGTGGTAGTTGAGTGTGAAAAGTTAGTTAAAGGCTTTGATGATCGCATTCTTATTGATGATCTATCTTTCACACTTCCAAGAAATGGAATTGTTGGCGTAATTGGGCCAAATGGTGCTGGTAAGACCACATTGTTTAAAACTATCTTAGGTATGGAAAAAGCTGACTCTGGTTTAGTTAAGGTTGGCGAAACAGTAAAGATCTCATATGTGGATCAATCCCGCGGCGGTATTGATCCAAAGAAATCATTATTTGAGGTGGTCTCAGATGGTCTTGATTTTATAAAGGTAGGAAATGTTGAGATGCCAAGCAGAGCCTATGTCTCAGCCTTTGGTTTTAAAGGACCTGATCAACAAAAGATGGCTGGAGTTTTATCAGGGGGTGAGCGAAATAGATTAAATCTTGCGCTAACTCTTAAGCAGGGTGGTAATTTATTATTACTTGATGAGCCAACCAATGATTTAGATGTAGAGACCCTTGGCTCACTTGAAAACGCACTACTTGAGTTTCCAGGGTGTGCGGTAGTGATCTCTCACGATAGATGGTTTCTAGATCGTATTGCTACCCATATTTTGGCTTATGAAGGTGAATCAAAGTGGTTTTGGTTTGAGGGAAACTTTGAAAGTTATGAGGAGAATAAGATTGCTCGTCTTGGCATCGATGCTGCCCGTCCTCACCGTGCTACCTACCGTAAGTTAACTAGATAATTAGGATAGTGATATGAAATTTACCCACAAAGCATTTGTTCGCTGGAATGATTTAGATGCATTTGGCCATGTTAATAATGCTAAGTATTTAACATATGCAGAGAGTGCCCGAATTGATTGGGGCCAGCAACAATTTGCAGAAAAAGATGACTCTGTTTTGGTTCAGATGACAGTAGCTAGAAGTGAGGTTGATTATCTGATGCCAATTACTGAGTTTGAAAGCTACTACGATGTAGATTTATGGGTGGAGTCAATTGGTAACTCATCCTTTGTGGTGGGGTATGAGGTTTCAAAGGATGGGCTGGTATTTACCAAGATGAAGACGGTGCAGGTAATGATTGATTTAGAAAGTAGAAAATCTCGCCCAATTACAGATAATGAGCGAAGCTTTTTAACTAAGTACCTAGTTAAGTAATGAAGACAAAACTTCACCCAGCCTGGATTGTTGCAGGCATAACCTTTGGCACATTATTTGCAACCGCAGGTTTTCGTAGCGCACCCTCTGTATTAATTTTGCCACTGGAGGAGGAGTTTGGCTGGCGCCGGGATGTAATCTCATTTGCAATTGCTATAAATGTTTTACTCTATGGCCTAACCGCACCCTTTGCAGCTGCCTTAATGGAGCGCTTTACGGTGCGAAAAGTTGTAATGGCTGCCCTTACCACCGTTGGTAGCGGCGCACTTTTAACAATCTGGATGAGTCAGAGTTGGCACCTGATGTTGCTCTGGGGTGTAGTAGTTGGAGTAGGAACTGGATCGATGGCATTAGTTTTTGCCGCCACAATTACAAATAGATGGTTTGTTAAAAAACGTGGTCTAGTAATCGGAATATTAACTGCAGCAGCAGCCTCTGGCCAATTAGTTTTCTTGCCCGGTCTATCAAAGCTAGCTGAGAATCCAGGATGGCGGGCAGCATCTTTAGCTATTGCACTCGGTGCTTATTTAATGGTGCCGCTAATTTATTTCTTTTTAAAGGAGGATCCACAAAGTATTAACACAACGCCATATGGGGCGCCTGATGATTGGCAGCCACCGGTATTACCAAAGGGTAATGCGGCAAAGGCTGCGATAAATGCATTAAAGGATGCAAGTAAGGTAAGAAACTTTTGGTACTTAGTAGGCTCATTTTTTGTTTGTGGTCTATCAACTAGTGGATTAATTGGCACCCACTTTATTCCAGCAGCCCATGATCATGGAATGGTGCAGGTAACCGCTGCTAGTTTGCTGGCATTAATTGGCCTCTTTGATGTGATTGGCACAATTTTTTCCGGCTATTTAACCGATCGAGTTGATCCAAGAAAGCTTTTATTCTTTTACTACCTACTGCGAGGCTTGTCATTATTTTTATTGCCATCCATATTATTCTCAACCTTGCACCCATCTACGCTAGTTTTTATTATTTTCTATGGGCTAGATTGGGTAGCAACTGTGCCACCAACAGTGTTGCTCTGTCGTCAGGTATTGGGGCCAGAGAAGGGCGCTGTTATCTATGGTTGGGTATTTGCCGCCCATCAAATAGGGGGCGCTATCGCAGCCTTTGGCGCAGCAGTTCTTAGAGTAAAGCTTGGTGATTACGCCGCCGCTTTTTATCTAACTGGAATTCTCTGCGTAATTACAAGTTACTTTGTACTGCAAATTTCAACTCCCACCTCATTAAAAAAAGAGCCGGTAAAGCTTTGAGTAGTAGCTTTTATGAAAGAGCGGGCGGTGAAAAAACCTTTAACGACCTAGTCTCACACTTCTACGCTTTAGTTGCAGTAAATCCAATTTTGCGCCCGATGTATCCAGAAAATGATCTACATGGGGCAGGGCGGCGGCTTCAATTATTTTTAGAGCAGTACTGGGGAGGTCCAACTACTTATAGTGAGGAGCGAGGACATCCCAGGTTACGAATGCGGCACGCATCATTTCATATCTCAAAAGTTGAGCATGATGCCTGGCTACTTTGCATGAAGGATGCGGTAAATGGCCTTGAGATTGGTGATGATTTAAAAGCTGAGCTTTGGGCGTACTTAGAGGCAGCTGCTGCTGGGATGATTAACGCTGCAGATTAAGAGGGCAGATTAAGCTTTGTTTTTGGGTTGAGATTTATTGCCAACCTTTAAGATCTCACCATTTCGCAGATACCAAATAGTTCCCTTTTTATCTCTTACCGTGGTAATTCTAAGTCCAACAGATTCAACTACGCCTTGGATATCAAGCACATCCACCTTATCGCCCACCCCATATTGATCCTCTACTAACATAAAGATGCCAGATAAAATATCGCGGACTAAGGTTTGCGCGCCAAGTCCTAATGCCACACCAATCACACCAGCGGATGCAATTAGCGGCCCAAGATTTAAACCAAACTCAGCTAAAATCATAAATGTTGCAATCAACCAGATCACACCATTTAAGGTTGATTTTAAAACGGTGCTAGTTGTTTTTGTTCGCTCCTTTTGCCGCACGCCCGATCTTTTAGGACCTAAGATCAGATCTGCGGTGGCAATTTTGTTCATAAGTCTTGCGATTCCCCGTTGACCAATAATTGAGATGATGATCGATAGGGTGATAATTAAGGTGATATTTAATGGGGCGCCGGTGAACCAATCGATGAGATCTCGCATATTTTCAGCTCTTTTCATGATCAGATCAAAACCTTAACCCAAATGTAAGAAAGAATCTCGCCAAAAATGATGCGTTTTTTGCAAACCTCAGGCAAGATATGCCTACGGCGCGAGCCACGCGCTGACTTAAAAGGAGTTGCATTCAGTGTCACAAACATTGGTGCTGAACGCCACCTATGAGCCACTAGGTGTCGTATCAGAGCGACGAGCATTAATCCTCGTCTTAAATGAGCGCGCCACTAGCGTGGAAGATTCAGGTCGCATCCTTACCTACGCCCGCGGATCAATTAAATTACCATCTGTTGTTAAATTAAATAAATTTGTAAAGATTCCATACCGCCATGCGGTGCCATTATCTAGGCGAGCAATCTTTGCTCGCGATAACAACCGTTGTGTTTACTGCGGAGTTACTGCAACCTCAATTGATCATGTGATTCCAAGATCAAGGGGTGGCGGACATAATTGGGAGAATGTGGTTTCAGCTTGCCATAAGTGCAACCATGCAAAGGCAGATCGCACATTAAAGGATCTAGGTTGGCGGCTTCGTCATACCCCACGTGAACCAGTGGGCGCAGCATGGCGGATATTAGGAACTGGAAAACCAGATCGAATTTGGATTCAGTATCTAAAACCATTTGGTGTTGAGGCGATGGGAGCGGCAACGGCGTAATGGAGGATGGCACATTAGCAGGGCAAGGTTTAACGGTGATGCAAACTCTTACCTACTTTGTTGGTGCGCCAATTTTGTTATTTGTAGTAATCTCATTTTTTGCTTACATAACCGCAAAAGAAACTAGAAAAGGTAGTAAGAAAAAGGCAAGTAGCCTTACTCATATTGATTAATTCTTTTTATACCTTTTAATTACTTATCTTTTGCCTGCACCTTAAGCGCTCGCTCAATAGCATCTCTTCCTTCAGAGACTAATCTTCTTAGCCCTGCCTGACCATCCTTACCTGTAGTGGCCAACCAATCAATTGTTTTATTTAAAGTCTGCTCACTTGTTATATAGGTTGGATACATACCGGTAGCAAACTTACTTGCCACCTCATAGGATTTTTTGCCCCAGGTTTGAAGTAGTAAATCAAAGTAAGGATCAACATAAGCAGCAAGTAATGGCCGGTGCAGCGGTCGCATAAAGCCTGCAATCTTTGCCTCACGTTGTGAGGTTGAGATCTCCTCAGTAGTAATTGATCTCCAAATCTCATCCTTTGCTGCAGCAGTTGGCCGAGCAGCAAGTGCGCTTTGATAGGAGAGCTGTCCAGTTAAGGTGTTATCTAATGCTAACTCCGCTGCTAACTCATCATCACTCATTAAGCCACGCTCTGATAATGCAATTACTAAGGACCAACGCATCTCTGCATCTACCTTAAGTCCATTTAACTTACCGGCTAATAAATTTTTAAGTAGATCATTATGCTCAGCAGAGGAGGCGAAGCTGGTAAATGCCTTTACAAACTGTAATTGGTTATCACTACCACCAGCTGCGTTGGTAAGCATCTGCTCAACTGCATTTCCTACTCTAAGTCGTGCGGAGTCGCGCTTTGTGGGAGCGCTATATAACTCAACAGCGCTGCCTAATTGGGCGCAAATAATTGTTACAGTTGCAATCTCACTCTCACCTGCTAAGCCAGCTAATGCAATATCAATAAAATCTGTGGCACTAATCTCAGCATCTCGCAACATATCCCAGGCCGCCGACCAACAAAGAGCGCGGGTTAATGAATCATTAATCTTGCCAAGATGTGACTTTAAGGTAGTGATTGATCGATCATCAAATCTAATCTTGGTATAGGTTAGATCTTGATCATTAAGTAGTAACAAATCAGCAACCTTCTCACCAGCAAGTGCTGCCACCATAGTTTTCTCACCAAATACATCTAACTCAACACTTTTGCGAAGCATTACATTTTGGCCAACTAGATCATATAAACCAACCGCCATTCGGTGGGGGCGAAGTTGGATGGAACGAGCGGGCATAGTTGGTGGCTCTTGAATTATGGTTACCGATTTATATGCACCATTTTCTATCTCAAGTGATGGGCGTAAGGTATTAACACCTGCTGTTTGTAGCCAAGTGGTAACCCAAGGTTTTAAATCCCGGCCACTTGTAGTGGTTAACTCAACTAATAAATCATCTAGCGTGGTGTTTTTAAAGGCATGCTTTTTGAAGTACTCCTTAAGTCCGGCGATAAAATTATCTCTTCCCACATGTGCTACTAATTGCTGTAAAACCGATGCACCCTTGGCATAACTGATGCCATCAAAATTACCCGCCACTGTGTCAATATCAACCATGTCAGAGACAATTGGGTGGGTGGTAGTTAGCTGATCTTGTCGGTATGCCCAATTCTTTCGCTCTTGATTAAAGCCTGTCCAAGAGTTTTTAAATCTAGTTGATTCAACCATGGCAAGGTATGAGGACCACTCAGCAAATGATTCATTAAGCCAAAGATCATCCCACCACTTCATAGTTACCATATTGCCAAACCACATATGTGCCATCTCATGCAAGATTGTGTTAGCCCGCGCGTTATACATCCGCTCAGTAACCTTTGATCTAAAGACAAGTAAGCGCTCTAAGAAGGTAACTGCGCCGGCATTTTCCATCGCACCCCAATTAAAATCAACCACTGCGATCTGGTCATACTTTTCAAATGGATACTCAAGGCCAAAGACTTTTTCAAAGTAGGCAAAACCTTGTTTAGTAATTAAAAAGATATCCTCTGGATCTAGAAACTCAGCGAGTGATTTACGGCAGTAAATTCCAAGTGGCACAGTTTTCTTACCCACATACTGATCAGAAATACTGTAGTAAGGACCGGCAATAAGAGCGGTGATATAGGTAGAGATTCTTGGGGTAGTGGTAAAGCTCCACTTAGATTTATTATCTGCTAACTCAACCCTCTCTTTGACTGGGTTATTTGAGATTACCGACCAATGGTTTGGTGCTATGGCGGTTAAGGTAAAGGTCGCCTTTAAATCTGGTTGATCAAAACATGGATACATCTTGCGAATAAATGCGGTCTCACCTTGGGAGTAAAGGTAAACCTCATTATCAACTGGATCTACTGAGCGCTGCAATCCTTCGCCAGTTTTTGAGTAAAGCCCATTCATCTTAATTACTAACTCATTATCGGCTGCTAGATTCTTAATAAAGATGCTTTCGCCATCATAATTTGAGGTATCAACACTTTGGCCATTTAAGGTTGCTGAGATTACATTCTTCCCAGCTGCATCAAGGAAGGTGTCATAACCTGGCTTATTGCAGGTAAATTTAATTTTGGTCTCAGATATAAAGCTTTCTTCTCCAGCAGTTAAATCAAGGGTTAACTCATAACTTTGAACTGCAAGATGGGCAGCGCGGTCGGCAGCCTCAGCCCTAGTTGAGTTTAAACCTGGCACATCAACTCCTAATTAATAAGCAATAATTGGACTTGGAAATATTATTTTCTGACCATATCCAAGCAGAGATTGCAGGTTAAGCCAAGATGGAACGTCCTTCAAACCGAAGTTACTCACTTCGTGGTGATCGGATGACCCGTGCTCAGAGTTTGGCCATGGATAAGTACTGGGATCAATACCACTTACCAAGTGATCAGCCATTAATCCTTAATCAGGTATTTCCTGAAAAAGATCAGGTGATTTTAGAGATCGGCTCCGGTATGGGGGAGGCAACTGCGCAGATTGCGCACAGCTCAGTAGATAGGGGATATGTGGCAGTTGAGATGCACAGCGCAGGTCTTGCAGCACTTCTGCTATTAATAGTTGAGAAGCAATTAACAAATATCAAATTACTTCGCGAGGATGCAACCTACCTACTTGCTAATTACATTCCAGATAACTCACTAGATGGTATTCACCTATTATTTCCAGATCCTTGGCCAAAAAATCGCCAGCATAAGCGACGGATTGTGCAGAGTGAATTCATCGAGCTAATTGCTAAAAAATTAAAGCCAGCAGCCTTTATACATATTGCAACTGATTGGCAACCTTATGCTGATTGGATAAAGCCTCGCTTTGATGCCAACCCTAAATTCACCGGCGGTATTGTGCCCCGGCCCACTTGGCGGCCAATCTCAAAGTTTGAAGGACAGGGATTAAAGAAGGGACATCTAGTAACTGATTTTAGATATGAGAAACTTTAAATACTTCCCGTATCTTCATAATTAGCTATCTGATTAATTCTTCTCACATGCCGCTCATCATTAGTAAAGGGTGTTGCTAGAAAGGTATCAACTAACTGCAGGCAAAAGGCCTCATCATGAAGGCGGCCACCGAGTGAGATTACATTTGCATTGTTGTGCTCGCGGGCAAGCTTTGCTGTTTCAATTGACCAAACTAAAGCTGCTCTTACTCCTTTAACTTTATTAGCAGCGATCTGCTCACCATTTCCTGAGCCACCTAAGACAATACCAAAGGAGGCTATATCTTTTGCAGTTGCAATTGCAGTTGGAATACAAAAGGTTGGGTAATCATCTTGGGCATCAAAGGTGTGAGGTCCATGATCTGTAACTGTGTGACCACTTTTTTTAAGATGCTCAATTATCTTGGCTTTAAACTCAAGACCGGCGTGATCGCTACCAATATGAATCTTCATGATGGGTA
>Ga0209400_1003928_pt1 | contig 10668 bp, 2 predicted proteins | sample M_130807_EF_Meta_FD_187313 | JGI IMG/M metagenome (GOLD analysis project Ga0209400, IMG submission 187313) | Freshwater microbial communities from Lake Montjoie, Canada to study carbon cycling - M_130807_EF_MetaG (SPAdes) (version 2) | ecosystem: Environmental > Aquatic > Freshwater > Lake... | reverse complement strand
ACTTCCGGTCCTGCGGTACTTGATACGAAGGTCATACCTGCGTTGACTTCCGGTCCTGCGGTACTTGATACGAAAAACATACCTGCCTTAACTTCCGGTCCTGCGGTACTTGATACGAAGGTCATAACTGCGCTGACTTCCGGTCCTACAATACTTGATACGAAAAACATACCTGCCTTAACTTCCGGTCCTGCGGTACTTGATACGAAGGTCATAACTGCGCTGACTTCCGGTCCTGCGGTACTTGATACGAAGGTCATAACTGCGCTGACTTCCGGTCCTGCGGTACTTGACACAAAAAACATAACTACTCTCGACACAAAAAATACTACTACGCTTACATCTGGTCCCGCTACGCTCACGTCTAATCAAATCGCGGCGCTGACTACGATCTCTCCAATGGGATTGCAAGCCCTGCCAACTTCCGATTCACGGTATTGGCGGCAGACTGGAGCACAAGGAACTGGTGGCAAGGGTGGCGTGAGGTTCTTTGACTGGTATGACACGCCAGAAAATAGGACAATGGCATCATCTACGATGGAATCAACAAACATTCCGGCTATTACAACTGAGCAGGTAGCGTCCATGACCCCTGCCACTCCGAAACGCTACTTTAATGCGGCAACTAATAGATACTACACAGACCCCACCGGAACATGGCAACCCCCTGCCGGTTGGACTCAAACAGGACTAAAAGGTGGTGGCAAAGTGAAGACTAAACATTTTGATGATGGCGGCGGTGTTAGTTATGGGTACGATTGGGGGTCGTACAATTCTCCCTCTAATATTTTTGACTTTGATACCGGAATTGGCAACACCGCTGCCGGTAACTTTGATTACACGGAAGACACTCTTTCTCCCGAACAACGCAATCAACTAAACGATGCGCGTTGGGAAAGCGGCTACTTCGGCACGGACGAAGACATAGCTAAAAATTACGGGAATGAAGGTAGGGCATACTCGGGTGAGAACGCAATAGACCCAGTAACAGGTAGTCCAATAAATGCAAAAGTTGGTGTTCCTAATAAGACCACAAACTCTAACCCATTTAAACAACTAGCGGACGCGGCTAAAAGCAATCCAAATCTGATGAAGATGCTGCTGGCTGCTGGGCTTGGTGGTCTTCTCGGCTACATGGGACGCCCTAAAGGTATTAAGCCACTAGGTATGCAAGGGGGTAGTCTTGGGCTCAGCCAAAGTCAGGTTCACGGAGCTCTCAAGGGCACGCCGGTTCAACGCGCTGAAGGTGGTGAAATTGATGGGTACGCCGGGGGTGGTGGGTTGCACTATCTCAAGAGTATGGAAGATGGCATGGCCGACAAGATTCCTGCTACCATCGACAATAAGCAACCGGCGAAACTTAGCGGTGGTGAGTTTGTGATCCCTGCCGATGTTGTATCTCACCTAGGCAACGGTAACTCTGAGGCTGGTGCCAAACAACTCTACAACATGATGGACCGCATTCGCCACGCTCGCACTGGTACTAAAAAGCAGGGCAAGCAGATTAACCCGGCTAAGTTCACGCCGAAGTAAGGAAAAATCATGGGTAATACCGTCGACCCCGTTGCAACGGGCGCAAAAGAAACTACCGTATCAAACTGGGCGGCTCCCGTTGTAGGGGGCATCGTTAACGCTGCGGTTGATTTTGCTTCAAACCCCTATCAAGTCTATGGTGGGAAAACCGTTGCCGGTCCATCAAACCTCCAGAACCAAGCGTTCACGGGGATACAAGGGCTTACTGTACCGAATGCAGCGCAGACAAACGCTGGCACCAACATGCAGAACACGTATCAGTCTGCTACTACGCAGCCTGCGTATACGGGTACAACTTTTACGTCCAACACCAGCGGCATCAACAATCAGTTTGACCAGAACTCGCTCAACAGTTACATGAACCCGTACCTGTCGACAATTTTGAATCCGCAGCTTGAGGAAGCTCGGCGTCAATCGCAGATTACACAGAATCAAAATAATGCTCAAATGACCCAAGCCGGTGCATTTGGCGGTGGTCGACAGGCTATTTTGAACGCGGAAACCCAGCGTAATTTGGGGACTAAGCTTGCCGACATTACGGGTAAAGGGTATGAGAATGCATATACTCAAGCCCTAGGTCAATATAACGCCGATCAAAGTCGCCTTCTCGATGCTCTAAAATCCAAAGAACAGTCTGGTCAGTTTGGGGCAACCCAAGGGCTCAACTATCTCAAGGAAGCCGCTGATTTGGCGCAAAGCCAAGGGCAGTTTGGTAATACCCAACAGCAGCAAGCACTTGCTGCAAACCGTCAACAGGCTGAGCTTGGTGGCGTCCAGCGTGATATCACGCAAGAGGGTCTTAAGTCTGATTACGACATGTTCAAAGAACAGCGGGACTACCCGAAGACTCAGATCGACTGGCTCAACAGCGTGATGAAAAACTACCCGATGACTACTACCAATGATTACGGGGAGCCTACTTCTTCGCTAAATTCTATTCTTGGCGGCGCTTTTTCCGGCCTTAGCATTGCTGAGCGGATCGCTAGATTAAGTGGCACTACCACGACCAAACCCGGTTAAGGACTAAATATGGGACCGACACTTGAAGAGACCCGCCGTGACCTGCGGTACATGCCGACCCAGTATCTGACACAAGTTGCCCAGAGCCCTGTTGATCGTGTTATTGGTGACATTCCCCTAAAGACTCTGGCGGGGCTGGAGTTGAGCCGCCGTGCACAAATGCAGAACGAGTTAGCCGCTATGAACGCGCCTAATCCTCAGATGCCCACGGTACTGGACGCAACTGTCCAGTCTCTCAGCCCACAACCTCAACAACCCATGCCTCAACCGGGCATGATGCCGCCTCCCCAACAACCCATGCCTCAACAGGCTGCGCCACAACCGCAACCACAGCAACCTCCCCAACCACAGCAGCCTCCTCAACCGCAGCAACAGCAACGCCCACCGCAAGCGAAGCCTAATCCCATTATGGGACTACCTGCCATGCAAGCCCCGAAGAAGATGGCCGGGGGTGGGATAATTGCATTTGCTGAAGGAGATTCTGTACCACCTGCGGAAGAGGCTACTTCTCCAATAGGAGATATGCTGCGCAGTTTTCTTAGGGGCCCAGAAAAAGACGGTAAAAACGCCAGAGAAATCGAATGGAAAGCTGAGCAAACTGACCCCGGTACTTGGTTTAATCTTTTAACGGCAATGACGCCAAGCCAACGCAAGGCGGCTTCTGAGAAAGCGACTGCTCTGCGTAATGAAGCTGCGGGTATCCGAGGTACACCTATTCCCGAAGCTGTCAAAGCAGACGCTAAGAAAAACGAAGGTAACCTTGAAATTATTAGAGCCCCAGATAGGTCTAGTGGGTTAGCCGACCTTGCAAGAATGGCAGGGGGTATGGGTGGCGGTGGTGGGTTTGGTGGACCGTCTGGAGAAGAAAGCGCGTTGCGTAAAAAACTTCTTGAAGGACTCGATAAGCAAGGACCTGCCCAAACAGAGTACATAGCAAACGCTAGGAGAGTGGCTAACGAGTTGGAGACCGCCCGTGCTCCTGCTTTATCAGACGAACAACGCGATGCGATGGAGACTAAACAATATAATAAATACCAAGAGCGTTCTAAACCCCACTTCGACATGATGCAAAAGCTAATTGACGAAGAGAAAGCTGCGAATAACGCTGGTAAAGAAAGCGAATTCTATCAAATGCTGGGTAAGATGGGTGGTACGTTAATGTCTAGCCGTGGTGCATTTGGTCCCGCAATGGGGCGCGCCGTTGGTGAAGGTATTGACTACAGCGATAAGATGGATGCTGCCCGTGCTACCGCTGAGCGTCTACGCCGCAGTGCTCAAATGGATCTTCTCAAGGCCCGCATGGCCGATGAAAAGAACGACCAAAAATCGGCTCAAGAGTATATAAACGAGCATGACCGCAAACTACAAGCCGCCTTCAAAATTGACCAAGAGTTAAAGATTGGCGCTATGAATATCCGTGGCAAGATGGCTGATCTTGAAGCTGGGGATGAGCGTAGTAGAGAACGCACTCTTAGTAAATTGACAGAACTAGACCAAAAGCGCGAAATTAGCAATATAAAAAACTCCGCTGCTAGTCAGATAGCTATGGCTCGTCTGGGTGCTCAGTTGGACGCGGCTAGGCTAAAAGGACTCCCTACTATAGCTGAACACTATAAAATGAAGGAAGACTCTGACAGTCTGTTTGCTAATCCGTTCCAAGGCGAAGCCGCTGCATACCTTTCTTCGATAGGGCCAGAAGGAAAAAATGCTATTCGGAAAGTGGAAATGATGGGAATGAAACCCCAAGAAGCTCTTAAAGATCCGGCAGTTGCTGCCGCAGTGAAAAAAGCTAAAGCCGCTTACATCAATGACGTGCTGCATAGTACTAATCGGGTCAACGCTAGTAGTTCTTCCGTGCGCGATGGTAACGAGTTGTTTGCAAGTTTGCCTAAATGAAAATAGTAAATGTCCCCGGCGCGGGTCCGTTATCTTTCCCAGATTCGGAATCTGATGATGCAATCTATGCAAAAATTGCAAAGATCCAAGAACATTTACGAAAAGTTGATTTAGAAACTCGCCCAGACCCAAGGGATATTCCTGTTGGGCGGGTAGCTAGTAATGCCTTTAGCCGCATGGGTAGAGGGCTGGGGATCACGGCTTTTAACGAAGCCCCTGCCTTAGCTGCATCTTTGTTTGGGGCTGACGATACAGCCCGCCGGTTGTTGGATGAGGGCATAGCCAAACGCCAAGCCCTTGAAGAAAAGTACCCAACGTCTCAAAGGTCTTTTGAAGGTATCCGTGGGATATCTGACTTTGGTAAATTTTTAGTTGAGTCCGGCGTAGAAGCTGTACCACCTGTAGCTGCAATTGCTGGAACGGGTGGGATCGGTGCCCTTGCTGGGCGTGGGGTTGCTAGGTATGGGATGGAGGCGGCTGCTGCTCGTGCTGCGGCGCAACGTGGTGTGGGTGTGGAGGCGGCTGAAGCGGCTGCTGCCGCTGCTAGATCTAAAGCTGGTCAGACTGGTCTAAATGTGGGTCTTGGTACAGGCAGTTTTGGCCTCAATGCGCCTGAGTCTTTTGCTGGTATTTATGAAGAGACCGGCGGCAAACTTGAACCCGGCTTAGCCATTGGTGCTGGTGCATTTAAAGCTCTATTCGACGGTATTCTCCCAGCCCGAGTGCTAAATCAGTTGGGGTTACGTGGTCAAGCTAAGTTAGCGGAAGAAATCGCCGCGCGGTCCACCATAGTGCCAGACAGCTTTAAGTTGCGGCTTGCTAAAGAAGTTGGCAAAACCGCTGTTACTGAGAGTGGCACTGAAGCCCTTCAAGAATCAATCGACATCATTGCGGAGCAACTTGCTGGCGCTCCGGGTGGGTTCTCCGATCCTAAGAATGTAGACCGGTTGTTAATGGCCGCTGCCAAAGGTGGTATCGGTGGTACTGTTATCGGTGCTCCGGGCGCTGTGGTTCAGACCATGCGGGAGACACCCTCAAAGGCACCCGATTACACCCTTAAAGAAACTGACAAAGCTGGATCTGTCGGTGCTGGCCCTGCTGAAGTTTTGGCAGCGGTCATGCAAAAGCGCAAAGCTCAAGAGGCTATTACCGAGGACGAGTTTCAACTGCTTGTCCAGAACGGTGTACTAAAAGATAACCCGCAGACAAGAGCTTCGGTAAAATTTGCCGCCCCCACAATTGATCCGGTTCTAGAAGAACAAACCAACGCGGCTACTACTAGAGAAGCCGTACAAAACGACGAAGTGGCAAACGCCGCTTTGGCACAAGCTGCATTACAACAAGCACAAGCAGCTAATCAACGACGACAAGAGCAACAAACTGCTGAATTCCAAGCTAGACAAAAAGCAGCATCCGAAGCCGCCATGGCTCAACGGGAAATCGAAACTCAAGATCGCGCCGCAGCAACGCAAGAGGCCCAACAAAATGCACAACCCAACGCCCAGTCCGAAACAGCACCTGCTCCAACTGTCACTCCCCCAAGTGGAGCAAGCCCTAATGTACCTAGCGAACCCCAAAGAGGAGTACCCCCCACAGGAGTTGCAACACCTGCACCCACTGGAGTGGCAACTATTGAACAACCTGCTCAACAAGCTGGAGTGGGAAAAACAGCACAGCCCGCTTCAGTAGAAGTAGGCACGCCAGCCGAAGAGTGGAACACTCAGTACCGCACTAGCGATGCTGAACCGACATTTGAGCAACTGCCTCCCACTATGCGTCGGAGGTGGATGGACGCCCCCGCTAAAACGACAGAGTTGTTTGACTCAATCGTTAATGACTACGGCGCTGCCGCTCCGCTGGCTCCAGAAAGACCCGGACTTCTTAATCAGCCTTACACGTACTACTCGCCTAAAGAGATCGGCATCCCCGGTGACCGTCTGGCGCTGCGTAAACTAAAGAATGACGACAAGTTTGCCGACACATATTTTGATCGCCCACGGTTAGCAGACAACCTGATCAACCTTGCCCATGACCGGACGTTTGAAAACTATACTGAGGCTAGATCAAAAGATCGTTTAGACGCGCTGGACTCTTGGGTTCGCAGTAACCTGACCGATGACGCGGTGCGTAGCTATGATGAGCAAATAACCAAGCAACGGAAAGAACTTGCCGGTGCACAGCGTTCTGAACTCACACAAAAAGCACGAGAAGCTGCGCAGAAGGCTAAGAAAGACGAAGAAGCAAAACAGGCTTTCAATATTCGCTACGAACAAGAGAGATTGCGAAACGCCAGACCAGCGCGTCCTGCACCCGTTACCAACATAAATCCTGAAGCAGCACAAAGAAAATTAGACCAGATTCGTCAGTTAAACGAAGCAAAAATCAAACGTGCAGCGGAACTAGCAAAGTTAACTCCAGAAGAAATAGCAATAGAACGCGCTAAAGAAACTGAAGGCCAGCAGACTGAATTGGAGATAGATGAAGCCGCAGAAGAAGCGGCGTACGCTAAACTTTCAACAGAAGCACGGAAAGCTAGAGATTTTGCTAAACAACAGAAAGAAGAAAATGATCGGCTAATGAAGCAACGGCAAGAGGAACTTGCCAGAAAAAATACTAAACCCCAAGTCACAGAGCAATCGCCTTATCGTGAGTTACTCCCCCCTAGCATTTCTAGAGAAGAGTTCGCTCGTGCTCTTGGTGTTAAGAAACATAATTCAGGCTGGCTATCGACCGAGTACAATCCAGAATTAGCTAACGCCGTTAACAAAAGTGACGCTAACGCAATGCTTGACGCTTTGTCTCGTAGCAAAAACCCCATCGTGCGAGACGTTGCTAATAGGTCTAGAGCATTGCAGCGATTCACCACGGAGCGTGTGAAAGTTGCTGTAGACGATGCGGTCTTGCGGCAAGAAGAGATAGATGAGAACTACCCGCCCAACAGTATCGGTGGGATGTTTGACTTTACAACCCGTACAATTTATTTCAACTCCACCCATGCTGGTAGTGAAGTAACTGCGGTGCATGAGCTTCTTCACGCGCTGGCCGATGCGGCACTGCGGAACCCGATTAGTAAAAAGCAGAAAGAGGCAGCCGCTAAACTGCGTGCACTGCACAAAAGTGTTTTAGAAAGAGCCTATGCTGTCTACGGAACTAAAGATCTTAAACAACTGCCGTACGGGTTGACGGATGTCTATGAGTTTTTGTCAGAAGGACTTGCAAATCCCGAGTTCCAATACCTGCTTGCAGCTATCCCGCATGAGACCAACACCTCATCATTGTGGACTCAGTTTGTCCAAGCAATTGCTGACCTGCTAGGGTTCTCCAAACCTAACGCCCTGACCGAAGTGCTGGAGTTATATAGCGCCCTCATTGCGGAGGGGCCGAAGACTGCACCGATTGACCAGAGTGTACGCAAACTTGCTTCTATGGGGATCCCAGTCGATGACCCTGCAACTCCACTAGCTGACGACCTACCCAAGAACGCGCAAGTCTCCCCTAAAGTCTCAACGCCGGTAGCTTCTACCCCGCAGCGCGCAGTTAAGCGTACGGTGGTAGATCCTATGAGGGAATACTTCAACAATAACGAACTTTACATCAACGCAACGGATGCGGTTGGGCGCTCGGCCCTATCTTTGCAGCCAATGTGGTACATCGCTGACACCGCGCGAAAGTTAGGCTTCAAACAGATTGGCGAGATTGAGAACAGCTTGCGTAAAGCTGGAGCCATGAAGAACACGATGCTCAAGCGTAGTTCGGATTTCATGACTAAAGCACTGGCGATTGCCAAAGCTGACCCTGCCGGTAAGAAAGCGATGGACGCCTTCGTGAACCGCGCGTCTGATCTTGCTATTGATGTGACCCGCAGCAAAACCCCAACACCAGAGTTTGCCAAAGCACGTCCTGACTCGGTTGCTGACTATGTATCCTTGCGTGCTGAGTACGACAAACTTCAACCTAAGTTTCAGACGTTAGCGTCGGACCTTGTTAACCAATACCGACAGTTCCGTGACGACTACTTCACCGCCCTGAAAAAGTCTGTACACGATCAGTATCAGGACGACCCAGTTAAGGCAGACAAAATCCTGTCTGGGTTGGATGAGAAGTACAAGAAGTTCAACGAAGCCTACACGCCATTCGTCCGCATAGGGGACTACTGGATCACATATGTCAACCCAGACACTGGTAAAGATGTTGCCGAGTCCTACACCAGTCTGGGTGCTCAGAAGACCCGCCTTAACGAGTTAAAGAAAGAAGGCATCGTCTACGTCCAGTCATTCAAACAGACGGACTTCAGGAAGTTCAGTTACAAGAGCGGGCCCGTCAATCAGTTCTTTGATGAAATCAAAGCTAACGTAAACAAGGCACTGCCTATCCACAAGGATGACCCTGCCGATGTAGCTGACCGCATCCGAGAAGCTCGTGAAGAAATGAAAGAGCGTCTGTATCAGGCGTCCCTGCTGTTGCACCCAGAGTCATCCATGCTTAGGCAGTTTGGTCTTGAGCGTAAAGGCACGCTGGGTTACATCGAGGACACCCTCGCTGCCTATGACCACAAAGCTCCGGTTTACGCTACGCAGATTTCCCAAGTTGCTAACAAAGGTGAGATTGAGCATCAGATCGACAGCGCACGGAAACAAAACGCCAGCAACCCTGATACGAAGATGAGCGACATCATCACGCACGTTGCCAAGGTTGTTTATGGGGTAGACACAATTCGCGCAGATGACCCTCTGAATCAGATTGCCAACAACGTAAACCGGCTGGGCTTCACGTTCTACATGGGCTTCAATCCTGCGTCTGCTCTTGTAAATATGTTGCAGACACCTACCGTGATGTTCCCACTGCTGGCTGGCGAGTTTCACGGGCTGGGTCAACTCAAGATCATGAACACCCTGTTCAGCAACATGACTAAGATCATTAGTGAGTCATTGGGCCAGCAGACATACGGCGAGAAGTTGGTGGAATCTGCCGAGGCTAAGATCGACGCCGCTGTTGCCAAGGGTAAGACTCGTGAAGAGGCTATTGCAGCTTTACCCGAGATGGAGCGCGTGTTCCTCTCGTTCCGTGATCAAGGCATCCTGAATGCCGGTGACCCAAGCCACGACTTTGGCTCAGTAACTAAGTATGGGTCAGGTGAAACTTCCGCGTTTGGTAAGGGTACTCGTGCCTTTACTAAGTATTCCGCAATCATGTTCCAGCGGGCCGAAGCAATTAACCGTGAAGCCGGTGCGCTTGCAACCTACCAACTGATGAAGCAGCGGTTGAGTGGCAAAGCTGACATGAACAATCAAGAAAAGTACGCCGAAGCAATTCGCAAAGCTACGGATATGGTGACAAGAGCGCATGGAGACTACCAACAAGGTCTGGCTCCTAAAATATTTTTGAGCCCGACGATGCGCGTCATCTTCATGTTCAAGAAGTTTCCTGCCCACATGGCTGCACTCTACATACGGCTCTTCAAGGATATGTTTAGCGGAGTGGACCCTGAGGTTCGCAAGGTAGCTCGCATTCAGTTTGCTGGTCTGATGGGGATGTCCAGTCTTTTTGCCGGGACCATGGGGATGCCGTTTTACTTCATTGTCCGAGACATCATGAACTTGGCGCTTGATGATGAAGACGACCCGTTTGATTTTGACTTTGCTTTCTACAACTACTTGTCTGATATGTGGGGTCAACCTATGGCTAACCGTATCACCCGTGGTTGGTTGGGTGATCTTGGCGGGGACGTTGCTAGTAAAGTAGGTTATGCAAGTTCTCCCCTTTTGGGAGGTACGAAGCAGCTACCGTTTATTGGTGGTTTGTTGGGACTGCGTGACGGCAAGAATACGGCTTCTGCTGAAGATGATTTGAAGAATTACGTTGCCGAGGCAGCGGGCGCTTCTGCCGGTATGGCATTACAGATTGCACGGGGTGTAGACAAGCTGGCTCAAGGCGACGTGTATCGCTTCTTGGAAGGCGTCACCCCCATGGCTGGGTTACGCAACATCACCAAGGCTATCCGGTTGAGCAACGAAGGTGCGTTGACGACTCGTGGCGAGCCCATCATTGAGGATGTGTCTTTAATAGAGTCAGCCCTGCAAGGGGCGGGCTTTACTCCCCAACGGTTGGCAAGCCAGTACCAACTCAACGCTTGGCAAAAAGATATAGAGAAACAGCTTCTTGACCGTAGACAAAGCTTGTTGAATCAATATTTCAACGCCCGTACGCGTGGGGACTTTG
>Ga0209400_1003927_pt1 | contig 10669 bp, 8 predicted proteins | sample M_130807_EF_Meta_FD_187313 | JGI IMG/M metagenome (GOLD analysis project Ga0209400, IMG submission 187313) | Freshwater microbial communities from Lake Montjoie, Canada to study carbon cycling - M_130807_EF_MetaG (SPAdes) (version 2) | ecosystem: Environmental > Aquatic > Freshwater > Lake... | reverse complement strand
CGACATCATTCTTAATGACATTCAGCAGCTCGCCATATAACTCGAATGCCTCGCGACGATATTCTTGTTTTGGATCTTTTTGGGCATAGCCACGCAAATGGATGCCTTGACGCAAATGATCTAAAGCTGCCAAATGCTCACGCCAATGGGTGTCTAAACTGTAAAGTAAAACGGAGCGCTCAAACCCAGCAAATGAGGTGCGACCAGAGAGCTCTACCTTAGCATCGTAGATCTCTTTTGATACCGCTAATACGCGCTCAACAATCTGCTCATCGTCCATCGATGCAGCACTTTCAACCCAATTTTTCAGGTCAATAGTTAAGCCCCAATCACTAGCCAATGCATTCTCAAGCCCTAGCAAGTCCCACTGCTCTTCCATAGATTCACGAGGCACATACAAAGCGCAAACACTATGTAAGACATCCTCACGCAGATTGGCAATCAATTCTCCAACGTCAGCACTTTCTAAAACTTCATTTCTTAAACGGTAGGTTTCTTTACGCTGGTCATTGGCAACATCGTCATACTCCAATAACTGCTTACGAATATCAAAGTTACGGCCCTCCACCTTACGCTGCGCAGACTCAATAGAACGGGTTACCATACCCGCTTCAATCGGCTCTCCATCTGGCATTTTGAGGCGATCCATGACTGCACGCAGACGATCTCCAGCAAAAATACGCAAGAGTGAGTCATCCAAGGAAAGATAAAAACGAGAAGAGCCTGGATCACCTTGGCGACCTGCACGACCACGCAGCTGATTATCAATTCGGCGACTTTCGTGACGCTCCGTACCAATAATGTGCAAACCACCAGCAGCTAAGACTTGATCGTGCAAACTTTGCCACTCATCTTGCAAAGTTTTAATCTTGCTAGATTTATCTTTACCTGAAAGAGCAGCATCGACCTCAATCAAAGAAGATTGTTTGCCAACATTGCCACCCAATACGATGTCCGTTCCACGACCAGCCATATTGGTGGCAATAGTAATCATCTTTGGCCTACCAGCCTGAGCAATGATCTCTGCTTCTCGGGCGTGCTGTTTTGCATTCAAGACTTGATGGGGCAGTTGACGCTTATCCAGTAAGCCAGCGATCAACTCTGAGTTTTCAATAGAGGTTGTACCAACTAGTACCGGCTGACCACGCGTATAGCAATCTTCGATATCTTTGATAACTGCATCGTAACGCTCGCGTGAAGTCTTATAGATTTGATCTTGGCGATCTCTTCTTTGGCTAATACGGTTTGGAGGAATGACTACAGTCTCGAGACTATAAATTTCTTTAAACTCATATGCTTCAGTATCCGCAGTTCCAGTCATACCAGCCAATTTGCCGTACATACGGAAGTAGTTTTGGAAGGTAATCGTTGCTAAGGTCTGATTCTCATTCTGAATCTGCACACCTTCTTTAGCCTCAACCGCTTGATGCAAACCATCTGACCAACGACGACCTTGCATTAAGCGTCCCGTAAACTCGTCAACAATGATGACCTCATTTTTTTGCACTACATATTGTTGATCGCGACTATATAGAGTGTGGGCGCGTAATGCTGCATACACGTGGTGCATCAAAGTAATATTTTGTGGGGCATAGAGTGAATCGCCATCATTTAAGGCGCCAAGCTCAACTAGTACTGTCTCAGCTTTATCATGTCCACGCTCCGTTAAATACACTTGCTGTGATTTTTCATCAACCCAGTAATCGCCCGGCTTTTCAACACCAGTGCCATCGGCCTTTTCTTCACCGATTTGACGCTCTAGATAAGCAGGCAATGCGTTGATCTTGATGTAGAGATCGGTATGATCTTCGGCCTGACCAGAAATAATTAATGGGGTACGTGCCTCATCAATCAAGATGGAATCCACCTCATCAACAATTGCATAAGCTAATCCACGCTGTACACGCTGACCCAAATCTTGAACCATGTTATCGCGCAAATAATCGAAACCAAATTCATTATTAGTACCGTAGGTAATATCAGCAGCATAAGCCTCTTGTTTAGTTGTATGGTCCATCTGAGATAGATTCACACCAACTTTCATACCCAAGAAGTTATAAAGTGTTGCCATCCACTCGGCGTCACGTTGTGCTAGGTAATCATTTACGGTAATGACATGAACACCTTTACCGCTCAAGGCATTTAAATAGACTGGGAGTGTTGCGGTTAAGGTTTTACCTTCACCCGTACCCATTTCAGCAATCTTGCCCTGATGCAAGGCCAGACCACCCATCAACTGCGCATCAAAATGGCGCATCTTCATGACACGTGAGCTAGCCTCACGGACTACAGCAAATGCCTCTGGGGCAATATCATCGAGCGATTCACCTGCAGTCAAACGGGACTTGAACTCAGCAGTTTTTGCTTGCAGTGCGCCATCATCCAAAGCTTGCAGGTTAGGCTCGAAAGCGCTAACTTTGGCAACTACTTTGCGATACTGTTTTAAGAGGCGATCGTTACGACTGCCGACCAGGGTTTTAAGAAGACCGATTACCATGGGATATTGAAGTAAATTAAGACCTTGAGTTTATCACCCGCACCCTCTTTTTATATGAACTTTGCCCCCAAGCCAAATCGCAAGAAAGCCGCCCATGAATGGCTTGACTACTTACGCGATTCAGAGGGTTTAGGGGGAATTTTGGCAAAAACTGAAGATCTAGCCAAACTTAAAATTGCTCTGAAAGCAGCCCTTTCTGAGCTTGATTTGGAAGGCTTGGCCTCAAAAATTGAACCTGGATGGCGCTCTGGCAGTCAAGCTGAACTGTTTTTATTAGTAAGTGGGGCTAGCATTGCTACTCGTCTCCAGCAAGTTTTACCTAGCTTAATCAAAGAGTTAGCTAAAAAAGGAGTGATTTGCTCAAGCATTAAAGTGCGCCTCAAACCCGCACCTCTTGCCTGGGAAATTAAGCCCAGAGAGGGGTCACAAATAGTACAAAAGCCAAAAGGATTTAATGCGGTGGCAAGAGCATCTTGGGAGTCCTTAGTACAGAAATTAGCTCCAGATTCTGACTTACGCAAGGCAGTTGAGCGCTTATTACAAAACAAGCCCAAATAAAATCAAAAAACTTTCTTTAGAAAGCTTTAGAAAAAGAGAGGTTGGCTCTCTTTGGAATAGGCGGCAGGCGCCTTATTTTCTGGAAAAGCACTAATCTCGTAAGAGCTAGGATCTTCCAAAAGTTTACGCAAAAGCGCGTTATTCAGAGCATGGCCAGATTTTTCAGCAACATATGACCCAATAATAGGATGTCCAACTAAATAGAGATCCCCGATGGCATCCAAAATCTTATGCCGAACAAACTCATCCTCATAACGCAGTTCTTCATTATTTAAGATGCGGTGCTCATCAAGCACAATCGCGTTATCTAAACTTCCCCCGCGTGCTAAACCCATCTCTCTCAATGCCTCAACCTCGTGAGCAAAGCCAAAAGTACGCGCACGACCAATTTCACTTCGGTAGGCGTGCTCAGCAAAATCTACGATGAAACGCTGGCCAGTCTTATCAACTGCCGGATGCTTAAAGTCGATTGTGAAATCTAACTTATAACCAAAGAATGGCTCTAATCGTGCAAGCTTGTCACCTTCTCGCACTTCAATCTGTTTTTTAATCACTAAAAATTGCCGCTGTGCCTCTTGCTCGGCAATACCAGCCGACTCCATAAGGAACAAGAATGAAGCGGCGCTACCATCCATGATAGGAACTTCTTCGCCATCCAACTCGATGAGCAAGTTATCCAGCCCCAAACCAGCACAAGCAGATAGCAAATGCTCCACGGTTGAAACACGTACCCCATCTTTTTGAATCACTGAGGCAAGACGGGTATCGCATACAGCTAAGGCAGAAGCCGGAACAACGGATTGCTCCGGCGTATCCACACGTACAAATAAGATTCCTGAATTTACTGGCGCAGGCTTAATACATAAGGTCACCTTGCGCCCAGAGTGCAAGCCAATCCCCACGGTTTTAATCGGTGTGGCGATTGTGCGTTGCTTCATCATAGTCTCATCTAAATTCAGGAATAATTTTTTAGAGCTTCTTCAGTACTGAAGCGGCATCACTGACTTCAAACTTACCGGGAGCTTCACGATCTAAGGTAGTTACAACACCATCTTGAACAATCATGGCATAACGGTCCGACCGAACACCGAAACCACGAGCAGTCAAATCCAACTCTAGGCCAAGTTTCTTAGTAAATTCGGCACTGCCATCGCCCATCATGCGAATCTTATTGCCCACTTTTTGATCACGTCCCCAGGCGCCCATTACAAATGGATCATTTACGGAAACACACCAAATCTCGTCAACGCCTTTTGCTTTAATCGCATCAAAGTGCTCGACGTAACTAGGTACATGCTTTGCAGAGCAGGTTGGTGTAAACGCGCCTGGCAATGCAAAGATCACTATTTTTTTACCAGCAGTCAGCTTTTCAACCTCAAATGCATTAGGTCCAATAGCACAGCCTTCAGTTGCTTCATCTAAAAACTCATAGAGAGTGGCGTTTGGTAATTTTTGTCCGACTGCAATCATAAGATCTCCAATTCAATAGTTGTAATGAGTATGCCAGCGCTAGCGCAGGATTCGTCGTCCGGAGGGGCGCTATGCTGGCATTCCAAAGTCTATTGTATTGAGCAGTTGCTTAGTCTGCTTGTTTACGTAAAAAAGCTGGAATCTCGTAATAATCAGCCCCTTTATCCAGCATGGTTTTTGCCTGTGGAGAGCTATCAGCGCCTAGTGTAGGGGCTGGTGTAGCTGCACGCGAACTACGAAAAACGCGTGGCAAATCATACTGACTGTAATCAACGCTACTTGCTGGTGCTTGGCCGGCTATTGAAGGCGCACTACCTATACCTGTCATTGCTAAACCTGCGCTAGTACTCAAAGCAGAATCCAATCCACCTTTGCTAATTGCTGCAGATGCGCTAGCAGGGGCAAATTTGCTTAAGTCGGCCATTGTTGGCATTGCATCATGCGTTCCAGTTGCTTGTCTCCAAACTACTTCTGGTTGATGATTTTGACGTGCTTGTGGATTATTCAAACCCGTTGCAACTACTGTAACGCGCAGTGCATCACCCAAACTTTCGTCGTAGACAGTACCGAATATCACGGTTGCGTCATCTGCAGCATAGCCACGAATAGCAGCCATTACTTCACGAGTCTCAGCCAATTTCAAGGAACGACTAGCAGTAATATTTACCAATACGCCACGCGCACCAGAAAGATCAACACCCTCGAGTAATGGTGATGCAACGGCTGCTTCTGCAGCCAAACGTGCGCGATCCATGCCAGAAACAGTTGCTGTTCCCATCATGGCTTTACCTTGCTCGCCCATTACGGTCTTTACATCCTCAAAGTCGACGTTGATCAAACCTTGTACGTTAATAATTTCTGCAATACCTGAAACAGCGTTATGTAAAACATCGTCGGCACACGCAAAGGCTTTATCAAACTCAGCATCTTCACCCATCACTTCAAAGAGCTTTTCATTGAGAACCACGATCAATGAATCAACATATGCTTCGAGCTCGATAGCGCCATTCTCTGCAACCTTAAGACGCTTTACTCCCTCAAAATCAAATGGCTTACTTATTACACCCACAGTCAAGATACCCATCTCTTTCGCCACCTGGGCAACGATTGGGGCTGCGCCAGTACCTGTACCACCACCCATTCCAGCGGTGATAAACACCATATGCGCACCTTGCAATGTATCTGCAATGCGTGCACGTGCCTCTTCAGCAGAAGCCGCACCGATTTCAGGCTTGGCGCCGGCACCGAGTCCACTAGAGCCTAGTTGCAAATTCACAGATGCCTCAGAACGCTGTAAAGCGCCAGCATCGGTGTTCATGCAAATAAACTCTACGCCGTTAACACCGCGACGAATCATGTGCTGAACTGCATTGCCACCTGCACCGCCAACTCCAACCACTTTAATGATGGTTTTGCCAGCTATTTCTTGATCTAACATTTCAAATTCCATATACCCTCCTAGGCAATAAGTACTACATTTACGACGACGAAAAACTTAAAAATTTCCTGCGAACCATTCCTTCATGCGCGAAATAACACTTTGCAATGCGCCTGATTGAGATACTCGACGGCCACGCAATAACTGCGCCTGACCTTCCATTAATAAACCGATGCTGGTAGCAAATCGAGGGCTACGTAAGACTTCATGTAAGTGACCGCGATATTCGGGAGTACCGATACGTGCAGGGCGCAAGAACACTTGCTCAGCAAGCTCTACCATTCCCGGCATTAAAGAGGTGCCACCAGTCAATACAATTCCTGAGGACACCATATCTTCGTAACCTGAATCCCGTATAACGCCACGTACTAAAGTAAATAACTCCTCTACACGCGGTTCAATTACTGCGGCTAGGGCTTGCTTAGACATTGGTCGCGGCTCACGATCACCAACCCCTGGTACATCAATCATGGTGATAGGGTCAGCCATATCCTGCCGAGCGATACCGTATTGAATCTTGAGATCTTCTGCGTCAATCGTTGGGGTGCGTAACGCCATTGCGATGTCATTCGTAATTTGATCACCTGCAATTGGAATAACGGCAGTATGGCGAATAGAGCCCTGGCAATAAATAGCAATATCTGTTGTGCCACCACCGATATCAACCAGTACCACTCCGAGTTCTTTCTCATCATCAGTCAGAACTGCCAAACTCGATGCCAATGGCTGCAAAATTAGATCATTCACCTCAAGACCACAACGGCGCACACATTTCACAATATTTTGCGCAGCACTAACTGCACCAGTAACAATGTGTACTTTTACTTCTAGGCGAAGACCGCTCATACCGATTGGCTCTCGCACATCCTCTTGGCCATCGATAATAAATTCTTGAATGAGAATATGAAGAATCTGCTGATCCGTTGGAATATTGATTGCCTTAGCAGTCTCTAAGACACGCTCAACATCCCCTGCACTCACTTCTTTATCGCGTATAGCCACCATACCGCTCGAGTTAAAACTCACAATGTGGTTTCCAGCAATACCAGTAAATACCTGAACAATCTGACGATCGGCCATGACTTCGGCCTCTTCAAGCGCCTTCTGAATCGACTGAACTGTCGCTTCAATATTGACAACAACGCCCTTCTTAAGCCCCTTAGATGCCGTTTGACCAACGCCAACAACATTGAACTGACCATCGGGCGCCAATTCGGCAACTAAAGCAACTACCTTGGAAGTTCCAATATCTAAGCCGACCAATAAATCGCGGTTGTCTTTACTCATTTTCATTCCTCATTGCTTCTGCTCACTTTTTTTGCCATCCACTTCATTCTTTTTCAGTCCTGCTGAAGCTAGATGCACTACAAATCCATTTGCATAGCGAAGATCAATTGCATCTACGCGGTTAGCCCATCTCTCTTGCACCTGTGGCCAATATTTGAAGAGGCGTGCTACGCGATCTTCAGTTAATGTTTTGTCTGAGCTCTCTTCATCTCTACCAAACTCAACCTTCATACCGTTAGAAAGCTTGACATGCCAGGCGTAGCGCTCAGATAGAGTTAAATTCTTTACCTCAGCATCCCAAGGCTTAAACCAGGCATTCGCTTTTTCATACAGGCGCATCACTTCTTTACTGGCATCCTCTGGACCATTAAAGTCAATCAACTGAATACCATCACCCACATCAGAAATACGACCAGCAAATAGTTCGCCATGGATATTCATCAAGATATGACTATCGGCTCCACCCCAAGTGCCAAAAGGCTTTTGTTCTTCAATGCTGACAATTAATCCGTTTGGCCATACCCTACGAACGTTTGCATGACGCACCCAAGGCATAGATTCAAAACCACGCTTCACATCTTCTAGTCTCACGCTGAAAAAGTTTCCTTGAACTGTTTCTAAAACTTGTTGTTTCACCACTGGCTTATTAATGTGCTTTAGCGTTTGCCCAACAACTGGCTCAATCACTACTTGACGTAAAACAAAGACTGGACGCTGACTTAACCAAACTAAAATTCCAAGACAGGCTATGACCAGAAAACATCGGACCAAGAAACGACTTAGCTTTTGCATCCGATCTGGATAATTCCAAAGTGGAGATGCGAGTGAAGTCAACACTTCACTGAATCCATTTAAGAATGCGCTCATCCGACTCATACTTGCGCAACTCCCTTACTATTGAGATTCTGATTGAGTACCCAGAGCACTAATTCTGCATACTCAACGCCAGCTGCTTTTGCAGCCATAGGCACTAAAGAATGTGAAGTCATTCCTGGAGAGGTATTCATCTCCAAGAGATATGGCTTACCTGATTTTTGATCAAGCATGATGTCAGCACGACCCCAAGTTTTACAACCGAGTGCACGATAAGCGGCTAGAGCCAATTTTTGAACAGCAGTATTTATTTCTGGCGCCAAGTCAGTTGGGCATAAATACTTAGTCTCATCAGAGAAATATTTATTATGGAAATCATAGTTAGCTTCGGGGGGAATAATTTTGATCACTGGTAAAGCTTCAGCATCATTGCTATTACCGACTAATGGGCAAGTGAGCTCATCACCAATAATGCAGGTCTCTGCCATCACTTTTTTATCCATTGCCGCAGCAAGCTGATAAGCAGCAGGCAACTCTTCAACAGATTTCACCTTAGTTAAACCTAATGATGAGCCCTCATGTGCAGGCTTGACAATCAATGGCAGACCTAAATTTTTTACTACTGCATTCCAATCACTATCAGCCTTAAGCTCCTGGAAATCTGGAGTAGACAGACCACTGCTTAGCCAGACAAGCTTGGTTGCTATTTTGTCAATTGCTAGAGCTGAAGCCAGCACGCCACTTCCGGTATATGGCAAACCTAAAAGATCAAGTAGTCCCTGAATCGTGCCGTCCTCACCATAACGCCCATGCAGTGAGATAAAGATTCGATCAAATTTTTCTTTAGCCAATTCAGTTGGGCAACGCAATCCGGGATCAAAGGGATAGGCATCTACTCCTTTCGAGAGTAGGGCATCTAGAACACCACCACCAGACATTAAGGAAATCTCGCGCTCACCAGAGCGACCGCCCAGTAAAACGCCTACCCGACCTAATGATTTCACATCCAAACTAGCGAGATCCTGTTTCACTCGCTCACCCCATGACATCAAGACTTGATTTTGCTTAGGCATGTTTTGCCTCCGCTAATATATGAGGCAATCCAGAGATCGAGCCTGCACCCATCGTGATCAGAACATCGCCATCGCGCAATAAGACGCTCAATTTTTCTGGCATCTCGGCTACGCTGGATGCAAAAGCTACTGCCTGACTATCTAAGGAGCTCTTCAAGGTCTTGTCAGCTGCAAGTGCTGCTTTCATTAAGCTTTGGCCATCGGCACCAGGTATCTTGGCTTCACCTGCCGGATAAACTTCAGTTAGTACGAGTGCATCAAAGTTTTTCAAGACTTGAACAAACTCTCCGAAGCAATCGCGAGTGCGTGTAAATCGGTGGGGCTGGAATGCTAGTACTAATCTACGATTTGGATAAGCCCCACGAGCTGCAGCTAATGTAGCGGCCATTTCAACCGGATGGTGACCGTAATCATCTATTAATGTGAAGCTACCGCCGGAGGGTAATGAAATTTCACCGAATCTTTGAAAGCGACGACCAACTCCACTGAATTCTGATAAGGCCTTCACAATCGCCTCATCACTAACACCTAATTCTGTCGCAATACCAATTGCCGCCAATGCATTCTGAACATTATGTAAGCCCGGTAAATTTAATTGCACCTCAAGACGACCTGGCTTATTGCCATGACGGCGTACAGTCTTACGATCAACCGTAAAGTGCATCCGAGTACCTTCGGCACGCACATTACTCGCTCGAATATCCGCATCTTCAGATAAGCCGTAGCTTAATACTGGCTGAGATACAAAAGGAACAATATCTCTGACATTAGCATCATCAATACAAAGTACTGCAACACCATAAAATGGCATACGCTGGATGAACTGTACAAAAGCTTGCTTTAATCTGGCCATATCATGTTGATAAGTATCCATATGATCAGCATCGATATTAGTTACCACTTCCATGGCCGGAAATAGCTGCAAGAAAGAAGCATCAGACTCATCCGCCTCAACCACAATAAAGTCGCCTTGACCTAAGCGCGCATTAGCACCAGCAGAATTTAACTTACCGCCAATCACAAAAGTTGGATCAAGGCCGCCCTCAGCCAAAACTGAGGCGACTAAACTAGTAGTAGTCGTTTTGCCATGAGTGCCTGCAATCGCTATACCCTGCTTTAACCGCATAAGCTCGCCAAGCATGACAGCACGCTGAATAACGGGAACCTTAGCTGCACGTGCAGCTAGCACTTCAGGATTATTACCAGCAACTGCAGTGGAAATTACTACTGCTTCTGCAGTTCCAATATTCTGAGGATCATGCCCAATATGAATTACTGCACCTAAGCCTTTGAGGCGCTTGGTTGCAGCGCCTTCCGTCAAATCAGATCCAGATACCTGGTATCCCAAATTCAGGAGCACTTCGGCAATACCGCTCATACCCGCACCACCGATACCAACAAAATGAATCTGCTGAACGATATGTTTCATATTCCTACTCCCGCACAGTCCGCACAAACTTCAGCCACGCGTTGGGTTGCATGTGGCTTAGCCAATGCATGAGCACGCTCAGCCATCACCCGTAAATCCTGACG
>Ga0209400_1003925_pt1 | contig 10671 bp, 9 predicted proteins | sample M_130807_EF_Meta_FD_187313 | JGI IMG/M metagenome (GOLD analysis project Ga0209400, IMG submission 187313) | Freshwater microbial communities from Lake Montjoie, Canada to study carbon cycling - M_130807_EF_MetaG (SPAdes) (version 2) | ecosystem: Environmental > Aquatic > Freshwater > Lake... | reverse complement strand
GGAAAGTAAGCGAGATAAATTAGTACATTATTGGCATAAAGCAGTCGAACGAACTAAAAACTGGGAAGAATGACTCCAATTGTAGCAGAATTTATAGGAACAGCCATCGTCCTCCTGTTGGGAACGGGCGTAGTGGCCAATGTGGTTTTGCCAGGTACCAAAGGAAATGGGGGCGGCTTGATTGCAATCACCACCTCTTGGGCCTTGGCGGTATTTTGTGGGGTAGTCGTAGCAGGACCCGTTAGCGGGGCCCACCTCAACCCTGCCGTCACCATCGGGTTGGCTGCCGTTGGCAAATTTGAATGGGCCTTGGCTCCCGGATACATTTTGGCGCAACTCGGAGGGGCTATGCTTGGTTCGGGATTGGCCTGGGCCATGTACCGACATCATTTTGACCTAACAGATGATCCTGGGTTGAAACGTGCCCCCTTCTGTACTGACCCAACCGTGCGTAATTTTAGCACCAGCGTACTCTCAGAAGCCCTCGGAACGTTTGTATTGGTCTTTGTGATTCTTTACATCGCGGGAGCCAACCTTGAGGATACAGGCAAAACCCCTATTGGATTGGGTTCCATTGGCGCACTTCCAGTTACCTTTTTAGTTTGGGGCATTGGCTTGGCATTGGGAGGTACAACCGGCTACGCCATCAATCCTGTCCGTGACTTGGGGCCGAGAATCATGCATCAGCTCCTGCCCATCAAAGGCAAGGGCGACTCGGATTGGGGCTATGCTTGGGTACCTGTTGTGGGCCCAATTTTAGGCGCACTAGTGGCTGCAGGATTGTTTCTTCTAGTAGGATCCTAAGCCCTCACCCGCTCTCCTATCCAAAAAATCCCCGTACTAGAGAAGGTAGAAGTGCCTTCTGGTACTTCGATTTGAGTCAAGTACTGGACTGGAAAAAGGAGTTGACCATTCGCATTGGAAATTTCCAAGGGCTGATTTTCTGTCGCTAAAATTTGTATTTCCGAAGCTGCAAACCACTTCGAAAACTTCCCTCCTTTGACCGGATAATATTTCCAATCCCCATCCACTAGAGTCAAATCCAAGAAGTTGGTCTTCTCTTCAAGTTGGAGGCATTGGAGGTGATCTAGGCCCACCAAATGGACGCCCTTGTGCTGCGAAGCCACTAAATAATGAAGGCCCTCTTCTAAGGATTGTGAAGCAGAAACAGTCAAAAAGCGGAGCGGATATTGTTCTTCCAGCAGCTGCAGGTTTTCCTCTTGAAAGGCAGAAGTGGCCAAAATCACGTCGATTTTTATCCCCCAACTGAGAATGAGGTCCACACTTTCCTGGTCTACAAGGATGGTAGGGGACCATTCCAATAGTGGAGCGACACTTTCAAAATTGATTCCGCTGGGATTCAATATAAAAACTGCCGGTTCCTGCTGCTCCTTGACAAAGTGGTGGCTAGACATCAGCTCCAGAGTTTTTTATAAAAATGAAAGACGTTTTGATATGCCAATTTTCCAAGCTGCCCATCTGATAGCTCATGACTGAGGTGCTCTTGAATACTAGGGTACTTGCTGGCATTTTCAGCCAGAGGAAAATAAAAAGGGTGACGGCTTGGGTCTGGAAAATCCTGGGTATAAAAAAAGTCTGCTCCATAAGCAATCACCTGCTCACTGAGCTTGGAACCATAGATGAGGTGTTCAAACAATCTTTCTGGCTGCTCATTATCCAAAAAGGACCGCAGGAAATTGACCCCAATGATGCCTCCACGATGGATGATCTCTTTGGCAAATTCGTCTGTCAAATTTCGCTTATGACCCCAAATGCTTCGGAAGTTGGAGTGGCTAGCAATCACTGGAATCGGCAAATGGTGTCGGTCGATGTGATGTAAAATTCCTTCCGCCAACAAGTCTGAGGTATGGGAAAGGTCTATGGGGATTCGTTTGCCTGCTAGGTAGTCGAGCAAGCGTTTGCCATCTTCTTTCAAGCCAATGCATTCGGTGTAGTTGCCTCCACCAAATCGATTTTCGGTATGGTGCGTGAGGCTGATGTAGGCGAGTGAACCCACCTTGTCGAGCAATGCATCAAACTGGCCGTAGATTTCTTTCCAAGTGGCTGTTGCTGTACCTATGCCAGCAGCATTTTCAATGGAAGCAATGATTCCTAGTTGCTCGTTGGTGTCAAGCTGCTGCTGAAAGGCGGCATCCCATCTGCATACCGTTTCCGAATGGTCCTCAAGAAGCTTCACAAAGAGATCCGCCTGCCGACTTGCCAATTCCATACTCCCGGGATGTACATCCGTGTAGATGGCCAGCACTTGTGCCCGTACTCCCCCAGCTTTGAGCCAAGGAAAGGCACAAGCGATTTGATCGGGATCAAAGGGATCTGCCTTTGGAACTTTCGCCATAAAGGAAAGTAAATCACAATGCAGGTCCGCAATGGGGTAGTTCATGGAGTTGGGAGTCTTGACACAAATTAAGCCAAAAAAAGGAAAGCATGAGCGGCCCAGCGAAGACTTTGAACCTATTTTGTAGGTATCTTTCGGAAAAAAAGAAGTTAAATTTTCCGTCCAACGAATTAGTCAGACCAAAAAAACCAAAGCTGTACAAACAAAAGCTTTGCTCATTTATTTTAAGAATAGACACCCAATATCCCCTTCCACAATGACCCCCTTTCCACACTACCAATACACCGAATCTTTCGCCAAAGGGCTAGATGCATTGGATCCCTTGGCTCATTTTCGATCCCACTTTCACTTCCCCAAGATCGAAGGAAAAGATGCCCTGTACTTCTGCGGCAATTCCCTAGGCTTACAGCCAAAGACGGTTTCATCTTACCTTGAAAAGGAGTTGGCCGCTTGGGCAAACATGGGGGTAGATGGGTATTTTCATGGGGAAGATCCTTGGTATTCGGTACGGAAGAAATCAAAGCCCATTTTGGCTCAAATCCTAGGTGCCTTGCCCGAGGAGGTGGTTGCCATGAATTACCTTTCGGTCAATCTGCACCTTTTGATGGTGTCCTTTTACCAGCCCACCCCTACTCGATTTAAAATCATCGTAGAAGGCGGAGCCTTTCCTTCGGACCAATACATGCTGGAAACTCAAATCAAGTTTCATGGTCTCGATCACAAAGATGTGTTGGTGGAGCTTCAGCCAAGGCCTGGAGAATATACCTTGCTCACCGAAGACATTGTCGAAGAGATTCGCAAGCAGGGTTCCTCCCTTGCCATGGTCAACATGGCTGGAATCCAATATTACACGGGGCAACTTTTTGACATCCAAGCCATCACCCAAGCGGCTCATGAAGTGGGGGCAGTAGCTGGATTTGATTTGGCCCATGCAGCTGGAAATGCTCCACTACAACTTCACGATTGGGAGGTAGATTTTGCAACTTGGTGCAGCTATAAATATCTGAATTCAGGTCCTGGCAATGTGTCTGGGATATTTGTTCACGAGCGATATGCCCATCGACCAGACCTTCCTCGATTTGCAGGCTGGTGGGGCCATAGTGAAGCGGAGCGCTTCAAAATGGAAAAAGGATTTCAACCCATGCATGGAGCCGACGGCTGGCAACTCGCTTGTTCCAACGTCCTCTCCTTGGCGGTACACCAAGCTTCTTTGGACCTATTTCAAGAAGCAGGCATGCCTGCCATCCGGGAAAAGAGCATCCAATTGACCGGATACCTGGAATACCTTATCGAGGAGATCAGCGGGGATTCTGGGGTGTTGGAAATCATCACTCCAAAAAATGCAGCCGAACGAGGTTGCCAATTGTCTTTGTTAATTCACAAGGGAGGCAAAGCGGTCTTTGACGAATGGTATGGGCAAGGAGTGGTAGGAGATTGGAGAAATCCAAACGTGATCCGCTTGGCACCAGCGCCACTCTACACGAGTTTCGAAGATGTGTACCGCTTTGCAAAAGTTTTGGAACAATCGCTCAAAAAATTTGCCTAAAAAAATCAGGCCCCGAACTGTACCCAAATAAAACAAGAAGCCCTACTTCAAATGAAGTAGGGCTTCTTGTTTTTACAAATCAAACAGGGTGCCGCTTGCACCCGTTGGCTTAATTTTTAGGTGCTTGTAGGCCAGCTCCGTAGCCATTCGCCCACGCGAGGTACGCTTGAGGTAGCCTTCTTGGATTAGAAAGGGTTCGTATACCTCTTCGATGGTTTCTGCCTCTTCCCCACAGGCTGTAGCGATAGTTCCTAGGCCTACCGGACCACCTTTAAATTTTTCAATAATCGTCAAGAGGATGCGGTTATCCATTTCATCCAAGCCATTTTCATCCACATCCAAGGCATTCAAGGCCATTTTCGCGATTTCCAAGGTGATGGTACCATTGCCCTTTACTTCTGCAAAGTCTCGGGTGCGTCGGAGGAGCATGTTGGCAATGCGCGGCGTACCTCGACTTCGTCGTGCGAGTTCATAGGCCGCCACTTCATCAATGGGAGTTTGCAAGATGCCCCCTGAGCGGAGGACAATATCGGTGAGCAACTTGGCGTCGTAGTATTCCAAACGGGAGTTGATGCCAAAGCGCGCCCGAAGTGGGGAGGTTAGCAATCCCGAACGGGTAGTAGCGCCAATTAGGGTGAAGGGGCTGAGGGAAATCTGTACGGATCTAGCATTGGGCCCACTGTCCAGCATGATGTCGATGCGGTAATCCTCCATCGCAGAGTAGAGGTATTCCTCCACAATCGGATTGAGTCGGTGGATCTCATCAATGAATAAAACATCCCCTTCTTCCAAGTTGGTCAGGAGGCCAGCCAAGTCAGAGGGCTTGTCGAGCACCGGACCAGAAGTGATTTTTATTCCCGCCTGAAGCTCGTTGGCGATGATGTGACTGAGGGTGGTCTTTCCCAAACCGGGAGGTCCATGCAGGAGCACATGGTCCAGGGGTTCCTTTCTTTTTTTGGCAGCATGAACAAACACACGAAGATTTTCGATGATTTTAGCTTGCCCCGTAAAGTCTTCAAAGCTTAGCGGGCGTAAAGCACGTTCAAACTCCCGGTCCTTGGGCCCTAACTGTTCTTCGTCTCCTGACAAGTAATCTTCTCTCATGTGCGTTGCGCTAGCTACAAATATAGACAAAAACCCGAAGGGCTGGGGATGTGAATTTTTCGCAAAAGGTTAAAGAAAAAGGTACTAATTTTGTTTGAAATTTTCCTCCCTGATGAGTCCGAACGCTAGAAAAAATTTAATTTATTCCTTTGTACTACTTGGCATGGTCCTGATCGTCTATTTGTACAGGTCGAGCACAGGCGGAGGATCTTCAGTGGATGAGGTAGCTCGAAAAAATGGATTAATCACCTGGAATGGGGAGTTTATGGATCAGCCCTATCTTTTTTTATACCATCCCGAGCGGGCAAATGTAAAAGTCAAACTTGACTCCCTGTTGAACCATCAAGCCCAGTTGTACCTGATGGATTCTCCCCGTTCAGAGCTGTACCAACTCAATCGTCAGGATTCGCTCCCCAGGCCTTCCAAAGATCTCTTGGCTCTACTACGAATGGTAAGCCAAGACTCCAAAAACACTGAAAGCTCCTGGGATCCTACAGCTGGAATTTTGTACGATGGATGGAGTTTTTCAGCCTCAAGAGCAGGGATTAAGGATAGTGCAAACATTGCTGCCCTACTCGACAATGTGGGAATGCCTAAGTTTATCCTGAGCGACACCCTAATTCAGAAAGCAAAGACGGGTCTTAAAATCAACCTGTTGGATTATGGCCAAACGCTAACCTTGGCCCAGGTGGCCCTGTTTTTGGAAAAGCAGGGGGTTCGAAACTACTTCTTGCAAATTGGCAAGCATACCCTAGCCAAGGGTGTCAACGAGCGACAAGAACTTTGGAAATTCAAAACCCAACGTCCGGATAGCCTCGGGAAGGCCATGGATGGCTGGATTGCCTTGCAAAACCGAGCAGTAACCTCTGCGGGGGATTTTACGCAGACCTACAGACAAGACTCGTTACAAAAAGCATGGGTGTTGGATCCCCGGACCGGCTATCCCGTCAATCATGGACTCCTCCAAACTACTGTACTTGCCAAAACTTCGAAAGAAGCAGCTATTCTTGCGCAATCTCTACTCGTTCGTGGATGGCAGGATGCAGTACGGATCGACTCAGCTCGTAAGGATGTTGAGATGATTTTGATCTACAATGAAAAAGGCAAGGGGCTTAGGCTGTACGCTAGCCCCGAACTTAAAGCTATGCTTTCATTTCCAATCGAGTAAATTGACTTATGCAATGATATTGCATTTCATAGTGCAACATTGTTGAATTTTTATACCTTTGCAAAAAAATCCTTCTCTGAGGTCACAGCAAGGTTAATCCAATGGCGCTAAATTTTATTCTTCTATTTTTCACTGCGCTGCTTGCTGGACTCTTGGTATTTGTCACCCCAGTACTCAAAGAAAAGTACTTCAAACTGGTGCTGGTATTTGCAGGATCCTACCTGTTCTCCATTACCATCTTGCATATTTTGCCCGAATTATTTTCGGGCTCCTACAATCCTAGCCGCATGGGAGTGTACATCCTGATCGGCTTTCTCTTGCAGCAGCTTTTGGAGTATTGGTCTGCAGGGATCGAACATGGGCACATTCACAAGCACGAGTCCTCCACCTACAAGGGTGTTTTTACCTTGATGATAGGCTTGTTTATTCATGCCTTTCTAGAGGGCACCCTATTGTCACATGGAGATTCGTCCACGCAGCGAGGACTTGCCTTGGCTCAGGAGCACAGCGACAAAACAGTCCTTCTGGGTATTCTGATGCACAAAGGTCCAGCAGCATTTGCACTAGCAGCAGTTCTTGGTGCCTCCCTTTCTAAAAAATGGACCCTTATTTTGCTCACTATTTTTGCGCTTGCATCTCCATTGGGAATGCTTTCTAGCGCCTTCTTTATCAACCAAGGACTTCTCTCTACCGAAGGAATCGGCATTTTATATGGATTAGTTACCGGGGGCTTCCTGCATATTTCTACCACCATCTTTTTTGAAAGTAGCCCGCATCACAAGTTTCAGCTCAACAAGCTGGCCATTACTTTTTTGGCAGCAGCCTTGGCTTTTGCATCAGAATACTTAATTTGATTTTTGCTTTTTGATCTCCAGCTGGCTCATGCCACCTGAATACCCTTTCAATTTTACTGTACTTATATTCAAGGACTTGGAAGATTCCCAAAGGGGGAGTTTTTGAAAATGGTATGAAGCCCGAAATCTTACCATGGTTCCACCTTTGGAAAAAAGGTCATTTCCTTCTATTTTTTAGTTTATATTTCTTCCATCAAAAATTGCTTTGCTTTTTTTGATGAATGCCAAATTAAACCCAGACTAACCGTCACTTACATGTCATCCTCTCCCTCAAAAATGGAGCAGTATTGGAAAAAAAACCTCCAAACGCTCGCAATCCTGCTTTTTATTTGGTTTATCGTCTCTTTTGGCTGTGGAATTCTATGGGTAGAAGAGCTCAACACCATTCGAATTGGAGGCTTCAAATTAGGATTTTGGTTTGCTCAGCAAGGAGCCATTTACGCTTTCCTAGTGCTGATATTTGTTTACGTGATTCGGATGAATAAGCTGGACAAGGAATTTAACGTAAACGAAGATTGATATGGATTTACTCGCCTGGACCTACTTACTCGTTGGACTTAGCTTTGCGCTTTACCTTGGCATTGCCATTTGGAGTCGTGCGGGATCTACCGAAGAATTTTATGTTGCCGGTGGAGGAGTTTCTCCCCTCGCCAACGGTTTAGCCACTGCTGCAGATTGGATGTCTGCCGCTTCATTCATGTCTATGGCAGGCATCATTTCTTTTTCCGGCTACGATGGCTCAGTTTACCTGATGGGCTGGACTGGAGGCTATGTGTTGCTTGCGCTTTTGCTCGCCCCTTACCTCCGGAAATTTGGAAAATTCACAGTTCCTGACTTTGTAGGCGATCGCTATTACTCCAACAAGGCCCGAGTCGTAGCTGTCATTTGTGCCCTATTTATCTCCTTTACCTATGTGGCAGGGCAAATGCGCGGCGTAGGAATTGTATTCTCCCGCTACCTAGAGCTTCCCATCGAATGGGGCGTAGTGATCGGTATGGCCATCGTGTTTTTCTATGCAGTGCTAGGAGGAATGAAAGGCATTACCTACACCCAAGTGGCCCAATACTGCGTGTTGATTTTTGCCTACATGGTTCCGGCCATCTTTATTTCCATGCAACTTACAGGCAATCCCATTCCACAGCTTGGACTTGGAGGGGATGTAGCAGGGGGAGTTCCACTTTTGGACAAGCTAGATGGAGTGTTGGGTGACCTAGGCTTTGCTGACTACACCTCAGGCAAGAAAAGCATTCCCGATTTATTCATGATCACCTTGGCCTTGATGGTAGGAACAGCAGGTCTTCCCCATGTGATTGTTCGCTTTTTTACCGTTCCCAAGGTAAAAGATGCCCGACTTTCTGCTGGCTATGCCTTGGCATTTATCGCAATTCTGTACACCACAGCACCTGCAGTAGCTGCCTTTGGAATGTACAACATCATCCAGTCCACTTCCGAAAAACCGATTGATCAGCTCCCAGAATGGGTTCAGAACTGGCAGCAAACCAACCTGATCCAAATAGAAGATAAAAATGGGGACGGGCTGGTCCAATACCTCCCAGACCCTGCAACCAACGAGCTACGCATTGACAAGGACATCATGGTTTTGGCGGGCCCAGAAATCGCACAGCTCCCCGATTGGGTGGTCGGCTTAGTGGCTGCTGGAGCCATGGCAGCGGCATTGTCCACAGCTGCAGGCCTCTTGCTTGTTATTTCCACCTCCATATCGCGCGATTTATTCAAGACCTTCCGCCCCGAAATTTCGGATAAAAAAGAACTCCGGATTGCTAGGCTCTCTGCTGCTGGCGCCGTGATTTTGGCGGGGTATTTTGGCATCAACCCTCCGGGCTTTGTGGCCGAAGTAGTTGCTTTTGCATTTGGTCTTGCCGCTTCCTCCTTCTTCCCAGTGATCTTGCTCGGAATATTTTCTACCCGAGTCAACAAGGAAGGAGCCATCGCTGGGATGCTGACGGGACTTGTATTCACCATCAGCTACATTAGCTACTTCAAGTTTGTGTATCCCGAACTCAACACCGCCGAACACTGGTGGTGGGGAATTTCCCCAGAAGGAATTGGCTCCCTAGGAATGGCGCTTAACTTCTTGGTTTGCTTTGGCGTATCTTGGTTGACACCAGCTCCTCCTAGCCATGTCCAACAACTAATTCAGGATATTCGAATTCCAAAAGGAGCAGGAAAGGCGTCCAACCATTGATTTACAACCTAGACTATCCCACTCATGAGTGATCGATTGCATACCCTCAGCGGCTACTTTCACGAATACCAAAAAAGTGTGGCACAGCCTGAAGAATTCTGGGCTAGAATTGCCGACTCCTTTCATTGGAAAAAACGCTGGTCCAAGGTCTTGGAATGGAACTTTGAAACTCCCGAGGTACAGTGGTTTGTAAATGGCAAACTCAACCTCACCGAAAATATTTTTGAAAAAAATCTATACACCCTAGGCGATAGACCCGCCATCATCTGGGAACCCAACGAACCTGGGGAGGCAGAACGTACGCTCAGCTACCGTCAACTTTTTGAAGAAGTTTGCCGATTTGCCAACACGCTACTATCCAAGGGCATCGGCAAAGGGGATCGCGTGATCATCTACATGCCGATGGTTCCTGAAGCAGCCATCGCCATGCTTGCCTGTGCACGCATCGGTGCCATCCACTCTGTGGTGTTTGCTGGTTTCTCCAGCACCTCCCTCGCAGATCGCATCCTGGACTGCAAAGCCAAAGCCGTTCTCACTGCAGATGGCAACTTCCGGGGCAACAAACAAATTAGCATCAAAGAAATCGTAGACGAAGCCCTTGAAAAAGCACCGGTGGAAACGGTGATCGTCTACCAACGCACTGGCCAAGAAACAAAGATGCTCGCGGGCAGGGATTACTGGTGGCATGAAGCGATAGCCGGGCAGTCATCCGTCAACCAAGCTGCTGAAATGGATAGCGAGGACATGCTCTTTATCCTGTACACTTCAGGCTCGACTGGCAAGCCTAAAGGTGTGGTCCATACCACCGGAGGCTACATGGTCTACACCAAGTACTCCTTTGAAAATGTGTTTCAATACACTCCAGGAGATGTATACTGGTGTACTGCTGACATTGGCTGGATCACCGGACATTCCTACATCGTATATGGCCCCCTACTCGCTGGCGCCACCACGCTGATGTTTGAAGGGGTACCCACCTATCCCCATCCTGGGAGATTCTGGGAGATCATTGAAAAGTACAAGGTCAATGTATTTTATACCGCCCCAACAGCCATTCGAGCCCTTCAGGCCTTTGGCACCGAGCCCATTGCAGGTCATGATCTGAGCTCCCTCAAAGTGCTCGGCTCCGTAGGCGAACCCATCAACGAGGAAGCTTGGCACTGGTACCACAACCACATCGGCAAGGGCAAATGCCCGATTGTAGATACCTGGTGGCAAACCGAAACTGGAGGCATCATGATCTCCCCACTCGCGGGCATCACCCCTACCAAGCCTGCTTATGCTACGCTGCCATTACCTGGCATACAACTCAGTATTGTGGATGCAGAAGGCAAGGAGCTTCGTGGCAACTCAGTAGAAGGCAACCTTTGCATCGATTTCCCTTGGCCATCCATGATCAGAACCACCTATGGAGACCACGAGCGCTGCAAGCAAACC
>Ga0209400_1003919_pt1 | contig 10681 bp, 8 predicted proteins | sample M_130807_EF_Meta_FD_187313 | JGI IMG/M metagenome (GOLD analysis project Ga0209400, IMG submission 187313) | Freshwater microbial communities from Lake Montjoie, Canada to study carbon cycling - M_130807_EF_MetaG (SPAdes) (version 2) | ecosystem: Environmental > Aquatic > Freshwater > Lake... | reverse complement strand
CCACTGGCGGTCGCGGGTCGCATGGGTGCCGCAGGATCCGACGATCTTCGCCGGCACCATCGCCGACAACATCGGGCTCGGGCTGCGTGACGCGGAGTCGGGCGCGATCATCGAAGCGGCCAGGATCGCCGCCATCCACGAGACGATCGCCGCCCTGCCCGATGGCTACAACACGCTGGTCGGCGAGGGAGGGCTCCGTCTGAGCGGCGGGCAGCGACAGCGGATCGCTCTGGCCCGAGCGCTGCTGCGCGATGCCCCGGTGATGATCCTCGACGAGTTCACCGCTCAGCTCGACCCCACGACCGAAGAGTCGATCCTCGTCGGGATCGAGCCCATTCTCCGCGATCGCACCGTGCTGCTCATCACCCACCGGCCGAGCGTGCTGCTGCTCGCTGACCGTGTCGTCACGCTCCGGCGCGCTGACCCGGAATCCCGATGAGTCCCACACGCGACCTGCTGCGAACAGTCGGCGGTCACCGTCGCTGGGTACTCGCCACAGCCCTGCTCGGTGCTCTCGCTTCTGCATCCGGTATCGGTCTCGTGGCGTTCTCCGCGGTTCTCATCTCTCGCTCTGCACTGCTGACCTCCACCGCCTCGCTGGCGCTCATCATCGTTGCCGTGCGGTTCTTCGCCACAGCACGAGTGGTTCTTCGCTACGCCGAGCGAATCGTCGGGCACCTCGCCACCTTCAGGTTGCTCACACGTTTACGAACCTGGTTTTTCGCGGCAGCCATTCCGATAGCGCCGAGCGGCGTCATCGACCGACGGACCGGTGAACTACTCGACACGATCCTCGACGATGTCGACACCATGCAGGATGCCCACCTCCGGGTGATCATTCCACCGATCGTGACCGCCAGCACCGTGCTGGTGTCGGTGATCGTCGTCGCTGCTTCCAGCCTGCATTCCGCTGCGATTCTTCTGGTCTTTGCCGCACTTGCCGGCGGAGCACTCCCCGCTGTGGTCCAACGCCTCTCGCGTTCCAGTGCATCCGAGATGAGCGAAGCCCGGTCCCGCTCCGCCGCCGAGGTTCTCGAATCGCTCGAAGGGGCGAGAGAACTCATCGCATTCGACGCGCTCGAACCCGTTCTCGAACGTCTTCAATCCCTCGATCAAAAGGCCGACCGTGCCCGCCTCAGACTCGCCCGTTCCCGTGGCATCGGGGCGGCTGTGCTCACTGTGCTGGCCACGGGTTGTGCACTCCTCGTGACCTGCATCGCCATCAACGAGGTTCGCTCCGGAGAGCTTCCCGGCGAACTCCTTGCGCTTGTGCCCCTTGTCTCGCTGGCCACGTTCGAGTCCATCTCCTCGCTTCTTTCGATCTTTGAAGCCCGCGAACGCAGTTCGGCAGCAGCCCGCCGCATCGGCTCGCTCGCTGAGCAATCCCGGATCGAACAGTCCTGCTCTGCGCATGCCACGGACCCGCAGCTCACCGGCAAATTTGGGACACGACGCCGATCCTCCGATGGCCATGTCTTAAACCGCGATGATTCCGCGGTCGTAACAGTCCCGACTACCGATCTGACTCTGCGCGGAGTGAACTTCGAACGCACGCCCGACCTCCCGTTACTCGTCGACGTTTCATGTCGAATTCCTGCAGGCAGCGTCGTTGTGATCACCGGCGAAAGCGGCGCCGGAAAATCCACCCTTGTGGACCTACTGCTGCGTTTCGAAGATCCAGACGGCGCCATCCTGCTCGGGGATACCGAACTCACGGCACTCGATCCGGCGATCGCCCGCAGCAACTTCGCGGTCGTGCGTCAACGGGATCACATCTTTGACACCACCATTCGCGACAACCTCGCTCTGGCCGACCCCGATGCCACCGACGAGCGACTGCTCGAAGTGCTCACCGACGCCGGCTTGGCCGACACCGTCGCGGAACTCCCTGCCGGCCTCGACACGCGCACCGGATCCGATGGTTCGGAGCTCAGCGGTGGCGAACGCCAGCGACTGTTGATCGCCCGGGCCCTGCTTGCTGATCGTCCGATCCTCATCCTCGACGAAGCTCTTGAACACCTCGATCACCGTCGACGAGCGATGGTCCTCGACGCAGTTCTGGCGCGCCGCAAAAACCGCACGACCATCTTCATCTCACACGATGCACCTGCCGTGGCGAGTCCGGGCCTGTGGCTCGAACTGCGCGATGGGAGGTTCGTTATCAGGGCTTGATCGCCCGCTTGACCGGTCGGTCCCAGCCGGGTGCTCCTGTGGGCTTGGCCGTCGGCCACAAGCCCGGACCCATCTCGAGGATGCCGTGATGCGAGCCGTAGTCAGCAAGCAGGTTGAGATACCGAGCAGCGTCGAATGCTTCGGGGCCGCGTACTCCCACGCCTTCCCATCCGCCGGTGGCGATGAGTTCGAGCGCCACCACCGGGCAGATCGCGGTCTGCCAGAGCACTGCCTGGGAGCCCCAGTCGCGCATCGTGGTCTCGTTATCGGCCACGTGGTAGAGGTACACCTCGCGCAGCTCGCCGTCGTAGGTTCCCCGCACCCAGGTACCCGCGCAGGTCTTGCCGTGCATGAGATGTCCGAGTTCCGCCGGATTGGGAAGCAGCGATGCCAGCATGTCGCGAGGAGCGATACGGGCATCGCCCACCTTGATCTTCTCGGTGGAATCCAAACCGAGATACGCAAAGGTCTTGAGCCAGTCGATGAACTCGGCGCCTAGCCCGTACTTGAAGGTCACCCGGTTGCAGTCGACCTCACGAGGGATGAGCAGCACCTCTTCGTGCTCGACATTGACACATTCGATCGGACCGATTCCCGAAGGGAAATGGAAGATCTCGGGCTCGCTGAAACAGTCTGTGGTGTAGAGCCCACGTTCCTTCTCCCAGATCACCGGAGGGTTCAGGCATTCCTCGATCGTGGTCCAGATCGAGAACGTCGGAGCGAAGTCGAGGCCATCGATCGAGAGGTTCGACCCATCGCGCACACCGATCTCGTCGATCGTGTCGAACAGCACATCAGCGGCGTACTTGGCGAACACATCGGAAAGTCCGGGTTCAACGCCCATACCGACCAGCGCAAGCAGTCCCTTGTCACGCCATTGCTGATCAGCAGCAAGCTGTACCTCGCCCAGCGGAGCTCCGACGAGGTTGTAGGGATCGCTCGGATGGGGCTTGCTGAGGGTCATCGCCATATCGACGTAATGCGCACCAGCACTGAAACAAGCGTTGAAGATCGGCTCATTCAGTCGCGGGTCACAGGCATTGACCACGATGTTGGACTTGGAGGCTTCGATGAGTCGGACAATGTCGGACTCACTACGGGCGTCGACCTTGGCGGCGACGAACCGTCCAGGGTCATCGAGTTCGGCGATTGCTCGCTGTGCCGATTCGATGGAGATGTCGGCGAGTGTGAATGTTTGGAAAAAGGAACGTGTTTCTGCGATCGAGGCCATCGACGCTCCCACGCCGCCTGCACCTATCACCAGGATGTTCATGACTATCCATTCGAGGAACGCCTCTCGTGAGAGGCGTAGCACCAGTCTGCCCCATCCACCGGCTCCAGATACTGCGCAAATGGTTCAGGACCCGAGACGGCCCTCTCCAAGGGCCTTGATGGGGCGTAGTTTCCGACGCAGATCGAAACGGGAGACACAGATCTCGTCGATGTAGGCGGCGGCTTCCTCCACCGAGTCGGTCACGAGGAGCAACTCAAGATCAGTGCGGGCGATCATGCCCGCACTGACCATCGTCTCCAACTGCTCGACGATGGGGCGCCAGTACTCACTACCCATCACGATCACCGGGAACTCATGGATCTTGGCGGTCTGGATCAGCGTGAGCGCTTCGAACCATTCGTCGACAGTTCCGAATCCGCCCGGCATCACCACGAAGGCATACGAGTACTTCACCAACATCACCTTGCGGACGAAGAAGTACCGGAATTTAAGGCTGATATCGACGTAGGGATTCGACACCTGTTCATGCGGAAGTTGAATGGCACATCCAACACTCAGCCCATTGACATCCTTCGCTCCACGATTGGCCGCCTCCATGATCCCCGGACCACCTCCGGTGATCACTGCGAATCCGAGTTCGCTGAGTGCTGCCCCCATCGAGCGCGCAAGTGCGTAGTTCGCATCGCCATCCTTGGTGCGAGCCGATCCGAAGACCGTGACCGCCGGCCCCAGGAAATGGAGCTTGCGGAATCCTGCGATGAACTCGGCCGCAACACGCGCAACCGTGAGCAGCTCACGATGTCTGGAACGCGGTCCGGCGAGGAATCTTCGTTCCTGCCATTCGAGCGCCTGCGGCCAAGCATCTTCGATATTCATCGAACCTCTTCCGTAACGGCGAACTTCGCGCAGTAGGCAGCGAACAGATCTCGCTGTTCCTGTGGGTCGAGTCCCAGACTCTCGAAACTCCAGGCGTGGACCGCATGCGACTCCGACGCACGTTCCTCGCTCGCCCGGATCAACGCGGCCCGAACGTCGGCAGGTACCTGCAGACCGAGTCCGTCGTAGATGCGATGAACCACGCCGATGGGATCAGCGCGCAGTTCATCGAAAGACGCATGCGCCACGGCAACATCAGCGGGCAATCCCCGGTCGACACGCCGGCGCAGGCCATCGAGATCGTTGAGGTACAGGTCTGCGTGATATCTCGCGATGTCCGGTATCGACACTTCGTCACTATGAGCAGCGCGCAACGTGGCGATGAGGCTCGTCACTGAACCGAGGATCGCCAGCGGATCACGATGCGTGACAATCAATCGGGCATCGGGGTAGATGGCGAGCAGAGGATCGAGGTTGTGCAAGTGGACCGGCGACTTGAGCACCCAGCGCTGCGTGGGCTGGCGGCGCTGAAGGATCTGGAGAACGAGCCGATGCATCTCATAGGCCGGCGTCATGTCACAGGTCCGGAGCCAGTCGATGTAGCGGGTAGTCGAGTAACGGCTCACGAACTCCTCACTACGGAACGTGAACGACATCGCCGAAAGGCATTCCTTATGCATCCGTCCGCTGTAGGCATGGATCGACTCGAGTCCGCCGGACACAGTCTGGGGGAGCCGGAGTTCGAGATCGGCGAGAGCAACCCGGCCATCCTCCTCACCGGCAACCGGTGGCGGTACCGGCCGCAACAATTCCCAACCCAGCGGAACGCGGTGTCGATGATCAGCCGCCAGCAGGGCGTGTAGCGCCGTGGTCCCTGTGCGAGGTGCTCCGACCACCACGATTGGTTCGATGATGCGCTCCTCGCGAACCGCCGGGTCTTCGCGTGCATAGGCGGCGATCTGCAGTCGAACATCGAGGAGGCGATCGAGGAATCGATGAGTGATCCATCGGCCCAGAACCGTGAGGTGCGCGTCAGCCTCCAGCGACTCGAGCAGCAGTTCGAACGGTTCGAGGAAGTCATCACCTGTTCCCGGACCGGGAGCGCAGAATGCACCGACATCTCCCCTCGCCGATCCACGTCGAGCCAGAGCTGCATCGAGGAGTTCCGTGACTGAAAAGGGTCGGGCCGCTTCGAGCGCGATCGGTGGCACGACGCCGTCATTGATCATGCCGACCCAACCATCGTGATCCGCGCTTGCTGAGTCCGTCGTCACGGGCCCGAAACTACGCTCTGGCAGTGCCCTCCGCCCCGGACCCGATCGATCCCACCTCGCTGGCCGGCCGCACGATCATCGTCACCGGAGGATCTCGGGGCATCGGAGCCGGCATCGCCCGCCACCTCGCCGGCCGTGGCGCCCGACTCGCACTCACCGCCCGGCGAAGGGATGCGCTCGAAGAGATCGCACGGGAACTCACTGCATCGGGTACCGATGTCATCACTGCTCAACTCGACGTCGCCGACCGCGAAGGAGCGCTGCGCCTCGCCGAGCGCACGATCACCGAGTTCGGAAGCATCGACGGCCTTGTTCTGAACGCCCAATCGTTCCGACCCGTCACGCCACTACTCGACGTCGCTCCCGCTGATCTCGAACTGCTGATGCAGACGGGCCCAGCGGCAGCGCTCTGGCATATGCAGGCCGTCGTTCCCCATATGTCCGCAGCCGGACACGGCCGTATCGTCACCATGGGTTCCGCTCTCGGAATCACCGGTGGCGCCGGTTATGGGCCCTACGCCGCGTCGAAGGAGGCCATCCGTTCGCTCACTCGCACTGCGGCCACGGAGTGGGGACCTCTCGGCATCACAGTGAACTGTGTACTTCCCGCCTCGGCTGCGCATCGAGTTCCACCTACCGATTCCGACCCCGCACGACTCGCCGCATTCCGGGCCATGTACGAGCGAAATCCGATGGGTCGCGACGGCGATCCGGAACACGACATCGCGCCACTGATCGCGTTCCTGCTTTGCGATGCGAGCAGCTACATCACCGGCCAGACCATCGCCGCCGACGGTGGAGGCATCCTGCGCGCCTGATCAGACCCTGAACCGCCAGGCAAGATGCGCCCGGCGATGGTCGAGCTCTGCCGCACGGTCCTCGGGAGTCACCCGTGTCGCAGCGGGGTCGAGTGCGACAGCCAGATCGTTGGTCCGAATCACTCTCGCCGACGGAGTTGGTTCGTCCTCACCTGCGGGCCAGAACCACCGCAATGTGCACAATCCCTGTCGACGTCCACCAGTGTCGAGCCAGTTCGCGATACCCGGGTCTGTCGGGCCGACCACCATCCGCACCCGACCGTCAACAGAGACCTCGGTCTGCAGATGATTCCGACTCGTGATCCGTGACACGGGATCAACGAGTTCGAACCATCCGGGCACATAGAGCTGGAAGCTCCAATACCGGGCGTCAGGAACATCGGTCTCGACCACGAGCGTCTCATCATCGGCGAGATCCCAGAAGCAGAATGCATAGCGAGCGGCTGCGAGCCCCTTCTCGAGCTTCAGGGATCCGGCGAAGGCATTATCGGTGCGCAGAGCACGCTCATCGATCATGTACTGGTTCCAGTACCGCATCGAATGTTCGACACCCGACGCCGCTTCATCCAAACGTTCGAGAAGTTGGGCCGGCGTGACTCTCTGCATCGGATCTACCGCGTCGAGACATTCGATCGTGAACGTTGCCGGCTCGGCCTCACGCCAGTCGATGTAGTACTCGCGGATCGACGCCATCACTGCGCCGTCGGGGATGGCGATCGAGATGTGCTTGACACCATCGGCCAGTTCCTCGGCCCCCTCGCCACCGACCACACCATCCCCGCCGAGCATGAGTACGAACTCATCCCCGGCAGCGATGCCGAGATCCGACGCCGTGTGCTCGGCGAGAGTTCCCCACCGCTGTTGGTGCATGAACCCGGCGCGCAGGGCGAGGATGAAGTCGTCAGCGCTGTGCATGCGACCACGGATGCGATAGCGGCGGGTTGGGTCGATCCGGGCATGCCGGTACACGTTGTCGGCGTTTGGTCCGCCCCATTGCGTGACGAGATCGTTCTGTCGCATGAAGAACGGGGATGCTGCGTCCGAGTGACCCACCGACCATCCGAGCCAGCACAGAACCTGATCGGCCAGATGTGCGAATCCCTCGGCCCGATCCTGCGGATCCGCCGGATACGGCGGAGACAACAGTTGCTCACCGACTGCCTCGAGCCGACGACACATATCCCGCCATGCCGTCTGTTCGACCGGTTCACCCACCTCGCCCCCGACATCTTCGCTGGCATTGGTTCCGCTATCGCTGCGGTCATCGGTCATCAGCAACTGCCGATCAGTCGAACTCGTACTGCATGGGATCGACGGCTCGGGTCCAACCCCAATAGGTCGGGATCGGCCACGGCGAGATGGTGAAGATCCGGCCTTCGCTGTTCTTGAAATGCGAATGCTTCACCGACCAATGCGCCCAGACCATCTGGGCGATCTCGGAGCGGTACCGACTGGTGTAGGCATCAAACGCTTCTGCAGTTGGAACCATCGAGCGATGCCCACCGGCCAGCAACTCGTGGATCGCACTCATGATGTAGTTGACCTGGCATTCGGATTGGAAGATCAGGCTCGCCCCGTGCGCCAGATTCGTACCCGGCCCATAGACACAGAAGAGATTGGGGAAGTTCGGCACCGAAATGCCGAGCAGCGCCTCTGGTTCCTCACCCCACTGCTCGCGCAAGGTGACACCGCCGCGGCCAGTGATGGTCATCGGCCACAGGAAGTCGTTATGCCGGAAGCCGGTGGCGAAACAGATGACATCGGCCTCATGCAGCACGCCGTCGTCAGTGACCACCCCTTCGGGAACGATGCGCGAAATCCCGGTGCGTACCAACTCGACGTTCGGCTTCTTCAAACACGTGAGCCATGACCCATTGTCCTGGAGTGTGCGCTTAGCTGTGGGCGGGTACTGAGGCATCGAAAGTTCGAGAAGATCAGGACGATCGGCGAGCTGCGAGGAGATCCAGTCTCCGAACCACGCTCGGGTGATGCTGTTCATCTCACTGATCGCCATGCCGTCGCTGTCATCGAAATTCGGGTCCACCCTCGAGTTCTCGATGCTCAATCCGGCTGCTGGGTAGAACATCAGGAACCGGAACCATCGTGTGTAGAACGGGAGGTGCCGCATCGCCCACGCATCTCCCTCGGGCACCGCACGGTGATAGTTCATGTTCGGGAACATCCACTGCGGTGTGCGTTGGAAGATCGAGAGGTGCTCGACCTCGTCGGCGATGGCCGGCGCAAGTTGGAAACCGCTGGCCCCGGCACCGATCTGCGCCACCCTCTTGCCCGCGAGATCGATGGAGTCGTCCCAACGTGCGGAATGGAAGGCCGGTCCGGCGAAACTCTCGATGCCGTCGATTTCCGGGAGCTTCGGAGCGTTGAGTGCGCCGGTGGCACTGATGACGATGCGGGCATCGATCGTGTCAACGGCTCCATCGGCACCTCGAACCTCGACCGACCAACGCCCTGTGGCTTCGTCCCATGTTGCCGAAACCACCTCGGTGTTGAACCGGCAGTTGGCACCAACCTCGTACTTCTCTAGGACACGTTCGAAGTACGAACGTAGTTCGGGCTGACGCACGAAATACTCGCTCCAATGCTCCGATGGTTCGAACGAGTAGCAGTAGAAATGACTGCCGACATCGACCCGGGCACCGGGATACCGGTTGTCGCGCCACGTGCCCCCGGCGCCGTCAGTCTTCTCGATGATCGTGAACGGAAGTCCGGCCTGGGCGAGACGAATACCGGTGAGCAGACCCGATTCGCCACAACCGATAACGACGACATGCGCGTCGGCCCGCACATCTGCACTGACCTCTTCGCCCCACTCGATAGCTCGACTGTCAGCGCCATCGAGGTGGAGGTCCTCGGCGAACATCGGGACCACTGCATCATCGACCGGTGCAACAGCGAGGAATGACATCATCTCGTGGATCAACTCGGGCCCGGGTGCCGGCGGCAGTTCGCACCCACTGTCGCGGTAGTCGATGATTGCGGCCAACGCGAGACGGCGCGCCTCGGCCTGCATCTCCGCAGGCATCGAGCTCTGGAAATCGTTGAGCATTGCGTACTGGGGGCGGATGTCACCGCGTATCCATGAGGGATCCCCGGTGAGGTGCACCATCGAGCAGAGCAATGCCGGAACACTGACCTCCTCGAGCGCAGCGGCGATCGTGGCGTCGTCGTCGGTGAACGGGGCTCCGGCGTGAGGGTTTCGGGCAGTGTCGGCCATGTCTTGAGTCTTACCCAAGATCGAACGGTCAGCGCAGGTGCCCCGACCGGCGATACTTGATGAATGGACGAACGCAATGTGCTGGGTGGCGTGCTCGAGCCCTGTGGAACGGACCCGATGACGGGGTTCTTCCGCGATGGCTGCTGCAGCACCGGCCCCGATGACGTCGGACGCCACACGATCTGTGCCGTGGTGAGCGCCGAGTTCCTCGACCACCAACGCAGTATCGGCAACGACCTCTCGACACCCATGCCCGAATATCGGTTTCCCGGTCTGGTCCCGGGCGATCGTTGGTGCGTCACTGCGGTCAACTGGCTGCGAGCCTGGCGTGACGGTGCTGCGGCACCCGTCGTGCTCGCCAGCACCAACGAACGCACCCTCGAAGTCGTACCTCTCGAAGCGCTGCAGGCCATGGCTGTCGATGTGCCCAGCGATCTCAGCGGATTGGAGGACTGAACCATGCTCACCGTCGCCTCGGTCAATGTGAACGGTCTGCGCGCCGCCACCCGAAAGGGCATGCACGCCTGGCTCGATCAACGTCAGCCCGACATCCTCACCCTCCAGGAAGTGCGGGCTCCCGACGAACTCGTCGCCGACCTACTGGGTCCGGGTTGGCACGTCGCCCATGCCGAGAGTCTCGCCAAGGGCCGCGCCGGTGTCGCCGTTGCTACCCGAATCCCACATCGAGCGGCCCGCTTCGGCGACCACCACCCGTCGTTCACCGACAATGGCCGATGGGTCGAGGTCGACCTCAAGCTCGCCGATGGCTCTGCGCTCACCGTGATCTCGGCCTACGCCCACACCGGCGACGAAACCAGCCCCGAACGTATGACAGAGAAGCTCGCGTGGTTCGATGCCGCGACCGAACGCCTCAGCGAACTTCGCAAGGGCCGACGCCATGTGCTGCTCACCGGCGACCTCAACGTCGCCCATCGCGAGGAAGATCTCAAGAATTGGAAGGGCAATATCGGCAAAGCAGGCTTTCTTCTTGAGGAACGCGCCTACTTCGACCGATGGTTCAACGAGCTCGGCTGGATAGATGTCGCCAGAGCGCAAGCTGGCGATGTCGCCG
>Ga0209400_1003915_pt1 | contig 10692 bp, 7 predicted proteins | sample M_130807_EF_Meta_FD_187313 | JGI IMG/M metagenome (GOLD analysis project Ga0209400, IMG submission 187313) | Freshwater microbial communities from Lake Montjoie, Canada to study carbon cycling - M_130807_EF_MetaG (SPAdes) (version 2) | ecosystem: Environmental > Aquatic > Freshwater > Lake... | reverse complement strand
TACTCAAAAAGTTATTACACGTTTTGCACCCTCCCCTACAGGAAATTTGCATATTGGAGGAGCGAGAACGGCTTTGTTTAATTGGTTATTTTCAAAAAATCAAAAAGGTAAGTTCTTATTAAGAATAGAAGATACTGACGTTCAAAGATCAAAAGATGAATATTACGAACAAATTATCTCCACTCTAAAATGGTTAGAAATAAATTGGGATGAAGAGCCATATATACAATCAAAAAACATAGAATCTCACATAAATATCTCTAATATCCTATTAAAAAATGGATACGCCTATAAATGCTACTGCTCTGAAAAAGAGCTAGAAGAAGAAAAAAAATTATATCTTGAGAAAAAAATTCCATACACTTACAGCAAAAAATGTAGAAATATTTTAGAAGACATTACCAACAAGCCCTTTGTTGTAAGATTTAAATCGAAGATGGAAGGAAAGACAGTACTAAAAGATTTGGTTCAGGGTAACGTTGAAATTAATAATAGTACAATAGAAGATTTTGTTATTTTAAGAAAAGACAATAAACCTACTTATAATTTATCCGCTGCAGTTGACGATTATCAAATGAAAATTACTCACGTAATAAGAGGTGATGATCATAAAATAAATGCCTTTAAACAAATTCAAATATTTGAAAGCATGGAATGGAAAATACCAGAATACGCACACATACCTTTAATTCATTCGAAAGAAGGGAAAAAATTATCAAAAAGAGATGATGCGTCGACTGTAGAAGATTATAAAAAAATAGGAATTTTACCAGAGGCCTTAAGAAATTATTTATTAAGACTAGGATGGTCATATAAAGATAAAGAAATTTTCACAGATGCAGAAAGTATAGAATTTTTTAATTTAAAAAACATTGGAAAGTCTCCATCAAAATTAGATTTTGATAGAATTAAATCTATCAATGAGTTTTATATAAAATCAACTAAGGATGAAATATTATTAGAAAAATTAATTCGTTATTCTGATTTGTACAAAGAAAAAATTCCAAAACAATTTCATGAAACAATTAAAACAAATTTATCTTTTTTAAAAAATAAATCAAAATCATTAGAAGATATATATAATAACTCAAAATACATATTTTCTTATGAACTAAAAGATGATCAAATGCAAAAAATAGATAAATCTAAATTAACTATTATAAAAAACATCTACTCTCTAATAAAAAAAGATAAAGATATCAGTAAAGATTATTTAAAAAATATTTTTGATAAAATTATAGAAAATGAAAAAATTAATTTTAAAGATCTTGGTCAACCTTTAAGAATTATATTAACAGGCTCTGAATATGGTCCAGCCATATATGATATAGCTAGTTCCTTAGGTTTAAATGAATTTTTAAACCGATTAGAGCTATTCTTTTCAAAAATAGACAAAAATATTAAAAACTGATAACTAAATTTTATGTCTGACAAATGTTTCATAGAAATAGACGGTAAAAAATACGAGCTTCCTGTTAAAAAAGGTACGGTTGGCCCTTCAGTAATTGATGTTCGTGATCTTTATAAAAATACTGGTCATTTTACTTTCGATCCCGGTTTTACTTCTACTGCAAGCTGCCAATCTAATATTTGCTACATTGATGGTGACAAAGGTACTCTTTTATATAGAGGATATGAAATTGAAAAATTATCTGAAAAAAGTTCATTTTTGGAAGTTGCTTATCTATTAATCAAAGGTGAACTACCAACCAAAGATCAATTCAGTGAATTTTCTGATGCCATAAAAAATCACACAATGGTTCATGAACAAATCAGATCTTTTTACAATGGCTTTAGACGTGGCGGCCATCCTATGGCTATGATGCTAGGTGTGGTAGGAGCTTTATCTGCATTTTATGCGGATTCTGCTAACGTTAACGATCCAAAAGAAAGAGAAATATCAGCAAGAAGAATGATAGCTAAAGTTCCAACTTTAGCTGCTATGGCATACAAATATTCAATTGGTCAACCATTTGTATATCCTGACAATGATTTAAATTATTGCGAAAATTTTTTGAATATGTGTTTTTCTGTGCCTGCTAAAAAATATAAAGTTAATAAAGTAATCTCAGATGCGCTAGAAAAAATATTTATACTTCATGCAGATCATGAGCAAAATGCTTCTACTTCAACAGTTAGACTTGCGGCTTCATCTGGAGTTAATCCTTTTGCTTCTATAGCTTCTGGCTTTTCAGCTCTTTGGGGTCCTTTGCATGGTGGGGCCAATGAGGCGGCTTTAAATATGTTAAAAAAAATTGGTAGTGTTAAAAATATTCCAGAATTCATAAAACGAGCAAAAGATCCAAATGACAATTTCAGATTAATGGGATTTGGACATAGAGTTTATAAAAATTATGATCCTAGAGCTAAAGTAATGCAAAAGGCATGTCATGAAGTTCTTGAGGTTATGGGCAAGAAAGATGATGAGTTGTTAAAAGTTGCTATAGAACTAGAAAAAATAGCATTAAATGACGACTATTTTGTTCAAAAAAAATTATATCCTAATATAGATTTTTATTCTGGAATAACCTTAAGTGCCATGGGCTTTTCTACTGAAATGTTTGTTGTTTTATTTGCTGTAGCTCGTACTTCTGGCTGGATTGCGCATTGGAAAGAAATGTACTCTGATCCATCCAATAAATTAAGTAGACCTAGACAATTATATCTTGGCAAAGACAAAAGAGACTTTATAGATATTGCTAAAAGATAATTGCTATTCAATTATATAATTAGATATTTTTTCAATACTATCAGGTACGATTATTTTTTCTAAAATTTTATTATATTCAGCAACCAATTCTTTTCCTAATAATTCATTATCAATAAATTCTTTAGCTTTTTTGTAGATTTCATGGGGATTACATTTTGCTTGGATCAATTCAGGTATTATTTCCTTTTGTGCAATAATATTAAAAATGTTTCCAAATTTTACTTTAACAAAAGGTTTGATTAACAGGTAGTTAAGCCAGGATGTTTTGTAAACAACAATTAATGGACATTGGTTCTTACAAATATCAAGAGTAATTGTTCCTGATTTAGAAATAGTTAAAATTGAATCTCGAATATAAAAATTTTTTTCATTTTCACAAGTGGTAATAATAAAATTACTTATTTTTGATTTTTGCATGTAGTCATTAATTAAATGCTTATTATATTCAGAAGCTGGAATGTGAAATATAAAATTATTATTTAAATTAATTTTTTTAATTACCTCAATAAAAATTGGCATAAAAATTTTTAATTCAGCATTCCTGCTTCCGGGACATAATGTAAAATACTTTCTATTATTATTTACTAATTTATTAATTTTAAAAATAGAAAAATCAAAAAAAGGATGACCAACAAATGAATTCTGAATAAAACCATCAAAATATTTTTTCTCAAAAGGAAAGAGTAAAAGTAAATGGTCAATAAATTTATATAATATTTTTTTTCTATTCTCTCTCCATGCCCAAACTTGTGGAGCAACTAAATGAATTGTTTTAATTTTGTTATTTATTTTTTTTACTTCGTTTAAAATTCGAAAAGAAAAATCAGGAGAATCAACTGAAAAAATAATATCAGGATTAAATTCTAAAATTTTTCTTACAGATAAATTAATTTTTTTTTTAATTGAAAATATATTTTTTAGTACATCAACAAAACCCATATAAGCAATATCTTTTATATCAAATATACATTCAATTTTTTCAGATTTAATATTTTCTCCTCCGATTGCTAGGAATTTAATATCTAAATTTTTATCTTTCAAATTTTTTATAATAAGTGACGAAATTTTATCTCCTGAGGATTCACCAGTAATAATAAATATTTTTTTTGACAATTTATAAAGAAATAATAAAAAAATTATTTTTTTTAGTTAAATTCATAATTTTATCTTTATCTAAGATAATATTTTGTGATCTTTTTACTGCAATTCCTTTAATATTTGCTTTAATGCAATTTTTAATAGTATCTAAACCTATGGTTGGTAGATCAACTCTTAGATCTTGTTTTGCTTTTGGAAATTTAATTAAAATGGAATTGTTTTTTAATTTATATTTTTTGGACAAAAGTAATGATCTTTTTATAGTTTCGTCAGTTCCTTCGGGCCCTTCTATTGCAAGAACATACCCATTATTTATTACGACTGACTGACCGATGTCATATTTGCTTAATGACTTAATAATTTTAACTCCTTTGATAACGCTATTTTTATCTACATTTTTTATTTTTACTTTGTTAATACTCTTGTCCTTAAATACTAATTCTGGTGTAAATTTCATGCTACTTAGGACATTTATTTTATGTTCTTTGAAAATTTTAATGATTTCTTTTAAAATATTTCCGTCTCCTTTTTTAAAGGCTGAATATAATCTAGGAAGATAGAATAAAGCTTTTCTATCAAATTTTAGAAGGGAAATTTCTGGTCTTTTTACCTTTCCAACAAAAATAATATTTTTACAATTATTTTTATTTAATATCGATATAGCTTTTCCAATTTCCGTAATTTTCAAGCTGTAAGAATTCTTATATTTTTTATAAATATTAGATTTAGTTAAATCTATTATTAAAAACTCTAAATTATTTTTTAATAATTTATTTACTACAAATTTTGGTAAGCTTGATTCTCCAACTATTAATCCGAGCATTTATTTTAAGGGTCTACAAATAGGTCTTTTTTCACTTTTTTCTAAAAAGCTTATGACTTCACTAACTGTTTTAAAATTAGAGAATTGTTTAGCTTCTTGTATTCCATTTTTCAAAAGAGTATTTGAAAAAATTAATTTTATAGCTTGATTTAGTGCATTTATTTCATCAGAAGAATAGCCTGCTCTTTTTAATCCTATTATATTTATCCCGTCTAAATGTGATCTATTTCCAGTTACTAGACCATAAGGGATTACATCTTTTTCAACACCTGTCATTCCCCCTATCATTGCTAATTTACCAATTCTTGTAAATTGTTGAACAGCAGAATTTCCTCCTATTATCACATTGTCATCAATTTCGACGTGTCCAGCTATCGCAACATTATTTGCAATGATAACATTATTTCCAATTTTGCAATCGTGCGCAATATGTGATGAAATCATAAATAAACAATTATCGCCAATTTTTGTAACACCGCCACCATTTTCAGTGCCAGGATTTATTGTAACATATTCTCTAATTCTATTTTTTTTTCCTATTATTAATTTTGTTTTTTCCCCTTTAAACTTTAAATCTTGTGGAGTGCTGCCTATAGAAGCGAATGAATAAATTTCACATTCGTCTGATATTAAAGTTTCTCCAGTTATAACTACATGTGAAAATATTTTTGAGTTTTTTCCTATTTTTACATCTTTGCCAATAATACTAAAATGACCAACTTCTACTGAAGATTCTAATTTAGAATTTTTATCAATAATTGCTTTATCGCTAATCATCAATCTTTTCTATCAACTATTGTTGCCATCCACTCTGAGTCTGCCATAATTTTATCATTAACAATTGCAATACCTTTGTACTTCCAAACTTTTCCTTTTGATCTTATGGCTTCAACTTTAAGTTTTAATTCACATTCTGGCATTACAGGATTTCTAAATCTCGCATTATTAACTGTCATTAAATAAACTAATTTATTTTTAACAATTGCAGGATCTAAACTATAAGCAGTTAAGGCTGCCGCACTTTGACCGAAGGCCTCGACTATTAAAACTCCTGGCATAACAGGTTGTCCTGGAAAATGGCCATTAAAAAAAAAGTCTTTTTTTTTAATATTCATAACTCCTGTAGCAGAAATCATTGGAACGATGTCTGTTAACTTATCGATTAACAAAAAAGGTTTTCTATGCGGTATTAAACTTTCTATTTCCTCTTTATTTATTTCTTTTTTTAAATTCATTATTTTTTGTTGGTTAAAAATTCTCTTATACTTTTAGCTGGATAGCCCATGACGGTTTGATTGTCATTAATGTCTGAAATAACACCACTTTTTCCACCTATTTTAACATTATTACCTATGTATAAATGACCAGAAATTCCAGTTTGTCCTCCAATTTGAACATTATTGCCTATTACTGTGCTACCCGCAATTCCTGATTGTGCAGCAATCATGCAAAAATTTCCGATTTTAACATTATGAGCAATTTGAACCTGGTTATCAATAGAGGTAAACTCACCAATAACTGTATCAGTCAAGGAACCTCTATCAATTGTACAAAATGAACCTATTAGAACATCATTTTCAATAATCACTCTACCTATATGAGGAAATTTAATCCTTTTCTTTTTTTCAAAATTAAAACCAAAGCCTGTCTGACCAATTAAAGTTCCTGATTTTATAATTATATTATCCCCTATAAGTGCGTTTTCAATTATAACATTTGATCCAATTTTACAGTTTTTTCCTATATGAACACCATGTTTAATTACAACATTATTACCAATCTCAGTATCTATTCCGATTTTTACAGTTTTATCAATTAAAGTATTTTCGCCAATTAAAATATTTTTTTTTGAAAATTGATTCTTGTTATTGGAAGTAATAATTTTTTCTTTGTCAGTAGAAGAATCTGGATAAAAAACACTAACGACTTTATAAAAATCTAATAATGGATTTTGAGAAATAACTGGTATGGTATTTTTATTTAAAAATTTAACTAAATTTTTATTAACTATACATGCAGAGGCTTTGGTGATTTTAATATCATTTTCGTATTTAAGATCGTTAAAAAAAGTAACGTCTCCGACTTTTGCATCTTGAACGTTATTAACACCAAATATTTTTTGATTGTAGAATTTTCTTTCTGAATAATTACAAATACTAAAAATATCTTTAACAAAAATAAATTTTTTTGATTTTTTAAAAAAAATTTTATTCATTAAAATTTAAATAAATCTAAAAACTTGAACCAATATTAAATAAGAAATTCTGTTCTTTGTCGGTAGAGGCTTTAGATAATGGAATGCTATAAGTAAAACTTAGTGGACCCATTGGACTCATCAAATCTAGAGCAATACCTGTAGATGTTCTTAATTTTGAGCTATCAGAAATTAAGCTGGAGTAATCTGCTCCCCAAACATTACCCATGTCTAAAAATAAAAAAGTAGTAGCTCTTAAGTTTTCAGGAATTGGATTTGGAAAAGTTGATTTTAAACTTAAAGTCGCTAAATTATTTCCTCCAATATGATCCCCACTGTCTACTGGACCTAAGCCTCTTTGCTCAAAACCTCTTATATCACTAGCTGATGCAAAAATACGATCAGACAATTTAACGTCCTTGTCATTAAATGCAACGACATTTGCAAGTTTTGCCTTTGCAGAACCGATAAATTTTTCACTAAACAACTCTTTATAAAACGTAGCTCCCACACCTGTTTGAACAGTTGGAATATCACTAAAGAAAGTTGCAATATTTTGATCAAAATAAATTATAGATCCGGATGTAGGGCTAAATTTTGAGTCACGTTGATCGTGTGAAAAGTTATATCCCAGTGAAGTTGTAACAAAATCGCCTTGCCTGCTTCTTAATAGGCTAGATGCAGTGCCAGTAACTTCTAATTTATCAAACTGCACTCCTAGATTTGGTCTAAAAAAAATATCCTCATAAATCTCATATTTTGTAGAAAATCTGGTTCCAGCTCTTTTATTTTGATAACCGGAGTTTGAATAATCATCAACTTCTGAAAATAAAGATGCCGCTAACTCTTTATTAGAATTTTTATAATTTGGATCAACAAATGAAAGTTCTCCTCTAATTACTTCACTAGAAAGCCTTCCAGTGAAATTTAGATTAATTCCCTGTCCCATGAAATTTCTCTCATTTATAGAAGCTTCAAATAAACCACCATTTGTTCCATAACCAAAACCAGCGCTAATACTTCCTGTAGGCTGCTCTTTGACAAATAAATTTAAATCTTTAAAATTTTTCTTATCAGAATCTTCTATTTTATAATCAACTTTACTAAATAATTTTTTTGATTTTACATTATCAATAGATTTTTTAACTTTAGAGGAATTTAATTGATCACCTTCTGAAATAATTAAATTATCTCTAATAACTTTTTCTTCAGTAATTGTATTTCCTTTAATATTTATTTTATTAACGAGTGATTTTTGACCCTCGTTTAGTTGTACAATGATATTAATTTTATCATCAGCTACTTTCAAATCTTGGATATTAATTTCAAAATTACCATATCTTCTATTCTCTAAAAAATCAGTTATTTGTTTATTAATTTTATTTATAGTTAAAGGTGAGTAAAATTCATTTTTTAACAACTTATTAGAAATATTTTTAATTTCTTTTGTATCCTCATCTTTAAGAGCTAAACCAGAAACTTTTAAATCATAATCGCCAAACTTATACTTTTTGCCAGAATTAATTGAATAGGTCAAAGTAAATTTATTATTTTTATCAATACTTGCAAATGCACTTTCGATTTGGGCATCATAAAATGATTTTGACTTATAAAAATCTTTAAGAAGCTGTTTGTCATATTCAATTCTTTGCTCACTTAAAGCTGATGTTGAAAAGATTTTCCACCAGCCATCTTCTGTCGAAGTGATGACATCCATCAATTGATTGTTACTAAAATATTTATTTCCTATAAAATAAATATTCTTTATTTTGGAAATTTCTTTCTTATCAATATTAATTATTAAATTTATTTGATTGTTATCAATTTTTATTACATCAGGAGTAATTAAAGCTTGGTAGTAACCTGATGCATTTAAAAATTCTCTGGTTGCCTCAATGTCTTTTTTTAACTTAGAACTAGAAAAAATACTATTTTCCTTAAGAGTGATAATCTTATTTACCTGATCCAAATCACTATCTTTAACCCCATTTATATAAAAAAAATTAACTATAGGATTTTCGATAACATTTATAGTTAGTGCATCTTGATTAAATGAAATTTTTACATCGGCAAAGAAGTCAGTATCGTAAATTTTTTTGGTAAGATTATTTATATAGATAGAGTCTATATTGGTTATTTTTTTATCAACTAATGACTCTATAGTAGCTGAAGAAACTCTTGCGTTACCAACAATGTTAACTTTTTTAATTTCAGCAAACGTAACGTTTGTTAATACTATTAAAAATATAATTATAAATCTTATCAATTTACTATGCTCCTACTGAAGTTATACACTTTAAAGACGTCATTTATATGTCGAATTTGATGATTTTTTAAGTAATTTTTAACGATATTAGTATTTAAAATTCCTATCAATTTGTTGGTTATATCAGGAAAAGTTATCTTATTTTTCAAAAATTTTTGAACTAAAATTTCATTAAGGGCATTAATTAAAATAAAACCATTTTCATTAAGGACATTATTTAAATTTAAAATTTTAAGTGAAGGATTTTTTTTTGGATTCGCTTCAATAAAAGTTAATTTATTTTGAGATAAAAATTTATGATCATTATTTTTATAATTATAAAAATTGTTATACAAAGAATTAGTAATTGGTATTTTCATATCATTGTAATGATACAGCATAGATGAAAGGCCATTTTTAAATTCAATAATTGCATGAATTAAGGACTGAGGGTGCATTATTATTTTAAATTTATTAATCGGTAGATTAAATATTAAAGAAGCCTCTATTACCTCTAGGACTTTATTCATTAGATTAGCTGAGTCTATTGATATTTTTTTACCCATTTTCCAATTTGGATGTTTTGCTGCTTGGGCAGGAGTAACTTTATTTAAATTAACTTTTTTTTCAAAAAAAGGTCCGCCGGATGCTGTAAGATAAATATATTTAACAGAATTTAAATTTTTATTCTCAATTAAATTAAGTATTGAAAAATGTTCTGAGTCAATTGGTGTAAAATTACAATGATGTTTTTTTAATTCTTTTAAAATAAATTTCCATCCACAAATAATACTTTCTTTATTTGCAATTAAAATTTTTTTTGAAAATTTAATAATATTAATTGTCGGTAAGAGTCCAGCCATACCGGAAATAGCTGCTATTGTTACATCGAATTTTATTTTTTTTAATGAATTTAAATCATCAATAAGAAAAATATTATTATTTTTACAGAAAGTTTTTAATTTTTCTTTAAAAAAAAAATTATTTGAATAAATATATTTTGGATTAAATTTTTTTGCCTGCGAAATGAGTAGTTCAACATTATTATTACCACTCAATAAAACTACATCAAAGTCTTTTTTATTTTTTAAAATAATTTCTAAAGTCGTTCGACCTATACTTCCAGTTGAGCCTAAAATACAAATTTTTTTCTTCCTCATATTAAAAAATATCCAAAAATAAATATCCAGATTAATCCATCTACTCTATCTAAAAATCCTCCATGTCCTGGAATAAAATTAGAAGTATCTTTTTTGTTATTAAGTCTTTTTATATACGACATCAAAATATCACCAAATTGCCCAATGATTGATAATAAAATCTGATAGAAAAAAATATTAAAATTTAATTTATAATTAGAATCTAAGAAAAAAATTAAAAAAGCAAATTGACTCAAAATTAAAGAGCCAAATGCTCCAGACCAAGTTTTATTAGGACTAATTTTAATTAATTTTGGACCTCCAAATAATTTTCCAAAAATATAACCACCTATGTCGGTAAGCCAGGCTATAAGAATTAACCATAAAAATTTTAAATTATAATCTTCTAAATTATATATTTTTATTAAAGAAAGAAAAAAAAATAGTAAAATTACTAATCCAAATAAATAGATATAATTTTTT
>Ga0209400_1003914_pt1 | contig 10692 bp, 7 predicted proteins | sample M_130807_EF_Meta_FD_187313 | JGI IMG/M metagenome (GOLD analysis project Ga0209400, IMG submission 187313) | Freshwater microbial communities from Lake Montjoie, Canada to study carbon cycling - M_130807_EF_MetaG (SPAdes) (version 2) | ecosystem: Environmental > Aquatic > Freshwater > Lake... | reverse complement strand
GGTCTTGGCGACGCCGCGCGCATCCAGGTCACCCACGCCACCGAAGCAGAGCGCCACGTGCGGCATGGCGTCGATCTCGCTCTCCCACGCAAAGAGCGTGAACACGCCCTCCGGGGTCTCCACCTTCGAGCCGTGCACGGGGTCGATGCGGCGCACCAGACCCTCCATGCCCAGCCGATGGCGGATGATCTGCTCCACGCTGCACATCTTCAGGCCGTGCTGCGCGCACATGATCTCCAGGTCCGGCACGCGCGCCATCTCGCCGTCCTCGCGCACCACCTCGATGATGGCGGCCGCGGGCTTCAGGCCCGCAAGCCGGCAGAGGTCCACGCTGCCCTCGGTCTGCCCGGTGCGCACCAGCACGCCGCCATCGCGCGCACGCAGCGGGTTGATGTGGCCCGGGCGCACGAAGTCGTCGGCGCGGATCGCCGGGTCGATGAGCATCTGGATGGTCTTGGCGCGGTCCTTGGCGCTGATGCCGGTGCCCACGCCGTGGCGCGGGTGGCCGTCCACGCTGACCGTGAAGGGCGTGCCGCGGAGGCTCGTGTTGCTCGTGGTCTGCGGATGCAGGTCCAGCCGCTCGCAGGTCTCGCCGTCGAGGCTGACGCACAGGTAGCCGCCGCCGACGCGGGTCAGGAAGTTCACCATCTCCGGCGTGACGAATTCGGCCGCCACCACGAAGTCGCCTTCGTTCTCGCGGTTCTCGTCGTCCACCAGGACGATGGCCTTGCCTGCACGCAGGTCTTGGAGGATCTCGGGAATCGGGCTGAGCGGCATGGGGGTGCACAGGGTAGGCGAGGTCGGGTCCGGCCGGAAACGCCCTTGCGCCCCCTACCATCCACGCTTCCCGATGAGCATCGAACCCACCCCCGAACGCCGCACCGCCCGAGAAGCGGTGCTTCTGGAACTCACGCAGATCCCCACCGCCGCCGGGCACGAGCAGCGCGTCATGGAGTTCATCGATCGCTGGCTGGCCGAACGCGGCAACCGGCTGACGGTGCGCCGCGACGATGTCGGCAACTACATGGTCACCCAGCGCCGCAACGACGGCACCGCCCCGCTGGTGCTGGTGACCGCGCACCTCGACCACCCCGCATTCATCGTCACGCATGCGGAAGGCAACACCCTCCGCGCCGAGTTCCGCGGCGGCGTCAACGATCCGTACTTCGTGGGCGCCGCCATCGAGGCCGTGGGCCCGGGCAGCGAGCGCGCCGACGCACGGATCACGTCCATGGAATCGGACGCCATGACGTTCAAGCGCATCACCGCCACGCTCGACGGTGCGGCCCCCGCGTGGCTGCGCCCGGGCTGCATCGCGCGCTGGAGGTTCCCGCGCGCGGAGATCCGCGACGGCCTCATCCACACCGACGCGTGCGATGACCTCGCCGCTGCCGCCGCTGCACTCTGCGCGCTCGACGAGGTCCTCGATCGCCCCGGCTGCGGGCACGTGGGGCTCCTCTTCACGGTGGCAGAGGAAGTGGGCTTCCTCGGCTGCATCCACGCGGCCCGCAGCGGCTGGATCCCGCGCGACGCGCGCCTCCTCTGCCTGGAGAACTCGCGCAGCTTCCCGCACGATTCACCGATCGGCGCGGGCGCCATCCTCCGCGTCGGCGACCGCATCAGCGTCTTCACGCCCGAACTCACCAACCACCTCGCGCACCTCTTCAGCGCCGAGGCCAAGCGCAACCCCGCGTTCCGCTGGCAGCGAAAGCTGATGCCGGGCGGCGGCTGCGAGGCCAGCGCCTTCGCCTGCTACGGATACGCGAGCACCTGCATCTGCCTGCCCTTGGGCAACTACCACAACATGGTGGACATCGCGGGCGTCGATGCCGGCACGGCGAAGCCCGAGATGGGCCGCGAGTTCGTCAGCGTGGACGACTTCCATTCCATGATCGCCATGCTGGTGCTGGCCGCGGAAGGGATCGACCGCCCGCTTCCGGAGACCACGGCGCAGCTGATGGAACGCCTGTACGCGGACCGCGCCAAGGCGGTGCTCGGCACCGGTGCCTGAAACCGGCGGCCAGCGCGGGGCACGAGCCGATGCACGGGGTAGATTCCGTCCCATGCATCGCCCCGCTGCCACCACGTTCTGCGCCGCACCTGCCATCGCCGCACTCATCCTCCTCCCCGGCTGCGCACAGTGGGGAGGCGAGGTGCTCGAGGACAACCACGTCGCGTTCAACACCTCCGTCGCAGAGGCAATGGACCGGCAGCTGATCCTCAACATCGTGCGCCTGTCCGAGGACGCGCCCACGCAGTGGGTGACCGTCACCGGCATCACCGTGAACACCAGCGTCGGCGGCAGCCTCAGCGGCGCGGGTGCATTCCCGGCGAACACCGCCACGTCCGCCGGCAACGTGAACTTCAGCTACACGCCCACCATCCAGTTCGTGCCGCGCCAGGGCGACCAGCTCGCGCGCGAGATCATGTCGCCGATCCCGGTGTCGAGCGTCGAGAACATGGTGAGCGCCGGATGGCCGATCAGCTGGCTGCTCTTCCTCACCTGCGAACGCGTGCAGGAGGTCTCCGGCTTCGACGTCACCAAGGGCTTCGGCACGGTGGCCCACGACGAGCGGTTCGGCCGCCTCATGGAGCTCTGCGACGACCTCCAGAACCGGCAGATGCTCTCCCTGAGCTTGGCACCGATGCCGGTGGAGTGGAACGAGACGCCCATCCCCGCCGCCGAGCTCACCGTGGACCGGCAGCTTGCCGCCAAGAAGGACCTGGCGCGCTACAAGCCCCGCGGCGACGGCAGCTACGACTACGTCACCATCGAGCAGGTGCCGATGCTGACGCTCTACCCCGGTACCAAGGACGACGCCGCCGCCAAGGAGTTCATGCAGCTGATGGGCCTGGACGGCGGACCCGGCGACTACCGCCTGGTGGCCGTGGAGAAGCTCCTGCCGCAGGGCGGGGTCTCCCTGCGGACGCGATCGCTCGCGGGCGTCCTGCGGCTCCTGTCCGACGGCGTCGACAGCACCTGCGACATGGTGGCGCCCCACGACGACGTGGACACGCCGCAGGAAGTCTGGCAGGCCATCGCCGCCACCAAGGGGGACGCGTCGGCCAACATCACCGAGACCATCCGCTCGATCTTCCGGATCCACCGCAGCAAGCAGCGCCCGGCGAGCGCCGAGATCAGCGTGCAGTTCGAGGGCGAGTGGTTCTGGATCGAACGCGCCGACAAGCCGTCGCGCCAGGTGTTCTCGCTGGTGCGCGACCTCTTCGACCTGCAGGTGAAGACGGTCAGCCAGCAGGCGCCGATCCTCAACATCCCGGTCGGGCGCTGAGGGGCGACGGCCACGCGCGGCGCCGCACTCAGCTGATCTTGCCGCGGTCCTTCAGGTGCTTGGCGATGAACGCCTTCGCGAAGCGCCAGTCCTTCTCCGCGCCGGCCTCGGTGAGGCCGACGATCGGCGCGATGGTCGCCATCGGCAGCGAGCCGAAGATCTTGAGTTCGGCCACGCGCGCCGAGCGGTCATCGGCCTCGGAGAGCGCCTCCAGCGCGTTCTCGAGCGCCATGGCCAGTTCCGGCGACGCACCCTCGAAGCTCGGGAGTTCGGGCTCCGCCGCAGGCGCCGACGCGCCCGGAGCGGCCTTGCGCTCGTTGCGCTCGCGCACGGCGTCGGCGGCGCGCACCTTCTCGGCAAGCCGCTTCTTGGCGCGCTCCGCGAACACCTGGCGCAGGATGGCCGACGCGGTGGCCTTGAAGTCGTCCTCGTCCTTGAACTGCTCGGGCTTGTGGTGCGCCAGGCGGACGAAGGCCTCGCTGACGATCACCGTCGGCTGCAGCGTGACGTCCGGCGGGCTGGTCTTCATGTAGAGCGTGCTGAGGAGCCGGAGCTCACCCATGATCTCGCCGAACAGGAGGGCCACGGACTGGTCGTCGCCGGTGATGTCATCGAGATCGCTCATGGGGGGGAATCGTACTGGGGTCGCCATCGCGGACGAACAGTGGCCAGTCACCGATAACGGGTGCCGCGCGGCTCTTCTATCCTGCCCCGGATGCCCTCCGCCGCACCCGCCGCCCACGCCGCTTCCGCCGATCCCGTCACGCGCCTCGATGGCGCGCTGCGCGCGGCGATCGCCGCGGTCACCGGCCTGCCCGCGGCCGAGTGCGACCCGCAGATCCGCCCGAGCGGCAACCCGCAGTTCGGCGACTTCCAGGCGAACTTCGCCATGGCGCTCGCCAAGAAGCTCGGCACCAATCCGCGCCAGCTCGCCACCGACGTGGTCGCGCGCGCTGACATGGTTGGCATCGCAGACAAGCTCGAAGTGGCTGGCCCGGGCTTCGTCAACATTCACCTCGCAGGAAGCGCGCTCGCCGCGGCGCTCGATTCCTTCGACTCCCCCGCGCTCGGCATTGCGCCCTCGAGCGCCACGCACGCGGTCACCATCGACCTCTGCGGCGTGAACGTCGCCAAGCAGATGCACGTGGGCCACCTGCGCGCCACCATCATCGGCGACACGCTGGCGCGCGTGCACGAGCGCCTCGGCCGCAAGGTCTGGCGCGAGAACCACCTCGGCGACTGGGGCCTGCCCATTGCCATGACGCTCGCCGCGCTCCGCCGCGCGGGCACCGACCTCGACCGCATCACGCTCGAGGACCTCAACCGCGCCTACCGCGCGGCGCAGCTGGAGGGCCGCGACGACCACGCCGGCATGGTGGCCGCGCAGGGAACCAAGGTGGGTCCGCACCGCATCGCCGAGCTCGAGGCGCAGAACGCCGGCGCCGCGCTCGCGCAGGAGGACGCACGCGCCACGCTCGTGCGCCTGCAATCGGGCGACGCACAGCTGGTGGCCGAGTGGCAGAAGATCATCGACTGCACCATGCGCGAGGTCTTCGAGACCGCCGACACGCTGGGCGTCCACCTCACCAACGAGCACAGCCGCGGCGAGAGCTTCTTCCGCGAGAAGCTCGGCCCCACGGTGGAGGCGTTCGTGAAGGCCGGCCTGGGCACCGAGGACGACGGCGCCATCGTGGTCCGCTACCCGGACCGCGAGCGCCCCATGCTGATCCGCAAGCGCGACGGCGGCTTCCTCTACGCCACCACCGACCTTTCCGCGTGCCACTTCCGCGTGCAGGAACTGAAGAGCGACCGCGTGATCTACGTGGTGGACGCCCGCCAGCGCGACCACTTCAAGGACGTCTTCGACGCCGTGCGCATGATCGGCTGGACCAAGCTTCCGGACGGCACCGATGCCGAGCTCATCCACGTCCCCTTCGGCAGCGTGCTCGGCGCCGACAAGAAGCCGCTCAAGACAAGGAGCGGCGAGAACTTCACGCTGAAGGCGCTGCTCGACGAGGCCATCGAGCGCGGCACGCGCGAGGTGCGCGCCCGCAGCACCGATCCCAACGCGCCCACCGCCGGCATGTCCGACGCGGACCTTGCCGCCATCGGCCGCGCCGTGGGCATCGCCGCCGTGAAGTACGCCGACCTCGGCTCCGACGTCACGCGCGACTACGTCTTCGACCTCGACCGCATGGTGAGCTTCGAGGGCGACACCGGCCCGTACCTCCAGTACGCGCACGCGCGCATCGCGGGCATCCTCGGCAAGGCGCTCGACGCCGCCGCGCACGCGCCGCCGCGCCCCGCCATCACCGTGGCCGAGCCCGCGGAACGCCAGCTTGCGCTTGCTCTGCTGCGCTACCCGCAGGTGGTGCGCGACGTGGCACAGCACCTCGACCCCAGCCGCCTCTGCGCCTACCTCCACGGCCTGGCCACCACGTACAACGGCTTCTACCAGCAGTGCCCGGTGCTCAAGTGCGAGGACCCCGCCCTCCGCGCCAGCCGCCTCCGCCTCTGCGCCATCAGCAAGCACGTGATGAAGGACGGCCTGGGACTGCTGGGGATCACGGCGCCGGAGCGGATGTAACCGGCACCCGCAACGGCTCGGCACTCAGCCCCGCGCGCCCGCGCCCTGCTTCGCCAGCGCCACGTACTCCACCCCCGCCTCGGCCATCACGGCCTTCGCCTTGGCGAAGCTCTCCTGCCAGTGCGCGTCCTGCTCGCCGCCGTATTCGTAGGTCACCACGCGCGCCACGCCGGCCTGCACGATCGCCAGCGTGCACTGGATGCACGGGCTGAAGCTCGTGTAGACGGTGCAGCCCACCGGGCTCACGCCGTTGCGCGCGCACTGGATGATGGCGTTGAGCTCGGCATGGCAGACGTAGTCGTACTTGGCCGGCCGCTCGAGGCGCTCCGGCAGGTCCTTGACGCCGCGCGGCAGTCCGTTGAAGCCGGTGGCCACGATCTGCTTGGCGCCGCTCACGATCACCGCGCCCACGCCGCGGCTCGGGTCCTTGCTCCAGCCGGCGATCTGCTCCGCCAGCTCCAGGAACCGGCGGTCCCACTTCTCGTCGTGCGTCCTCTGCTGCGTGCTCATGGCTTCGTTGCTTCCTTGGTTCCTGGTTCGCCCGCGCCGCCCTGGCCCGCTGCCGCGCCCTTCAGTTCCGCAGCCCGCGCCGCACGCGCGGCCTCGCGATCCTTGCGCCGCTGTTCGCGTTCCCACTCGCGCTTGTAGCGCTCGAAGTCCTTCCAGCGCAGGAGCGGCCATGCCGCCTCGGCCATGCGCAGCTGGTCGGTCCGCTGCACGGTGATACCACGCAGCCGCATCATGGGCCCGCCCGGGCGGCCGAGGGGCTGCACGCGCACCAGCACGTCCTCCGCCTCGGTGGACACCGATTCACCCACGCGCACCTTGGCGAACGCGCGCGAGGACCTCACCGTCGTGGTCATCAGGTCGTCGCCGAAGAAGACGTCCACCTTGCCGCCGGCCTCGCCCTGGACGTCGAGCGACAGGTCGTAGCGCCCCGGCTCCGGCAGGCGCAGCTTCCAGACGGACAGGTCGTCGGAATCGCCCCAGCCGGCAATCTCCTGCGCGCCGTCGTGCTCCGCCACCGTGTTCGTCGGCCCCAGCACACGGCCTTCCTTCGGGCCCAGGTGCGCGAATCCGTCGGGCGCGAACTCCACCACCACGAGCCCCGCGCCCGGGTCCTCGGGCGGCAGCACGTCGCCGGCCTTCACGCGCGCCAGCATTGCCTCGAGCGAGGCACGCACGCGGCGCGCGGGCAGCGCATACGTCTTCATGCGATCGGCGCGCGCGATGTTGACGCCCACCACGTGGCCGCCGCTGTCCACCACCGGGCCGCCCATGTACTGCGCCGGCACGATGCCGTCGTGCGCGATCACCTCGCCGAATCCCGTGGCGCGGCGGCTGAGGATGGCGCCCTGCGACATCGCATCGCGCATGTCGCGGAAGGGCGGCCGCAGCAGGCGCATCTTCCCGGTGCGCCGCTCGCCTGCGTGCATGAATTCCACGCTCACCTCTTCGCCCGGTGCATGCGAACGCACCGGCGCGGCGATCGCCTCCGGCGAATCCGCCGGCACGCCGTCCACGGCCAGGATCACGTCGCCCTCGACAATGCCGGCCTCCGCCGCACCCGAGCCGGGCATCACGCGCTCCACCACCTGGCCCACGCCCGCCGGCGCACCGGTCGCTTCGCCCGCCTTCGGCCGCCGCAGCCCCACGCCCAGGTACGCGCGGCTGGCCGCATCGGAGCCGCCGGACATGTACGGCCCCAGCCCGCGGAACCCGAGCGCCAGCGGCGCCATGCCGCGGCCCACCGAGATCACCGCGTCGCCCAGCGCCGGTTCCGCGACGGCGTCGAACGTCACCGGCGTCACGTCGTTGATCCCCGTCTCCAGGAGAGCAAGGTCCAGGTCGCGGTCCACTGCCAGCCGCTTGCCCGGCACCGAGAGCCCGTCGCCGAGCAGCACGTCGATCCGCCGCGCGCCGGTGCCCAGCTCGCTCGCCTTGGTGAGCACGTGCCCCTCGTCGTCCACCACCACGCCGTAGGCGGCGTCGCGCGAATCCACGATGATCGACACGATCGAGTCCGCGTACGGATCGGTCAGCGCAGCCAGCATCTGGAGCATCGCCGCGCGGCGCTCCTCCTGCTCCTGGCGCAGGTGGCCACCGTCGCCGACGCGGTCGTTGCCGTCACCGTCGCCCTCGGCGTCGTCATCCGTGCCGCGCGCCTCGGCCGCAACCTCCACGGGATCCTTCGACGGGTCCGCCAGGTACTCGCCGGTGGCCATCGCCTCGCGCATGCTCTCCATGCGCTGCTGCGCGCTCTCCACGGTGGCCGCGGTATTGAGGTCTGGCCGCTCGCTCGCGGTGGAGTTCACGCCCACCAGCGTGCCGTCCAGCGCGAACACCGGGCCGCCCGAATCGCCCGGGCTCAGCGGTGCGTCGATCGCCAGCACCCAGCCCTCGCGGCCGATCACGCGGCCCACGCGCAGCGGCGGCGGCCGCCACGGATTCCGCTCCGGCCCGAGCGGATGCCCGAACGCCACCACCGTGTCGCCGGTGGCGAGCTTGGCGGCCGCGCCCAGTTCCACGAACGGCAGCTCCTTGCCGCCCGTCTCGATCTTCACCAGACCCACGTCGCCGTCCGGCCCGAAGTGCTGCCCCGCGGTGGTGCCCTGCATCTCCGTGCCGTCGGCAAGCAGCACCTTCATGCGCTTGCCGGGCTGCTGCCCCACGTGCCCGGCGGTCAGCACCCAGCCGTCCTTGGAGATGATCGTCCCGCTGCCGGAGCCCTTCTCCACGCCCTGCTCGTCGACGCTGATGAGTCCCACCACCGCGGGGCGCACCCGTGCGGCCACGGCGCGGATGCGTACTTCCAGCGCCTGCAGCGCCTGCGGCGAATCGATCTCGTCACCGGCACGCGCGGGCGCCGCAGCGCACGCAAGCGCCAGTGCAGCCACCGTGGCCATCGCACGCCACGGTTCCCAGGAAGCCATTCGGATCATGGGGTCTCCGCGCCGTCAGCCGGCCTTGGAAGGTTCGCTGTCGTAGGCCCGGTCCGGGGCGCCGGTGCTCGTCTGCAAGCCGGCGAGCGCATTGCCGGCGCCGGTCGTGCGGCAATGATCGGCCAGCACGTCGAGCCGTTCGGCCACCATCTCCATCGACTGGAACCGTGCCTCGGGGTGCACGCGGATGCACTGCATGACGACTTCGTTGAAACCCGCCGGAATGCGCGGATCCTGCTCGTGGACCGGCCGCGGCATGCGGATCTGGTCCGGGCTCACGGCGCTTCCCACCTTGCCGTTCCTGGACGGCAGCGCGCACGGGATCTCGTCGCGCAGCAGCACCCAGTAGAGCGTGGCGCCGAAGTTGTAGACATCGGTGAGCGGGGTGATCTCGTTGCGGAACGCCTGCTCGGGCGCGATGTAGCCCGGGGTGCCCTGGATGCGCTTCTTGACGGTGCCGATGGCGCACGCCTGGCCAAGGTCGATGACCTTCACCGTGTGGTCCTCGCAGACCATCATGTTCGAGGGCTTCATGTCCGCATGGACGAAGCCGCGCTCGTGCATGTGGCCGAGGGCGCGCGCGCACTGCGCGAAGTAGCTGGCGATGCGGTAGCCGGAAGGACGCGCCGAGAGATCGAGCGTGGTGGCGTCCACCAGCTCCATGAGGAGCGCCGCATCGAGCACCGCGCCGACCATGAACTTGCGGTTGGTCAGGAACTTGGTGATCGCGCGGATGTTCGGGTGGTCGAGCTTGGAGCCGACCTTGTACTCCTGCTCGATCTGGTCGATGAAGCGCTGGTCCTTCTCGGTGCGGCGCAGCACGTGCTTGAGCGCCATCACCTGCTTCGACTTGGTGTCCATCACCGCATAGACCGTGCTGGCGGCGCCCTCACCGACCTTGTCGACGACCTTGTAGCCGAAGAGCTCGGCGGGGATGGAGGGGGAATTCAGCATGGACACAACTTGGCCGACCAGTGATGCCCCTTGGTTCTCCGGAAGGAGACTCGTTCGGACCGCAAGGGGAGTCGGCGACGAGGTTTGCCGGCTGGACGTGACCCCGTGAACGGGGCGGGCGGCAAGTCGAAAGAGGGTAGCAAGACGCCCGAGGAACCGCAATATTCCGGCGGGTTTGACAGTTTGCGGATGCCCTGGGGAAGGGACACGAACCCTCGCAATCCGGCCAAAAATCACGTCCCGGCGCCGCGCGGGCGGTTCCCGGATCTTCCCCCGGCACCACACAGATTCAGGGAAGCAACTGAGCTCGGAAGGCCGGCACGTCGATGCATCCGCCGGACGCCGCCCCGGGGCACAGTTCCTTGCGGAAGTACACCGCGTCGGCAGCAATTCCCAGCTCCGCCTGCAACGAGCGGACCAGCCCGGCCAGCTCGCGCATCTGCGCATCGGTGTACGGACGGCGGTCCGCATTCCCCACCAGGCAGATGGCCACGGCGCAGCGATTCAGCGCATCGGCATCGAGCGATCCCGCCACTGCCCGCATGGGCCGCGTGGTGCGCATGCCGGCGGCCGCGTGGGCACCCGCGAGCTGGAGCTCCCAGCGGTAGCCGACGACCAACTGGCCGTCATCGAGCCCCTGGCCGTTGCCGATCAGGAAGTGGAATCCCAGCCCGGTGCGCCCGTCAGCCAGATGCCGGCGCTCGATCGACGCCACGTCGCCCGCAGGCGAGCCGCTGTCGTGGATCACGATGGCCTTCCAGCGCCCACGCGCCATCGCCATGTCGCGAGGCACGATCCGGGGCGCCACCACGGCCGGCGTGATGGCCAGGCCGGACACGGCCGGCTCATGTGCGTAGCGGGCACTGTGCAGTGCGTCGGCGCGCCGCGCGGGCGCCAAGGCCCAGAGCAATCCCACGGA
>Ga0209400_1003912_pt1 | contig 10696 bp, 10 predicted proteins | sample M_130807_EF_Meta_FD_187313 | JGI IMG/M metagenome (GOLD analysis project Ga0209400, IMG submission 187313) | Freshwater microbial communities from Lake Montjoie, Canada to study carbon cycling - M_130807_EF_MetaG (SPAdes) (version 2) | ecosystem: Environmental > Aquatic > Freshwater > Lake... | reverse complement strand
ACAGCTCGAAACAACCATCACGCAGATTGAAACGGGCAAGATTGATGAGATAGGCACAGCATTACAAGACATCGATGCAGGTGATGCAGCAAAGAGTATTGAGCAAGTAGGCGATGCGGTTGAGCAGACAGTTGCACCAATGACCCAATTAGCTAATGCGACCAACCAACTCAACACGGAACTAAAAGACACTAAGGTTGACACATCCAGCATTGAAACTGCGAGTGCAGACTTTCAGGAGTTGGCAGTTACCGAAGAAAAAGTAGTTGCATCTAGCAAGTCACTCAAAGCACAGCTGCGAGAGTTACAGGCTGAACTTGCAAACACAGAACCTAATAGCGCAAAGTATCGAGAACTGAGTGCTGCAGCAGGGGAACTTAAAGATAAGATTCAAGATGCTGCACAGGCAGTAGGCACGCAGGCAGGTGGTGCGTTTGAAAAAGTTAGTGGATCACTTGGACTTGTCACTTCACGAATTGCTAACCTTGACTTTGAAGGTGCGGCTGAAGGTGCGAAGTTGCTTGCTAAGAATATCTCAGACATTAAGCCGGGTGATATTGCAAAAGGCATTCAAGGTATAGGCAGTGCATTCGCATCTATAGGTAAGGCGTTGCTCACCAACCCTATCTTCTTAATAGGTGCAGCCATTGCCGCTGCTATTGTTTATAGTGAAGAATTGCTTTCACTTGTTGATGGTGTGACTGATGCAGAAACCAAAGCACTGGATGTGCAGAAAGAACGTGCAGCATTAGCAAAAGAGAATTACGATAATTTAGTTGCAAGTGAAGAAACTCTAAAGCGTCAAGGTTTTACCGAAAAACAAATTACTCAATTTAAACTGGATGCTTTAAACACGGCCATACTTGAGCAACAAGCTGTGGCTGAAACCACACGTATACAAGCAGAAGGTCAAATTAAAGCAGCTGAACGTAATGCTGAATACTTAAAGACATTTCTTGACTTTGTTACATTTCCACAGCGCAAGCTTGCGGAATTCTTTGAAGGCTTTGTCAATGGATCTATTGAAGTGCTGAACAAGTTAGGACTGGGAATTGAAAAGATAGATGTGACAGGTGTCTTTGAAGATGTAAACAACTTCATTGTAAAGAAGATATTTGACCCGGAACAAGAGAAGAAAGACCAAGAGAAGATAGTTAAAGATGCTGAAAAAGCGACTAAACAATTAATTGCTTCTCGTGATGCCTTACTAAACGCACGCGATGCTAAAGACAAAGCACGTAGGGACAAAGCAGCGGCAGATAAGAAGGCCGCAGATGATAAGGCAATTGCTGAGGAAAAGGCTAAGTTTGATAAGCAAGCACAAAAGGTAGATGAGTATTATCAAAAACTTGCCGCACTTGAAGATGAGCGTTATCGGGAAACACTAAGTAAGAACGAGCAGGAAGAACTTGCCATAGTTCAGAAGTACGAAGCATTGTTTGCCGCAGCGGATGCCGCAGGTAAAGACACAATCTTACTACAGCAACAACTCAATGATGAACTTGCTGCACTAGAAGCACAGCGCACAGCCAATGCACAGGCTGAAGCGGATAAGCGCAAGTCATTGGAAGATGATTACTTCGCAGATTTACAAGCACTAGATCAAGAAAAATTTGCAGCACAAGATGCAGCCTTTGCATCGTCACTTAACAGAGGTGAACAAGAAGAACTTGAAGTTACACAACGCTATGAGAGGTTGTTTGCAAAGGCAGATGCAGCGGGCAAAAGCACAGTTGACTTGCAAAAAAGATTAGCCGCTGAACTTAAAGCCATTCAAGAAAATAGTGCTGTAGAAAAAGTAACAATTGATACAGAGGCTGCGGAAAAATCAATTGAAATTGCGGAACAAGGTTTAGCTGCTTTCAATAGTATCAATGATGCGGTCTTTGCAAATAAGATGAGCAAGGTTAAGAAGGGTAGTAAAGAAGAGGAAGCATTGGCTAAGAAACAATTTAAGTTTCAAAAAGCAGGTCAAATAGCCGCTGCCACTATTGATACAGCCAAAGCGATTACAGCGGCCATTGCTGCCAATCCTTTCCCTTCGCCAACTTTACCTATTGCTATTGCATTGGCATCCGCTACTGGTGCAGGTCAAATAGCAAAGATTGCTTCAACAAAATTTGAAGGTGGTGGTGGTGGTTCTGAAAATGTAACCACACCATCCATTAGTGGTGGAGGTGGAGATACAAACGCACAGCCTGCGCAGTTCAACCCTCTTGCCGCATCATTCTTGCAAGATAGACCTGAGCAAATCACACCGCGAGCGTATGTGCTGGCAGGTGACGTAGCATCGCAGCAAGAAGTACGCGAGAAGGTGCAAGACTTAGCACGAATAGGATAATCATAAACTAAATTTGTAACATGGAAAAAAGAAAAGTAGTTAAGTGTGTGATAGATGAGGAAGGCCGCTTAGGCATTACAGCAATGGGACTTGTAGATAGTCCTGCAATCGAAGAGAACTGGATTGCACTGAGCAAGATGCAACTTGCAAAGGTCGATGAAGAACGCAGGATGCTGTACGGCCCTGCACTCATCCCGGATAAAGAGATATTACGCTATGATGATAAGGGCGAACCATACTATGTGTACTTTGAAAAGGCCACAGTAAGCGCAATTGCACATCAGTTCTTCAAAAAGAATCTGCAACACACGACCAACTTGCAGCACGAAATACCAGTAACGGGCGTAACCGTGGTTGAATCATGGATAAAAGAAGGCAAAATGGACAAATCAATGCAGCTCGGATTGCCTGACCTACCTGATGGCACATGGTTCATCGGAACTAAGGTGGATGAGGAACACGTTTGGAACGATGTAAAAGAAGGCAAGGTGCGTGGCTATAGCATTGAAGGTTTTTTTAATGAAGTAGGCGTGTCGATGAGTGGCGTTAAAAATTACGAAGCGGAGTTGGTACTGGAGTTAGATCAATTACTCAAAGAAGTAAACCCCAACAAATGAAAATAAATGCTGTTAAGTTCAAAGACAAAAAGTCTTTTGACAAGAACAAGAACAAGCCGAATGTTCGTGCAGTGCATGAGCCATTTGGCATCATCGTGTTTGAAGATGTTAAGCCAGTTGCTCCTGATTCTGCCAAAGTATCGCAGGCATATCAGGTAGATGCTGCACTCGACAACATTCCAACAGGTCTTGCCATCCTTGTTGCTCCTGATTTGGATGCGGCTACTGCGTATCTTAACAAGAACAACGTGGTAATTACTGAAACATTCAGACTAACTAACACGCTGTTTGTAGAAGTACCTGCATTTGCATCGTTCAATGAGTTCTATGCTGCGTTAATGAACAGCCAACTATTCACAAGCGTAGAGCCTGACTACATCCAACCATTCGATGTTAGTGCTGATGCATACACATACGATTCACAATGGCACTTGCCAAACCTTAAAGCAAAAGAAGCATGGGGTTTGATTGATGGTGCTGCTTATGGTGAAATAGCTGTGTTGGATATTGCATGTGACGTTGACCATGAAGACTTGCAGGGCATGATTAGCAATACGTCATGGAACTGCGTAACGGATGCAGCTGATGTTCGCCCAATAAGTGAGTTTGAAAAACACGGTACATGTTGTAGTGGTTTGATATGCGCAGCAACGGATAACAACGTGGGCGTTTCATCACTTGGCAATAACAAATTGAAAGTGCAATTTCTGCACATCGGTTATGGATCTACAGCCGGTGGAAGCTTTGGCACATCGGACACGATTGTAACCCGTGCAATCAACAAGGCAATTGAAAATCCTAACTGCGTTGCTGTGTCAATGTCATGGGGTGGTGGTGGTTCATCCAGCTATCCACTATTTCAAAACGCAATGACAGCGGCAAAGACGTACGGCCGTAGTGGTAAGGGTATACCAATCTTTGCAAGTAGCGGAAATCAGAACAATCCGAACTTTACACAAGCACCTGCTATCTATCCAATGGTGCATGCGGTTGGTGCATCAACTACATCAAACACTCGCGCTACGTTTAGCAACTATGGTCCTAAGACATTTGCTGCAACACCCGGCACAGGATGCCCAACGGTTGACCGCATGGGTGCATTTGGTTATAACGCGACAAGCAACTACACTAACTTCAGCGGCACATCGTGTTCATGCCCTGTTATGGCTGCAATTGCTGGCAATGTAATTCTTGCTAATCCTTCATTGACCGAAGCACAGGTTACTGATGTACTACGTCAAGCTGCAAGAAAGTCGGGCGGTTATGTTTATGATGTCAATGGTAAAAGTGCAGAGCTTGGCTATGGCGTGGTTGATATGTTTAGTGCGGTGACTATTGCCAAAGGTTTGGATGGTGGTAACCCTGTGCCCGTGCCAACACCTGAGTTTAATCTGTTTGGTACAATTAGCACGCCTGCAAGTGCTGTTCAAGGCACAAGCATTAATGTTGTCTATTCGGTTAACATCGATAGAGCATACACCAAAGATGTAACAACAACTGTGCAGCTAACCTTCACACGTACAGATGGAAGTAAGTTCATCTTTTACACTGGAGATGTAACCATTCCTGCGGGTCAACTTGTGGCAACTAAGAGCGCACCATTTGCTTTGCCAAACAACGTAACTGGTAACTCTCAATTCTCACTTACTATAGATCCAAACATGGTCATACTTGAGTTCAATGAGAATGACAATACCATAAGCACAGGCACGACCATTACCGCACTCAATCCACCAACGACAGGTGTAGATGCAGAAGTGAAAATTAATAGCTTCACATGGCTCGATGCGAATCGTGTGCGTATCAACTACACCACATTCAATCGCGGCAGCGTGCCAATCACTAACTGGAAAGCTACTTATGGTTTTGAAGGTGCAACACTTGCCACATGGGACAGAGCAGATAGAATCGACGTAGGTCGCAGCATGTCATTTGGTAGTGTGATGTACTTGAATGGTATAACCGTACCACGCAACTTCACTATTTCAATCGTGGCCGTTAATGGTTCACCTGATGCAGTGAGTAGCAATAATACATCAACCATTTTGGTGACTAAATAATTTGATTATATTAGCATCGTTTAAGTGCAATTTAAGCTTTTAGGTTTTAGAATAAAAAGAAAGGCCCAAACGAGGGCCTTCTTTTTTTACCAAAACTAAACTAATCAGAGAATACACGCACGCACGTATTCGGCTAGGTTCATCTTTGATGCCTTCGCATTTTTGACCATCGTCTTGTATTGCTTCTCAGTCAATCGTGCTGAGACTTTCTTAGTATACACTTCTGCTGTCTTCATAAATAAAGGTATTTAATTACACCGCTAAGATAAAAGGATTTTTGGATGTAACAAAACAGGCTGTTTTCTACAATAGCCAAATATCCAACATGTCAAACATTAAAGAACAAATCAAATCTGTATTCAACAAGTACGGCATTGACCCTTCAAGTGTTGGTATCAAGTTCGAGGAAGAAGCTGCAGCAGAAGCACCGGCAACGGAAATCAAGTTTGCAGTAGAAGGCACTTTGAGCGATGGTACCAAAATCTATTCTACCGCAAACGAGTGGGTAGTGGGCGTAGACATCTACACTCAAGACGCTGAAGGCAATCCTGTACCTGTTCCAGCAGGCGAGTACATGCTCGAAGATGGTGTAACCACTGTAATCGTAGGCGAAGATGGTATGGTTGCCGAAATCTCACGCGAAGAACAATCAACTGAGATGAGCAGCGAAGACCTCGTTGCTGTAATCGGTCAATTGTCTGAGCGTATCGCTGCACTCGAAGTAGAAAAGACTGAGCTTGCTGCTGCGGTTGAAACTGCAAAGAGCGAAGCACAGGCTGCTAAGACTGAACTTGCTTCAGTTAAGAAAGCACCTGCTGTCCCTTCGGTTAAATCTCAAGAATTCAAAAAGAATGCTGCACCTGTGGTTGCATCGAATGGTAACTCATTCAGCGACTTCATGGAAGGCCTTCGTGCTAAACAAGTAAATTAATTCACCTCATAAATTTTATTTAAAAATGCCAACAACAACTTCACTCACCACCACCTATGCAGGTGAATTAGCTGGTGAAATCGTAGCAAAGGCTCTGTTGTCAAACGTATCTGCTGGATACGTGACAATGAAGCCAAACGTACCTTACAAATCTGTAGTACGTAAAATTGATGACACTGTAACTTTCGCCGCAGGCACTTGTGATTTTACCCCAACAGGTACTATCACTTTGACTGAGCGCATCTTGACTTTGGAAGAGTTCCAAGTTCAACGCCAAATCTGTAAGAAGGATTTCTTCATTGACTGGACAACTGCTGACGTTATGAGCGGCCGTGTAAACACACAAATCCAAGATGCAATTATCGGCCGTTTGGTTGGTGGTATTGCTGCCGCTAACGAGACAATTATGTGGTCAGGTGTTAACGCAACAGTTGGTCAGTACGATGGTTTTGAAACTTTGATTAAGGCTGGTGGTTCAGGTGCTGTATCTGCAGGTTCAGGTGCATTGACTTCAGGTAACATCATCGCTACAATTTGGGACGTAATCAACACTGCTCCTGCTGCTGTGAAAGGTGCTGCTGAAAAGCCTGCACTTTACATGGGACAGGCTGCATGGGAAGCTTACATGCAAGCGCAAATTGCCGATGGCAATGGTTGGTACTTGACAGGTGGCCCAGAAGTTAACCGTCGTTTCGTAGGAATGTACGAAATCTACGTTTGTCCGGGTATGACTGCAAACAACATCATCTTCTCACAACCTAGCAACTTGATGCTCGGTACATGGCAGGAAAACCAAATGAACGAAGTGTTCATCTTGGACATGCAGAACTTGGATGGTTCACAAAACGTTCGTTACGGTGCACGTTTCTACCTCGGAGCGCAGATTGCAGTAGCTGAAGACATCACCTATTGGGGAGCATAATTAATAATCAAGGGGGTGTAACAGCCCCCTTTTAAAACTATATAAAACATGGCTTGTGAATTAACCACAGGATTTACACTCGGATGCCTTGAAGGTATCGGAGGTGTTAAAGAAGTATTGATTGCTAACTATGACGATTTCACTTCAGGTGTTACCTATGGTGGTACAGATGGTGAAGTAGATGGATTGCCTACCGCAACTATCTATCGTTACGTTCCATTCCGCAACAGCGGTTCATACATTGAAACAGTAAACAAGAACTTGGAAACAGGTACACTTTACTTTTCGCAGGAAGTTGGATGGACTTTCGGTAAGTTGAACCAAGACATGCGCAACGAGTTTTTGAACGTTGCAAAAGCTAAGATGGTTGTGTTCGTTCGCACTAATGATGATCAAATCCTTTTGATTGGTGCAGGGGAAGGTTCACAGCTAACAGCAGGTAGTGTTCAATCAGGACAACAGAAAGCAGATTTGATGGGTTATCAGGTTACAACTATTGCAGAAGAGCTTGCTCCTGCTGTACACCTTGAGCCTTTCACAGCTGTTCCTTTTGATAACTTCCCAAGCATCACAGTAAGTCCTGCTTACTAATAGCGTTTTCCGTTGTGTTCTTGTTGTATTGAAAGGGGCAGGTTTAGACTTGCCCCTTTTTTTAAATAACGCCAATGATCTATCTTCAAACAAATACATCAGACCAACAGGTGTTCTTATCACTTGACGAGGCACGCCAATACTTTGCCACACCATACACGGACTACTTAGTAGTTTTAACACACGAAGAAAACAGCACAACCGGCAATGACCTTGCGCAAGTGGCAACAATTGTGAATGAGAATGTACGCATCACACAGCTGTTAATCACAACAGTTGGCCTTACATTAGCAGGCAGATACAGGTATGAAATTTATGGACAAAATAGTGATAGCAATACTGACCCGACAGCTGGTGTTGTTATTGGTTTGTGCCAGCGTGGATATGCTGTATTGAATCACAATACAACATGGTTTGACGTGCCTGTAGTAACAATACCAAACGACATCATCTATGAGCCATAACGAATCGAATATAGTATCATTGAAGCTTAGCGAGTATGTTGCTAAGAGCGATGCGGAAAAAGTAGACCGCAAAGGTTGGGTTAACTACGGGGATGCAAATGATTTCCCACAATACCTTCGCGATTTGTCGCATGAATCTCCAGTGCATGGTTCACTGGTTGTTGCCATTGGTGACATGATAGCCGGTAAGGGTATTCAATCGGAGCAATACCAAGCTGAATTAGATGCGCTGAATATCGATACTTTAACGTATGCTGCTGCTCATGACTTAAAGTTATTTGGTGGATTCTATATTGAAGTTATTTGGAGCAACGACAGAACGGTTATATCCAAACTTAACGCTATACCATTCGAGGAATGCCGCATTGCAGTTAATCAGGATGATGATAGCGAAATAGGTATTTTTCATAGCTATGACTGGAGCAATACACGCAAAAAACGCAACACGCCTGAGTTCATACCAAAGTACAACTACTTAACACGTGAGGCTGAACCACGCCAAATCTATTGGTGCTTCACTTACACAGGCAGCGATGTATACCCTCGACCTGATTACTGGAGTGCGATTAACTACATCGAGTTAGATAAGCAGATTTCAATCTTTCATATCAACCAAATAAGCAACGGTCTTTTTCCATCGACCATTATCAACTTCTACAACGGGCAGGCAACGCCTGAGCAGAAGCAGCAGATGATGATGGATTGGGAAAACAAGATGAGTGGCGCACGTAATGCAGGTAAGGTTGTAATGTTCTTCAATGAGCGCGATCAACCTAAGACTGAGATTACACCATTCCCTGTGAACGATGCGGATAAGCAGTATCAACTTATGGATAGTACTGCAACGCAGAAAATAATTACAGCACATCGTGTTACAACTCCGCTTCTTTTTGGTATTCGCGATACGGGTGGTGGATTCGGTAGCAATAAAGATGAAATGGCTACAGGACTTGAGATATTCAACAAACAAGTTGTTGAGCCATATCAGGCAATGATTAATAAGAGCATCGAAGAATTATTGGGCAATCAACTTCCGGGTGTAACCTTTGAGATTGTGCCTAACACGCCACTTGCAGTTGAGCAGGCAGAAGTTGTTACCGATGCAACAGGCGGTGCTACGGCTGATGTAGCTGCTACTGCTTTGAATGGTGCGCAGATTACTTCACTTGTAGACATAGTTATGCAAAGTGCTGCGGGTGCTGTTCCTGTTAGCAGTGCAAAGGCAATCGTACAGGCTGCATTCCCAACATTGTTAGCTACTACTATCGATGCAATTTTTGCCGATGTTATGCCCGGTTCATTGCAACCTAAGGAAGTGATTCAATCGAGTGTTGAATTAAAAAAAAAAGTAGATGCTGCTGACTTTGATGAGAGCACAGTAGGCGATGCATTAATTGCACTTGGTGAAGATGCATCCGAAGATTGGATATTGATTGATGCATATAACGCTGATGAAGAAATTGAGCACGAATTCGCAGTGCGCACAGGTGCGGCAAGACCAGCGGCAAAGAGTGAGCAGGATGCTATTATTGATGGCAAATACTTTATTACTCGTTATGTGTACGCAGGTAGTTTTGCCCATGATAATATGCGCCCATTCTGCAAGAAGATGGTCGAAGCAGGTAAGCTATACCGCAAAGAAGACATCGTGTCGATGGAAAATGTAGCAGTCAATCCCGGATGGGGGCCTGAAGGCGCAGATACTTATGATATTTGGTTCTACAAAGGCGGTGGAAACTGCAAACACTTTTGGGAGAAACGTGTATATGTAGATGCTAAAGGCGCAAAGATTAATCCTAATGACCCTGATGCGAAGCGAATCGCTGTTGCACTTGCTGAGCGCATGGGTTATAAGGTGCGCAACAATGCACTCGTTGCAAAGCTTCCTGAAGACATGCCCTATAACGGCTTCCTTCCAACTAATCCAGTATACGGTAATCAATAATTACAACTATGGCAGAGGTACTATTAATTTCAGAAAACTATATCAAGAAGTACACTACGATTAATGGTAGTGTTGATCCTAACTTGCTATATCCTTCCGTTTATTTGGCGCAGGATAAATGGCTGCTTCCATTTTTGGGAACTAACCTGCTGAACAAGATTAAGGATGATGTAGCCAACAACACTATATCGGGTGACTATCAAATACTTCTTGAAGACTATATTCAAAAGTGTTTGTTGTGGTGGGTAATGGTAGATGTTACACCCAACCTATGCTATCGCATGGACAACGGCACGCTTGTGCAGCGTCAATCTGAAGACACTATACCTGTTTCGGATGTGGTTATGAAGGATATGATAGATCGTGCAAGGCAGAATGCTGAACATTACACGACATTGCTCGTTGATTATCTATGTGCCAACAGCAGTTTATTTCCTGAATACTCAACAAGTGTTTGGCCTGAACGTTCACCACGCACAGACGTGACCAACACACTGAACTACCAGTTCAGCACTGGCAACACATCAACTTCGTTTCGTCCTACCTACTCTCGTAACATCATCAATCGTATACCATGAGTGAAAAGAAGACACTAAAACAAGATTACACCGAACGCCTGCGCAAGTATGAGCGTGAGCTGTCACTAAAACTACGAGCCAATGCCAAACAAGAAGGAACAACCACAGGAAAAAAGTAACACGTTGAAGTCACTGCGCTACAAGTTGCAGTTGATAGATGGGCTGTGGTCGATACCACTTGCCTTCTTAGTGTTTGCGGTTTCAGGCACTGTGTCCGTTGCCTACTTTAATGATGCAATCATTAGCA
>Ga0209400_1003908_pt1 | contig 10700 bp, 7 predicted proteins | sample M_130807_EF_Meta_FD_187313 | JGI IMG/M metagenome (GOLD analysis project Ga0209400, IMG submission 187313) | Freshwater microbial communities from Lake Montjoie, Canada to study carbon cycling - M_130807_EF_MetaG (SPAdes) (version 2) | ecosystem: Environmental > Aquatic > Freshwater > Lake... | reverse complement strand
CATACAGCCAAACCAATCTCCAGACCGGTGTATTCAGCAAGATTGTTCGTCCCATATTCTATATAGCGACCAACCTCCCATAGTTTTGTTCCATCAGGCGCCCATATTACAGCACCAGCACCGCATTTACCCGGATTGGGAACCGCGCCACCATCAAAACGTAACAAATAGCAGTCTTTTAATGAAGCTGAACCGCCACGTAGTAGTGTAAACACCTTCTTTTTATCAGAGCCAATTCCTGTTTTCATTTAATAAGCCACCCTATATATTTTATAGTATCATTTTTTTTATCAAAACCATAAGTAGGTGCAGATGAAGTACGACATTATAATTGTTGGAACTGGCATTGCCGGTTTAAGAGCCGCCTTAGAAGCCAAAAAGCTAAACGCAAAGTTGCGCATTCTTATGGTTGAGAAATACAACCAAGATGGTGGACGTATGCAAACAATTCACAAAACAATCAACAACCGAAAAATCCAATACGAATCGGGCGCCGGTCGAATTAGCGAAAAACACACAACCCTGATAAGCCTAATAAGACATTATGGGTTACATACCGTTAAACTGAGCGATGAAATAGGCTGGCGCAAATATGGCGACAAAGAAACCGTTCCAAATAATTTCAACGAAATTTGGACTAGTATGTGTGAAAAGTACGATGAATTACCGACGGAAATCAAACGCAATAAAACGCTAAGGGATATATCTATTGAAGTTCTGGGCGTAGAATTAACAAAATCACTCTTGGACACATACGGATATCGCTCTGAAGTAGAGGTGTTTAACGCTGAAGCAGCCATAGATTTATTCAAAACAACAAATGCCGGCTTCCTAGGTTTAAAAGAGGGCTTTAGCGAATTAATAAGAAAGATGGTCATAGATGCAAATCGGCAAAACGTGGAATTCAAGCATAATTTAATCGTAAATCGCGTGGACTTATTAGGTGATACGTACCAGGTTACAGCCTTGACTAAGGCTGGTAATCATCATAAACTAGAAGCCTCAAGAGTAATTTTAGCGGTGACGCGAAACACCCTTCAGATGATATTTCCGTTTTCACCAGAACATCCGCTTATGAAGGCAACAGCAATGGAGCCCCTACTTCGTATATACTCAGTGTATAAGGATGGGAGCTGGTTTCCTAAAACTAAGGTTGTTACAAATTCAGCGCTGCGTATGATAATTCCTATAGACAGAGAGAAAGGGATTATAATGAGTTCATATGTAGATGGTCGCGATATTGAATTATGGACAGACCTATACAAGAGCAGCAAAATCGAAGAATTAAAGGAAAAGATTCACAATGAGACACAGGCGCTGTTTCCAGAACTAAATATTAGTGAAAAACCGCTATACACATCCGCAGAGTACTGGTCTGAAGGCTGCACCTATTGGAAAACAGGTATAGACTATAAAAAGCTAAGTGAAAGCGCATTACAGCCGTATCCAACAACTCATCCCAATCTTCATGTTATTGGTGAGTCCTTTTCTTTGAAGCAGCAATGGATTGAGGGCTCATTGGAACATGCAGACTCCTTGATAAAGTTAATAGAAGGTGAACTTACGGATAAAAAGTCAAAGTAAAAGCAAGCCTCTAATATTTAATTTAATAACACAATATGTTATTGAATTAATAAGCAAAACCGATTTACTTAGTTTCTGGTTTAGGCAAAATACACGCCTTTGTAATCCAAGCGACCACGTCTTCTGTCACGCAGGAAGTAATAGTAGAATTAATCTTACGCGGAATCATAAAAGCAAACGTGGGTAAAGCGCGAACATTGCAAAATCCAGCAGTGTAATCATTGACAGTTTGTTCAACCTTCCACAAAGGAACGCCGACCACTTTAGCAGCCGCCTCAATAGCGTCCATATCTAGGCGTTTGCATGGACCACACCAGGAGGCACTAAACCAAACTAGAAAACCGTGGTCGACAGAGCGAAAGCCGGCAGGTTTAACAGCTTCAGACTTTCCAGTCCAATATAATTCAAAATCCTGATGCGTATCAAATGTTCTCATTTCTACGCTGGGAGCATATTTAATCTAATATTTTTATACGCACTGAAGTGTTTAAACACTGATTTGTTTAAACACGAAAGCGCCCTTGGCAACTAGACTCTAGGTCCTAACATATCAGCTATTGCCTTAAAGCTACCTGCTAGTACTATGGCGGATAGTGTCCCTGCAATGATTGGACCGGATGAATCAGAGGCACCGCCACCTTTCATAGGATTTAAGTCAGGAACGGTAGGAACTCTACTCAAAGCAGCAGCAGCAGCCTTCTCCTGAATTTTTGCAGCTAGTGTAGCGGGATTCACTATATCCGCAACCTGTTTCATAGCAGCCGCCCCAAGAGTTGGGACCGCTGAACCAAGTATACTGGCTGCAGGACCAGATACCTTGGCTACAGTGCCCTTATTTGCTTCAATAGCTTCCATAATTACAGTACCAGTTGGACCGATAAGTGATTTTATAATATCTTTAACACCGCCAGTCATATCACTAACAGAAGGGAGCGGTGGTCCTTCCAGCTTAGGTACCGACGGTACAGAAGGTGATGAAGGCATTGAAGGCATTTTAGGAGACCGTGGCAGTTTAGCTCCACCATCAAAATCCTCACCACCGCCACGTCGTAGCGGCACCCGCGCGCCAGTCATACTTCTAAACAGCGACCAATTCCAGAACCAAATGTCCCAGTTCCACATTAAATATTTAGAGTTACGTGTTGCATCTAATGACCACTGCTGTCCAGTTTCAAACAGCTCCTTAGCGATTTGTGCCTTACTGACCCGTTCAGGTATAAAAGAACTACCTGGTATTGGGTCATTCCATAAACTGAAAGGCAGCGGTGATGTAATACCATCTTCAAGAACAGATTGTGTAAAGAATAATACTCTACATATGTCCCAGATAACCCAAACTAAGCCAAATATTGTTGTTAAGAAGAACCAGACTGAAGCCAACTTAGCCAAGCCCTGTTCTGTGTTACCCATATAGAAGCGGTCAGCACCAAATGCGCCAAAAAATATTGCCAACATTGCATACATAAAAAGGTCATGTTTAGTTCTTGTAATATCAGCAAGCGGGTTCATAACATTATGAACTTGTTGTAAAGGGTTCACAAAAACGCCACGACCGATACCACGAATCCATTCAAAAGGCGAATCTAAGCCGTGTTCTATTACTTTATCTCCATCGGCATATAATTGTACAAGGTCCCAGAAATACCATATACCGAAACCAAGCATATTTATTATCATTTTTTGAAAGCCTGTGCCAAAACTGCGCAAATAGAAATGGTCTATTCCAAAAAAACCCACTAATACAGATAGTACTACGAAATGGAAATAGCTGCGGTCGGGATGTTTCCATGTGTCAATGCTTGAAAAATGATGTGATGGAGCCACCGTCTCTTCAGAAGACATACTCTCTATGGTTTTAGACTAATTTAAATATATAGGTTTTAACGGGCTTGAAATAATCACTATTATTTATTGATTATTTCAAGAAGAATTTACACTTATTAACGATAGCTAGTATTTTCCCATCCAAAAGATGACACTGGACTGCCACTGCTACGCCTGCTTCCTCTGCTTCCACTATCTCTACTATCTCTACTATTCCTATTTTTGACTGTATAAAAGGGAGGCTTACGACTTCCAGGAGTTGCAGTCAATTCTTTATATGTTTGCGCACCCTTGTAGCGCAGGGCTATTACTATTTTAGAAGAAGGATGTTCAAGATTTTTATATTCACGTGCCACTTCAAAAGCCGCATCTAGTATTGTATATGGATTTTTCTCACGCTTATTAAAGATACGATTGATATAGCGCCTTCTTGTGTTATCTATCGCCACTTGAGCCAATTCTAAGTTGCTTGAGCCTATTGCCGGAATTATCCGTGAGTCCATCCTAATTTACGCAGTGAATAATACACCGCCCAAACCAGCAGCAATTCTAAAAACATTGTAATTGGTAGCATAGACAGTTACGCCCGCATTATAACGAATAATATTCTGGTTCATATTCATTGACAAAACAATGGTATCAATGCGGCTTGCATTCAAGGAACCCATTGGCTGCGAAGCCTCAGGTGTCAAACTGAAACAATAATTATAGATGTAATCATCGGGAATGCGCGTATGGCGTTGAAAGGGTTGGACCAATCTAAAATACGCAGCATCGCGCACCTCAAATCTATCATAACCGTCAATACGTAAAACAGTATTAGTAATCTGGTCATCCAACATCACATGTTGCTCAATCAATAGACGGTTTGTGTAATTAAACCACTCATTTGACTGCAACATACGGTCCTGTTGCACTACCCATATCAGTTCCTTTAACGGGTTGTTAAAATCAAGCGTAATATTTACAAGGGAAGATGACGCATTTACCGCAGTCTTCTTTTGGATTTGGCACTGTTCAATCAAGTATTCATGTTTAGATGACGTGAAACGACGACGCTCATCCGTGTCCAAGTGTATATAATCGCCCCACATCACCACATTTGTAGGATTCACATTCGGTGAAACCGATTGATTAGGGTCAATAACAAGCGCATCACGATAAAATAATTCCGAAAGGGGTCGCAACTTTAAATAAATGCGCACAGGGTGCGCCTGCATTGCTAAAAGCGGTAATGACAGACCGACGTTATTACAGAACCAGAACCGTAAGGGAATATATAGCTTTAAAGGTCCAGGCTGAGCCTCCTGTGTAAAAGCCTCTTGATAACCAATCATATTGCTAAAACCATTACGCTTAGACGCATCAATCTGAAATTCAGATATCAGGTGTAAAAATTCGCCATATTGTCTGTCAATCTCCTTTCCGCCAATTTCTAGACTAATATAATCTATCATAGCGTGACCAATACCATTAACCCATGATGTATCAATCACTCCACTACTGCTTTGTGGTATCATCGGGAGTGTAATTTCTAGAATTATCGTGTTTAGCAGGTCGCCTTTTCGGGGAATTGATGCAACAATGAGTTTCCCGAAATCAGTTGAGCCATCAAAGTCAATCCGACAGCTTTCGCTAGAAAAATTCGTATAGCGCCTATAAACCTGCTTAAAAAACGTAGTCTGTGGATTTCCAGTGAGATATATATCTTGCCGCCCGGTTGCTACAAGCTGTAACAGACCACCACCAAGCATTCCTAACTATGGTTTAGCAGCTTTATTTAAATGGTGAGCGCAAGCCATCTAAAAACAAAAATATGGGTTAGCATAGGGGATGTCACTCATCAAAAATATTGAGATAGACACATTGAAGTTGAGGAACCTTATTGTCAAGGACAATTTGAATAATCCCGTATCTTCAGGTTTTCATCTATACGCTACAGGTGACGGTGCAACCTACTGGTCAACTGGCGTTGATGCGCAGGAGTTTATAAATCTGTCAACAGCTGTTGACGGTGTGAACTCTACATTAGAAAATTTTGAGTCGACCGCAACAAGTACTATAAACAATATTACATCGACACTGGCAGCAGATGTTTTTTCTTCCATATACTCATTATCGTCTTTTATACAAAATCTCCAAACATATTCTATTAATACCGCCTACACTGATGCGGCAATAGCTCAGTACTCAACGGGTGTTGAATACACCTTGACGACAAAGTATCAGACGATTGAGTCGTCGGTCACCCTTTTCAATATCGGGCTTCAAAACACTACAGATACCGCAAATGCGATTTACGCGGACCTCAACGTTACAAATAGTACTATTCAAAGCACAAATGCGATTATTGCGCGAAATTCCACTATTACCACAAGTACGCTTTTTGGCGGTTTGTCAACATACACAGCAAGCACATTTACCGGAATTTTCGCCATAGAGTCAACGAATTTTGGTGTCCTAGGAAGTCTAATTTTGGCAAACGTTGAATATACAAATAATTCATTAAATGCAATTAGTACCAGTCAAGGTAATGTTGTATCATCTATCAACAATGTCCCTTTACTGCTAACAAGTACAATCGTAGTGACAAGCACATTAGTGGCGTTTGGTATGTCAACGTCCTACGTTTCCTCCATTAATTACACAAATTCTAAAATAAGCACCTTATTTGTAAGTACAAACACAAATATTGCAAATTCAAGAAGTACAATCGAAGCAGCGTTTGCGTCAACGTTTAGTACAGTCCTAATTTCATCAGCTATAGTTACGTCATCGTTATATTCAACAATTAATAATATGAGTACCGCGACCGGCTCTACATTAACATATTTTCAAGAAAACATTACAGTCCTTCTGTCAACAGGTCTAACACAAAATATCTATCAAACGTTTATTGACCTGCAAGCCTATTCGGCAAATATTATTGCAGGTACGGAGTCAACAAGTAATTATGTAATAAATTCAACAAATACAGCCTTGGCTGAACAAAGCGTTAGTTCATTCAACGGTCTGATGGATTCCTCTTTTCAGTATGTAACAGATAATGTCTATGCATCAACGCTAAGTACGGTTGTTCCTCAAATGAACTCCACGATGAATGCAAATATTGCCGCGTCTAACGCAATGTTCACATCATCAATGATATCAACAACACAGTATTTCACCCTTCTTGTAAATGCCACCTATGTTGCTTTTACGGAAGACGTTGACGCATATACTACCGCTTCAGAGCAGCAAATCTCAACGCAAATCGCCAATGGACTATCTACACAGAATTCTATCTTGTCAACAGCTATCATCTTAAACGACCAGCTTCTAAATGAGGCACTGTCAACATATGTGTTCAGTTTGAGTTCATTTACCTACTCACAATACACTACCGCGCCAAGCATTATTATGAACCAGGTCAACAATCTGTCAACGCTCAGAAACACAGGACCAGTAACAGGGCTTTCATCCGTTGTTGCTGGCATAATTAGATTGGACGCCACAAATTACAATAATTTCTACGTTCTTATGTCAGATATTGGTCCGAATGTGTGCTACGGCTTAACAGTAAGTACAAGTCAAGCAAAACTAAATCAGGATTTTACGGTGCAAATAGATATTAAGTCAACGTATATGAACAGCTTTTTCACCCTTGATACAAATAACATGTCCTCATGGCTAAATACACCCAAAATCTATAATCCAAATTCATACAGTCTAATTACAAATGACCAGGCACCGTTCAGAGTACCCAAATCAGACAGTATGCAACAGGTGTACTTGTCAACCTTCATTGGTGCCTATATTATTGACATGCGCTATACGCCTATGGGAATGTTCATCAAAAACATTCAATCCTACCCGTTTATCTATACAACAGCAACATTTACAGGCAACATTGTAATTCCCAAAAACGTCCAGACATCAAATCCACAAATGACACAGCACTCATCCTTTGTATACCGTGGTACGCCAATTACGATGAGTTGGCAGACAAACGACCTCAACATTCCGCTAGGAGTCAAGTTCACAGGTACCGACTTATACGGTAGACAGATTACCAGCTGGTCGGGTCCATATTCAAGTGCATTAGGTTCAGCCAAGGTAAAGGTGCCCACGCCAACTGCGCCCTTAGCCAAATATGATATGATTTATCTTGGTGTTTATCCGAATACATCGCGCTCCGACAATACAACAACCGGTAATGCGCAAAATCTGGTTTTCAGCAGCAGACTAATTCCATCATCCCTATACGTTGTAAATCCAACAATTAACAGCTACATACGTGTGCGCAATCCAGGAACTGTCAACAATTATTTACAAGTTGCCGAAATTACAGTGAACAACGATGTTGAGAAAAATATGACACAGGTCAGCACAAACAGTGTATTTATACAGGATACTGACGTGATTAATATCAACACCTTCCCTTACAACGGCTCCTACAACACCTTCGGCTGGCAAAACGCTTTTGATGGCAATTTATCAACCTACTTCTATGGTGGTTACACAGCCAGTCAAATTAACCCGAACGCCTATGTTGGCGCCCAGTTTTCCACCATTAGCAGTTTCGCACAGCTACCACAATCGTCGCTACAGGTCTCATCAATAGACATTTACCAGGGACCGTTGTACAGTTTACAAAATATGCAATTGGTATTTTCAAATAGAAATGAGGCGGGCTTGGCAGATGGATTCTTCTATAGCACAATCAACTTGACTTCTACCACTTTACAGAGCTTCAGTTTTAGTTAAATAACTTAAGCGCAACGCAGTGCTTTGATATTAATGGTCTACGAACTTGCAGCAGCAGCAGCTGCTGCAAGCTATTTTATGTATTTTTATCCTAAAAAACACATAAAATCTAGTTTGGACAAACACGGCTACATGGTCCTACCCTCAACAAACATCAACGCAGTCCTAGATAAGATAAACAACCCTGATTACGTGTTTTTAGACTACAAATACACAATACAAGGAACGGCGTTACCAACATTTCATCGCGATGTGACAAGTGGTCAACGTTATTGCGGAACAAAATATCCTACTTATACTGCAATACAATATGATTTTGATGGCGACTTTTTATCCATATGCCCTAATAGCCACACACATTACCCATTTACTTTATCAAGCCCCCATAATATTTCAGGAACAAAATCAACAGTGATTCTATTTAACGCAGACATGCTTCACGCGGGAATGCCAAATAAAGTAGGCGCAAATCGCGTGGCACATCAATACAAGATAGTTCACAAAGAAGATGTCCAGTACATGGAGCACATCCAAGGAATTCAAGTTACAAAAAACACCACAGAAAAAATAAACCCATTTTATGCTTGGTTTCTACGGCAGTGTTCATTCCATGGTGCTGTTTTCGTATCTATTATGTTACCATCGTGTCTTAAAAAGCGACACAGCAGCGGCTTGATTCATTATGTACAAAACTTAGTCCCATTGTCCTTTTATAATAACGTGTAAAATAAAAACAACTTTTATTTGGACCCATAAAATGTGTCCAAATAACGGAAAAGACCCCAACTTTCAATAAAAAGGTCCAGAGTCATCAACAAGGCGCATCACCAGTGAGTCGCTCATCCAAAACCTCATCCACTATCATATCGTGTAGCGCCTTACCAGGTGATACCATTGGTAAAACAGCCTCTGCTGAGTCTGTAATTACATTCGCAACAATAGGACCACCTTTATGTTTAAGAAAAAACTCAAGAGACGACCGAAGCATGGTCCGCTTGTCAATCAACATAGTTTCACAGCCCATAGCCGCGCAAACATCATGAAATGGCGGATTATTCATCTTAACGCCCAAAAGGCGACCTTCATAGAACTTCTCCTGCCACATCTTGACCATAAGTTGGTAGCTATTGTTAATTACCAAAACCTTCACATTGACCTTATTTTCGACCGCAGTTAGCAACTCAACAAAACTCATGGTAAAGCCGCCATCACCACATATGCAAATGACGCATTCATCAGGTTGTCCTATTGCAGCACCGATAGACGCGGGAACTGCGTATCCCATAGCACCCAAGCCGCCAGACGTTAGAAAGTTCACACGCCCTCTGTTATAATCAATAAACTGTGCCGCCCACATTTGATGTGCACCAACATCGGCAACAATTCTAAATTTCGTACCCTTAAATTCATCGGAATAAATAATGTCATTCAGACAAGAAATGACTTCGCGACCTTGTAATGTAGCCCGTCCCTGTGGAAAACTAAATGGCATAGTCCAACCCTTGATTGTGGCATGCCACTTAGAATGCGCCTTCTTAGAAACGGCGTGTTTTGTCAAGCTGCGTGCTTCAAGTAGTTCACGTAAGACCACACCGCAGCAGTAATTAATATAATGCTGCACCTTTATGACCTTGTTAATGTTAGCCGAACAAATATCTACATGTACAATAGTCGCGTAGGGCGCAAACGCCTTGACCAAGCCCGTAATGCGGTCATCAAAGCGGCTGCCAAAATTCAAAAGTAGGTCACAATTTTGAATAGCCATATTAGCCTGGTATGAGCCATGCATACCAAGCATTTTGAGTGAAAGGGGACCCTTTTCATCGTAGATGCCTAGCCCCATTAGGGTCGTTGTAACGGGAATATTATACATAGTTGCTAGGGTGCGTAAATCGTTAATTGCCTCAGAACCCGCTTTTATAACGCCATTGCCGGCTAATATAACAGGGCGCTCCGCCGCAATTATCAAATCATGTATGTCTTCAACATCAATAGTATCATTCAAATAATTGTCTAAGCGCTCCATTTCTTCATCTGCTGAAGAAGGCAGCTCTGTAGGCGCGCTCATAACATTTTTAGGCAAGTCTAATAAAACAGGACCATGGCGACCTGAAAAACAGGTATAAACTGCATCATCCATAAAATCATCAATATCATCGACGGACTTTATCATAGCACTCATCTTCGTGCAGGGCTTGGTAATATTAACAACATCTGCTTCCTGAAAAGCGTCGGTGCCTAAAACGGTAGTTGCAACCTGACCGGTTAGGGCTAGAAGGGGTGTGCCGTCACTTAGCGCATTTTGTAAACAAGTGACCGCGTTTAACGCTCCAGGACCGGATGTAGTCATAACAACACCAAGCTTACCTGTGGCGTTAGCATAGCCATCCGCCATAAAGCCGCCGCCCTGTTCTGTCCGCGACAGGATGTATTTTATTTTGCCGCTGACAGAAAGCGCATCTAATACGGGCAAAATGGCTCCGCCAGGGTAACCAAAAATCGTATTAACTCCTCTGTTAATAAGATTTTGAACTAAACGATTGGCG
>Ga0209400_1003907_pt1 | contig 10700 bp, 14 predicted proteins | sample M_130807_EF_Meta_FD_187313 | JGI IMG/M metagenome (GOLD analysis project Ga0209400, IMG submission 187313) | Freshwater microbial communities from Lake Montjoie, Canada to study carbon cycling - M_130807_EF_MetaG (SPAdes) (version 2) | ecosystem: Environmental > Aquatic > Freshwater > Lake... | reverse complement strand
CAGCATAACTAACATGTCAGGAGTCTTACCCACATGATCTCAAACAATCCACTCAAGCAGTATTTTAGACAGCCGGCCATTTATGTGCGCTTGCCCTCAGGCGGCCAACACTATCCTCCAGGTGCCATCAACATGCCGCCCAACGGCGAACTGCCGGTGTTTCCCATGACTGCCATGGACGAAATCACCTATCGCACACCAGATGCCTTGTTCAATGGATCTGCTGTGATTTCTGTGATACAAAGCTGTGTGCCCAATATCACCAACGCCTGGGCCATTCCGGCCACGGACCTTGACACCTTGCTGGTAGCCGTTCGCATTGCCAGCTATGGCTCAAATCTTGACATAGAAACCACTTGTCCCGCCTGCAGCACTGCCAACAACTATGGTGTGAATCTCACTGCCATGCTGGATCAAATGACCGGTGCTGACTATCACCAACCACTCAAGCACGGTGATTTGGAAATCAATTTCCGTCCCATGAGCTATCAGCAGCTGAACGAAAACAACCAGTCACAGTTTGAGCACCAACGCATGCTGCAGAGCTTGCCTGCAGGAGATGAAAACACACCCGAGCAATTGACCGCAATCGGCGATGCACTCAAAAGAATCACCGACATCACAGTGAAAAGTCTCAGTCAAAGCATCTCGTCTGTGCGCACACCCGATGCCATGGTGACCGAAACTGAATTCATTGAAGACATGTTGAAAAACTGTGATCGAGCACTGTTCAACCAGATTCGCGATCATGTGATCCAACTCAAGACCGCAGCTGAACTCAGACCATTAAAAATGCGCTGCCCCGACTGCAGCAACGAGTATGACCAGACCATTACCTTGGACATGACAAATTTTTTCGCGGACGCCTCCTGACCATGAGCCATGACCAAGTGAGTGGTATGGTTGAACAAATGGAAAAAGAATGCGTTGACATACGTCGGGAGGCATTCAAAATGACCTGGTACATGCGAGGCGGGTTGGACTATGTTCAAGCCTTGACCTTGAGTTCCCGGGAACGAGAACTTGTGGGCGAGCTGATCAAGGACAATCTCGAGACCACAAAAAAATCTGGCCTGCCATTTTTCTAAGCATGTTAGACATTGCGCAAGTTCGTGCCGACATTCTTGACTGGAGCGAGACCTTTGTGGAACGCCCGCATCCGGCCCTGGGCGGTTGGCCTCCTTGTCCCTATGCACGCCAAGCTCGCTTGGCCGGTACTGTAGATGTTGTGATTGGTCACAATCCCTACTTTGATCTCAAGACCCGCAGTCAGTGGGGCATGGGCACACACGAAGTCATCATCTATGCGTATGATCCCGCTGAATGGCCCTACACACATTTTCACCAGCACATAGAATCAGCCAATCAGGAATGGTTGTTGCCCGCAGATTTGCTGGCCCTGGAAGATCATCCTGCTGATGCCGAAATTGTCAACAATGTCACTATGAATCAGGGCACCTATGCTCTAGCCTTGTGTCAAAGTCTCAGCAAGCTAGACACAGCCGCAGCACAAATGGCCAGCAAAGGGTTTTATCATGCTTGGCCTGATGAATATCTCAGGCTATTGTTTGCAAATCGACAAGATCCGCGATGAGTTATCAGTTTGCCAGAATTGACCTTGCTGCAACCACATATCAGCCCACCTGTGACTGGTATTACATCACAGATCCCAACATAGATCAACTCAACACCATATACCGACGCTACTGCGCCCACAAACGCTTTGCCAGTGTCATGCCCATATTTGAATATCGCTATCGCGCACCCATGACCGATGTCATTGGATATCGACACCTGGGAGAACTAGTAGCGTTCAGCTTGATCGAACGCTACGACAATCACAACGCATTGTGTGCTCAATTTGCCTGGGACTACGGCATGCCACGACTCAGACTCGGCATCAAAAGTCTTCAAACTGAATGCGCAATATATCGTGAGCGAGGTTTTAAATATCTTTATCTAGAACAAGCTCACTTGTACAAACAAAGCATGCAAGGCTTTGAAATACTAGGATCATTGGAGTAAAACATGGCAGACATCTACACAATTTGGGCAAACAAAGAGGGCGACATATCAGATCTGGACTGGGTCAACGGAATGAAAAGTTTCTTCGATCACTTGGTCTCTGAAGGCAAAATGGAAAGCTACAGAATCACCAGATGCAAAATGGGATTCCGCAGCATTGCAGACATGCCCGAATTCATGATTTTAATGGAGTTTCGTGACATGGCACAAATGGATAGTGCTTTCAAAAGAGTTGCTCCACTTGAAGGTGAACTAGAAACCAAACACAAAAGTTTCAATCAGTTTGTTGCTGGGGATATTCAGCATGCACTCTTTAGGGATTGGCCTGATCAGTTCTGAGAGCCAAGAATAATTCTTGGCTCTGAATTTTTATGATCAGGATCGTACACGGGTATAGCAGAAAAAATACACGCTCCTGCTTTGGTCCATAAATTTGCCCTTGAGCTGTGTTGTTTAATGGCCAACACTGTTTCTAAATTAAAATAATTGTAGTGTTCGTCAATTTTATAATCAAAATTCCAAAACGAACCAATGTCACAGCCGTTATTGCGTATTTCATAATTGGCATCAACTGCGCCTGTAAAACAATGATAATCCTCATGCCAGTCAAGTGGATAATCATTGATCAATAATCGCCAACCTGGTGGCATTTTTGCTCGCCACGGAAAAGAAACTATAAAGATATCCCATATGTAATTGTTTTGTTGGTCTATCTCGGCCCACCTGGTTCCGTGTAGCTGTTCCGGATGCAACTTAACATGCTTTGAGTAATTGCCACCTGAAGCATATTCTATCGGTAACGAATATCCTATATCCAACAACCCTCGCATGCCCAAGCAGTGCCTGACTGTAAGATGATGATGTGTTGATTGGGTATAGGTATCGATGTTACCTCTTAGAGTCTTTAGCCAATTTGGCAAATTTTTATGTATCAACTGTGGTGGGTTTATCCAGTCGGTGTTATTGGCTCGTTGCCAGACTAAATTGTTACTTGCAATAAATTCCATATCAATATCTATTTATAAAGATTAGCTACGCTAATCTATGTGTTTCGCTAAAGCTCACACATGATTGTTTTTTTACATATTATCCAGATTAATTTGGTCATAATTCACCGTATGCACGGTGAATTGAAGGTGCCATTATCCGAGTAGCATCAGTCATCTATTCTAATGAGATTGCAGTTTCCTGCGCGGAGGCGGTTGACCGGTACCCCCTACTCAAGCTTCACATATCAACGGAACCCTAGTGATCCGGAATAGACCCAAATCCTATGAGCAGGGGTTGTATCTGTTTCACAGAGCCCCAACCATTTGTTGCCTTAAGTTAGCAATTGCCTTTGACGCCCAAGTCTAGACCGGGTATTGCACCGTTCCTCAATGGGGATCAGCCATGTCGCTGATCACAGTGTCGTGATCGTTGCCTGTCAGTGCCAGTGTTTTGTTTAGTATATGCGAGCCGTGTACTCGAACCTGTATGTGACCATTGTAGTAGTCTGCAGATTCCAACACTCGTCTATCAAAATGTTCTCGTGCTTCAATATACGAGCAGGCTGCCTTGCTGGTGCAATAGTGTAGTATTTGTCTTGAGAAATTTTCGCTGCCTAGTGCCTGGATGTCTCGGGCAAGTTCGGGACTTGACCCCCAGTAGTCTCTCCAGTCTGAATCGATTTTGCTGCGTATCTTTTTGCGTTTTTTGGTGCCGTTTTTTTGCTTGACTGTTTTATAAGTTGTCTTGGAGAATTTTGCTAGTTTTTTGCCTATGTATTTTCTGTTGTCAAGAGTATTAGTTATCAAATACACAAAACCTATACAATCGTCGGGTAAATTTTCTACCGGTTGATTGTTGTATATCCATGCCATTGGTTATTAATTATTATCATTAGCATTCGGCAGATATTTTTCCATCATGATATCATCTGGATTATTGCCGCATCTGTTTTGTTTGCAAGTTGTAAAATTATCAATTAAGTTAAATGATCCGTTGGTCAAATTTCCCAAATAGTCGTTTTCGCATTCGCCACCAAATACACTTGAATCTGGCAATATAACAATTCTTTCAACTCCGGCTTTGCATTTCCAATTTTCAAAATAGTCCAAATCCATTAAGCGTATTTTGGTAGCAAAAATATTAACGGTGCTGCCATCATCGTAATAAACCGTGGCATTGCAATTTTCGTCAGGTGTTAGATGTGTCATGAGTTACATTTTTAAAAATTGGTATGGGTCTAGTTTGTTTTTCGTAGTCTACTTTGCTGAAAGTATAATAAATCTTATGTTGTTGGCAACGAGCAACATATTCGGCGATTTCTTTATCGGCCCAAAACTCTTTCATGATATTTACATTGAATGATTTGTTGTTTTTTCTTGCATGGTCAGACAATGCTATAGCTGATTCGAAAAATCGATCGATCTGCATGTGTTCGCTATGAGTACTGAAAGCTATATAGTTCAAAAGAGAAAACAATTTCAAATAATAGCGAGTACTGGCACTACCGTTGGTAGTAACTCCGATAACCTTGATATATTCTCCGTATTCACTGGTTAACCATTCTAAAAAAGGTATAAAATTTTTGTTTATAGTTGGTTCGCCACCGCTGATGCTAATTTTGTATGGCTTGTTGATTTGGTATGTTTTTTTAAATATTTCCTGCCAGAGTGTTTTTAACTCTTCTAGAGACTTTGTGTCGTTTACACTAGTGTGACGATCTGGGGGACAATACATACAATCGTAATTGCATTTAATGTGCATAACCCAAGATATTGAAAAAAAATCTTTTTCAAACGGAAGTATGCGTACAATTTTATTCATGATCTAGATTACAATATGCAACGATTTCTTCGATGCAGGTATTGGGATGAGTATTCACAGCATATGACATGAAATTAGTAACGTCGGACAACTGGATACCGTTTCCGGTCCAGGTCGCGCGACTGCGACTTAGTTCGGTGTCTAATCTATCCAGGGTAATCAGTGTGGTCTTGAATGGTGCCTGATTTTGCTTGAATGCCTGCGTCCACTGTCGACTGTGATGTTTCAGTGCTGATTTACTAACACGATATGTTTCCCAGCTGGGATCTGGTGCCACTATTGCTTCGCTTCCAGAACTGCCAATGTTGAAAATATAGCCTTTTTTGCTTTTCTTTTTCCAAAGATCAGCAACCGTGAATAGCAATTTGACTTGTCCGAAGTCGGCCCAGGACTCTTGAAACGGACCATCGAATGCATTGTTAACAAATACATCGTAATCTAAACTAGCTTGAGCTAACTTTTCGCAGTCCTTGGTAATGTCGTAGCCATTGGCACGACTATAGCTATCGCTTGCAAAGTGTTTGCATATCTCTAGCCCCAGACCTCTATTGCCCCCGGTGACCATGTATTTCATCTTTTGCTTCCTCCTTGATCCCATACCTTGGTAATTTTTGACCCACAGGTCATTGCACATTCAAACAGACGCCCGTTGGACAATGTTTTGTTCCAACTTTCCACTAGATCATTCCACATTGTATTTTTAAAAATGTTTTCTAAGCTGTGATTTTTGATATTTAAATTTTCCAAGTTGTATGATTCTAAAAAAGATCTCACTTGATTTTTTCCATCAACTGAGCTGAGCTTGTTGGATTCGGGCAGCACTTCGGGCTCGTAAAATCTACGATCATACAAATTGTGATTGAAAAAGTTGCAGGGCAAAACCAATCCCTCGGCATTGATAGCTACCTTGGGTCCGATCATGGCATCGCATTTGATTTCCGTTGAGTCAAAATAATCCCGAATATTTTTATATTGTTTTTTCAAGTCCGGAAGGAACATCATGCTTTGATTTCGATATTCAGGGGCAGTAGGCGGCTCTAACACATAGTTATCGCCCACAGGCCAGTGAGTCATTTCTTCAATGGTTCTGTGATTGAAAAATCTTCCAGTTTTTCTGATTAACACATTGAAAAATCCCATTTCTTTGCCCAGCTGTTGTACCTGACTAACCTGATGTTCGTTGTGGCGAAACACAATGAAATTCCACTGTGCCCTGCCTCCGGCTTGTATAAATGCCTGAGCATTGGCAATGACTTTATTATATTTTACATTACGACGATACAAATGCAAAGTGTCTTCTAGTCCGTCAATTCCAAAATCTATCTGACCATACCCGTTCATGATTTTTGCAATTTCGCTCCAGTATTTGGTATCATGTGCACCGCCGTTGGTGTGTATGTACAGCCATAGTGTTGGTGATTTACGTCGAAAATCTCTGAGTATGTCCAAAAAGTCAGGATGCATAATTGGATCACCGTAGCTGCCACAAAAAAATACTTGTCTGAGTCTCTCAATGAGATCAACAGAGAATGCCAAGTCGATGGTTATTCTGGGAAGATGTGTAAGTGGCATTAAGGGATTTGTACCATGCCCGCTGAGATTTCTTGGACACTGAGGACACGCAGCATTGCAATAAGTGGTGATTTCCAGTTGATACTCGTCGATGGCCCGGTAATCAAACAAGATTAATCTCCCGTTGCCATTGGTTGGTAAAATTAGTGCCGGTGATATTTTTAGTACAAGCTGCTGCACATATGGGATGAGGATTGATTTTCCAAGTTAACTCAACATCTTTGATGTCTGTAACAAAATCTTGTTGAGTGCAGCCTAGCCAGCAGCATGGACTCAGTCGACCTTGAGCATCTATGTAGGCACTTTTTTCCGCCAACGCATGACAGGCAATTTTTCCTTGAGATGCTGCGGGTAGATTCCACCCTACTGGAGCCAACAATCGATCAGTAAATGGACGCTTACTGACCTTGGCTCGGAACCACTGGAAACCCAAGTCACGTGCTAGTTTTTCACAAGCATCAACTTGATGCTGGTTGTGCCGATACACCAACATGTCCCAGTGTGCAGATCCGCCAGCCGAGATGTATGCTTCTGCATTGGCCATGAGTTTTTGCCAGTCTACATTTTTGCGATACACTGAATTGGTATCCTCTAACCCATCGATGCTGAACACCACATAGTCTTGGGTTTGTGAAAACAGCTGACCCAAGGCATGCCACCAAAAGGTGTTTTGTACGGCACCATTGGAGTTCATGCCCAGCACTATGTTGGGATTTAGCTTTCTAAACCATTTATAAATGTCTTGTGTATAGTATCCTGCTGCAGGATCTCCGTAGTTGCCACACATGAATACCTTGTCGAGATTGCCTAGCACACGATCAGAAAAGTGTTGACGTATTTGATCAACAGTCAAGTGATGCCGACCTCGCTTGTCAAAGTTGATGTCGGTCTCTCGGGCGCATAGCGGACAGGCCGCCTGACATACATCAGTGGGTTCAAGATGCAGTACACGAATTCTACGCATAATTACTCGCTTGATGTATCGGCATTGTATTCTGTAAAGCCATTGCTTTTTACAACTTTGAGAATATTTTCTACCCTGCTGGTCAGTTCGTCTCTGTGACTCACCAGCCACACACTCTTGTTTCTTTCTCGACTCATGTGCTTGAGTAAGCCTAGCGCATTCTCTACACCTGCGGTGTCCAAGCCAGAGTCAATCATTTCGTCAATGAACATGATGTTGATGGGTTGATACAAACTTTCGAACACATCACGGAATGCCCAGCTCATGCTCAATATCAAGCGGTTGCGCTCACCACGACTCAGGTTGTCAAAGTCCAGTTCGCGGCCTAGTTCTTCAATACTGACTGTGAGATCATTCTGAAACACCACGGTGTGAGGCAGGCCCATGCGATCTAGATAGTGAGTGAGTCGGGCATTGAGGTAACTCAAATTTTGATCAATGATCTTTTTGCGAACAAAACTATCCTTGCTGGTCAACAGCTTGAGCAAAAAGTCTTGATGGTCCTGCAGTCGAGTCAACTGGTTGAGAGTGTCATAGGAGACTTCTTGCAGAGCCTGGCTTTGCATGTCCTCAATCTGTTCAGCATACACATCAGTTTCTGTTTGTCGCTGGGCCAGATCTTTTCGCAATGTGTCCACACTGTTGCGATGATTCAAGGCCTGTTCTAAGGTGTCATAAAAAACTTGCGGTGCTGGCACAGCCTTGCCCAGTTGTGACAACCGGTCTTGATGTTCAATTCTCTGACTGCTGTTGGTCAACAGTTGCAAGGCAGTTTCTTGCAAGGCTTCCTGTTTGGCTGCTCTGATTTCGTCTTGCTTGTGGTCATGTAGATTTTGTCCGCAAGCATAGCACACATGATTGTCAAGATCGGCAATTTCTTTTCGTAACTTGGCTTGAGTTTTTTCCAGTCGAGCATCGTCACTGTCGATGCTGCGAATCCATCGTTCGGCTTCGTCTCGGGCTTTTTTCACAGTGTGGAAAGTTTCAAGATCTCTGTGTGCTTGAATTTCCTGATCAATGTCAATGTGTTCAAGATCAGTCACAGCTTGAGTCAACTGAGTCACATCCTCGGCTTGTTTTTTCAGCCACAAGGTTTGACGTTTGCGCAGACTTTGGATTTGTTCTTCGATACGTCGGTTGGCCTCTTGAACTGCTCTTGTGCGATGTTCTTCTTGAGTGATGGCATCCTTGGTCTCGCGATTGAGTTCTTTCACAGCATCAGCACGTTCGCTCAACTGTGTGATACCCAACAACTGTTCAATGATGGTGCGTTGTTCATTGGACTTCAAACTCAAGAACGGCAGGGTGTAGGTGTTGAGAGCCACAATGTGCTGAAACATATCGTGACTCATGTTCAGCACACGCTCTATGGCTGTTTGTGTTTCTCTTGAGTCGCCTTGTGCTTCGTCTTGTGCCAGTTGTTGTTCATCATTGACATAGAATTTCAGCACATTGGGTTTGCGACCGCGTTCGATTCGATAAGTTTGGTCGCCTACTGAAAAGTCCAGGCTCACCAACATGTTCTTGCCGTTGGTTTTGTTGACCAGATTATCTTTTCGGATGTTGCTTAATGCCTGTCCGTACAAGGCATAACTGAGTGCATTGATGATAGTGGTCTTGCCGGTGCCGTTGCGTGAGCCATCGCCACCCAGATCTAGATTTTCTCCTAGTACCAAGGTGAGATCACTACGGTCAAAGTTGATGGCCTGTGTGGCAGCACCCACACTCATGAAGTTGCGAACGGTGAGATTACGAATGTGAATCATTTTTTAAACAGCACAAAAATTTATGCAGGTTTTCATTGGAGAATTTAGACTTTGCTCAATATCGGGTAGATCTTGGATGTCATCGACTGATAGGTGTGTGTTGAAAAAACAACAAGGGGAAATTTTTCCAGATGCGTTTAAGTATAAGCTAGGTTGTGACAAATGTCTACAATTTTCTTTTTTCACCAGTGTTCTGATTTTTTGATATTTGCTTGTGATCTGATCACGATTCCATGGCTCAATTGTTACGATATCTCCTGTTTGGTAATGCCGTGCCTCAAACTTTGTTCGAACGTCTCGAACAAATTCAAATCGTCTGAACCCCAACTGTTGACTTAGTCTCATACAGTCTCGAATTTGATGTTGGTTATGCTGCCAGGGAATGAATTGCCATACAGCAACTCCGCCTGCAGACATAAACGATTTTGCATTTGCTATTATGGTATCAAAATCAGTAGCTTGTCTGTAGATAGAATGAGTATCTGCTAGTCCGTCAAGGCAAAACCATACTTCGTGATCTTGATCTTTCAGCAAGCAGGCATATGATTGCCACCAGGCCTGATTTCTCAAGCTGCCGTTTGTTCTCACAATGATTTTTCTAGCATGTTTTTTTGACAATTCGGTTTGCTCAAAAATATTTGCAGCAGCAATGGCATCACCGTAGGTGCCACAAAAATCAATAATGTCTAAATTTGGCAGTTGAACCAGGAGATTCTGAAATTTGATTAAATCCAAATCTTCAATAGTCAAATTGGGATTTAGTTCATACCCATTGTTGTTCCTTGGACATCCGGGGCACCAGGCATTGCATTTGGTAGTGGCTTCGACTTGTAGATAAGTTGAATCAGTAAAATTCATAGTGTCTGATAAATTTGCAACAACAGTCGATTGTCGTAAAATTCTGACTCAATATTTGTGAGTTGGTCTGTAACAATTTGATCTACGGACTCAAACTTAATCTCGCCCGGAGCCATGTCGGTGTCTACTGAGCTATTCTTGTTGGGGATCAGGCTCATTTCTCTTAGACCATAGTCTCGTACATAGGTTTCTCGGATGAAGTTGGCTTCTTCGTAGGATATCTCGATGTCCAGCTGCACACGCACATGCATGTTGGCGGCCAACAACTCGGGCGCACGGTCAATCAAGTTGGCCAAGCCCAGCACACGATATCGGGGTTGATCGGGCCAAGCATGGAATTGGGGTGCCTGTCCCCATTCCAAGATCATGACACCGCGATCATCGTCGCCAGCATCGGCATAGTTGTGTGGAAAGCAGTTGCCAATGTAGGTGATGTTCTTTTGAGTTTGTCGTTTGTGAAAGTGGCCGGTAAACACATGCTCAAAGTTGCCAAAATGTTCGCGCTGTACACTGCCATGATCGGGCATGGCCACCATGGCATTCATCAAGTATCCAGGCAGTTCAAAGTGCCCGAACATGTAACGACCCTTTAATTTAGGAATCCTTTTGTGGTCATCACCCACGAGCCAAGGAGCAATAACGACATCGTCGCGCTCAAACCAGTTATTGCACACAGTGACACGTGGGAGATGCCGTGCCCATTC
>Ga0209400_1003905_pt1 | contig 10704 bp, 13 predicted proteins | sample M_130807_EF_Meta_FD_187313 | JGI IMG/M metagenome (GOLD analysis project Ga0209400, IMG submission 187313) | Freshwater microbial communities from Lake Montjoie, Canada to study carbon cycling - M_130807_EF_MetaG (SPAdes) (version 2) | ecosystem: Environmental > Aquatic > Freshwater > Lake... | reverse complement strand
TATTGACAGTCACGAAAACTTGCCTGAATGGGTGCAGGAAAAGATTGTGAAAGCACAGGCCATGCTGTCAGCAGCCTGGGACTATCTAAAAAGTCAGGAAGAGCAAGGCATTGATCCCAGAATGGGCATGAATGAAATGTCCGGAGTAGGCGGTGTTAAACCTGCTGATCTCTACCGCCAGGTACAAACTTTCAAAAAACCTCCGGCCACCGAGCGCCCAGTACCACAACACGTACAGTATGCCATTGATCGAGTCAAGCGTGATCCCAAGTACACGCTGGAACAGCGTGCGGAAATCATCCAGAACTTGATCAGTCAACACACTATCGATCGCAAGATTGGTGAAGACATCACTGTAGATGGTCGTGCACTGGAAGCCGGTGCCATTGTGTACAACGGTGCCATTGGCGTGGGCGAAGTGCTGGGTTCAGATGGTCGCACTGTGCGTGTGCGCAGCTGGGAAGGTCGCGAAAATCGCTTGGCTCCCAGCACAGTGCGTTTTGTGGCCAATCTCGAAACACAGCCCGACCTGTACACCTGGAAAGGTCGTCCACAAGTGGGTGTGCTGGATCGACTGAACCAGAGATTTCAAGAGCGTGATCAGGCTCTGGCCGAACAACACTTGGCTGAACTGAGCTTTTTGGGCAGCGAGTGCACCAAGGACTGTTCGGGACATCGTGCCGGCTATAACTGGAGTCATAGCAAAGGTCTGCGCCAGGGCAACAGCCCTTACAGTCCCAGTTTCAACAAAGGTGCTGCACTGGCAGTGGCCGGCAAATAAACATCAAGATCACCCTTAGGACCGTAACTCTGTTACGTGGTGAGGCCGGCTGCTGGCCTGGGACGGCTGAATTCGCTACTCAGAATCCCAAAAGTGAGCGTTAATACGAGTGACAAAAAATGCAAACTATTCCAATTATTCCAAAATCCTCTACCAACAATTTAAAAGGAAAATATTGCCTTAGTCCATTTGTAAACACACACATTGACACCAACGGAAATGTAAGCCTTTGTCCCTGCCCAGGATGGGGTGATACAAAGGTTGGAAATGTTTTTTCTCAGTCGTTAGACCAGATGCTGTCCTCGCCCAAAGCACAAAGCATCAGACAAAGCATCATTGATGGCACTTATCAATATTGTTTCAAAAATAAATGTGCATTAATCATCAACGATAGACTAAACACCCGAGACAATATTCCCGAAAATGTAGCAAAACAACTTGAAGATTCTTCTTTATATTCCATGCCACGTGAAATTGAATTACACGGTGATCAAACCTGTAATCTCAGCTGTCCCAGTTGTAGAACACACATAATAAAGCTAGACGAAGATGAAATTGTCAAACAAGAAAAAACGGCTGACATTGTTTTCCAAAATATATTTTCACAACCATCAGACCAACCCATACACTTAATAACCAGCGGATCAGGCGAAGTATTTGGCAGTCGCCTGTTACAAGGTTTTTTAAAAAAATTAACATTAACAAATTTTCCAAATTTGAAAATAAGTTTACACAGCAATGGTTTATTGGCTGAAAAAAATTGGCACTGCATTGAACACCTAGAACCAGCTATTGATGTCATAGTCATATCTGTTGATGCTGCTAGGCCCGCTACTTACGAAAAAGTCAGACGCGGCGGCACATGGCCCCAAATATCAAATGCCTTGAAATTTTTACAACATAAAAAACAAAAAATAAAGTTTAAATTTAATGCCCGCATGATTGTGCAACACTCCAATTTTCAAGAAATACTTGAATTTTACCAACTGTGCAAGTTTTACAATATCGATAGAATTGAATATTCAAGGGTAACCAATTGGAATACCTGGAATTCAAAAGAATTTAAAACACATGATGTATTTGACGTCATGCACCCTGAAAAAAATATGGCTTTGGAGTTAATTAATCAGGCAAAACTATTGCCTGGCACCTGGTTCGAGGGCAACTTTAATTAAAAAAGCAAGCAAAAATTCGTTGACTTTCACCAATTCCTCAGTTATAATTGTTGACTATCACAGGAGATGTCAATGACTACCAAAACATTCAACGGCGAACAAAAATTGAAGCTGACTCAAATCATCAACGAAGGCATGGCTGTCATGCACGAGATTGATACCTTGCAGGGCGGACTCACCGACACTATCCGAGCCGTGGCCGAAGAACTAGAGGTCAAGCCCGGCATTTTGAAAAAAGCCATTCGCCTGGCACACAAGGCTGAATTTGGCAGAGAAAAACAAGATCACGAAACTCTGGAAACCATTCTCGAGACCGTGGGCAAGACCTTATAAATATTGCTTTCAATCGCAATCGATTCGTTCACGTTACGAACATGAATCACGGCTCACCAGCCATAAATGGAGAACAATGAGTTACGTCGACGCCCTTTTTGATCGCGAACGCGACCGCATACATGTGGTAGAGCGTGTGGCCGGAGAACGAGTGTATCATGAATATCCGGCCGAATATCGTTTCTACTACGACGATCCCCGGGGCAAGTTTCGCAGCATCTACGGCACACCTGTAGCAAGATTCAGCACTCGCAACAACAAAGAGTTTCGCAAAGAAGTCAAGATACAGAGTGGCCGCCAGCTGTATGAAAGTGATATCAATCCCATATTCCGATGCCTGGAAGAAAACTACAAAGGCCAAGATGCCCCTGAACTCAATGTAGCATTTTTCGACATTGAGGTAGCGTTTGATCCCGAGCGTGGATTCTCGCCTGTGGAGGATCCTTTCAATCCCATCACAGCCATAAGTGTGTATCTTGCCTGGATAGATCAGCTGGTCACCCTGGTGGTGCCACCCAATCACATGAGCCGGGCCACTGCAGAAGAAATTGCCAGCGAGTTTTCCAACACTGTGTTGTTCGAGCGTGAAGAACACATGCTCAACGCATTTCTTGATCTCATACAGGATGCTGACGCATTGTCAGGTTGGAACTCTGAAGGCTATGACATACCCTATACTGTGAACCGTGTGACTCGAGTGCTGAGCCGCGACGACAGCAGACGTTTTTGTCTCTGGGATCAGTATCCCAAAAAGCGCATGTTCGAACGCTTTGGTGCCGAAAACGAAACCTATGACCTGGTGGGTCGAGTGCACATGGACTATATGCAACTGTATCGCAAGTACACCTATGAGGAGCGACACAGCTACAGCCTGGATGCTATCGGCGAGTACGAACTCAACGAACGCAAAACAGCGTTTGAAGGCACTCTGGATCAGCTGTACAATCAAAACTTCCGCACCTTTATCGAATACAACCGCCAAGACACGGTGTTGCTGGCCAAGCTGGATCAAAAGCTGAGATTCCTGGATCTGGCCAATGAACTGGCACATGCCAATACTGTGTTGCTGCAGACCACCATGGGTGCTGTGGCTGTGACCGAACAGGCCATCATCAACGAAGCACATGAGCGTGGTATGGTGGTTCCCAATCGCAAGCAACGACTCACCGACGATGACACACAGGCTGCTGGTGCCTATGTGGCTGTGCCCAAGAAAGGCATACACGAATGGGTGGGATCAGTGGACATCAACAGCCTGTATCCTTCGGCCATTCGTGCACTCAACATGGGACCCGAAACCATTGTGGGTCAACTGAGGCCCATCATGACCGATCGCTACATTGCGGATCGCATGCGAGGCGGAGCCAGCTTTGCTGCTGCCTGGGAGGGCTTGTTTGGCAGCTTGGAATATACCGCTGTGATGGAACAACAGCGCGGTACCGAAATCACCATTGACTGGAGTTCTGGAGAGGAGTCGGTGCACTCGGCAGCAGAAATCTGGCGCATGATATTCGACTCCAATCGTCCCTGGATGCTCACAGCCAATGGTACCATAGTGACCTATGAAGTCAAGGGAGTGGTTCCGGGCTTGCTGGAACGCTGGTACTCTGAACGCAAAGACCTGCAGGCCCGCAAGAAAGAAGCCCAGGACAAAAAAGAAGAAGCATTCTGGGACAAGCGACAGCTGGTGAAAAAAATTAACTTGAACAGTTTGTATGGTGCCATTTTGAATCCTGGCTGCAGATTTTTTGATCACAGGATTGGACAAAGTACCACCTTGACCGGCCGGGCCATTGCTAGACACATGGATGCCTACATCAACGAGTGCATCACTGGCCAGTATGATCATCAGGGCACGGCCATCATCTACGGTGACACTGACTCCTGTTACTTCTCGGCCTGGCCTGCCATAAAGAACGAAGTTGCAAGTGGCAACATGGCTTGGTCAAAAGAAACCTGCATTCAACTGTATGACAGCATAGCCGAACAGGTCAACACCAGCTTCCCGGCATTCATGGAACAGGCATTTCACTGTCCCAGAGATGCAGGTGAGTTGATCCGTGCCGGCCGAGAACTGGTGGCAGACCGAAGCTTGTTTATCACCAAAAAACGCTATGCTGTCAACATCATTGACCTGGAAAACAAACGCTTGGATGTGGGCGGAAAACCTGGCAAGACCAAGGCCATGGGCCTGGACCTCAAGCGATCAGACACACCCCGAGTGATCCAGGACTTTCTGCTGGAGATCCTGGAACGAGTGCTGTCAGGTGCTGATCGTGAAAGCATTGTGGAACGCATTAGAGAATTCAAGTACGAATTTGCCGAGCGCCCGGGCTGGGAAAAAGGCTCGCCCAAGCGTGTGAACAACTTGACCAAGTACGGTAAAGAGGAGGCCAGACTGGGACGAGCCAACATGCCCGGGCATGTGCGAGCAGCCATCAACTGGAATAATTTGCGGCGCATGAACAACGATAACTACAGCATGCAGATTGTTGACGGTATGAAAACCATTGTGTGCAAGCTCAAGGCCAATCCCCTGGGCTGGACCTCAATTGGCTATCCCACTGACGAACTGCATTTGCCACAGTGGTTCCGAGACTTGCCGTTTGACGATGCTGAAATGGAAGCCACTGTGGTGGACCAAAAGATCGACAACTTGCTGGGTGTGTTGGACTGGGATTTAAGTTCAGCCACCAATACCGAAAACACTTTCCAAACCTTGTTTGATTTTTCATGAAGCTGCGCCAACTCATTGCCTATAGAAATTCTCTTGATCAGTTCAATGTTACCGACATTCGCACTGATGCCAACGTGAGTCTGCAACGCATCATGCATGAGATAGATCTTGCAAGAGTCGACCTCTCGGCATCGCAAGACCTGGAATTGGCAGTTGATTCAATTAACTCAGCATTTGGCAATTTCCGGCGCCATCTAGAAACACTGAAACAGCAACTAGCTCAGGAAATTGAGGCCGAAGAAAAAATCTATTACTCTTCGGCCATGTCATGGTATTTTAGCACAAGGGATTTTCAGTCAACAGAAGATCTGTTGAAACGTCAAACACGATTATCTAATACAACAAAAGAATTGATATTAAATCGTGTTCAGTATCACAGTGGCTGGAAATATCCTTCTGTAATTTTAGCACCTGCATTGACTGATTTGGTAGATTGCATGGTGAGCTCGGACCCTCTGTATCTACTGGATGTCAAGTCTGATTTGCTGGAACCAGTAGTCAAAAAATTTAATCAGCAGTATCAAAATAGGCTGTGTTGTTATATTATTGAAGAAAAACCAGATCAAACAATGTTGGAATCACTGCCCAACAATCAAGTTGGGCTATGTGTAGCGGTAGACTTTTTTAATTTCAGACCCTTGGATCTCATACAATCTTATCTTACAGAATTATTTGAAAAACTGAGACCCGGAGGTGTTGTGGCTGTTACCATCAACGATTGCGATCATGTGGCAGCTCTACGACAGGTAGAAAATGGTACCAGCTATTACACCCCGGGGTCGGCTGTGATAGACGCAGCCGACGACATTGGTTATGAACTCACATATCAGTATCATGGCGATGGTGAACCTGTGACCTGGCTGGAGTTTCGACGCCCTGGCACCTTGACCAGCCTGCGTGGTGGCCAAACTTTGGCAAAAATAATCCCTAAACAACTTTAAAACCCCTTGCAAGTTTGACCTTGAACTTGTATAATCAACTCACTACTGGAGGAAACACATGAGAGATCACTTACTGGACCTGGTGTCCCACACCTATGACCTTGGCTGCATTGACTTGGTAAAAATCACCGGAACTGACACAGACACTGTGATCAATGCCATGGCCGAAGATCGCAGCGTGGTGATAGAAGCTGCCTTTGCTGGACCACACGCAGACTTTGTGGGCACATTTGGCATGCCCAACTTGAACAAGCTGAAAATCCTGCTGAATCTGCAGGAGTATCGCGAAAACGCCGACCTCAAAATTGCACGTACCGCAGCCGGCGACGCCGAAGGCATCAACTTCAAAAATGCCGGGGGAGACTTTCGCAACAGCTACAGATTCATGTCCACTGCTGTGATCAACGAAAAGCTCAAGACCCCCAAGTTCAAGGGCGTGAACTGGCACATTGAATTTGTGCCCACGGTGTTGGCTATTCAGCGACTCAAAATGCAGGCACAGGCCAACTCAGAAGAAACCACTTTTCAAGCACAAACCGACGGCAGCGATCTCAAATTCTCGTTTGGTGATCACAGTACTCATGCCGGCAACTTTGTGTTTGCAACCGGCGTCACCGGTCAGCTTAAACGAGCTTGGTCGTGGCCTGTGAAGACTTTTATCTCTATCATGGACCAGGTGGGGGACAAAGTGGTGAAAATTTCCAATGATGGTGCAGCCATGATCACTGTGGATTCAGGCTTGGCTGTGTACAACTATATCTTGCCTGCACAGAGCAAATGATTACTGCTTCTATCAGTGCTAATAAAACTATTAACGATCTTAAAGGATTAGTATGCATAGATTGTTGGGAAAAAAAAGATCTCTTATCCTATTATCAACTTTTAGAACAACGCATTGATTTTAAACAATTTGATAGCATTATAGTTGCCAATTATGAATTATTATTAGATAGTAGCACTGACTTGTCCCAACATAATGTTTTGGAAGTCTATAGTTGGAGCACCTATACCCCAGAAATGTTGTTGCCAATAATGAAAGAGGCACGAAGCCGTAAAACTAGTAATTGGCTAAAGACAAAATTTACTACTAATAGTTTTTTAATATTGACACCTCAGGGTATGAAATATCATGTGTCTACATCAGTGCCACATATTACTGATTGGCTAGTAATTGGTGGCGGTTGGGGCATGTGTACTCATAATCGTCCTCTTAGCTTTGATAGTCTGAAAACTTTGCCTTATAATTTTTATATTACCGATTGGTCAATGTATTCTGATGGAAAAACTTTCACTAAAAAAGATATACAAAACGATCGATTAACTTGGATTGACCAAGGCAATTCTTTATACAAACTACATTCATAACTCAAGATAATTTAATAGCAAAACAAAAAATTATGTTATATTCTTCTTATCAGCTGCTGATAACATTTATACTATCTTTATAGTCATACTCATACAAGGACATATTATGAAATGGATCAAGAGACATCTGCGCAACTGGTTGTTGAACGATGAACCTGGCATAGAGTCCAAACTTGGTAGAAGCACAATATCTGTCTCAGAGCCAGACGATGACGAGGGCTTGAACATTCATGTGAGATCAGCCATAGGTGGGCGTATTGTGCGGTTCCGTCACTATGATCGCCGAGCCGATCGCAACTATCACAAGGTGTACATTGTGCCCGAAGATCAAGACTTTGAACGTGAACTGGGTCGCATGATCACTCTGGAAAGCATGAGATAATCTTGACAACTGAACAACACAACTTCACAGCCACACAAACTGGTGCAGATGGCTTGAGCCAATGGGCTGTGTTCTTGCCGGCCATATCCGGCTTCTATGCCACCTACATAGGCAAACAGCGGGATCCTGTGAACGGTCCTTGTGTAGAACCCAGTCGCATGCCCGCAGCCATTCAGGACATGGAACAGTTAAACTGGCTCAATGCCCAACAAGGCCTGTTCCCTTATCGCTGGAGCTTGTATTCAGGTGGTCATGCCAACTTGGATCTCACCAAGCAGGACTGGTCGGAAGACATGGTGCGAAACCGAGATCCCAATACTGTGATGCTGGGCGACTCAGGTGGATTCCAGATTGCCAAGGGCCTGTGGGAAGGTGACTGGCGTGCCAACTCGGGCTGTGCCCGGGCACAGAAAAAACGCTCGGCTGTGTTGACCTGGCTGGACTCGATCAGCACCTATGGCATGGGCTTGGATATTCCCACCTGGGTCATACACGACAAAAAAGCCAGTGACGCTTGTCAAATAAAAACCTTGAATGATGCAGTGGCGGCCACTAGATACAACAACGAATACTTTATTCAGCACCGTCGTGGCGTTGCAGCAGGTGGTGCCAGATTCTTGAATGTGTTGCAGGGCGACAATCATGACAATGCCGAAGACTGGTATCAGATCATGAAAGAGTACTGTGATCCAGTTCGGTACCCGGGCAGGCATTTTGACGGTTGGGGCATGGGCGGACAAAACATGTGCGATGTGCACCTGATATTGAAACGCTTGGTGGCGCTGAGACACGATAATTTGTTACAGGAGGGACTACATGATTGGATGCACTTTTTGGGCACAAGTAAACTGGAATGGGCAGTACTACTCACGGCCATACAACGAGCGGTTCGTAGATATGTCAACCCGCGTTTTACCATCAGTTTTGACTGCGCCAGCCCATTCCTGGCCACAGCCAATGGTCAAGTATACCATCACATTGACCTTGCCCACAACAGCAAGTGGAGCTACAAAATGCGACCCATTGCAGACGACAAAAAGTACGCCACAGACACCAGACTCTACGGACAAGCAGCCCTAGCCGACGGCCTGGTCAATCACTTTGACGAATCCCCTGTGAGCTTGCGACTACAGATGAAAGATGTGTGCATTTACAAGCCCGGAGATTTGAACAAGATTGGCAAAGAAGGCAAAACATCATGGGATAGTTTCAGCTATGCCTTGTTGATGGCTCACAATGTTTGGACACATATCGAATCGGTGCAACAGGCCAATTTGGCCTATGATTCTGGACACTCATGGCCGGCCATGATGTGGAATCAAGGCACCAAAGGGCGTACCGGTGATCATGTGAAATTTGACCAAATTGTGGATGCCATTTTTGCCACCCCAGATCGAGCCGAAAGCGAAGCCATCATAGAACACTACAATCGCTACTGGATGGACATTCCGGGCACTAGGGGCTTTAAAGGTGACAAAACTGTCAGTGCTAGACCACAGTTCAATGTCTTTTTTGAATTCGAAGAAACTGCGGTTGACAGCCACGCACCAGATAGTGTAGAATTAGATCAAGACCTATTGACTCAACTGGAACAAGGATCCCTGACATGAACCGATCCGGACACGAACACGCTGGATTTTTTATTGGTCGTGAAGTAGAACGCACCCCTGCTCATGGCAAGCCCACCTTGTTTGTGGTGGGTGTACAATCCATCGATAGCATTGCTGCACACCTGCAGGGCTGTGAACACATCTTTTTTGGTGCCAACCACAGCTTTGATCCCGGCAACTTCCAGTCCATAACCCAGTGGAGTGACTGGGAAAGCATGATCCAGCACTTTTTGGATCTGGGCTACTTATGCACCCTGGACATTCCACTCACGGCCGTGGCACAGTTCAACGATGGTGGCCTGTGTGAGCACAACAACTTTATTCCGCAAATTCGAGTGCCTGTGCCCTATGTTCGGTTGTGGAACTACAACACCATGATCAAGATCGATGACCAGGACTTTGACAGTTCCAATCCTGGTGTGTGGTGCCACAGCTTGCACAGTCTCATGACTCGAGACACCTTTACTCCCTGGAGCGATTACAGCAACGATCAGGTGGTGTCATGAACCAACGAATTCAACAACTTGCCGAACAGGCTGGGTCTACACATAAACAAAACCTTGGTGTGTATCAATTTTATGCAGATGAATTAGAAAAGTTCGCCCAGTTGATTGTGCAGGAATGTATTAAAATGGTTGAAAATGAAGCGGCCCAATATGCTGAGCCAGTCTGGGCGTTTGAGTTGGTTAATGATATTAAACAACATTTCGGAGTTGAAGAATGAGTAATCTATGGTTTAATATTAGATTTGGTACTAGACATTTTCAGTGGACGAAAGACTGGGAAATCACATTCCGTGTGAATCCTTACTTCATTGAGAATCCGCCTGGCAAATGGTTTGAGGTATATTGTTTATTCGGAAAGCAGGTAGGACTATGAACGAACGAATTAAAGAACTTGCAGAACTGGCTACTACTAAAGGTGAGTGGAGTTGTGTCAACAATCGCTACATGGAAGAATTTGACAAAGAAAAGTTCGCCCAGTTGATTGTTGAGCGACTGTGCTATGACATGATGGATGTGTGCGGTGCAACACAAGCGGAACGAATTCAATTTGTAGCCAAAGACTGGGGAGTTGAATAATGAACGAACGAATTCGACAACTTGCTGAACAGGCTGGAATTTATAAATTAAATTTGTCTGATGAAACAGAATACTGGATTATGGAAAAGTTCGCCCAGTTGATTGTTCAGGAATGCATGAATCAAGTAAGAGAACAATATCTGCCCGTGCTAGAAGATGAACTTATGATGAAGGACACGCATTGGAAGGGTTATGTCCAGTGCGGGGTTGATAGTTATGTAGCGATTAAAGAACATTTCGGAGTTGAATCGTGAAAATTGGACTGAGCCTGAGTCGCTGTGTGCGAGACATTGTGAAC
>Ga0209400_1003903_pt1 | contig 10708 bp, 8 predicted proteins | sample M_130807_EF_Meta_FD_187313 | JGI IMG/M metagenome (GOLD analysis project Ga0209400, IMG submission 187313) | Freshwater microbial communities from Lake Montjoie, Canada to study carbon cycling - M_130807_EF_MetaG (SPAdes) (version 2) | ecosystem: Environmental > Aquatic > Freshwater > Lake... | reverse complement strand
CGCGGAATTCTTCAACCCTGAGGCGCGTCAGCCTTCTGGCAACGGACCCCTAATCACAAGTGCGCCCGAACCCGGCTGGATTCGCCCTCCCATGGGTGCGACATTAGGCGGCAGACGCAATACACGTAGAAATCGTAAGAGTGGTGGCTTTGCCCCGGGTATCATGGGTAGCTTTGTAAGCAATGTCCACTCTGTTGTAGTTCCCCTTGTTTTGGCGGGCATCTACAGCCTGCTTGGAAGCAAGAAGACTGCGAAGAGCCCTGCTAAGCCTGCTAGCAAGAGCAGAAGCAGTCGTCGCTAAACAATAAAATTAATATGATAAAATTAATAAATTCATAATGAATTAATTTTAGAAACGCGTTTTTTCAACAAGACCCTGCCCTCCGGCACCCTAAACCAAACCGCGTTCAATCTGAATCAGCGCTTAAACGCGCGTCAAGAGTTTGGATTAGATAAATGGACCCGAATGGCGACTACCTCTTCCGGATTCGAACAGTAAAAGCCGCGCCCATCCGTACTTTGTCAGAGGCTCTCAAGGAAATCCTTACGGAGGCAAACATCGAAATTGACCAGAACGGTCTAAAAATCATGGCTATGGACGGCACGCACACCGTGTTAGTTCACCTGCGGCTCCATGCTGACCGGTTCGATGAGTACAAGTGTCCTCAGAAGTATATCCTAGGCATCAACATGATAAACCTTTTCAAGTTAGTCAAGACGATGTCTAATAACGACTCACTGGTCATGTTTATGGAGAAGCGTGATACCACAAAAATGGGCATTGTCATCCTCAACGGTGAGAAGCAGATGGAAACAACATTCAACCTCAACCTGATTGAGCTAGATATCAATCCTATTGAAATCCCGCCAGTACAGTTCAGCGCCATTATTACTATGCCATCCTTGGATTTCCAGAAAATCATCCGTGACATGGGCACGCTAGGTGAGACAGTTGAAATTACAAGTGCCTCCAATCAGCTCATTCTCAAGTGTCGTGGCGATTTTGCTGAGCAGGAGACAGTGTTTAGTGTAGGTCAGGGCATGACAGTTTCCAAGTCCCACAGTGAAATTGTACAGGGCAATTTCCTTCTGAAGCACCTGGTCTTGTTCACCAAGTGCACATCACTGTGCTCCGATATTTCTATCTACTTGAAAAACGACTATCCTATTATTATTGAGTATAGTGTTGCTGGTTTGGGTGAGATTAAACTTGCCTTGGCGCCGGCACCGTCTAAGCAGTCTCATGGAGGTAAGTAATTAGCGCTTCCTGCCAACGACTGTGGACCAGCCATCGGCGTCGGTAACTAAGCCCTGGCGGCTTACAACAGGCTTCTCCGTTTGCAAAACAGCAAGGGGCTTCTCTTGTCTCTTCCTTTGTCTCTGCTGCTTCTGCTTCGCAAGAGCAAATGCAAGCATCTCAGCCGTTTCCTCCTTTTGCTGCTTGTAGTCCCACCATGCGTCCAAGTCGCGTTCCCGTTGTTCGTCTCTGTCAAGTCGTGGCATTTTGCTTAGGGTTCTGAAATACTTTTTTCCAGGACCGTAACCAAATAAAATATAACTACGCCATTTCAATTTTTCAAATCAAGCGCGTCAAAAATTGACAAGCACTTAAGTCACAATCGCCTATTAAAAACAAGAATGACCACCCCTGCTGAAGATGTTCCCGCTAAATTTCCCGCTGGACCTTGGTCTATGTATTACCATGACCCACAGGACCAGAGCTGGTCAGAGGAGTCGTATAAGAAGGTTGCCACATTCACAGAGTACAATGTTCTCTGGTCCGCTGTAGCCTCTATCGGCACGGAGAAGTTTAATAACGGGATGTGGTTCTTCATGCGCGACCCTCATCCGCCACTTTGGGAGAACCACATGAACATTCGCGGTGGCTCTTACTGTCTCAAGGTTACACAGAATCTATCATTTGAGCTCTTCCAGCGCTACATTGCTGCAGCCACTCTGGACCAGGTATCCAAGAACCCTGACAACAAGATTGTGGGTATTAGCATCAGCCCTAAGAAGGGGTTTCATATCATCAAGGTATGGAACAAGGATGGTAACCGTGGCGATATTAAGGACCTGGCGCTTCTTGACGAGTCTATCAAGGCAGCAGAGGTGCTGTATCGCCCTAATGTGAACCAACGCATGTAAATTAAAAAATAACAACCCTGTAAATTTATATTGTGATACTATCACCATATAAATAAAATCAAATACGCTTTTTTAAGAGCGTCTGGTACTGCGTCTATTACGACGACTTTTGCTACGTCTGCTTCTTCTGCCGCCACCAGCAGTTTGTTGGTATTCATAAAGCCTTACTCCAGATAAGTCAATTATGAAGTCTAAACCACCTTTATCAACATAAACATAAACGGTGTATTTTTGACCGTTTTACTCTTTACATAGCATTTTCTTACAGTTGGTTTATTATCAGTCCAAAACCATTCTGGTTTAGGTTGATTAGACCAATTATTAGCAATAGGAACAACATTATAGTATTTACCAACTTCCATTTCTACTTACCGTCTAGTACCGAATTTAAGAACTCCCTTAAAAGGAGTTCTTAAGTTAGGTACTGACCTGGTTACTATTATACTAAATTTAAGTACCCCTCAGAGGAGGGGTACTTAAATTTAGTATAAGACGTTAGAATGGCTACAATCAAATGGGCAGAAAAAAATCCAGGGCGCCCGCGTACATCCAGAGTAGAACTAACAAAAAGTGACGGAAATATATTCATTTTACAAAGTGAATATACAAATCACAATAACAATACTACTATACCCGGTGATTGTATTAATGTTACAAGTTCATCAAAACCAAATGAGCCTTATATTGGTAACGTAGTAGCATTTAGATTTAAAGGACAAAATGGACCACCTGAAAGTATTTTTTGGAGACGGTGGAGGGGTACAGAATGGGGAAGTCAATATGAATTAAACCCATCTGATTTTGATAAAATTAGTAAGGTTGATTGTCCTGTGTTTACTCCTGAACAAGGCGGAAAAAGGCAAAATCGTAAATCAAGAAAACGCAACTCTAGAGCGAACCGTCAAAGTCGTCGTCGCCAGTAAGAAGAACGTTTGTAACAAATACGTGTAAAATTGATATATGGACATGCTTTGTTTTTATATCAAAAAAAGTTTTATAATGCCTCTATCAATCGGTGAAGGTGGTTCATTAGCATGGCAGCGTCTGGCTGTCGTAAATCAGCATCCGCGCGACCTGCGCATTCAGTTCAATGAGGAGGAGCATAGTTATGCTATTGACGGGTCAAAGATTGGCTGGTCTTCCTGTACTCAGTTCCTACACAACTTCTTCGGACATTTTGACCCTGATGCTATCATCAAGAAGATGATGAGCAACCCTGTCAAGTGGAAGCAGAGCAAGTACTACGGGCAGACGCCTGAGCAGATTAAGGCGGGTTGGACTGCCAACGGTGAGGAGGCTTCAACTGCAGGTACGCGGATGCACCTTGACATTGAGTACTTCTACAACTCTAGCCACTTTGAGGCGCTTTGGCGCAAGAAGAAGGCTGCTAAGACTCTGGCGATTGAGCCTGCTTCCTTTGCTGCGTCTGTAGAGGCGATGAAGAATGATGACAACTGGACGCCTAATCTGTCACCGGAGTGGTCAATGTTTGAGGCTTATCAGGAGAAGGTTGGTTCTAAGATGATTCCCTTTCGTACGGAGTGGCTTGTCTTCAATGAGCGTATCAAGGTTGCTGGGTCCATTGACATGCTTTACATGAAGAAGGATGGTACGTATGCTATCTATGATTGGAAGCGTGCAAAGGAGATTAAGATGGAGAACCGCTACCAGTCGGGTCTGGGTCCGGTCATGCATCTTCCTGACACCAACTACTGGCATTACAGTCTTCAGCTCAACGTATATCGTATGATTCTAAAGGAAAAGTACGATATGGATGTGAATGAGCTTGCATTGGTCATTCTTCACCCCAATCACCCCACCTTTCAGGTGGTCAAGGTGAACATCATGGAGGATGAGATTAATGCAATGTTTGACTGTCGTCTGCGGGCTCTAGCCCGCCCTGGCAATGATGGAACGAATCCCATTGTTGTATTTGAGGGTGAGGAGGAGCTTGACCTGGAGGCTGAGCCTGCTGCAGTTGCTGCTCCAGCTGCTGCAGGATGGCTAGGTTCAGACTAAACAATATCATCATACTTCATTGGTGCCGCAGTATCAAAGTAAGATGTAATTACGCGGGGCAAGTCCTTTAATAACATTGGCTTTGCACTGGAAAGTAAAACTTCTGGCGCATCGACATAGAATACAATAATATACCCTGCTGTTTTTTCACTCTTTATCCATCTAAATACCTTTGTAGAATCAGTATCATAACTGTAACGTGTGACGATAACATCGGTATCAAATGCCGATGAAAAGCACCACCAGTCGCGGTCGTTCCAGTTAATTGGGTCAGCCTCCTTCAGTCCCTTCTTTTTTCTGACCACTTTGATTGCTTTCTCTATTTCGGCGTATTTTTTACCTGTCCAGACTACTAATGACTCACGGAGTCTGTCAACGCCAGGTCTTACAGGAAATCGCACAAGTCCATTTTTCTTCCAGTCCGCAGGAATATCAACAAACTCTGCTCTTAACTTGCGTCCCATAGTACCATCGTGCACATCTTCTGGATAGCTCAACCCTGCAGAAAAATCATCCTTTGGAACATAGTCCAAATCTAAATCTTGCGCTAAATCCTGGATTTTTGATTTTGATGTTAAGATGGAATCACCCACTCTTAATGTTCCCAAGGGAATACGAATTTTAGAGACTCTGTGTTCCAGAATTTCTAGGGCTTTGCTTGAGTAACGCATAATTTCATCTATGATTCGGCTTGTAAAATACACCTTTACGTCTGGAATAGCCTCACTGGTGCCTGTGTGGATTTTGCATTCACTGCCAATTAAGCTACACATTGGCGTATTAGCACACGTTTCGGCTGTTTGTACTCTGCAATCGCGTCTGAGAAGAGACAGTGATGGCATTACCTCTGCATGGGCGGAAGTATCTAACCAGTTATGTATTAATGGTTCTAATAATATATCACCACGACGACGCTTTTCATAAATAGGTAGATGAGATAATCGCAAACCTTTGAGCTGCTTGAGTGTTTTCTTACCGTCCTTGGTTCCTAACCACTCACTTAGACTAATGCGCAAATAATTATACGCCTCCTCTACTATTGCATCTGGTACTACGTCCAGAGCACTGGACTCTGAGTCATACCCTGACCGAAGAAATCTAATGTCTTCTAGCCAAGGCAACATCACAATGGGCTTTGCTCCCTTACCCTTTTTCATCAGCTCACTGAAAACAGGGTGCGGGTTGCGGGATAATTCTGCATATTCTACACCCTTGGGGCTAAATGGAATAATAGCATTGGATTGGACACGCAAGGCGCAGAAGCGCATCTCCTTTTCGTGTATCAATATTTCCAATGGTTTCAACCCTGTAATTTTGGCAAGTGGCGATTTACCAGACAATAGATTTAGGACCACATCAATAGGTGGACTTGGAAGGCTTTGTGTATCATATAGCGATTTAAGTTGCAAGCCTAAACTGCCATCTTCCAAGACGGGAATATATACGTGCGTTTCAGATGCAGGAGTTTTATATAATACACCTACTAATCTGTTACTGCGGTCACGCAGTAAATACTCAGGGACGGCTTCAGGTGCTGTTTTTAGCTTCAGCAGGGTCGATAAACGGGGCAAAGTGCTTGAATTCAAATCGGGCATCCATGGGTGTGGCGGATTCTCATACTTACCACAGCCTGTTTCAAAGGACAGAAACTGCTTAATAAAATCGCTTAGCGAATCTTGGGCGGTCTTATCTATTTCCGTAAATTTAGGGTCTGATTCATGAAACGTTGTTAATACAATGAATTTCTGCTTGTCCTTCTTACCCTTTTTGTTAGTTCCCTCCACGTATATAATCGGCTCATATACATTACTGGCTTTATCGTACCAAATAAAGGCTAGTGGCGGCTTGTACGATTTACTAAATTCAGACACACCGTAATCAGGGCACTTTATCTTGACTGACATAGCACCTTCATCATTTGTTGTACCCTCAAAAATTATAGGAATTAGACCCTGTGGGAAAATTACGTTTGGTGCCGCAAATAAATTTTCAAAGTGTCTTAATTCCTTGGTTGCTGTTTCGTCCTTGAGATAATTTACAAAATTAAACCAGGCGTTTGCCAACCTTACTACATGAGGTCTAATAGAAGGGTTCTTTGCCAAGTCGAAACCCTGCTCTACAGCAAAATTTTGAATTTGCGCAGTTGTTAAATTATCTGAGCCACCGGCAAATTCTTGAACTAAATTACCATAATTTGCACGTTCAAAGGCGCGGCGTAAATTTACTAGAAATTTCATTTCGTCGGCATCGGTTTGCTTTTCGGGCAGCAGTAATTTTAACACCGCGGCGGCTGTGTATACAGTTGGAATATCTAATTTAGTGCCTTTTAATGTGGGCTTTCCAGCACGCTGTAAATTACCAAGGTAAAAGCCAAGTAATTCTAAGAAACTCAATCCTGGTTTTGCGCCCTTATTACCTAGACCAAAGCGAACAAAGACCTTTGCTGTTTCTCTAAAGTGCTGAGCAACACCTACGGCTTTGACCACGGATTGGGAACCGTTTTGTCCAAGAATTTCATCAAGAGCAGGAGGACACAATCCAATCTTACCTGGCTCTAGTTGCCGTTTATCATAACCCAATATATACTGTGTGCGCATGGTTTTCAGTACTTTTGTTAATCCATCGTCTTCTAAGACGTCCTTTTCTTGCGCTTGCTCCTCTTCTTGGGGTTTTTCAACCGGCTCTTCAGCATCTTTACGCTTATCTTTTGGCAATGGTTCAGTATCCGCGGCGGGTTTCATTTGTGTTACTGTAGGTGATGTAAAGCAGCAGGGCAGCGCAAACTTATTAGGGTGAATATTATTCAAGTATCCTGCTATTTCATGTATTTCACCTGCTCCTGGTTTATTTTTACGCTTAATGACTGTTTCACCCTTCTTAGGATGTTTCAAGTCATCTAATACCTTTCCACCACAAAATGGACAGGCTTCTGCCTCCTTCTTGGCGCCGCCGCGGGTTTTAGTTCCTCTGAATTCAGAAGGAATTAAGGGCTTATTATCGCGAACACACCAAAATTCAGAGCAGATATAATAGTTTGGCTTTTCAGGATTTGAGCCCGCGCGTGCTACAAACCATATAGGCTTATCTGTATCCTTGCCCATTTTCTTCTTTCGTAGAATTCTACAGAACTGCCCCTGAAGACCTGGCTCCTCACATAGGGATTTTTCAAATAACTCCAAAAGCTCCTTCTTCTTCTTTGTCGGCTTGCCTCTAGCATCAATAACATCTGTGAAACCCTTATCAACCATTGCCTTTATCAAATCCTTATTTGATAGTTCGTCAATATCTAAAATAATATTATCTGGCGGCGGTAAGAAAACCCATTCCACCTGGTCACCATATTCCTTAACAAGAGCATCCAGTTGGTCCGCAACTAGTACATTTGGCTGGCGCGCAGAAGAGGCTTGGCATGTACGACTGTAGACTGTAACTGTCTTATCTGTTTGCGAATAGCCGAACAGTTTTTCGTCAAACATATCCAGTTGGGCTTTGTACCACTCCTTAAGGGGCTGCAAGGTCTGTGTTTTGGCGTCTGTAGGCGCAACCTTTTCTTCCGCTTGTGCTGGAGCCGCTGCAGCCTCTTCTTCCTCTTCCTCATCGTCATCGTCGCCTAGTAGCGCCATCCAGCGTGCCGCATTTGGCTGTACATTTGCTAATGCGGCTTTTGGTGCAGGCTGTGCATTTACTACTGGTGCTACAGGAGCCTCAGGTACAGCATCAACCTTGGCTTTTTTATCATAGTAAAGATAGGCGGTCATGACAGAAATAAGACGCTTAAATGTCTTCTCAGAATCTATGCCGATAAATGAAATAAAATAGACAGGGTGCGCAATTGTTATTTCTATATCTACACCGGTGTTATGCGCCCGCACAGGGTCGCCCTCCGTTGGTACTACCTCTTTTCTGCGTCTATACCAATCGTCAAATAAACGTTTGGCATCAGCCTCTGAGCGACCAAACTCCTCCATTGCACCCCTAATAAATATCTGAATCTGTTCACCTGCCTCCAATGATATGTCAGCGTCCTCCTCCAAGATTCGTTTTGTGAAATATGAAAATACCGCACCCTCCTGCTCATAATTATTGACCGCCTTCCACTTTAACATGACCTTTGTTTGCCCCGCCTCTTGCGCCGATTCTTCCAAAAATGGTGAAAAGAAGGCGACTCTGCGTTGGAGCTCTTTCTTATCTATCTTGTCAGCTGCAATCTCAATTCTGTAGGCAGCAGAAAGCTCATCTAGCTTAATATGAAGGGGCTCAGTGTAGCCAACAGAAAGAAGAGCTGTTTTTAATAGCGTCTTTGCCTCATCTAATACGCCTATTTCTAGAGGCATATCGCGTCTGGGCTCAACAAGAGTTATATTACACGAACCGTCCTCAAACCAATAGATAGTTAGGGCAACATTTCTTGTGGCGCGAACCTCTGCAGCAAGCGATGAAAATGGAATCTTAGCCATCATCACCGGTCCGAATTCTAGATTTGGCTCTTCATCTAAAAACGCAGCTAACATATCTTTATCATGAATTACTGGGAATCCAGATAATCCTGTTGCTAACTTTAATAATGGTTCGCCGCGACCGTTTGCTGGAAAGTAACGTAAAAAGGGCATAGCCTCAGACACCTTGAACTCATAAAAAAGAATATCAAGTGACTTGGACTCACCTGGATACTTTGGCATGACACCCTTCCACCGGCGCAAATGGCGCAATCTAAATGGTTCAGTGCCCTTGATTTTCGGCTCTTTTAATGTTGTATTTATTTCCTCTAAACGCGCATTGCGCTGTGTAATATACTCATTAGCAGCTTTGTATGATTCATCCGCGGCTTCTAAGACCTCTTTTTGCGATGACATTTTTGGAAAATACATTCTGATGTAGCCTTCCAGGATACCTGGTTTCTCCAACGGCGTCCGTTTATCTTCAACCATAAATTTTACGATAGATTCAACATTCCAAACGCTGACTGTAATAGGAGCCTTTTGTTCATGAAATATTGATTCTAAGAGTAGCCCCTCATTAAGGATGGGTGTTATTGCTTTTTGATTGCCCTGCGCGTCTACTAGTCGGCTATCGGGTGTACCGTCAAAGTCAAAGGGTGATGGAACTCCTTCGGATAGTGTTGTTCTATCTGACCATGTCATATCTAGCGGTTTATATGAGCCATCCTCCTGTTCTTGAGCTAACCATTGGCGATTGGGCGACCATTCCACATTACCCTCATGGTGAATCCATATTTGTCGTTTGAGGTCCGCTATAGTTGTAAATCCATATTGGTTGTCCAATACAATCTCATCAAAACCGGGTACCTTTGTATACATTTTTACGTGAATCTTAAATGAGCCCAACGATGTGAGCCGCTTTGGCTCAACAATGTTGTCCATCCTCTCTACGTCTGTATGTTCTTTTTACCCTGTAATTTTGCCGTTTATAAAATTCCATAATCATGAAATTTCATTAATAGCGTTCTTGTTATTTATTCAGGTTTTGTGCCATCAGACATAGACTCTTTGTACTTTGGCGAATCTGTAATATAGACTCCACAGTATTCAACAGGGTGCGCGGCAAAATCTTGATATTCGTAAATACCCAATGCCTCTGCTTTATCTAGGAGCCAGGCGAAATGGTTCCAAAACTCTTTTGTGTGACCGATGCTACTGGTACCAATGTGAGACATTTCGTGTAATGCCACAAATAAAAGAATATTATCATCGACCAAATTTTCGGCTTCATCGCGTTGTCTCAAACACATAAAAATCTTTTCACCCTTGTTAACACTATATGATGTAAATGATGCATCAGGTGTTGATTCAGTAAAACGGTCAGGATTCGCGTCAAAGTTCTTAATTATTTTCTTTACGAAAGGGCGGTCTTTATAGGTCTGGTCCAAATGCTTCATAAGACGCAGCAGACTTGCACGGATTTTAGCAAGACGGTCGGCGGCATCCTGTTTGTCCTTCATATTGCGAACTAGATAACTTTTTTTGTCGACGGATGACTCTACATATGCCATTTCGTACTTATCTTTTTTGAAATGATAAGCACCTATTGCTGCACTAGCAATGCCTAGCACTAGTGCTACACCACTGACACCATCTGCCATCCTATGGTCTTATACTAAAATTATGCGCGACCTTTTTATAAAATTATTATTGCAAAAATAATTTTATAAATTTGAACTATGATATACGTTTAACCAATCTCCAAAGAGCGTCTGTTGATGTCGGGCTCAATCGTGGACTGGTTCCAGATTGACACCTTGACCTGAGGATTGGGAGGGTCACTGCGGAGCTGGTAGTTGGCATTGCGCAAGCTCTGTCCAATCGTGTTGACACCGATTAAAGCGCCAGCACTGAGGTAGTTCTTGCCAGCAATGTCACCCTGTCCCTGAGGATTGACCTGCGCCCACTTGGAGTTAGGGTCATTGGGAAGGAGCTCTTGAGGCGCAATCTGGTCCTTGGGGTAGCAGTTAGCAGGCTTCTTAGCATCCTTGAAAGGCATTGGCGCAGGTGTCAATGTTTCAAAGCCCTCAACTGTATCAGCA
>Ga0209400_1003901_pt1 | contig 10708 bp, 12 predicted proteins | sample M_130807_EF_Meta_FD_187313 | JGI IMG/M metagenome (GOLD analysis project Ga0209400, IMG submission 187313) | Freshwater microbial communities from Lake Montjoie, Canada to study carbon cycling - M_130807_EF_MetaG (SPAdes) (version 2) | ecosystem: Environmental > Aquatic > Freshwater > Lake... | reverse complement strand
AGCGCTCGGCAGCATTGGGCCTCCGCGACAAGAGATCAACATGGCCGACAGCCCGACGACGATCCTTGCAGTCACGCGTGCGCGCCGCCTCCGGAGGCTGTGGGTGGCCGGTGTTCTGGGTGTCGTCGGCGCTGCAGGCACGGTCGTCCTCCTGCTGGGATGGGGCGGACGTGCTCCCGCTTACTTGCAGATGGCAGCGCTCGCAAGCGCGTCGGGCGGACTGTCGATGTTCGTTGCCATGTTCGTCTTCCCGCGTCTCGTGCGCTCGCGGCTGCGAGGGGTCGGCATCGACGTCTGCCCGTACTGCTCCTCGCATGGCGTCCTCGGTCCCGCGGACGAGTCATGTCCGTCGTGCGGATCCCCCCGCGGCTGCGCCGGATGCGGACAGCGGCTGCTCGCCGACCAGCGTGCCTGTCCCGAGTGCGGCCGGGCCGTGAGGGGACGTGGGTTGTGATGGGGCTCGGGATTGCCTCTTTTCCTCCGCTCACGCGGAGGGGTATGGTGCGTCCATAGACGTTGAAGTCGCTCAAGAATCTCTGATACAACGCCTCGGAGTGCGCCGCAATCGCCGATTCGCTGCTGCAGCGAGGTTCAACCTAGAGGAGCCAACGATGATCCTTCACCGCCTCAACCGACGCCTGGGAATCATCTGCTTCGTGGCCTTCGCCGTCCTGAGCCAGGGCTGCCAGTCCGACACGCGAACGGATGCTTGGCGTGCACGCTTCGGTGAACGCCTCGCGATGGACGCGGCGACCTGCTGCGCGGGTGCCGACGCGGCGTCGAAAAGACCGTTGCACGATCGCACTGCTCGATCGGATGGACGCGGTCGAGAACGATCTCGAGATGCTCGATGCCGCTTGCCGCTCGGGCAACGAAGTCGCGACGGACCGTGCCATCGAGCAGCTCGCTTCCCTGGTCGGCAACGTGGTGGTGGCTGGCACGAACGGCGAGCCCGCGAATGGACTGCCGGTGCTGTGCAGCGCCGACACCGTTCGATGCGACCTGCGCTGGTCCCAAGCGCGTGGTGCCGTCGCCCAGGCGGCGAACGGAACCTCCGTCGAGCGTTGGACGCTTGAGCCCGGCTCCGTGATCACGGCGAGCGTCTCGGGGGTGGTGGTCGAGGTGCAGCTCACCGGGTCGATCGAGATTCCCAATGAGAACGTGCCCGCGGTGGGTCGTCAGGCGCGAACGCCCTCTTCCGTCGCCCTCGTCGCGGAGTGGGGCGACAAGCGCGTCTCGCTTTCGCTCGACAAGGCCTGCGCATGGAACGAGACGACCGCGACGCACCTTCGCGTCGGTCTGCGGCCCGTCACTGTCGATCCGCGACTTCACGCCGAGTTGAGCGCGTATCCGACCCTGTTCATGATGCTGCCGTTCCGGCGGCTCGATGACGGGCGGGCCACGAGCGTGACCGATGGAGCCGTTCCCGGGACGCTGCTGTTCCCGTCCTACTTCGGCGCGATCGGCGCCGGGGCGTTCGATGCGTCGGCAGGACCGAACTGCGGGGATGCAGACGCAGACGGGATCCCGAACATCGCGGAGCGCATCCGGGGGTACTTCGAACGCGGCAGCGGAAGGCCGGACGCGGGCAAGAAGGGCATCTGAGTTGTTCCGTTCCTCCTCCTTTGCCTCCGCTCACGCGGAGGGGTATGGTGCGTCCATCGGGAACGAAACGGGGCTCCGGCAGGGCCTGCGAACAGCAATTCCGACGGAAGGATGCGACATGAGGTACGTGGTGTGGCGGCTTATCGTGGTTGCGCTGTTGTCGTTGGCGCATCCGTGCGTCGCCGTAGGCGAGGACGTTATCCAGGCGTTGCCCGGGAGTATGCAGGTCGAGCTGTACCTGCCTCGCTCGATCTCGGAGGAGGATGCTGCGTACCTCGGATGGATCAGTGGCGCATCAGCCAAGGAGTCCGCAGCCGTCGAGGCTTGGGCACGGTCAACGGCGCCGACCGATGCAGCATGGAGTGCGGAGCTGTTTGGCCCGCTGCGGCAGCCGGCGTCCGAGTATGCGGCGCAATCGCGCGAGATGCAGGACTATGGCGAGCGTGCCAAGGCGCTCAAGGAACTGGTGCGTCGCCGCGACGATGTCGTCGCGCAGCTCTTCGACCGTGAGCGCACGTCCTTGCAGGATGCGCTTGCGTGCGTGGAGTCCGACGGTTCGATACGGGACCTCATGGTCGAACAGGTCATGCTCGCTCGGCGCGCGGATGCGTTCACGCCCGACCCGTCCACTGCCCCTCAGCTCGCGGCGAACATCCTGACACTCCTGCACGAGGCCGCCTCCGACCCTCGCACCGGCCCGGAAGCGAGTGCGTCGATCAGGAAGCTGGCACGCGACAATCTTCTGCGCGTCGCCGAGCAGCGCCGCATCGTCGTGGAGGCCACGGTGAAGTCGGGCTACATGGCATACCAAGCCCTCCAACGGGCGATCAGCGCCGGGAAATCCGCGGCGGGGGCCGGAGCGAGCGCCTTCCGACCCATCGCCCTGGGGGCCGCGCAGGTGTCCGCCACGAACCAGGAGCTGGCGGCCGTGGCGAAGGCGCAACTGCCAACCGCGGTCGCGAAGAAGCTCGACGAGCGGCTGTTGCTGCTGACGTACGGGGCACTCGCTGCGGATATCTTCGCGTTCGACACGGTGGTGACCATGCTGGAGCCGTTCGTGCCCGAGCAGGATCGAGCGGCCGTCACGGATCTGTGCCTCGAGTCCTCGCGACGGCGCATCGCCGGACGCGACCGGATGCTCAGGGAGTTCGATCTCGCGCGACGCCGGTTCGTCGAGTCCGGACTGGTGCGAGACAAGGAATCCTGCGAGCGATTCGGGCGGTTGCTTCGTGAAGAGCTGCAGGCTTCGCGAGCCGATGCGTTGCAGGTCATCGGCAGGACCGCCGATCTTGCGCGGGGGCATCCGTCTTGGAGCGAGCGCGGTTTCGAGGAAGCCAAAGTCAAGTGGGCATCTGAGGCGCGTGGTCGCCTCGACGAAATCGCCTGGACCGGCATCGCCTCATCCGTTGTGTCGCGCCCTGCGATGGACGAGATCATCCGCCAGGTGTTCGCGCCGTGAAACAGCATCCCCAAGGAGTGCCTCCGCTCACGCGGAGGGGTATGGTGCTTCCATCGTATCGTCACTCGGAACCGGAACCCGCTCGCAACCCAATTCCAAGGAGTGCACACATGACCGATTTATCCTGCAGTCCCCGCATCTCTTCCGCACTCTTTGGCGGCCTGGCTGGCTGCATCTCGCTCGCCCTGTCTGCGTGTTCGGCTTCGCCGACCGCTCGACACCTCGTGACGGATCAGAATGCCATGCTCGAGGCCGGTCGTTCGATGGGACTGGCGGAGTACGCGGTTCGGTTGACCGGGCGCTATGGTCAGGGCGGCAACTCCGAGCAATGGAGCGCATTGTTGTTCCAGGCGGGAGAGCTCAGTGTGGCGGCTGGCCGGGTGACGATGAGTCGTACCGCTGCGGTCTGTGGAAGTGACTCGGAAGCGGAGCGCTACTACGCCGGGCTAGACGCTGCCACTGCTGCATTGCGTGAGCAGCGTGAGACGCTCGCCGACGAACTCGCGAAGGCGCTTCCGGGCACGGATTCGAAGGTCGCGGCATCCTCGCGTTCACGCTGAGCGCCGCACCTCCTCTGCCTACGCTCATGCGGATGGACATGGTGCGTGGCAACTAGAGAGAATTAGAACCCTGTTCTGAGCGCGCCACGGGGGCTATCCAGCTCTCTTCCCCGGTCGAACCGGCTTCGAACGGTGGTCGAGTCGCCTGTGCCGCTCCGAGTCATAACCCGTCGTTGATGCGATTCTCGAGGTCCCGCAGCGTGTCCTGCACACGGTCGAACCCGGGCGGCTCCGTGAGGTACATCTCGCGCATCAGCTCGTAGTCGCGTGCGAGATCCCGTGCGCGTGACGGTGGCGGAAGCAGCCGGAACGAGCCTGGCCGAGCGAGGTCGAACCGGGCCCAGGCCGAGTGGAAGAAGCGTCCCTTCCAGGCCACCACGCGGTCACGAAGTTCGTGCATCGCCAGCGCCGCCGGCGCCGACGGATGCTCCGCGAGCCGAGCCAGGTCGGCGTAGTGCCTTGAGAAGCGGTCCGGCGTTGGCTTGTCTTGCGGGCGGTGATGCTCCGCATGCAGGATGGTGGCCTTCTCCCAGAAGGTGCGCTCGGCTTCGAGCGCCACGACGCTGCAGGTCCAGTCCGCGAAGGCGTTGGGAAGGCTCTCGGCAATCCACGGCCGAACCGCATGGACCCCGTGCGGCTGCTGGTCGGTGAGCGACCCGAACTCGAGCTTCACGGAGCGCCGGATGTATCCGAAGCCGACGGGTAGGACCGACGGGTAGTGAAACAGCAGGTTCGTCTCTGCGCCGTCGCCCATTGCGGGCTCAAGGACGTTGGCTCCTGCCGAGGCGCCCAGCGCCTGCGTGATCTCCCGATCAAGGAGCGGCTTCACCTTCTGCCGCAGCGTGACCGCGCACGCCTCCTGTGCAGCCTTCATCCAGTGGTCGAGCCTCGTGCGGCTCAAGTCTTCGCCGGGTGCATCGATGCCCACGAACGCAGGCGCAAGCGAAAGGTCGATGTCCTCCGAGAACCGGTCGATCGCGCCGAAGACCTTCGAGAGCGAGGTCCCTCCCTTGAAGACCAGGCTCCCGGCGAACTCGCTGCGGAAGAGCACCGCGAGCATCCAGGACACCCAGAAGTCCTTCTCGATGATGACGGCAGACACGCCGCGGCGCGCCGCTGCCTCTTCGATGTAGAGCCGTCGCTCCGACTCCGGAAGACCGAGAAAGGCCACTTTCACCGACCAGCTCCGGCCAGTTCGCGGAAGATCGGGTGCATCCATGCGGGCGCGAAGCGCAGATCCTTGATGAGCGCCCGCCGCTCGGCGGCCGGGATCGAGCGCTTGAGGTGCGCGATGCGCTGAGGCGTGATGTTCCGGCTGCCAAGCGAGCGAAGCGCCTGGATCACCAACCCGCTCAGGCGTCCCGCCGTCGCCATGTTCCGGGGAGTCGTGCGGCGCAACTGGATCGTGAGGCTTCCGATCCGCGCCGTCCGCGTCGCGCCGTCGGTGAGGAACACCACCTTCGCCGGAACCTGCTCGCTGAGGCCCAGCAGGTTTGCCGCATACGCGCCGCTCGGCTGCAGGCGCAGCCGGTCACGGCCCGCAAGGGCGGCGGCGATCGCGTCGGCCGATGGCGTGACCTCTCCCAGGACGCGATGGCGCTTCGGGAGGTCGTAGACGCCGCGCCCAAGGCGCCGGATCGCGCCCCGTGCCACCAAGCGGTGCAGGGCGACGTCGATGGCGGTCCGGGTCCCAAGGCCGAGAAGCTCGTTGGGAACGAACACGGTTCCTGCGCCGCGCCGCTGGAGCGTGGCGAGGATGCGGGCGTCGATCGGGCGCGCAGTGCGTGGGGGCATTCGTAAGAAATACTAGCACATATTTCTTACAAGGGTAGCCGTGTTGTGGGGACTTCCTCGGCCGGACACCATGCCCGGCCGCGACCGGAGCCGGCCATGGGGCTCCGCGGAACCGGGAGTGACGCTCCTTCTTGAGGGCATCACGCTGAGAAGCGATCGCTCTCTAGTGAACGACGCAAGGAAAAGAGCGTTTGCTTGGCGTTCTGGCGGCGCAAGAACTTGTGCCACGACTTCCGTACGACGGGTCGTCCAAGTTCAGGCCGCTGATGACCCGAATCTCTCGCAGCTCGAGTGGCATCAAATCGGGGTGAAGACCAAGTCCGGAGTAACTCGCAGCCGATTCGGCTCAGGAATCAGGGGGAAGACCACCGGCGCCTGCGCGCCCTCGGCGACCTCCTCGCCCGCGGCATCCGCCGCCTGGACGACATCCGCCGCCAGCGAATCCTCGCGGAATCGGGCGCGACATGCCTTGATCTCGCGGTCGACTCGAGCGTCACTGTGCCCGGCGCGGGGAAGTGAGCAGCCAGAGGAGGCACGATGACGGCGACCAGCGAGCGATTCGACGTGGAGGCCGAGCGCAGGCGGCTCGGGGCGATGACGCCCGAACCATCTAGAACTTCCTCAGTGCCGAGCGTAATGCCATAACCGTGTGGCTAGAATGACCCGCATGGCGCCGCTGCCCATCCAGGTCCCTGTTGCCGAGATCGCCGACTTCTGTCGGAGGCACGCGGTCACGCGCCTCAGCCTGTTTGGCAGCGTGCTTCGCGAAGACTTTTCGGCGAGCAGCGACATCGATGTGCTGGTGGAGTTCCTGGCGGGCAAGGCACCGGGCTTCATCGCGTTCGCGGGTATGCAGATGGAGCTTTCGAAGATCCTCGGACGCACGGTCGACCTGAGGACTCCTGCGGATCTCTCCGGCTACTTCCGCGACGAGGTCCTTCGAGAGGCGCGACTGCTGCATGCCGCGTAACCGCCCCGGCGCTCCGGAGGATCGGATCCGCATCCAGCACATGATGGATGCCGCGCGCCAGGCCATCGGGTTCGCCGAAGGCAAGTCCCGCAAGAGCCTCGACACCGACCCCATGCTGGCCCGCGCGCTGATGCACGCGATCCTGGAGATCGGCGAGGCGGCTGCGCGGACCTCGGAGGTCGGCAGGAGCCGGGCGCCCAATGTGCCATGGGCGCAGATCGTCGGCATGCGCAACGTGCTGATCCACGTCTACTGGGGCGTCGACTTCGACCGCCTGTGGAAGACGGTGATCGAGGAGCTTCCGCCGCTGCTCGCGATGCTGGAGGCAGCGACGAAGGACTGGCCGGCAACGCCTGGCGTGTGAAGGTGCGACGGAGCGAATCGGGGTGGGTATTGATCTCGTGGCCGAGTCGAGCGTCAATGTGCCCGGCGCGGGGAACCCGTTGCCAGAGGAGGCACGATGACGGCGACCAGCGAGCGATGCGACGTGGAGGCCGAGCGCAGGCGGCTCGGGGCGATGACCGCAGGCGAGCTGCGGCAGCGCTACCAGGAGATCGGCGGGGACGAGGCGCTTTCGCAGGAAGCGGTGATCTGCGCGCCATGCCCGCTATCGTGAGGTCATGTCCAGCGCGCTCCTTGAACGGATCACCATTGAGCCCGGCAAGTGCGGCGGCCGTCCATGCATCCGCGGGACCCGCATGCGCGTGTCCGACGTGCTCGAACTGCTCGCGAACGGCGCCTCCACCGAGGAGGTGCTGTCCGACCATCCGTCGCTGGTGGGCGATGACGTTCTGGCGGCGTTCGCCTATGCCGCCGGACACATCAGCCACGCGGTGTTCCGCGTCACGTGATGGTCGGGTTACCATCCCCGCATGAGTCCATATGCCACCGCCGATCTTGAAGCGCTGCTGGCCGCGATCCGCGCCGAGATGCCGGCGCTGCGCCGCATGGGCGTGCTGCGGATCGGCATCTTCGGTTCGCGTGCGCGCGGTTCCGGTCGGGCCGATTCGGACGTTGACGTGCTCGTCGAGTTCGATGCGCATCGCGACCTGTTCGACCTGATCGAGGTGAAGCAGCATCTCGAGTCCGTGCTCGGCCTTGCGGTCGACGTGACGACGCCCAGCGGAATCCGTCAATCGGACCGTCCGGCGATCATGGGGGACCTGCGGTATGCCGCGTAGCGAGGCGCAGCGCCTGCAGGACATGCGCGAGGCGTGCGAGCGCATCGCGGGATTCCTGCGCGGAATGGACTTCGACGCCTTCCAGGCCGATCAGCGCACCATGCGCGCCGTGCTCTACGACCTGGTCGTGCTCGGCGAGGCCGCGAAGGGCGTATCGCCCGAGACGCGCGAGCGTTTCCCGGACATCCGCTGGAAGGCGGTCGCGGGGATGAAGGACATCGCGACGCATCAGTACCACGGGATCATGCTCGAGCTGGTGTGGGAGACGGCATCGGTGCGTGTGCCGGAGTTGCTTCGTTCGCTTGAGCGAGCGGACGATGCATCTCCTGGCGCGTGAACGCGCGGTGGAGCGAACGCGGTGGACATTCCGCACTCAGCCGCCGGCGGGCCGGATCGCGGAGATCCCGCAGATCGGGCAGTCCTCCAGGAAGTCACGGAACGGTGCCGGGTCGGCCCCGGGCGCGACGTGTGCGTCGACGAAGCGGAACTCCGTGAACCCGACCTGCTCGAAGACCTCGCGGTACGTCTCGGGCGCGATCCAGAAGTTGTCGAAGATGCACGCGTCGCCGGTCGCGGGCTGGATCGACCACGTGATGGACGATCCCTCGCGCTGCGGCTTCTCGATGTACCGCAGGAAGCTGAACTCCGGGTAGTAGCGGTACCGCTCGGGCGCGGTCCGTGGGTTGTCGTTCACCCCGCAGAGCCGGCCGCCTGGCTTGAGGCTGCGGAAGGCGGACTCCGCCATCCGGCGCAGCTGGGCCCGGTCCTGCGCGTAGTTGAAGAGGTAGGCCGCCATCACGATGTCGAACCCCTCGAGCCCGCGCACCTCGGCGGCATCGCAGACCGAGTAGGTGATCCCGCGCGGCCGTGCGGCCTCGTCCTTCCTTGCCAGTTCGATCATCCCTGCGGAGAGGTCGACGCCGTGGACGCGCGACGCACCGCGGTCCGCGAGCGTCCTGGCGTAGATCCCATCCCCGCAGGCGAGGTCGAGGACGGACCGTCCGCGGACGTCGCCGATCAGGCCGAACAGCGTCGGCTGCTCCACCTGCACCCGCCACGGCAGGAGCTTCGATGCGGCGTATTCGTCGGCGATGGCGTCGTACTCAGCCATTGGCGTGCTCCACGCGTGACGCGTTGGGACTGGATGCATTCGCAGTGGCGCGGATCGTCATACGGGCAGATGGTAACCCACCTTCGCGCTCACTTTCCCGGCGTGGCCTTCGTGAGCTCGTCCGCCAGCGCTCCCGCGCCGTACACGGTGCGCATCGTCTCGAGCATGCCGCGCACGTCCACGGCCACGGCGCGGTTGCGCGTGATGTCGTACACCACATCGCCCGCGAGGCTGTCGAGGTTTCCGTCGAAGATCAGCCCGACCACGCGTCCCTTCGCGTCGACCATCGGCGAGCCCGAGTTGCCGCCGATGATGTCGTTGGTGGTCACGAAGTTGAACGGCGTCGCCTGGTTGAGCCGCGCCCGTGCGCCGAGCCACGACTTGGGCAGCTCGAACGACGGGTCGCCCGCGCGCGACTCGGCGCGCGTGAACGTCCCGCCGAGCGTCGTGAACGCCGGCACCGCGGTGCCGTCGTCGGTGGTCCATCCCTTGACGGTGCCGTAGCTCATGCGCAGCGTGAACGTGGCGTCCGGGTAGACCGAGTCGCCGAACGCGGCGAAGTTCGCGGCGGCGATCTTCCCGTAGCCGAGCTCCTGCGGGGCGTCCACCTCGTCCTCCCAGGACTTGCGCGCGGCGCGCGCGTCCGCGTCGATGGACGCCATGAAGGCGATCATCGTGTCCGCGGGATCGGGATTGCGGCGCGCCGCCACGTCGGCGAGCTTCGTGCCGCGGACGAGCTCGGTGGCGCGCGCGCGGGGGCTCTTGCCGGCAAGCAGCTTCACGACCAGCGGGTGATCGAGGCCGAGTTCCTCGGCGATCCCGGAGAGCATTGACGACATGCGCTCGATCTCGAGCTGCGGGTAGATCGGTGCGGGGGAGTACAGCCGTGCCTCCAGGGTCTGCCTGTTGGCGTCGGCGAACTCGGGCAGGCGCTCCGCGCTTGGCTTCGCGCTCTCGTCCTTCATGCGCACCAGCGTGCGCGCGATGCCCGCGAGCGTGCCGCCCCGCATGCGCGCCAGGTACCAGCCGGGCTCGTGGGACAGCCGCTTCGAGGCCGCGAGCGACTCACGGACCAGGCGCCGCCCCTCCTCGAAGTCCCGTGCCTCGGGCTTGCCCACCAGGCGCTTGAGCAGGGCATCCTCGCCGGCGCGCTTGGCGGCCACCAGCGACGGGTCCTGCAGCGCGTCCAGAAGTCCCTGCGAGGACTTGCGGCCGTTCTGCGTGCCGAAGTAGTCCTCGCGCGCGATGCGTGCCTCCTCGGTGCCGCGACCCATGAAGGTCGCCAGCTTCACCTCGTTGCGCCACAGGCGCCGCAGGCCCATCGGCTCCTCGACGTCGCGCATGAACGCCACGTGGTCGGCGGTGAACAGCCGGTTGGTGCTGCCGGGGTGGCCCCACGTGAACACCAGTTCGCCCTCCTTCGCGCCGTCGGCGTCCCATTCCAGGAAGTGCTCGGGCTTCAGCGGCTTGCCGTCCTCGTAGATGCGGAAGAAGCAGCAGTCGAGGTCGTAGCGGGGGAACTCGAAGTTGTCGGCATCGCCGCCGAAGAAGGCGATCGCGGCCTCCGGCGCGAAGACGAGCCGGACGTCGCGCCACGTGCGGTAGCGGTAGAGGTGGTACCGGCCGCCCTGCCAGAGCGTGACCACCTGGCTCTTCAGCCCGGTGGCCTTCTCGCTCTCGTCCTCGATGCGGGTGATCTCGCGGCGGCGCGACTCGCCGGCGGCCGCGGTGTCCGCCGCACCCTTGCCGGCGGCGACCACGCGGTCGGTGACGTCCTCGATCGACCACAGGGCGTTGAGCTCGAGGTCGGGGCAGCGCAGTTCCTCGCCACGGTCCTTGGCCAGGAACCCGGTCTTCAGCAGGTCGCGCTCCGGCGTCGAGAGCTTCGCGAGCATGTCGCTGCCGACGTGGTGGTTGGTCATCACCAGCCCGTTCGGGCTGACGATCGACCCCGATCCGCCGGTCGAGAACCGCACCGCCGACTTCTGCAGGTGCTCCAGCGCCGCCGGCGATGCCTCGAACCCGTAC
>Ga0209400_1003896_pt1 | contig 10719 bp, 19 predicted proteins | sample M_130807_EF_Meta_FD_187313 | JGI IMG/M metagenome (GOLD analysis project Ga0209400, IMG submission 187313) | Freshwater microbial communities from Lake Montjoie, Canada to study carbon cycling - M_130807_EF_MetaG (SPAdes) (version 2) | ecosystem: Environmental > Aquatic > Freshwater > Lake... | reverse complement strand
CTACTTCGGCAGATGATGTAAGCGAAAACAACGCTACTACCTCTTATGTATATTTAACTGCTTCTTTATGGTCACAAACCGCCGCAATAACTTCAATTACATTAACACCTACTAGCGGCAACTTTGTTCAATACTCAACCGCTTATCTATATGGAATATCATCCAGCTAGGTGATACAATAGCTTGTATGAAAACTTGCTCTATTGATAACTGTAGTAAAGTTCACCTTGCAAAAGGGTATTGCGCTAACCATTATAAAAGATATAGAAAATGGGGTAACCCATTAACAGAAGGTCGTATGGGCAGAGAAGTACAATACGAAACCTGTACGATTATTACTCAAGATAAACGCAAATGTTTAAAACCTCATACTGCTAGAGGTATGTGCCAGATGCACTACCGTAGGGTTAAACTTTATAGAGATCCTTTTGCAAGAGAAAAGGGCCATAAAGGTAAACGTAAATACTATAAAGTAGTTCCAGCCTATGGTCATCCTAACTCAGATTCTAAAGGATGGATGTTTGAACATCGTCTAATTATGTCTGAACATCTTGGTAGACCATTAACAGAAGATGAGAATGTTCATCACAAAAACGGTGATAGGTTTGATAACAGAATTGAGAACCTAGAACTTTGGTCTATTAAACAACCCAAAGGCCAACGCATAGAAGATAAAATTCAATATGCTTTAGAAATACTAGAACAATACGCCTAAGAAAAGGAAAACAAATGACAAACAAAATCGTAGTAGATTGCTCAACAGGTGAGGTGCAAGAGATTGCATTAACCGCAGAAGAAATTGCAGAGCGTGAGGCTATGGCTGCAGAGTATGCAGTACAAAAGGCTCAAGAGGATGCAGAGGTTGCAGCCAAGGCTGCCGCTAAAGAATCTGCTAACGCTAAACTAGCAGCACTTGGTTTAACTGCAGACGAAATAGCAGCGCTAACTAAGTAATAAGTTTTAAAACTAAACAACCCCGCCTTGTGCGGGGTTTTCTATTTGAGGAGAGCTAATGCCATTTGGAGATGATATAACGGAGGGCATACCTTACGTTCTTTCCAACCCTGCTGGTGCCACAAACTATTCAGCTACTGGTGTTAATTATGATATGGCTATTGCCGGTTTACCATTCTTTATTGCAGCCTCCGATGATTCACCTTATCGTAGAGTAACTGCTAAGTATCGTAAAGAACAGTATGACCAGACCAGAGAAGCTGGTGAGCAATCACTTACTGGTTGGTGGTTTAGATCTCAATCAACATTTCATCTTGGCGCAGGTATTAAATACTTTGAACCAGCACAGGATGAGTCACTTCGTTTTCAGTACACAGAGTCTAAAGGTGTAGATGTCTTTACTAAAGGACAAGTTACCCTATTAAATAGCACTGCTAGTTTTCAATCAGCAACAACACCTCAATTGATAGGTGTTAATGATGGCACCAATGACTGTATAGTTTTTTCAGATGGCACAGCAATAAAGAAGAAAACATCTGCTGGCGCAGATACCACCTTTTCTCAAGCAGGTACACCTTCAACTATCTTTAGCATTACAACTAACGGTAAGCAATACTTCTTTATCAATGGTACCCACGTTCACAGAGGTAACCTTGCTGGTTCTACTAGCGATACTGAAATCTACAATGCTTCAAGTACTACTCGCGGTACTATCCGCTTTGTTAAGCAACGTCTTATTGCTGCTATTAATAATAAAATATACGAGTTAGATGCTAACAATGCCTCCGGCGCACTACCTGCTGCTTTATTTACTCATCCTAATACCTCTTGGGTATGGTCCTCTATTTCAGAAGGACCTAGTGCTATCTACATATCAGGATATGATCCTAATGGAACATCCTCATCTGTATTTAAAATTGTTTTAGATGTAACAAATGCCAATGCTTTAGGTTTCCCAAGCCTTGAAACACCTACAGTTATTATTGATCTGCCAGAGGGTGAGCACATCAACGACTTTGATGTATACCTTGGCACCTATGCAGTCCTTGCAACTAATAAAGGATTTAGAGTAGGCGTATCAGATACTAACGGAAACATCCAGTATGGTCCTTTATTATTTGATCAAGCTGAATGTAACTCAATAGCATTTAGAGATCGCTTTGCCTACCTTTCAACCACTATTGATGGTGAAGCAGGACTAGTAAAGGTAGATCTATCTACAACTGTAACAGCTAATAGCCTAGTATTTCCTTGGGCTTGGGATTTAGTAGCAAGTGGTGTCGCTGCTGCATCTAGTCAGGTAGCCTTCTTTGGTAATACAGATAGAGCAGCATTTACTTCTGGCAATGTTATCTACGCTGAGTCCACTGGCAGTAAGGTAACAAGTGGTTACTTACAAACAGGTTTCATACGATACAACACATTAGAAAATAAACTATTTAAACTGCTTAATCCTAGAGTAGATACCACAGATGGTGCTATAGCTATTAAGTCTATTGATTATGCAAATACTGAATACAATATAGGTGGTTTTGCTCAAGGTGCTGCAACTAGTGAACTAGGTGTGCCTTATCCTAACTCAGCACAAGAGTATCTTGCTTTTAAATTTACTATGTCTCGTTCATCAACTGATGCAACTAAGGGTCCACTATTTACTGGATACCAATTAAAGTCTTTACCTGCTGTACCTCGCCAAAGAATAATCCAATACCCTTTATTCTGCTATGACCACGAGAGCGATAACTTAGGTGTTGAGGTGGGCTATGAAGGTTCAGCCTATGATCGGTTGAGTCAACTAGAAGCGATAGAGAATGTAGGCGATACCATTAGAGTAGAAGATTTTAGAACTGGTGAGTCATACATTGGATTAATTGAAGAGCTTGACTTTATAAATAGAACTCCTAGTGATAGAAGATTCTCCGGATATGGCGGAATGTTAATCGCCACTGTTAGATTGATATAATAATATGACACCGAACGAATGGGCTGGAATAGCAGTAGCGGTAACTACATTAGTAGGAACACTAGCTGTGACAGTCAGACACCTTGTAAAGCATTACCTATCCGAACTTCGCCCCAATGGAGGCTCAAGTGTTAAGGACCAGGTCAATCGGCTGGAGGAAAAAGTGGAATTTTTAACTGACTTAGTATTGCAGGTATTAAAGAAATAGATGCCAGAGTTAAACGCTAATATTCCACCAATAGATTGTTATGTAAGAGGTAATTTCCTACGCAATCAAGAGGATAGCCACGATAAGTACTTCCCTTGTGTAATCTTTGGAGTAAGTAGCGTACAGAATAGAAGCCCACTATTTCATTTTATGATGGAAGATGGTGGCCTGTGGTGGCGTATGCCTATCAATGCCTTCTGTAAGAAGCCAGGTGTACCAGAAGAAAGCCTATACAACCTAGTATTGTGGAACTCTTTTAGTCCGTATGTAACAGCTACCAAGTTTAGTAACCTAGTAAACCTAAGCCTTCATTATGTGGATAGGAATAAGACCAAGGTAAATGGTAAGTATTTATTTACCCTTGACTGGCATAACCCAGACTCTAATAGATTAGATGATGGATACTCAGAGACACCTGATGAACATAAGTGCGGTCACGTTATAGAGCGAGATGATGGCAACTTTGCTATCCAACCTAACAATAGAATATTTGTTTTTGAACCATCATATACAACTAAATATGGAGACCCACTAATCCACAGGATAATCAATGATCGCAAGTGGGATGTTGAAGATAAGAAGAAGTGGGTCACTGAAGACTCTAATGCTTTTCACTATGACATAGAGACAAAGAAAGAGAATGAATGAGCGTAGTAGCTATTGCTAAAGCTGAGATAGGTTACACCGAAGAAGGTAAGTCTAACGATACTAAGTATGGCAAGTGGTATGGACTTAACAACAACCCTTGGTGCGCTATGTTTGTATCTTGGTGCTTTGATAAAGCAGGATTAGGTAAGAAGGTTGCAGCACAAAATGATAAAGGGTTTGCTTCCTGCGCTGCCGGATTAAAATGGTTTACAGATAAGAACAAAATAATTCCAATAGGTCAGGCACAGGCAGGTGATCTGGTATTTTTCCAGTTTGATACTGATGCTGAGCCAGACCACGTTGGGATAGTTAAGTGGAATAACACCGCCTTGAAGTACCTACAAGTAATTGAAGGTAATACAAGTAGTGGTGCTAAAGGAAGCCAAGCAAACGGAGATGGTGTGTATCTTAGGAAACGCTCCTACTCATTAGTAATGGGTGTAGTTCGCCCTTAAAGGATGTATATGAATAATCTATTAGCAAAGTTAAAAGACCCAAAGACTAAGGCTGCATTTAAGTCTTATCTTCGGGCAGTACTAGCATCGGCAGTAACAATGGGACTAGCTCTCGCTGCTGACCTAGCACCAGAACAAGCAATATTAATTGGATCCTTAGCAGGACCACTCGCTAAATGGGCAGACAAGACCGAGAAAGAATATGGTCTAGGCACTAAGTAATTAACTTTACTGCGAGGCTATACAGAGGCCACCCTTAACGGGGTGGCTTCTTTTTTTATGCCTATTTACTGGGATCATCTATTGGACAAGGCACAATTACAAGGTTGCCACAGTTAGCACAACTAGCATCTAACATATACCAGGATATCTCATACTCATCAAAAGTAGCTAGGATAGAAAATACTTTAGAGCCACAAGGACAAGCGTGTAGTGGACCGAGGGACCTAAGATCTGTACCAAATTTAGGTGGTAGAGTCTCTGGTAGCTTCTGCTTATTTCTTCGCAGGGTTGGTAGACGGAACATACAGACCGAACAGTCGCAACGCACAAAGCGTTGCCCGTACAGTAATTCGCCTTCGGCTCATATTGTACACATACTCTGCCTAGTAAAAGATGTAATCCAATTTCGCGGCGTGTCGCACTTACATCCTGATACTTGTCAGTGGTTGGTGTTATTATTTACCTAAGATAAAGGAAGGCAATTATGACGGCAATTGTTGGTATACAAGGTAAGGGTTGGGCTGTGCTTGCAGCAGACTCAATGACTACCTATACCGATAGACCTTACATAGCTAAAGGTTACGACAAAATAGTTAAGGTCAACGAATATTTAATTGCAGTTGCCGGTGATGCACTGGCTGGAGATATTCTTAACAACTTATGGCAACCACCTAAAGTAATTAAGACACAAGATCCTGATAGGTTTGTGATGATCAGGGTATTACCATCTATAAAACAAACACTAACTGATGCAGGTTATGATCCTGCGCCTAAAACTAAGAACGATGATGACTCAGGTTGGGATGCTTTACTTTGCTTTAATGGAAAGTTATTCCAACTTAGTGATGACTATGGGTATATGCGAGATGACAGAGGTCTGTACGGCATAGGCTCAGGTGGTGGGTTAGCTCTAGGTGCTCTAGTAGCAATGGATGCTGAAACTAAAACCCATACAAAAGCAACGAGTGCTGCAAAGAAGGCTGTCAATATTGCTATAGCATACAACGTATGGTGTGGTGGAACGCCTAGTATCAAAACACAATTTACTAAGTAAGGATAATAAATGAGTGAGATCTATTGGCATTTACAGTGGTATCTATTAGACTTAGAGATGTACAAGTTTATTCTAGAGTGCTTTATTAAATGGGGGCTATAATGTATTTCAAGTTTATGTATCTAATATATAAGACTTCTGCTAAGCAGATAAGAAAAGGTTTAAACAAGCGCTATCCAACTTATGCAGTAGCGCTTAGACAAGGAACTAGTGAGCGATCCTAAAGAATTATTATTAGAGGTTCTGCGAGCTAAGGATGCTGGCAGGGCTAGGTCTAAGCAGACCCAGGTAGGACCATCAGAGTTGGGTGGTTGTCGGCGTAAGGTTTGGTATCGTCTTAACGATCAACCTGAGACTAATGATAATGAGATGAAACTTGCAGCAATTATGGGTACAGCTATCCACGCCGCTATTGAAGATGCCATTACAACCTTAGATCCAAAAGGTAAAAAGTATTTAGTTGAGACAGCAGTTGAGTACAACGGAATGAAAGCACATATAGATCTATTCATACCTGAGACAGGTGATGTTATAGATTGGAAGACTGTAAAGATTAAGAACCTATCCTATTTCCCATCACTACAACAGCGATGGCAAGTACAGGTCTATGGCTACTTGCTTGACAAGTCTGGAAAGGGGACACCCAGAACTGTTAATCTTGTAGCCATCGCCCGTGATGGTGATGAGCGAGATATTAAAGTCCACTCTGAAGCATATGATCCTGCGTTAGCAGAGGAAGCTCTTAACTGGCTTGCTGCAATTGAAGAGAGTGCAGAACCACCAGCACCAGAGCGAGATCAAAACTATTGCAAGTCATACTGTAAGTACTTTGATGAGTCAGGTGTAATGGGGTGTACTGGAATAAAAAAAGGACTTATCAAGGATGATGTTGTATATATAGATAATCCTGAATTGGATTCTTCAGCCTTGAAGTACTTGCAATTAGATAGTAAAATAAAAGAATTAACAGAAGAGAAGGAGTCCGTAAGGACTGCACTAGAAGGATTTACTGGGCAGACAAACAGTGGTGTATCCATTATATGGAGTACTACTGCGGGTCGTAGTCAAGTAGATGCCGAAGAGGTTGAGAAACTTCTAGGCTTTGTACCAAAAAAACAAGGACAGGAATCAGTAAGATTAACTGTCAAACATACTGGAGGTAAGTAATGGCTGCACCGGAAAGCACAAAGTTCCAAGTTAACTATAAGTTAGCTGATGGAACTCTATTAAATATTTACGCAATTAGTCAGGCTGAACTAGAGGCATCTCTAACTTCACTATCTGATCTATCAACATTAATCACAACAACTGCTACCGCACTTGGTGCAACAGCATCATCGGGTGGTGGCGCAATCGCATATGCTAAGAAAGCATTAGGCGGATCGGCTGTAACAGATACTTCTAACCCTGACTGTAAGCACGGGGCAATGGCATTTCGCTCAGGTGTAGGTCAGAAGGGTCCTTGGAAAGGTTGGATGTGTGCTGCACCTAAAGGTGCGCCAGACAAGTGCGATACCGTCTGGGTTAAATAACCTGTGCGGGTTCCCACTAAGTTTGAGAACCCGTTATGTTCTGAGATAGATACAGAACTTTTCTTCCCTAATAACGGAGAACAAGCACAAGCTGAATCTGCAAAAAGGATATGTAAAAGATGTCCACACTTAGCAGAATGTTTTGAATGGGCTCTAAACTATGAACGGTTTGGAGTCTGGGGTGCAACTTCTCCTAGAGAACGTATGCGAATAAGAAGAAAACTTAATATAAAGGTGAAGGATAATTTAGTTGCTTAATTTAAATAGGGCGTGGCGAGGTAGCAATACCAATGCAACACCACTACCTGACGTATGGATTGCTCTTGCTAACAAGCAAATCAAATTCCGTAGAGGTCAGGTATGTATGGTTGCTGCTGCACCCAATGCTGGTAAGAGTATGTTTGCTCTTATCTATGCAGTTAAAGCAAAAGTTCCAACCTTATTCTTCTCAGCCGATACCGACACCGCAACTGTGATGATGAGAGCAGCCTCTCACTTATCAGGACACGAACAGCTCTTGGTGGAAAGCAACTTACTTAGTAACCGTCATTACTACGATAAGTATTTATCAGAGATGGAAAGCATACAGTTTGTCTTTGACTCATCACCATCGTTAGATGATATTGAGTTAGAGATTAAAGCATATGTTGAACTCTTTGGTATTCCACCAGAGTTGATCGTGGTAGATAACCTAATGAATGTGGTATCTGAATCTGATAATGAATGGGCAGGACTAAGAGCTATTATGGTGGAGTTCCACGATATGGCTCGTAAGACTGAAGCCTGTGTGCTAGTACTACACCACGTCAGCGAGCAGAGTGAGTATGGCAAGACAACAGAACCACCTGCTCGTAGGGCTATTCACGGTAAGGTATCTCAATTACCTGCCTTAATTATTACACTTGGTTTTGATCCACATAACTCAATACTCAAGGTGGCAGCAGTTAAGAATAGGTTTGGTCCACATACAGCAGATGGCTCTGATCATATCGGTTTGTTTGTAAGTTATAAGGTCTGTCAAATTAATGATTCAGATCCAATGGGCAGAATGTATAGAAGGGATGCCATACTAGGTGTCAGCTAAATACAATAAGACTAAAGGCGCTAAGTTTGAGACAGATGTAATGAGGTGGTTTAGAAAGATGGGTGTGTTAGCTGAGAGGCTACGCCTAGCAGGAGAGGAAGATGAGGGTGATCTAGTAGTTATAGTTGCCGGTGAAACCTTTATCTTTGAATTAAAGAATACACAGAAGTTAAACTTAAAGGAGTTCTGGGATGAAGCACAAAAAGAAGCTGCTAATTATTCTAAGCATCGCGGTATTAGTCAGCCTCTTAGTTATGTTTTATTCAAGAGAAGAAATGCAGGAATAGATAAGGCTTGGGTAATCCAAGACCTAACACAATGGCTAAAGGAGAAGCAATGACACCAGTACCAGAAGGCATAATCACTACGACAACAACTTGGGCAGAACCAGAAGAAGCAGTAGAAGAAGTAACACCGACAGTAGAAGAGGTTAAGGAAGAAGAATGATCTGCGAAATATGTAAAGCAGGTGGTGAGCTGAATAGAATTGGTCAGTTCAAACGCGCTACTACTATGCACAAGAAATGTAAGGAGGACTGCGGATGCCAGCACAAGACTGGTCCAGAAGCAGGAAGTCGGGCAATGGCAATGGCAGAACCGATGCGAACACAATACCCATTGGAGTAATAGTTGCTCACTATGGCGGTGAGGTAAGGGAAGGTAGGGCTTGTTCTGTAAGGTGTGTATTACATAGCGACAGTAGGCGAAGCGCAGTAATAAATACTAAGGACAATTTATATTTCTGTCACACTTGCGGTAAGGGTGGCAACGCAGTAAACATTATTAGTCTTATAGAGAATATGGAGTTTAAAGATGCTCTCGCCCGCGCAATTGAAATCCTCGCTAGAAGCGGCAGTACAGTACAACAAGGATCTAAACGAGGAAGCAATAAACTTTCTCGCAGGTCGTGGGATTTCTAAAGAGGTAGCTGACCAGTATCTACTTGGTACCATAGTGGTACCAGTTGCAGGACACGAGAACTATAAGGGTTGGTTATCTATACCGTATCTAACTGTAATGGGACATTGCGTTGGGTTTAAGTTTAGAAGATTAGATGAGGGTAAACCTAAGTATGGAGCACCACTTGGGCAAAAGGGTCATCTATATAATGTTAGCGATATTATTTTAACTAGTGAATACATAGCAGTTTGTGAAGGTGAGCTAGATACTATTGTTGCATCTGCAATCTTAGGTATACCAGCAGTAGGAGTTCCTGGTGTACAGGCTTGGAAGTCACACTTTACAAGGATGTTTACTGGCTATGGCAGGGTATATGTTATCGGTGATAATGATTTAAAAGATGATGGAACTAATCCTGGTGCAGAATTTTCTAGGATGGTAGCTCAAGAAATTGGTAACGCTACTATCGTGTCGCTTCCTGCTGGTATGGACCTCAATGATCTATACTTAGCAAAAGGTATAGAAGAGACAAAACGGACAATTGGAGTACCTAATGTATGAAGAACTCAGACCTGATGGTACTAGCAGAGTGGTTGGCGACCTTAGGGATCTCTATTATCAGGATCAATTACGAAAAGCACACAATAGAAATCGCACCACCTCCAACGAAGGAGTAGAAGAAGAGTTTATTAATAATATGTGGCGCGTTATGGATGCCGCCGGTGATTTACTTATCAGTAAGCATCACGATTACGGTCCATTAAATATTGCAAGATCACCTGGTGGTCCTATCAACGGACTAAGAGTGCGTATGTGGGACAAGATAGCTCGCATTAATAACCTAGTAGATTCTAAAGTTAAACCAAGTAATGAATCACTACGAGATTCTTTTGTTGATTTACTTAACTATTCAGCTATTGCGCTGATGGTATTAGATGGCAACTGGCCTGAGGTGCAAACGCTGGACTGTGAATGAGCACAGAACCAATAAGACAGGTATGGCAGGATGGTAAGCGAGAACAATTAGTTGCTGACTACCTTGCTACTGCATACAACTGGGAGTTTTATAAAACACCTCGTTATTACTTTGTAGATTACTTAGTTAACCAACTAAAACCCAATGGCTATGCTAACTATATTGGTGGTATAGAAATCAAATGGATGAAGTCCCATTCAGGTACTGAGGTTAAGTTTCCTTATCAAAAGTTGCAGCGTATGTGGCTTACTGAACCATTAGATGATAGTCCTGATGCCTATAATAGAATTGTTATAAGATATACAGATGCTTTATTAGTTATTCCTGCTAAGATTTTGCGTAGTATCCCACCAACTTATGGGTTAACACGGGCAGATACACAAGAGCACGACTTTAATGTTCACTTTGTTGCTAGTAAATACTTTGCCCACTACTTAGAACCAGTTGTAATAAACGAATGAGTCCAGAATTACATCCAACTCTATACGAGTTAGTACCTTCAGTTGCTTACAGTATAGTTAATAAGTTTAAAGGTTGGGTTGATATTGATGATGTAAGACAAGAGTGTTATCTCTGGGCTATTGGTCGCGGTCAACAGTTTACTGATCTGCTTAACGAACCTGATTTAAAAAAGCGTGAACACAATGAGAAGCGTATTGTTTATCAGATGCGTAGAGTTGCAGAAAGATATGCTCGTAAAGAGAAGGCTCGTAAGGCTGGATAT